>Ga0208375_1002644_pt1 | contig 16390 bp, 16 predicted proteins | sample RifOxyD1_FD_184038 | JGI IMG/M metagenome (GOLD analysis project Ga0208375, IMG submission 184038) | Soil microbial communities from Rifle, Colorado - Rifle Oxygen_injection D1 (SPAdes) | ecosystem: Environmental > Terrestrial > Deep subsurface > Rock core/Sediment | place: Rifle, Colorado... | reverse complement strand
GGGAGCCCGCGCGGCAACAGCAGCCAGAACGCACCCGCCAGCGCCAAGGGCAGCGCGAACCAGCGCGGTTCGGGCAGCCACCACAGTGCCAGCCCGGTATCGGCCAACCAGCCGAACAGCGGCCAGGACAGGTCGAACAAACCCGCGGCCGCGCGCCACGCCCATTCGCCTGCATCGGCGTGCAGCACCTCCAGCAGGGTTCCCAGCAATGCCATGGGCACGACCACAAGACTCCACCACGGCACGGCCACGAGATTGGCCAGCGGCCCCGCCAGCGAGGCCTCGCCGAACAGCACCACCGTCAGCGGCAGCAGTCCCAGGCTGGACACGCCCTGGGCCGACAGCAGTTCGCGCACGGGGCGCCGCTCCCGCTCGGGCAGGCACCACAGCAGCCACGCCACGCCGGCAAAGCTCAGCCACAGGCCCGCGGTGAGCAGTGCGAGCGGATCGAACAGGACCAGCACGATGGCCGCCAGCGCGAGGGCTTCGACCATCCGCACCGGACGGCGCTGCCATTTGAGCGCGGCGACCACCGCGATCATCAGGACCGTGCGGACGGTGGGCAACGCGAAGCCGGCCACCGCCGCGTACACGAGTGCGCCGGCGAGTCCGGCGCCGGCGGCGGCCACCGGGCGGGGACACCATCGCGCCAGTCCCGGCAGGCATCGCCACGCCAACGCGGCCAGCAGGGCAGCGAGACCGGCAACCAGGCCGACGTGGAACCCGGAGATCGCGACAAGGTGGGTCAGACCGTTGGCACGCAGCCGCTGCCAGTCCGCATCCGACAGGCCACGGGTATCGCCCAGCGCCAGTGCCTGCACGAACCGCGAGGACGGCGACGGCACGGCCTTCGCGATGGCGTCCGACATCGATTCCCGCCACGCGTGCAACCCGCTTGCCGGCGCCAGCCGCACGGCATCGGACGGGTTGTGCACGTAGCCCGTGGCGGCCAGGCGCTTGACCATCGCGTTGCGCTCGCCGTCGAAACCACCGGGGTTGCGGAGGCCACGCGGCGGACGTACGCGCAGATCCAGCTTCCAGTGCTCGCCGGCGCGCACCCTGACGTGCGGCGCCCCGGCGGCGTCGCCGTAGCCCTCCCCGTACCAGGCGATGCGCAACCGGCGCCCGCGCAGGGCTTCGGGCTGCGCGGGATCGTCGTCGACTCGGAATGTCATGACCGAGCGTCGCGGCTCGTGTACCGGCAGTTCGGTGACACGGCCGCTCACCGTGACATCCTGACGGCCGGCGTCGGGCGGCAACTGCACCGACAGAGCGTGCGCGGCATGCAATCCCGCCAGGCCCGCACCCAGGACGGCGGCGCCAATCCAGCGAAGCGGCCTGCCTCGCCACCAGCCCCAGCCGCCTGCCAAAACTGCCGTCGCCAGCAGCGGCCACGGCGGCAATACCGGCAGCCACAGCATCGCGGTGGCGCCGGCCAGCAGCCCGAGGGCGGCGGTGATTCCGAAGGGCGGCGTCCTTGCCGCGTGTTGCATGTCCTTACACCTCGTCGGGTTGCAGCTGCCTGAGCTTGCCTTCGTGGAGTTCCAGCACGCGGTCCAGCCTGCGCGCCAGGCGGCGGTCGTGGGTCACCAGCACCAGGGCGGTGTGGTGCTCGCGGTTGAGCGCCAGCATCAGCTCGAACACCGTGCCTGCGGTCTTCTCGTCGAGGTTGCCGGTGGGCTCATCCCCAAGCATGCAGGCCGGGCGATTCACCAGCGCACGCGCGACGGCGGCGCGCTGGCGCTCGCCGCCGGACAACTCACCCGGCTTGTGCCGCAGGCGATGGCCCAGGCCGACGGACTCGAGCAGTGCCTGTGCCCGCGTGGAGGCCTCCGGTACCGACGTGCCGTTGAGCAGCACCGGCAGCATCACGTTCTCCAACGCGGTGAACTCGGGCAGCAGGTGGTGGAACTGGTAGACGAAGCCGAGCGCGCCGTTGCGCAACGTGCCGCGGGCGGCATCCGACAACGCGCTCATCTTCTGGCCGGCGACGAACACCTCGCCCGCAGTGGGCATGTCCAGCCCGCCCAGCAGGTGCAGCAACGTGCTCTTGCCGGCGCCGGATGCCCCGAGGATCGCGACGGTCTCGCCGGCATGGACCTCCAGGTCCAGCCCGTCGAACACTGGAGTGCGCAGGTCGCCCTCGGCATAGGTCTTGCCCAGCCCGGCGGCCCGGATGACTTCACCCGTGTGCTTGTGCAATGGCACCGCCGAGGCGCTGGTTGTCGACTCACTCATAGCGCAGCGCCTCCGCCGGGGCCGTGCGGGCAGCGCGCCAAGCCGGATACAGGGTCGCGATGAAGGCCATCGCCAGCGCCACCAGCGCGATCATGGTCACGTCGCCGGCCTGCAGGTCGGTCGGCAGCCCGGTGATGTAGTAGACGTCGGCCGGCAACAGCACCATGCCGAACAACGACTCGATGCCCTGCAGGATGTGCTCGAGGTTGAGCGTCAGCACGATGCCGCCGACCACGCCCAACACGGTGCCGATCACGCCGATCAGCGAGCCCTGCACCATGAACACCTGCATCACCGCGCGCGGCGTCAGCCCCAGCGTGCGCAGGATCGCGATGTCGGCCTGCTTGTCGGTCACCAGCATCACCTGCGAGCTGACCAGGTTGAAAGCGCCCATCGCGATGATCAGCGACAGCAGGATCGCCATGATGGTTTTCTCCATCTTCAGCGCGCGGAACATGTTGGCGTTCTCGCTGGTCCAGTCGCTCACCCGGTACGGGCCGCCCAGGTCGACCGCCAGATCGCGCGCCACCTCCCAGGACTGGTCCATGTCGTGCAGTCGAAGACGCACGCCGGTGACGCCGTCACCCATTCGCATCACGCGCTGCATGTCGTCCATGTGCACGAACGCCATGCCCTTGTCGAACTCGTTGTAGCCGACCTCGAACAGGCCGCTGACGGTGAAGCGCTTGAGCTGGGGCACGGCGCCGACCGGCGTGCTGCGGAAGTCCGCCAGCGTCATCACCACGTCGTCGCCCACCCCCACGCCCAGCCACAGCGCCAACTCGGTGCCGAGCAGGATGTTGAACTCGCCGGGCACCAGCGAGGCCATCTCGCCGGCCTTCATCTTCTCCCCCAGCACGGAAACCTTGGCCTCCTCAGCGGGCACGATGCCGCGCACAAACGCCGGCTGGTTCCGCGCGCCGTTGAGCAGGGCTTCCTTCTCGACATAGGGCGCGGCGCCGGCCACGCGCTCGTCGGCAAGTGCGCGCTCGACGGCCTGCGGCCAATCGTTGAGCGGCTCACCGTAGGCGCTGACCGTGGCATGGGCGGCCATCTGCAGCATGCGATCGCGGATCTCGCGCTGGAAGCCGCTCATCACCGCCAGCGTGGTGATCAGCGCGGCCACGCCCAGGGCGATGCCGAGGATCGACGCCAGCGAGATGAAGGAGATGAAGCCGTTGCGTCGCTTGGCACGCAGGTAGCGCAGGCCGATGGCGACCGGGATGGGTTTGAACATGCGCAGACCAACCGGGCGAAGCCGCTATGGTGCCATCGAACCGGCACCGCGCGCAGTCCCGCGGGCTGGAGCGGCCAGCCGGAGTTCACGCCGTTGCGCGGCCGGCAGCGTGTCGGGCCACCAGACCAGGCACGCCGGCCGGCGGGATTCGCGCCAGCGCACGAACAGCAATGGCCCGCGCCAGTCGACCCGAAGACCGGGCATCGGCTCGCCGTCGATGCGCCATGACGCAGTGTCCGGCGGTGCCACCAGTTGGCGCGAGGGGCGCGAGCGCTCGCGCCTGATGAGCAGCCCCCCGTACAGCGCTGCCAAGACCGCCACGGGGATTGCCACGGACCGGGGAAGGTCGGATGCAATGAGCGACGCGACTGCGCCCGTGCTCAGCAGGAGTAGCGCCGTCATCAGCCAGCGCGAGGGCCGCCACTCAAGCCGGCATGGCGCGGATGTCTTGGACCAGGCGTGCGAGTTCGGCATCGGTCGGCGTGTCGTGTCCCATGAACCAGTGCCACAACGTATCGTCTTCGGTTTCCAGCAGCCGTAGGAAAACCACGCGCTCGGCAGCCGGCGCCTGCCGCCACTGGCGGTCAAGATAGCGCCCGAACATCTGGTCGAGTTCGCGCATGCCGCGCCGGCAGCGCCAGCGCAGGCGGCGCAACTCAGCCTCGTCGTCGGGCAGCGGGGTGTCCACGCTCAACCCTTCAGCAAGCCCAGTGCGAGGTAGCCCCACAGCATCCACAGCACCAGCCCGCCCAGCGCGTAGCTGATGAAGCGGTGCCAGACCCGGTTGTAGGTGCAGTGGATCGCGCTGTGGACGACGCGCAGGGCGACAAAGAGCCAGGCGAGCACGTGCGTCGTCGGCGTGACCAGGTCGGTTTGCGCAGCGACCAGGATCGCCACGTAGAACAGCACGGGCAGTTCGAACAGGTTTCGGAAGTTGTCGGCGGCGCGGCTGTCGGTCAGCAGCGAGGCCGACTCGACCGACGTGGCCACGCGCTGCGGATGGATGCGTTCGCGCTTCATCTGCCCGATGCGCATGAAGTACATGCGCCACCAGACGGCGAAGGTCAGCACCGCCATCGCCAGCACGGGCAGGAAGATCGACATGTCCGACATTGCGACGCCTCCTTGAAACATCGCCGCCCGGAGGCGGCGACCCATTACGTAGCAGTCAGCCTCTGCGCGCGCGGATCAGGCGCGGCGCGCCAGCATCAGCTTCTTGATCTCGCCGATCGCCTGCGCCGGGTTCAGGCCCTTCGGGCAGGTCCGCGCGCAGTTCATGATGGTGTGGCAGCGGTAGAGCTTGAACGGGTCTTCCAGGTCGTCCAGGCGTGCACCGGTGTCCTCGTCGCGGCTGTCGACAATCCAGCGGTAGGCCTGCAGCAGCACGGCTGGCCCCAGGTAGCGGTCGCCGTTCCACCAGTAGCTCGGGCAGCTGGTCGAGCAGCAGGCGCACAGGATGCATTCGTACAGACCGTCGAGCTTCTTGCGGTCGGCCGGCGACTGGAGGCGCTCGCGATCGGATGGCGTGGGGCTCTGCGTGCGCAGCCATGGCTTGATCGAGGCGTACTGCGCGTAGAAGTGGGTCAGGTCCGGGACCAGGTCCTTGACGACTTCCATGTGCGGCAGCGGATAGATCGGCACCTCGCCGTCGCCCTCGCAATCGGCGATCGCCTTGGTGCAGGCCAGCGTGTTGGTGCCGTCGATGTTCATCGCGCACGAGCCGCAGATGCCCTCGCGGCACGAGCGGCGGAACGTCAGCGTGGGATCGATCTCGTTCTTGATCTTGATCAGCGCGTCCAGAACCATCGGGCCGCACGCGGCCAGGTCCACCTCGTAGGTGTCGACGCGCGGGTTCAGCCCGTCGTCCGGATTCCAGCGGTAGACCTTGAAGGTGCGCGGCTGCTTGGCGCCCGGTGTATCGAAATGCCGGCCCTTCTGGATCTGCGAGTTCTTGGGGAGTGCGAATTCGGCCATGGCTTGCGTCCGGTCAGTACACGCGCTTCTTCGGCGGGATCACGTCCACATCGCTGGTCAGCGTGTGCATGTGCACCGGGCGGTAGTCGATGGTGGTCTGCCCGGCAGGATCGACCCAGCACAGCGTGTGCTTGAGCCAGCCGGAGTCGTCGCGCTCGGGGTAGTCCTCGCGGGCGTGCGCGCCGCGCGACTCGGTGCGGTTCTCGGCCGACACGATCGTGGCCAGCGCCTGGTCGAGCAGGTTGGCCAGCTCGTAGGTCTCCACCAGGTCGGAGTTCCACACCAGCGAGCGGTCGGTGACCTTGACGTCGGCGAACGAGGCATGGATTTCGCGCATCTTCGCCACGCCCTCGGCCAGCGTCTCGCCGGTGCGGAACACGGCGGCATCCGCCTGCATGGTGCGCTGCATCTTGTCGCGGATGACCGCGGTCGGCGTGCCGCCGTTGGCGTTGCGCAGCGTGTCCAGGCGGGACAGCGCGCCGTCCAGCGCATCGCCCGCCAGCGTCGCGGCCTTGCCGTTGGGCGTGACCGTCTCGGCGCAGCGATTGGCCACCGCGCGACCGAACACGACCAGGTCCAGCAGCGAGTTCGAGCCCAGGCGGTTGGCGCCGTGCACGGAGACGCAGGCGGCCTCTCCGATGGCGTACAGGCCCGGCACGACCGCATCCGGGTCGCCGCCGCGCAGCTGCACGACTTCGCCGTGGTAGTTGGTGGGGATGCCGCCCATGTTGTAGTGCACGGTCGGGATGACCGGGATCGGCTCCTTCTCCACGTCCACGTTGGCGAAGATGCGCGCCGATTCGGCGATGCCCGGCAGCTTCTCGTGGATGACCTCGGGCCCGAGATGGGTCAGGTCGAGCAGGATATGGTCCTTGTGCTCGCCGACGCCGCGGCCTTCGCGGATTTCCATCGTCATCGAGCGGCTGACCATGTCGCGCGGCGCCAGGTCCTTCACGCTCGGGGCATAGCGCTCCATGAAGCGCTCGCCGTCGGCGTTGCGCAGGATGCCGCCTTCGCCCCGGACACCCTCGGTGATCAGGCAGCCGGCACCGTAGATGCCGGTCGGGTGGAACTGCACGAACTCCATGTCCTGCAGCGCCAGCCCGGCGCGCAGCACCATGCCGCCGCCGTCGCCGGTGCAGGTGTGGGCGGAGGTCGCCGAGAAGTACGCGCGGCCGTAGCCGCCGGTGGCCAGCACGGTGCCCTGCGCCTTGAACAGGTGGAGCTCGCCGGTCGACAGGTCCAGCGCCAGCACGCCGCGGCAGGCGCCGTGCGCGTCCATGATCAGGTCGAGCGCGAAGTACTCGATGAAGAACTGCGCGTCATGCGCCAGCGACTGCTGGTAGAGCGTGTGCAGGATGGCGTGGCCGGTGCGGTCGGCGGCGGCGCACGTGCGCTGCGCCGGCGGGCCTTCGCCGAAACGCGTGGTCATGCCGCCGAAGGGGCGCTGGTAGATGCGGCCGTCGTCGGTGCGCGAGAACGGCACGCCCTGGTGCTCGAGTTCGATGATCGCCGGGATGGCCTCGCGGCACATGTATTCGATCGCATCCTGGTCGCCCAGCCAGTCCGAGCCCTTCACGGTGTCGAAGAAGTGGTAGCGCCAGTCATCCTCGCCCATGTTGGCCAGCGCCGCGGCGACGCCGCCCTGGGCGGCCACCGTGTGCGAGCGGGTCGGGAACACCTTGGTGATGCAGGCGGTCTTCAGGCCTTTCTGGGCCAGGCCGAAGGTGGCGCGCAGGCCGGCGCCGCCGGCACCCACGACGATCATGTCGAAGGTGTGTTCGTGGATCTTGTAAGCGGCACCCATGGATCAGGCTCCCAGCGCGATGCGGATGACGGCGAGCACGCTGGCGATGGCCGCGAGGACGCACACGAAAATGACGGTCAGCTGCGCGGTCGCGGCCAGCCACGGGGTATGGACGTAGTCTTCGATGATCACCTGCATGCCGAGCTTGGCGTGCCAGAACGAGGCCACGAGGAACGCAATCAGCAGCAACGCGTTGGCCGGGTGCGCGACGGCTTCGCGCACCTCGCCATAGCCGGACCCGGCCAGCCACGCGACGAAACCGACGACGTACAGCGACAGGAACACCAGCGCGATCGCGGTGATGCGCTGCAGGATCCAGTGGTGCGTGCCGTCCTTGGCCGAACCCAGGCCGCGGGCGGTCTTCAACGGATGGCGCAGGCGCAGGCTCATGCATCACCCCGCAGAAACATGGCCGCCAGCCAGATGACCGCGGTGAGCACCAGGCTGCCGATCACCGAGACCCAGCTGCTGGTGGTGAACGACTCGATTCGGTAACCCAACCCCGCGTCCTGCACGAGGTGGCGGATGCCGTTGATGAGATGAAACGCCATCGCCCAGCTCCAGCCGAACAGGATCAGGAAGCCCAGCGGCGAGCCCGCGAACCCGGTGAAGTCGCCCCACGCCTCGGCGCCGGAGGCCAGGGCCAGCAGCGCCCAGACGATCAGCAGGCTGCCGACGGTGAGGATCACGCCGGTCGCCCGGTGCAGGATCGAGGTCACCATCTGGATCTGCCAGCGGTAGACCTGCAGATGGGGCGACAAGGGACGTGGGCGACTGGCCATGGGCGGCGGCGGTCTCGGCTGGGCGGCAGGGCCGCGTGGCGGATGGAACGGCGGTTACAACGCTGCGGAACGATCAGGGCATGGCATCAGAAGTCGATGCAGCGCCCGTTCTTCTCCCAGTCGCCATACCGCACGGGATCGGGCCCCTCGCGTCCGCCCCACTCCCTGGGCGGCGCCGCGTCGCGATCGTCCACGCGCTCAACGCTGCCGTCCCCGGACGCCGTAACAGGCGTCTCGTCAGGGTCGGCCGGGCCGGTCGAAGTGGAGGATTCGCCTATCATCGGGGCGTTGAAGCTTAATTCCCGCCCCCATGCCTGACAACCCGCAACGCCCGGCGCCAAGCGACTTCCGGCTCGATGGCCACGCCGTGCTGGCCCTTTCCGGACCCGATGCGATCGCCTTCGCGCAAGCCCAGTTCATGAACGACGTCGCCTCGCTGGGCGTAATGGACTGGCACTGGAGCGGCTGGCTGACGCCCAAGGGACGCGTGATTGCCCTGTTCGCCCTGCTGCGTCGCGACGAGCAGACGCTCTGGCTGGTGTTGCCGGACGCGGATCCCGAAACGGTGCGTTCCGCGCTGTCGCGCTTCGTGTTCCGCAGCAAGGTGCGGATCGAATCGATCGATAGCGCGGCGGCGGTTGGACGTTTCGGCCGTCCCACAGAGGCCAAGGGCGCGCGGGCGGCGCTGCTGGATGACGGCATGGTCGAGATGGACATGCGTGGCGAGGGGGGTGAGCGCACGCTCCGCCTCGGACCTCAAGATGCTGCACCGGATGCCCGCGCGGAGATGGCGTGGCGGGCAACCGACCTGCGACACGGGCTGCCGCGGCTGTCCCACGCCCAGGTCGAACAGTGGACGCCCCAGCAGCTTTCGCTGGACCGGCTGGCGGCCTTCAGCGTGAAGAAAGGCTGCTACCCCGGCCAGGAGATCGTTGCGCGCACGCACTTCCTCGGGAAGGTGAAGCGTGGCATTGCGCTGCTGGAGTCGGATGCACTGATGGACGTGGGCGCCGAGGTGCGTGCCGGTGACACGCCGTTGGGCACCGTTGCATCGAGTTGCAGCCTCCCGTCCGACGGCAGCGTCGCCTTGGCGGTCCTGCCGCTGGAGCGCAGTGCGGCAGACCTGTTCGTCGCCGGCCGGCCCGTCCGCGAAGGCGAGCTTCTCGGTGGCCTCGCCCGCCGCCCTGCCCCGCCTTTGTAGGAGCGGCTTCAGCCGCGATCCCGTAGCCAATCGGGTCGTCGTATTGGCGAGGCGCGTCGCAAGCACCATTTCTGCGCCTGGCGACCTCCATTCGCGACTTGCGTCGCTCCTGCCGGCGCTTCGAAACCGTTTCGACCGATCGCAGCCGAAACCGCTGCTCCAGAGCAGCGGGGATCGCGGTTGCGGTCAGCCCTGGAACATCAGCCAGCGAGTCGGTCGGCCGCCGCCACGATGTCCTCTTCTCCCGGGATGACGAGGAACGCGGCACCGGCGAGCGGCGTATAGGTATCGACGCCTACCACGCGCTGGAAGGGCCGCCCCCCGAAGCCGCCCTCGGCAATGGCCGTGATCACGCCCTCGCCCACGCCGGCGCTGTGGCGCCCTTCGTCAACGATGAGGATGCGCCTGGCCGTTTTCGCCTGCTCGACGATGTACGCGGCGTTAAGCGGCACCAGCCAGCGCAGGTCCACCACCCTCGCCTTCCAACCGTGCTTGGCCTCGATGTCACGTGCGGCGCGCAGGCTCATGGGGACACCGTTGCCATAGGTGAAGATGACCAGGTCATCGCCGTTCCCGCCGCTCTCGGGCAGGTACACACGCCCTTCGCCCAGCGTCATGGCCTCGTCCGGCATGGGATAGGTCGTCAACCAGCGGCCGTCGCCCGGCTCGTACAGGTCCTTGGTCATGTACAGCGCGATCGGTTCCAGGAACACGCTGACCCGGCCATCGACCTTGGCGAGCGCGGTCAAGGTGCGCAGCATCGTGGCGGCGTCGTCACCGCGCGACGGACAACCCACCACCAGGCCGGGGATATCGCGCAGCGCGGTGATCGAGTTGTCGTTGTGGAAGTGCCCGCCGAAGCCGCGCTGGTAGCCCAGCCCCGCGATGCGCACCACCATCGGGTTGGCGTACTGGTTGTTGCTGAAGAACTGCAGGCTTGCGGCCTCGCCGCGAATCTGGTCGCAGGCGTTGTGGAAGTACGCCAGGTACTGGATCTCGGGGATCGGCAGCAGGCCCAGGTTGGCAAACCCCTGGGCCATTCCCAGGATCATCGTCTCGTCCAGCAGCGTGTTGAACACGCGCCGACGACCGAACGCCTTCTGTAACCCCTTGGTCACGGTGTAGACGCCGCCCTTCTGCGCGACGTCCTCACCGAACAGCAGCGTCTCGGGGTACTTCGCGAACAGGTCGTGCAGCGCGTTGTTGATCTGGATGGCCAGGTGCCTCGGCGGTTGCCGCTCGGGCAGCTTGGCCTCGCCGCCGAACGCCTCGATGCGCCGGCCCTCGTAGTCCACCCGCGTGGCCTCGGCGCGCACCGCCTGTGGCGTGTACGGCGCCAGCGGCGCGATCACATGCTCCAGCGTCTCGATCTTGGGCCGCCGGTCGGCCTCGCCCGCCGCGGCGAAACAGCGCTCGCGCGTGGACTCGTACAGCGCCAGCACTTCGTCGGCCGACATCAGGCCCGACTCCATCGCGATCGCCGCCGAACGCAGCAGCGGATCGGTGGCCTCCACGGCGCACAGCTCCTCGATCGAACGCCATTCGATCTCGAAGTCGGTCCCGGCGTGGCCCATGATCCGCGTCGTACGCAGGTGCAGGAAGGTCGGACGGCGCGTGCGGCGGCAGTGCTCGACCGCGCGCTGTACATCGCCATAGCCATTGGCCAGGTCAAGGCCGTCGGCGTAGAAATAATCCAGGTCCGGGCGGTTGGCGAAATTGCGGGCAATCCAGCCGCTGGGCGTCTTGACCGATATGCCGATGCCGTTGTCCTCGCATACGAACAGCACCGGCGCGGGCAGCTTCTGGTAGGCCGACCACGCCGCGGCATTGAACGCGGTCTGCGCGGTGGCGTGGTTGCTGGACGCATCGCCGAACGAGCAGATGGCGATGCTGTCGCCGGGGATCGGCAGCGGGTGGCCCAGGCGACGCGCGGTCTCGATGGCCATCGCGGTGCCCAGCGCCTTGGGCAGGTGGGACGCGATGGTCGAGGTCTGCGGCAGCACCCACAACGGCTTGCTGCCCCACACCTTGTGGCGCCCGCCGCTGGCCGGGTCTTCGGCGCTGGCGGCAAAGCTCAGCGCCGAATCCATGATCGGATCCATGCCGGGCAGCTTGCGGAAGCGCTCGGCCATGAAGCCGCCGCTGCGGTAGTGCAGGAACGCGGGATCGGTATGCCGCGTCAGCCGCGCAACCATCGCGTTGCCTTCGTGGCCGGAACTGCCGATCGTGTAGAAGACCTTGTTCTGCACGCGCAGCACGCGCGCCATCAGATCCAGATGCCGGCTGATCAGCTGCGATTCGAACAGCTCGCGGAAACCCGCGGCGTCCAGCGCACTGCCCTCGAGCACCGCCTCGTCCGGCGCGGGTGCCGCATCGCGCCCCCCATCCCAGCTGCGGACGAACTCGGCGAAGTTGACGTCGCAGATCTCGGCACGGTTGAGGCCGCGCATGCGGGCCGGGATCGGGGTCGGAATCGAAGCGGTCATGCAGGTCTCCGCCCCGTGGCCGGCCACGGGGTCGACGGAAGTGTGGGTCAGGAAGTGGCGGCGGCGGAACGGCGGGCGTGCCACTGGGCGCGGGTCTGGCCCCAGAGATCAGCATCGACCGTGTCCAGAGGGGGCGGCAACGTCACCGGCCCGCGATTGATCGAGCCCAGGCGGCGTGCCACCGACTGCGACCCGGCGTTGGTACGGGCGATGGTGTGCACGACCTCATCCCACCCCAGCACGTCGAACGCGAAGTCCATCGCAGCCGTACAGGCCTCGGTCGCGTACCCCTTGCCCCAGGCGTCGGGGTGCAGCGAGTAGCCGACCTCGGTACCGGGCCAGCCGTCGGGCTGCCACGGCCCGGCCTGCCCGACCCAGCGGCCGGTGTCTTTTTCGATGACCGAGAACATCGCGAACCCCTGCAGCACCCACGCCCCGGGCATCTGCAGGAACCGCCGCCACGCGTCACCGCGCACCAGCGGTCCGCCGATGGAGCGCAGTTCGTCGCGCGCGAACATGTCGGCGTAGCGCTCGAAATCCTCGATGCGCGGCACCCGCAGCACGAGGCGCTCCGTCTCCAGGCGGATGGCCGCCAGTCCCTCGGGCACCCGGCCCTCCAGCGGCACGGTGCCCACCCGACCCTCGCCGGTGTCCACGGTCAGAACGCGTTGATGCCGGTCAGCTCGCGGCCGACCACCAGCTGGTGCACCGTCTCCGTACCCTCATAGGTGATCACCGACTCCAGGTTGAGCGCATGGCGGATGGCCGCGTGCTCGGTGGTGATGCCGGCGCCGCCCAGCAGGTCGCGGCAGTCGCGCGCGATGTCGATCGCCATGCGGCAATTGTTCCACTTGGCCAACGACACCTGGGTCGGCGCCATCTTGCCGGCGTCCTTCAGGCGACCCAGTTGCAGCGACAGCAGCTGCGCGCTGGTGATGCGGCGTGCCATGTCGGCCAAGCGCAACTGCGCGGCCTGGTTGGCGGCCAGCGGACGGTCGAACAGGATGCGCTCCTTGCTGTAGTTCAGCGCCTCGTCCAGGCACGCAATAGCCGCGCCGATCGGCCCCCAGGTAATGCCGTAGCGCGCCTGCGTCAGGCAACCCAGCGGACCTTTCAGGCCCTTCACGTTGGGCAGTCGGTTGGCCTCGGGCACGCGCACGTTGTCGAAGAACAGCGAGCTCGTCACCGACGCGCGCAGGCTCATCTTGTGCTTGATCTCCTGCGCCGCGAAGCCAGCCATGCCCTTCTCGACCACGAAGCCCTGGATACCGTCGTCGGTCTGCGCCCAGACGATGGCGATGTCGGCCAGGTTCCCGTTGGTGATCCACATCTTGGCGCCGTTGATGACCCAGTCGCTGCCATCCTTCTTCGCCACGGTCTTCATGTTGGCCGGGTCCGAACCGCCGTGCGGCTCGGTCAGGCCAAAGCAGCCGATGACCTTGCCCGCGGCCATGTCCGGCAGCCAGCGCTTCTTCTGCTCCTCGGTGCCGTACGCGAAGATCGGGTACATGCAAAGCGAGGACTGGACCGACACGAAGCTGCGGATGCCACTGTCGCCGCGCTCCAGCTCCTGGCAGATCAGGCCGTAGGAAACCGAGTTGAGGCCGCCACCGCCGTACTCTTCCGGCAGGGTCGAACCCAGCAGGCCAAGCTCGGCGATCTCGCCGACCAGCTCCTTGGGGAACCTGCCTTCGTCGAACGCGTCGCCGATGATCGGCAGCACCCGCTCGTCGGTGAAGCGGGCCACGGTGTCCTGGACCGCGCGCTCCTCCTCGCTGAGCAGGGAGCGGACGTCGTAGAGGTCGTACGGGTGCAGGGCCATGGCGGACTCGGGCAGGTCAAAGATCGCCATTGTATCGGGGCGCCCGAGGCCGCGGCACCCCGCCGCAAACCCTGAAAACGGTTGTAGCCGGACAAACGAAAAGAGGGGCCGGAAAACCGGCCCCTCCTGTTTCGTGCGTGCGACCCGACCCGGTTACCCGCGATCGCTCTCGGTCACCAGCGCGGTGCGCGTGACGACCTGGCCGTCGATCACCGGCAGGCGATCGCCCGGCTCATCGTCCATGCGGATGGTCTGCTGCTCGGTGCCATAACGGTAGGTCACGTCGTAGCCGACCACTTGGTCCTCACTGCCCAGCGAGATGCGGCTGCCGGGCTTGCTCCCGGTGCGCATGGTGCCGGTGGTGCCATCCGGGTTGCGGTATGTCACGTTGTAGCCGACCACGCGCGAGGACTGCGAGGTGTCGGAAACCGTGCGGCACTGGCGGTCGACGCGCTCGACCACGCGGCCACCGACGTGGTTGCGGTCGACGCGGTTGCCCACGTAGCCGCCGCCCACCGCGCCGGCAACGGTTGCCAGCTTCTTGCCGTTGCCGCCGCCCACCTGGTTGCCTACGAGGCCACCGATGATCGCGCCGGCCACCGTGCCGCCGACGTTGCCGTCGCGCTCGGGCAGGCGCTCCTGCACCACCACGTCCTCACAGACTTCGCGAGGGCTGGATACGGTGCTGGTCTCGCTGATGGGGTCGGTGCCGATCACGGTCGCGTACAGCGCCTGCTTCTCACTGACCGGCTCCACGTTGACGACGTCGGCGTATTCGATGCCATCGATGGCACCGTCCTCAACGAAATCGGCATCGAGACCAAGGGCGGCGGCATCGGAAGCGGTCGCGGTGGCGACACGGTCGTCATCGGCGAAGCTGTTGTAGGCGGCGACGGCGACGCCGCCGACCAGCAGGGACGCCAATGCGACTGCGAGCATATTCTTGTTCATTACGGCCCTCCTGAAGCGGGGTCTGGTGCCCGCACTGGGTGTGGGCGGCATTGCACCACCACACAGCTGAACGCCCCCCGATTTTTTAACATCAGCCTGTCGTTTCCGTGAACCCGGCCACAGCACGCGTGTTAGCGTCGGCCCGCGCCGCCTTGAGGTCCCCAGCATGCCCAATCCCATCCTGCTGCCCGTACTGAACTGGGCGCGCAAACTGCGCTACCCCACCCTGTTCAAAGTGACCGCGACGCTGTTCGCGATCACCCTCCTGGTCCCCGACCCGTTTCCGTTCGTCGACGAGATCCTGTTCGGCCTGGGCACCCTGCTTCTGGCGAACTGGAAAGACCGGAAGGCGCCGATCGAACAGGACCCGCGCACGTGACCTGAGGGGCCGGCTCGCCATCGCATGGACCTGATCGACAGCCATTGCCATCTCGACGCATCCGAATTCGACGCCGACCGTCCAGCGGTGCTCGAGCGTGCCCGGCGCGCGGGTGTCGGCCGGCAGATGGTGCCCGCAGTGACGGCCAGGTCCTGGCCCAAGCTCAAGCAGGTCTGCGACGAAGACGCCGGTCTTTTCCCTGCCTATGGCCTGCACCCGATGTTCCTCGCCGAGCACCAGCGGCCGCACCTGGAGGCACTGCGCGACTGGATCGAGCGGGAGCGGCCCCTCGCGATTGGCGAGTGCGGCCTCGACTATTTTGTCGAGGACCTGGACCGTGACGAGCAGGCGCACTACTTCGATGGCCAGTTGCGCCTGGCGCGCGACCTCGAGCTGCCGGTGATCGTGCACGCGCGGCGCGCGGTGGATGACGTCCTGGCCGCGATCCGGCGGTTCGCACCCCTTCGCGGTGTCGTCCACAGCTTTTCCGGGAGCCGCCAGCAGGCCGAACAACTGTGGAAGCAGGGCTTCCTTCTCGGCCTCGGCGGGCCCGTCACCTATGAGCGCGCGCAGCGCCTGCGCACATTGGCGGCCACGATGCCGATCGAGTTCCTGTTGCTGGAAACCGATGCACCGGACCAGCCCGATGCCGGGATCCGCGGCCAACGCAACGAGCCCGCGCGCCTGACCCAAGTGCTCGACACGATCGCCGCGCTTCGCGATGAGGAACCGGAGGTAATCGCCGAGGCCACCCGACGCAACGCCGAGCGGTTGTTCAACCTTCCGCCTGCGTAACCCCTTCTTCAGCGGGCGCGATCGGTGCCCGTGCCGGAGGCTGGAGCAGCATCGGAATCGCCTTGGCCACCATCGCGAACGCGAACGCGCCGGTGATGTGTGTGGCAGCGCCCAGCCCGGCCCCGCAGTCCAGCTTGAAGCCCGCCTCGCCGTCGACTTTCGGCCGGATGCCGCAGACGCGGCCATCGGCCTGCGGGTATTGCACGTTCTCCAGCGAATACACGGCGGCCACGCCGAAATAGCGCGACGGATTGCGGGGGAAGTTGAAGTCCGCCCGCAACTTCTTGCGGATCAGCGCCAGCATCGCGTCATGCTCGGTCCGTGACAGGTCGCGTATCCGGACCTGGGTCGGGTCCGTTCGTCCGCCGGCAGAACCGCACACGATGACCGGCTGTTTGCGCCGCCGACACCAGGCGACCAGCTCGACCTTGCTGCGGAAGCTGTCGCACGCGTCCAGCACCAGGTCGAAACCCGGCGCCAGCATGGGTTCGATATTCCCCGCCGTGAGGAAGCACGCCTGCCCGTCGACTTCAATGGCCGGGTTGATCGCCCGGCAGCGCTCCGCCATCGCCTGCACCTTCAATACCCCGTACTGCCCCGCCAGGGCGGGCAACTGGCGGTTGGTGTTGGATACGCACAGGTCGTCGGCGTCGATCAGGGTGAGGTGTCCCACACCACTGCGGGCCAGCGCCTCGGCCACCCACGAGCCGACCCCGCC
>Ga0208375_1002642_pt1 | contig 16416 bp, 18 predicted proteins | sample RifOxyD1_FD_184038 | JGI IMG/M metagenome (GOLD analysis project Ga0208375, IMG submission 184038) | Soil microbial communities from Rifle, Colorado - Rifle Oxygen_injection D1 (SPAdes) | ecosystem: Environmental > Terrestrial > Deep subsurface > Rock core/Sediment | place: Rifle, Colorado... | reverse complement strand
GTTATTGACATTTTCCCCTCTCAACATAAAAACCCAGGTATATTTATTTACTTTTTTTTCTATAAGCGCTGTGCGAGGCCCCAGAACCGCAATATCACTAAAAAATTTATCCACTAAATTTTTTAAAAAATCCCCCAATAATTCGGCTTCTTCGATGACCTCATTTTGTTTTTGGGAAGTTATATAGATAATGACAATTTTTGAGTAAGGCGGTGACTTGCTCATTTTTCTAAGCTTTATTTCATCCTCATAAAATAAACTAAAGTCATGGTCTTTAACATCGCCCCGACCGTCCTGATATCTGGGTTAACAATTGATATGCCCGCTCGTTGCTTCTAAAATCTGGAAAATTCAGTTGCAAATCCACCCCGAATATTAGAACCAGATTAACATTTTTAAAATTGTGTCCCTTGGATAGCATCTGGGTGCCCACCAAAATATCTATTTTCCCCTGGTGAAAATCATCCAATCGCTGTTCTAATTTTTTAAAGGTGGTCACGTCATCCCGATCAAACCGGCCTATGGTTTGAGAAGGAAACGCTTTTTTTAAAACCTGCTGCAATTTTTCAGTACCAAAACCTATTTGTAAAATATTTAAATTGGAACACTGGGGACAGATCTCGGGTTTCTTGTCGGTATACTCACAATATTGGCATTGTACCTCATTTTTTTTATGAAAATATTTAAGGTTGATCGTACAGTTGGGACAAAAAAATTGATACCCACAGGCACTACATTGCAAGTAATTGGCATATCCCAAGCGATTGACAAAAACCACCACCTGTTCGTTTTTCGCCAACGCTTCTGCAATTTTTTTTATACTGTGTTCTTTAAATGGCCAGATTTCCGGATTTTCCAGTGACTTATCTTTCCGAAGATCCACCAGATCTATGAGTGGTAATTTGCTTTGATTAACCCTCTCTTTCAGTGAAAAATAATTTTTCTCATCTTTAGTTTTAAAATTATAATAAGTCTCCACGCTAGGGGTAGCCGAACCAAGTATAACTGGAATTGATAACAAACTGGCCTTTTTGATAGCCAGATCTCTAGCATTATAGGGGCATCTATCCTCTTGCTTGAAGGAGTGATCATGTTCCTCATCCACGATAATCAAACCCAGATTATTAATTGGTAAAAAAATCGAACTCCTGACCCCGATTACCACACATGGCTCATTTTTATTTTTCAGAGTTTTCCACATCTCATATTTTTTGGAATTACTGATAGAGCTATTGTAGGGGTAAATATCCACTTTCAAATATTCGCTGAAAGTCTGGATAAACTGAGGAGTCAGGTTAATTTCGGGTAACAAGAATAAAACTGATTGGTTTTGTGACAGCATATCCTCAATAAGGTTGAGGTAAATAATAGTCTTTCCACTTCCGGTTACCCCATGTAACAGATATTTTTTAAATGTACCATTGATTTCGTTTTTAATTCTCAACCAAATCATCTCTTGATCAGAAGTCATAGTTGGCAGGTTAATATCACCTCTTCCCTTAACGCATGACAATTTGTGAGGCTTTTTCAAGATTTTCGGAAGGCAATCAAAAATAAGTTTACCTACAGGATAATGATAATAACTAGCAATCCACTGATAAAAAAGTATCTCAGCCTTAGACAGCTTGAGTTCCCGGGTTAGAAAATCTTCAACCGGCTTGATCTTCTCCTCTTCTATCTCATCATTTAATTGGGAGAAGGGTAAATTTATTTTTAGCAGACACCCTTCTATCGTTCTCTTTCCCAGGGGAACTTTAACCAAATCTCCCTCGGTAAAATCCCGTTCGTCATCCTGGATATAGCTTAGTAAAGAATCATTAAACGGTGAATTGACCGCTACAAGGCAATATTTCATTTGACAAAAAAGTAGGGCCCATATTGATCCCGGTAATGTGTGCGGGAAGAGCTTCTTTCCTTGCTATCAATAATTTTTTTATACTGATCATTTAATTTGCTTAAATCAGCGGATTGGGAAGCATGTTTTAGCTCTAATATCCTGATAATGAAGTTGCGACCATTGGTAGTTTTAAAAAGGATCCTTTTTGGTAACTGATGTATTCCATCAAACAGCATATAGTTACCCATGATAGTGGTGACATTTGCGGTATCCTTGTTAAAATCCACCTTATAAAGATCCCGGTTTTCGTTTTTATAGTACGCCTTGAAAGTGGGCAAATTTACCATCCAAAAGAAATTACCCTCCAATCGCTGCAAAGAAACCTGGTTGTTTTTCTGATACATGCTCATACTCATCATCTCGTCCATCTGTTTCTTTTTAGTGGAACTATCCTCGTCCGTAGAAGGAGTTGGTACTGGCAGGTTTTTGTCTTTTCTCTCCGCTAATAGAGATTTGTATTTTTCCAGATATTTTATCTTATCCCGGTTTAATAGCATGTTATTGGATAAAAAAGTTGGCTCGTGTTTGGTTAGAAATTCCACCATTCCCCTTGAGTCATTTAACACCAGACTTGAGATAATTGCATAAAACAGGCTTCTTTCTAAATTGTTGTCGTCTCTGATTTTACCATGATAATCGCCCAGATAATTGATCAACTCTAAATGAGGGTTTTTCATAAGAGAGTCAGAGTAAACTGCTTGAAATAACTCTATCTTATTTTCTTTTTTAAGAGAAAATGTCCAAGTTAAGTACTTGGTCTCCAATTTGTCTTGTTTGTCTGTACTAAGGGCTTCAGGAATTTCCGTTTTTAATTCATCCTTGCTTGCCAGATCACCATCTAATTCATTTTTTATTTTTTTCTCATCGCTTTCTTCAACCTGAAATTTCAGAATAATTTGATTTCCTGCAACTTCCTGGTTACCGGTATTTTTAAAAAGATCTTCAGCAGTTGGATAAGCTGAAAACAAATTTGAACTGAAAAACAATAAAAGAATTAAAATAGACCTAAAATTCATTTCTCCACCATTAACAAATCAATAAAACATATATAAGATAATAGAATTGATATTACAACCATCTAACGGATTAGACTATGAAAATGACCAAACATCTGTTTCTTCTCACTGGCCTGCTTTTCATCAATTGTTTCTCCCCGTCTATATATGCAAAATTACGAGATCTTGAAACGACCAGGTTGAAATCAACTGCTGGTACAGGGGTCGGATCAATCCTCATGGAAGAATCAAGCGTTTTAAACCCTGCACCAGTCGCCTTTTTCAAGGATTCTTCTATCTATTTTCAAAAAATTTCTGGAAATATTACTCAGGAAAATAGCAATAATCCCCACTCTGCACCACTCGACATCGACAGTATGGCAGCCATAATTACAGAATCCGGCCAAACCATCAGTGGTTCGGTCGGTTATCAATATGCAGAAGACCGGTTCGATAAAAGAAAAAGACTGATGATATCTTCAGCGGGTAGAGCTGGTGAGAAATCTTCTCTGGGCATTGCGGCAAGAATCACCCAAGATTCTTTGAGTGAAAATGGCAAAGATATTCAGAATATAAAATATAACCAGATGGTTTTGGGAGCCACTCATGTTTTAGGCGAGTCAGTAACCATGGGAATCACTTTTATTGATCCACTCAAGGAAAGACCTGCAGAGACCCGTGGTATCATCGGTCTGCAATATGTTTACGAGGATTTTGTTTTTTTAATACTTGATGCAGGAGCTGATTATAATAAAGCTTTGGCGGAAACCTTCCTATATCGTGGTGCCATTCAATTTAAGGTTTTTGGCGACTTTTTTGTACGAGCGGGTTTTTTTACTGATGATGGATTAAGTGAAAATGGCAGTGGTGCAGGACTTAGCTGGGTACAGCCCAAATTAATGTTTGACTTCGCCTTAAAAAATACAAATATCAAGGAAAGTCTTGTCAAAAATACTGAATCAGAAAAAATCCAAGAAACTTCCTTTTCCCTCTCATACAGGTTTTAGGTAAGATTGATGTCTGCTGCCAAAAAAAATAAAAATGAAGGCCCAAGCCGGGCCATGATCATGGGATACAAATGCAGACTTGACTACATCAAGCAAGGTCAGATGTATGAAAACAAGGGCGAATTGATTAACGCCATTACTGTTTACGAAAAATATTTTGAAGTGGTCGCTAAGTGGCACAAGGTCGAAAAGGAAAAATTAAAACCGGAGATGTTTAAAAAACTGACCAAAGAAGGCGTTATTAACGAAAAAGAGGATGATCTCCATGAAATTTTTTTAATAAGCCTGGTTTCCTGGAATTTAGCCAGAATTTACGCCTATAGCGACAAAGAGAAACATTTGGAAAAATTAAAAATAATGCTTGATCGATTTGTGCTCTTTTCAATTGGATATAAGTTTCAATTTTTAAATTGTGAAACTCTTCGAAAATATTTAAAAAAAGTCACCGGTCCCCAGGAAAAACTTATGGAGGAAGCCTATCAAAAACTCCGGGTCCATTCCAAAAGATGTTATTTGGCTACCCATTGCTACGGGGAAAATCATCCGCATCTTTCTATACTTAGAAGTTTCCGTGATAATTATTTGAACAATTGGGGAGGAGAATTATTTTTAAAATTCTACTATGGCTTCTCACCTGGCATTGTAACTTATTGCCAGCGACATAAAAATTTTGATCAATGTCTTACCCCGGCAGTTCGTTTCTTGATTCGTTTAATAATTTTATTTCTTCCAGTTAAAAATAAGAAAACAATATGCACGAAATAAAAAAATTAATACTCAAGGAATGGTATAAATTTTTTCTGGCTTCGATGGTTCTGTTATTTGTTCTAATGTCTATTTCAAATTTAATTTCGGGACTACTTCGAAGCAATGTTAGTGGTTATGAAGTATTAATGAACTATATTATTGAAGTCCCCAGTTTTATGAGCAAGATACTACCGTTGTCCTGCCTAACCGCTTCTCTTTTTTCAATCAACAAGTTAAAAGACCGTAATGAGCTGACTGCATTATTCTCTCTTGGCTACTCTAGAAAAAACTTTGTCATCACGATTTTGCAGGCTTCATCAATAATCGCTATTATCAATTTTTTTAATTCCGCCTACATTCAACCCTTCTTTAATGAAAACAAATATATTCTTATTCCCAATATAAATAAGTTCAAAAATTTAAACAGTGAAGGGCTTCGTTCCAGCACAATTGGCAGTGGTAAAATATGGTATAAGGGTGATAGTTATTTTTTCTCATTTACAGCTTTTGACAAGGAGACCAATTCCATAATGGATTTGGCCATATATGAATACTCAACTAATCATAAATTAACCCAGATAACCAATGCCAAAAAAGCGGTTTATCGTGACCCAGAATGGGTTTTTTATGAAGGCAAAACAATGAATAATTTAAACAATTTGGAATTTCCTCAAATTGAATCCTTCACCACCAAAGTTTTTCCCCTTCTGGAGCGCCCAAGTGATTTTGAGAAAATTGAAGCAGATATCACTACTTTGGATATCGTAAAATTAAATGAATATATTAAAAGTTTGGATGAGGTGGGAATAAATACCAGTTCCTATAAGGTGACACTCTTAGATAAATTTTCAACCTCCCTCATCTGCTGTATTCTGGCGCTAGTTGCCTCAATGTCCATTTTCAACCCCAACCGCCGAAGTAGCTCGTTTGGTAAAAGCGTACTTTTTACCCTCGTTTTTGCAATTCTTTATTGGCTAATTTATTCCTATACTTTTGAGCTTGGAAGAAGCTCTAAAGTAAATCCCTATGTGGCAACCTTTATAATGCCATTAATTTTTACACTATTTTTAATCTATAATTTTTTTCGTTACCAAAAAATTCGTTAACCTATTAATTCTTTTGTGTTATATCTTTTGCTATGGGAAGCGCATCTTTTTTAGAAAACTACAAACTGGAAGGTGAATTACTGGAAATTTACGAATTTCCAGATCCAATTTTAAAAAAAATGGCCAAAGAGGTCACTGTTTTTGATGATGATCTGGCCAAAACTGTAAAAAACATGCTTTACACCATGTATAATGCCCCAGGCCTTGGACTGGCTGCACCTCAAATTGGCATCAGCCAGCGCTTTTTCGTAATGGACATTGATTATGATCGGGAAAAAATCACTAATGCCGATGGTGAAGAAGAAACTCGTTTGAGTGCTTTTAACCCACAGATATTTATAAACCCTAAACTTTCCAATCATCAGGGTGAAATTTTCTACGAAGAAGGATGCTTAAGTGTTCCGGGTATATTTGAAAAAGTCAAACGATCCCAATCCATTTCGGTGGTATATCAGGACCTACAAGGGCAAGTTAAAACGCTAGATGCTACCGATCTTTTATCCATTTGCATACAGCATGAAACCGATCATCTGGATGGTATTGTTTTTCTAGAGCGCTTAAGTCTTATGAAAAGAAAGTTTATTAAAAAGCAATTTTTAAAAGAGCGAAATAAATCAAATTATTAACGGGAATAAAAATTGGAAAAACTAAAAACAATTTTTTTGGGAACACCTGATTTTGCCACACCTTCTTTGGAAATGCTTTTTAATCATCCAGCAATTGATTTAAAATATGTCATAACCATGCCCGATAGAAAAAGCGGTCGTGGTCAACAACTGCATTCTCCTCCAGTAGCTTTGTTTGCCAGAGAAAACAAAATTCCCCTTATTCAAACAGCCAGTATTAACCAAGAAAAGGAAATTTTGCAAAAATTAAAATTAGAAAAAATAGATCTCGCTATTGTTCTGGCTTTTTCCCAATTTTTAAGCGAGGAATTTTTAAATATTCCCAAACTTGGTTGCTTTAATATTCATACTTCCCTTTTACCCAAATATCGTGGGGCAGCTCCTATACAATACGCACTACTAAATGGTGACCACATGACCGGAGTATCCATTTTCAAGATCGTTAAAAAAATGGATGCGGGAGATATTGCTTTGTTACAATCAGTATTGATTGCAGAAAATGAAACTTTTGCCGAGCTTTATACGAAATTAAAATTCCAGGCAGCTCTTTCCCTTAATACTTTTATACGACAGGTTCAAGAGGGTAATCTTCATTTAAGACCGCAAGATGAAACATCGGTATCATTCGCCCCTACTCTAAAAAAAGAAGATGGTTTTATCAACTTTAAAAATGAATCCCAGACTCAAATTATCAATAAGGTCCGGGCCCTAATACCTTGGCCAGGCTGTTATTTTTTTATAAATGAGCATCGTTACAAGCTTCTAGAAATTGAACCCCATAATAAAAATTTAGACCCTGGAAATATTTTTGTTGATATGGGAGAGTTAGTAGTTGGTTGTGCCGATAATAAATCTCTCCGCTTGAAGTCACTGCAGCGGGAAGGTAAAAATATTACTTCCGACCTTTCTTTGATCAATGCCTTCAAAAGCAGAAATGACTCTATGAAAATCAATCCTTAAAGGAATTCATTATGACCACAATTTCACCCAGCATTCTCTCTTGTGATTTTCTGAATATCGAAAGAGAAGTCAAGGCACTTGAAAATTGCCAGAACATCTGGATCCATCTGGATATTATGGATTCGCATTTTGTACCCAATTTAACTTTTGGGGGACCCGTCGTTAAGAATTTGCATAAAATCACCAAACATCCCCTGGATGCACACTTTATGGTCACTAATCCTGAATTTTTTATAAATGATTTCAAAAATTACAAAATCCATAATTTTACTTTTCATCTGGAAGTTTGCAATAATCCGGTAGATTTTATTATTAATGGAAAAAAAATCTATCCAAGTATCGGCATCTCTATAAAACCTAAAACCCCCGTATCCCAAATTCCCAAAGAGGTTCTGGATAAAATTGACCTCATTTTAATTATGTCAGTTGAACCCGGTTTCGGTGGCCAAAAATTCATGGAAGATAGTTTTAATAAGGTGAAAGATCTTGATCAACTGAGGAAAAAAAATAATTATCATTATCAAATCCAAATTGATGGGGGTATTTCCAATCAAAATGCCAAAGAACTAACCCAGGCCGGTGTTGATAATCTAGTAGCCGGTTCATATATTTTCAGTGGTTCTCCCCAAAATTATCCACAGATGGTGGAGAGTTTAAGAACCTAGGTACGGCCTGACTTTTAGGGATGCACTATGAAAATTAAGGCATGTCGTGTTTTTAAAAGTCTGGCACCATACCGGCAAAGATGTTTGTTATAAAATTTTTATTTCTGAATATTACACTGGGCTTCACCTCAAGGGATCTTCATGAAGTCGATGGCGTCATCAAAGATTCGAACTCATGCTTTGCATGCCTTAACTATTGATAATTCTTTTTGCAAATTCCATTAAAAAATCCCTAAACATAACAACCTTCTTATCCATAAACTCAAAGTCCGTATGGATTAAATAAAGTTTAGATTTTAAATTTTGATTGCCAATATTCACGATTTCGTTTTTTGCTAATTCCTTGCTTATACTAAGTGACGGCAATACTGCGTAAAAATTATTCAGCTTAATTACATCAATCATTGCCTTATGTGAATTTACAACAAATTCAATATTTAATTTATTCAACTTTATATTCGGATATACTTTCCTAAAATAATACTCAAGTAATGGATCGTTCTCTCTGAATGCAACAATCGGCAGTTCTGTTATTTTACTTATTTTTTTGTCAGCATTTTGCTTACTTGTTACCAGAACAATCTCTTCATCTAAAAGATCATACGTTCTAATATTCTCTTGTATTATTTTATCAGGAACAACTCCAATATCAATCTTACCACTTTTAACTCCTTCAATAATTTCAAAGGTCTTTAAAAATTTAACATCAAACACTATTTTGGGATTTATTTTTTTAAACTTGTTTAAAGCATGAATGAACACCTTTTCACCGACTTCTTCCAAGCATCCAAACGTTATTTTCCCTTCAATTTTTGTAGTAGCTTCAACCCCTTCATTAATCCGGGTGCACATGACACTATATAGAGGCCAGATTTTATCATACAGATTTTTACCCGAGGAGCTTAGCTGTACTTTTTGTTTTGTTCTTATAAATAACTGCATTTTGAATTGCGTTTCAAGAGATTTGATCTGCTTTGATACTGCTGGTTGAGCAATCATTAACTCTTGTGATGTTTTTGAAAAACTCAAGGTTTTTGCTATAGAAAAAAAACATTCCAGATGATTAAAATTTATTGGATTTCGCATGTTAATTCCAAATTGATATAATGATTATAACTTTTATATATTTATATTATATCAAAAAGCGATGTAATCTTCAAACACCAAATCAGGGGGTCATCGTGAAAATTTTATTTTTAACATCTTTAATCACATTATCAACTTATTCTTACGCTTTTAATAGTGGGGACAAAATCAAGTGCACAGACGATGTCTCCGGTTTCACTTATTTAATTAAAATCATCGATATTGGAGACGAAGAAGCGTATATCAAAGTACAAGCCAACTCCAGAAACCATTTTTACCCATCGTCTAGGGTGATTTTTGACGAAAACAGTGAGGGTGCAATCTTTCAAATGCTTTCAAGCGATAATCAACGCATCGTCGAAGAAATTTTTATTCCTCATCCTGTTTCTGGAAGTAATATTATTTTTGGTGATTATATAGATGGAGGAGATTCAAGGGTTGTTGAGTGTCACATTCTCTAGATCGCAATACCCTTGTATATTTATAAGTCGATGCAATCTTGACTTGGATTATAAAACTTATCAAATAAATAAATTGAGATCCAAGATAGTTTTATTTAAGTTTTGGTTAAAAATAATTATATTGTAATTTTTTTTAGAGAACCGAAGTTGCAATAATTTTTAAAGACATTTGTTGATTGCCCTTATCACCAACGATTTCAACCAAGGCTTCCTTTCCTTCTGAAACAAGAATTTGGGGGCGTGAAACAATTTTCTGCATATTGTTTTTATGATACCCAACTTCCATCTTCAAAAGTATTCCTTTCCTTCCTTGTATTTCACCTCGCAAAGCTACGATAGAAATTTCGGTTATAATATTGGTTGCCGAGTCATTTTGGGTGATTGTTGCTTTTTTACCTTCTTGAACGATCATCTTTGGTTTTGAAACACTTTTGTTATCAAGTAACAAATTCATATCTAACAGGTAGCCTTGAACTGCAAATGTTGAAAAGGAAAAAATAAAAAGGATAAGCAACATTAAAACTTTCATTTAAACCACCTGTTATTTTATAAAATGGTATTAAAAAAATAATTGTTAAGCAATATTTTTAATTTATTGAAACAGCAACAACCGTTGGTTACCTGATCTCTTGTGAGTTTATTTCCTTCAATTTTTGTTGGATAGTGAACAGCATCGATATTGGCTAAAATAGAAATATGATAGTCATCCTTTACTACTCGCGCCGAGATATTAAGCTCGCCCTGCAAAGCAGAGATCTCAGAGATAAGATTGACAACAGTGGAATCAAAAGTGTATTGATGAGATTTGAATTCTATCATGGTTAATATAGCATTCTTTCGCTATTCTTTCAAAAATCTTTCGAAGATTTAATAATCGAATATTCATGTTTTGTTTGAGAAAAGCCCGCTTGAATAATCAAATAATCAGTGCTACACATAATTCCAAAATGCAATCAGCTCCTACAAGGATATAAAATGAAGTATTTGTTTACCTCACTATCACTCTGGCTTGTCATCTTCTTTCAAGTCTATGCTAATACGCCCACCTTAGCAGATAAACTCGAAAACCAATGGAAAATTTACAAAAATGCACAAACTCACCTTTTTCACATCGTGAGCAGTGGAGGAAAAGTAGACCGTACAACTTGGGAGAAAATGGTTAAACCAGATGGACAATGGCAATTAACTGACGAGGATTTAATAAATTTAAAAAAAATTCAATCAGAAAGAATTCTCTCTGCCAGGGAAGTAGCCAACCAAAACTCCATCATTGATTTTGATGCCTATAGAAAGCTTCCAATTGAGGAAGCCAAAAAGGCAATTCAAAATTTTTGCCAGCAAATGCCAAAAGGGGGAATGTTGCACGTTCATCCTTTTGGAACCTTCACGCGAAACACATTGACTCAACTTATGATACAAAAAAATCCAATCCTTGATTGGACAGGATATCTTGAATATTTTAATAATTCAGCAAATACTTCTATGATCTACCCTGAAGAATATAATTGGATGAATACTTTTTCTAATGGAACAAAATTTTCTGATATATCTCAAGTAGATCAGAAAAAAACCATAGATTTATTCTTTTTGCCTTCTGGCAATCATGATTTCAGTCGTTTTGATTCCGTTTTCGTTTTTCTAGGCATCCCAGTGAACACTTATCAAGATTATCTTTTTGCACTTAATGGTTTTGCCCAAAGAGCCTCTTTGCAAGGCGTTTTTTATATTGAATTTACCTCTGATATACTCACTGAAAATTCTTTAAATTTTTATAAAAGTTTAGCAGATACCTATTTGAAAAATTACGGTATTGTATTAAAAGTTAATGAGTCATTTTTTCGACTAGACTCCGACGAAAACCTACGGAAAAATACGAATACACTTTTGGAGCTCAATGATCCAATATTGGTCGGTATTGATTTAATTGGAAATGAATCAAATAGCCCCGCTTTAGAGAATGGTCAAATACCCTATGCACTGGTAGGTAACAGACTCACTAACGGAACACATAAAATAAAAAGAACCATACATGCTGGAGAATTGGGAGATGAACGCAATCCACGAGATGCTATGATTTTTGGTGTTGAAAGAATCGGTCACGGTGTCAAACTTGAAAATGATCCGATTGCGCTAGAGTATGCTGCACTAGAAAAAATTGGAATAGAGATTAATCTTACAAGTAACGTTCGCTTAAAGGCTATTAATGATATTAAACAACATCCATTCGTCAAATACTTACGCCTGGGTATTCCTGTAAGTTTAAGCACAGACGATGAGGGTATTTTTGAAACAGATATCAACACTGAGTGTGAGATAGCTATTAGTCAAAGCGATATTTCCTACGCAGAATTAAAACAAATGGTTTTTAATTCTATCGAGACTGCTTTCGTTGGCGATAAAGAAAAAAAAGAATTGCTTATAAAATTGCGTCAAAGGATCAGTGATTTTGAAAAGGTCTTTGCATATTAAAATTTTTTTGGAAAAGATCCGAATCATCCAATTTAAAGCAGATAGTTCATATTTAGCTTATGCCAATTTAAACTCTCTTGAAATCAATAAACCCTCGCTCAATATCAGTAGAAAGAAGTTTAACCTGAAGATGTTGTCCTATCTTGACACCTCGAAATCCTTTTACCAAGCGTCCCTCTACCGGTGGGTTAAATATGCGCACCCAAGTACCTTTATCGGCGGCGCCAGTGCACAATCCCTCAAAACGTTGACCAATTCTAGAGGATAGCAAAAGTGCTGCTGTGGACTTGTAGACCTGACGTTCCACCTTGTTAGCATCATTTTCTCTTGTAGTACAATGATGGGCCAATTCAATCAGATCTTTCGGTTCGTAAGGAATCTTTCCTTTATTGAGAGCGCACTTTAACATGCGTTGAGTGATAAGATCGGGAAATCTACGATTGGGAGCTGTAGAATGAGTATAATCTTTCACTGCAAGTCCAAAGTGCCCCAAAGGGTTTTCGTCAGGAAATTCTACAATATATTCTCCCCGACCTAAAAGTTTAATTATCGAAAGAGAGAGATCGGGAAACTGAAGGGGATTTTTTTTTCTTGCATGTTTTAGAAAGTTTTCTAGCGCATCACCATCTGGAACTTGCGGTAGAGACCAATTATTTTCCCCTGCAATCTCAACGATGCGATCCCAATGTTTAGGTGTTCGCACTACTCGTCGTAATGATGGATAACCCTCTCTTTTGAGAAAACGAGCTACCACTCCGTTAGCAGCAACCATGAAATCCTCAATCAAATCCTTTGCTCTATTATGTTGATCCACTTGAAGTTCTATCACCTCGTCTTTATGAAAGATGGCCTTCGACTGGATTGTTTGAAGCCCTAGTGCCCCATGTTCATAGCGTAAATGGCGAAGCTTTTGGGCCCATTTATCCTGAACTTTTAAATTTTCTTCCAACCCTTTGACGTTTAAAATATTAGAAGGAATGGTAATTCGATTTTCCAACCAATCGGAAACCGAATTATAGGCAAGCTGGGCCTTGTTGTTTACCATTGCTTGATAAACCTTCTCGTCTTTTACCGCACCATCAGCAGAAAGTGTCATCTCAATTACTATCGCAGGACGATCTACCGCAAGATTTAATGAAGTCAAGTTGGTAGACAGTTTTTCAGGAAGCATGGGAAAAATTTCGGCTGAGGTATAAACTGAAGTTGTATTATTGCTGGCGTGTTGATCAATCGCACTATTTTTTTTCACGAGAAAATCAACATCAGCAATTGCCACGGAGATTTTTACTGTACCATCTGGCATTTCTTGAGCCATGGTTAACTGATCTAGATCGCGAGAGTCATCATTATCAATCGAACACCATGGAACTTGGAGGGATTCACTTATGACCATCTTTTCTTGATCAGTATTTTCGTCAAAAATATTAAGTTCTTTTTGGATCTCTTGGGAAAAATCCGGTAAAAGTCCACGGCTAATCATTGCTTGACGAGCCAGGTGTTTAAGCAGAGGACGGTGTTTATTTATACTATCCATTTTTGCTCCTATAGTTGAGTTGATCGATGAGGTGAAGAATAATGGAAATGGCCTCATCATTTACCCCAAAATCATCTCGTAGTTCATTTATTAAATTTATCCGGGCGATATCTTCTTCATCAAGCATTAGTAAAGGTTTATCAATTGGACATATCCACTTTTCGTGAATAAAGCCAATTATGATATCAGTGGAAATACCATATGAGGCAGCAACATCATCAATTTTTCTGCGAATTGGTAATTTCATGTGGTTGTCCTGGGGTTATAAGAAAAATTTTTTTCTATTTCACTAATGGCATTTTTAAGCTTTGGATTAAACTCCCTGGGCATAACTATTTTAATAGTCATAATTTGATTTCCACGAGTATCCCCAATACCGAATCCTTTATGCTTAATACGAAGTTTTGATCCGGTGCTTACGCCTGGATGAATTTTAAGTATGACCTGCCCGTCGATGGTCGGAACGCTAATTTCAGCCCCAGAAATAGCCTCAAAAAAACTTATCGGAAGTTCCGTTAAAATATCCTGCCCCTCCCGTCTAAATCCTTCAAGCGGGTTGATAGCTATTTGAATGTACATATCTCCACCAGTGGTGGCGAGTCCTTTGAATTTAAGTTTTTTCCCCTCTTCAATTCCTGCTGGTATCTTGACTTGGAGTTTTTTTCCATTTGGAAGAGTGATGATTTTTTCACCTCCCTGAGCAGCCTCTTTGAATTCCACCGAAATGCGATACAATTCATCTTCATTAACAAACGCTTTCGATTTGGCACCAGCGAAAATATCTCCAAAGATATCTTCTGCGCTAAAGTTTTGTTCAAAAACAGAAGAATAACGTCCACCATTTTGTTGGGTATCATAGAAAGATGGCCCTCTTTGCTGTTGCTGTTTCTCCGTTTCGCCTCGATCAAATTGTGATTTTGCTTCAGGCGTTCCAAGACATTCATAGGCATGTTGGATTTCCTGGAACTTAACTTCAGATTCTATTTTGCGTCCAGGGTTAAGATCGGGATGATATTTTTTTGCGAGACCTCTATATGCTTTTTTAATATCACTTATAGATGCGTTTTTTGCAACACCAAGGATAACGTATGGATCTTTCATATCTATCTCTCCTGATTTTATCCCTGCGATTCCACGCATTGAATGTTTATCGAGGTAAGCTAAAACCTTTACGACAACTACTTCGTACTGAGATCACTTTGCCGATATTTGATAAGCTAGTTTTATTATTTATATCCAATCCTCTGTTTTAGGCATAATCTAAAGAAGGATGGTCTTTTCTGATACCGATTCTTTTGTCCAATAACTTTTGCGATTATAATGCTTATAAAGCCCTGTTTCGTAATCACGATCTAGTAAAAATGCTTCAGTGTATTCGGGTGATTCCTTAATTGACTCGCATGAAAGATTAATAAAGATTTTCTTTTCAGGCCAACTAATGCGCTCAATCCATTGTGGTGAAACAAGAACCAATTTTCCAGGCCAGAAGTTCTGTGTATCAACTATTAAATAGCGAATAGCCCACGTTTCGTCATCAATGATAAAATCCTCGACATGTCCAATGTTTCCATCGGTTGCTTCTATATGATGCCCACTCACATCGTCAGTACTACGCAAGTGTGAATCCCAAGATTTCTTGTCTATTATAAAATCTTTGTGTTGTTTAAGATCAGGCTCGATATGTGAATGAGAACCCCACATATATGGGCCGCCCCAGTAACGTGGCCAATTATAATACCCATGATAATCTTCTTCAAAGTGTCGTGAGACGGGTTTGTTACTATTATGCGAAGGACTCTTCTCAATCTGCTGTTTGGTCAAATTTATACTGATGTATTTTTTTTCTTTATTTACAGATTTTAGTGCATAAGGGGAAATTAAAACAAGTCTTCCCACGAGCCAGTTTCCAGTATCGACGACTAGATAGCGTATCGTCCAATACTGATCATCAAAATAAAATTCTTTAACTTTTCCTATTTCACCGTCAACGCCATGCAATTTATAACCATCTAACGTTTTTGCTTTGGTCAGCATAAATGTGCTCCTTACGTTACGTTAAATTTTTATTTATAGTTCAATAATTACGTGGGCACTTCATCTACGCCCTTCTCCATTTTATCTAAAATATCTGATTTTATTCGCAAATACTCTTCTCGCTTAATATCACCGTTTGCATACCTCTTATCGAGAAGGTACATTGCATTTTTACCCGGATGTTTGTCTTCATATCTTCGATGGGCTTTATAGGTGTAGCCCCAATTTCCGATACTAGAAATTAAAAGGAGAAGAATTCCGTACCAAAGTAACCAGCCCCAGCCTGCATACCAATCATTCCAATACATACTTCCCCCTATTTTGTAATAAGTGGAAGTTAACATATGTTTTATGAACTAATACCAAATTCAAAATGAAACAATGTTCATCTTGTATATTTTTGTGTAAAAAATGCTTGCATTCTTAGGCTGCCAGATGTTTTCAAAAAGAATTTAAAATCAAATTTTGTTTTAAAGATTTCTCCTCGAGTAAAAGCATGGATTTTTTGTATTATATAATCAATAATGGAAAGACTTTAATAATTTTTATGAACAAGTTAAGACCTTTTCAAATTTAGCAGTATTTTCTTCATTGCTATTTTTTACTCAATAACAACCGTTAACAACCAATCACTCTAAAGCCCGACCGGCTTTGGGTTTTAGCCATTCTAGACCTTACATATTTTGAAAACCACGTCAAATTTAGTTTTTCGTACACTATTAAATTTTTTTTGAAAAGAACTGTCACCCCTACAAACTTACTTAATTAATTTTTGATAACGCTCATTTATTATTTTAAGATATTCTTCTTGAGATTCCTTGTTAAGATA
>Ga0208375_1002639_pt1 | contig 16443 bp, 14 predicted proteins | sample RifOxyD1_FD_184038 | JGI IMG/M metagenome (GOLD analysis project Ga0208375, IMG submission 184038) | Soil microbial communities from Rifle, Colorado - Rifle Oxygen_injection D1 (SPAdes) | ecosystem: Environmental > Terrestrial > Deep subsurface > Rock core/Sediment | place: Rifle, Colorado... | reverse complement strand
GATTGCCCTTTATTGACAAAAGCTTTAATGCGGTGACAGCCGTAGCTGCTCTAGCCCATTTCTATGACCCAATTTTTGTGGTTTCGGAGGTGGCAAGGGTTCTTAGAAAAGGAGGGATATTTATCCCTCAGGTCCCGAATGTTGCTTATCTGCCCCGCCGGCTCGCCCTTCTTTTTGGAAAACTTCCCAGGGTTTCTACCAGTGATTTTGGTTGGGACGGGGGCCACCTGCATTACTTTACAGAAGCTGAAGTTTTGCGATTGCTAAACAAAAATGGCTTTAAGACTACCGAAGTTTCATGTTCAGGCGTATTAGCCAAAACTCGCTCGATGTATCCTTCACTTCTGGGTGGGGATTTGATTTTTGTCTGCATAAAGAAATGAAGATAGTTCATCTTGTTGATTATTTTATGCCCCAAATGGGGTACCAGGAGTTTTACCTTGCGCGCGAGCACAAGCGGTTTGGCCACAAGGTTTGGGTTGTAACGTCTGATAGGTATTATCCTTTTGTTGACTTTGATAACACGGCAGGAAGCATTCTTGGAAAAAGGATTGTTGGAGTAGGGCAAAGACAGGAGAGGGGGATTTCAGTTATAAGACTTCCGATTCTTTTTGAGCACCAACCGTCTGCGCTAGTTTTCATCAAAAATTTAGGAAAAACTCTAAAAATAATCAGCCCAGACGTTGTCTTTTGTGATGGATTATTCTCTCTTAATGCTATCTTGGTGGCCTGGCACCAAAAGAATCTTGGTTACCGGCTGGTTTATGACAATCATGCCTCTGATTACAATACAAAACTTACAGATAACCCAATAAAAAAGTTTTACATAAATTTTTTATTCAAGCCTCTTTTTGTTCCCTTGATTAAGGGTAGGGCAACCACCATTGTTTCTGCCGTAGGCGAAGCTGAGCAAGATTTTGTTGCTGAACATTTTGTTATTTCTAAAAATAAAATTCCTATTATTCCCCTTGGAGTAGAAATCTATCCCAAAGAAAAAATCAAGAAATGGAGAAGAGAAATGAGGAAAGTTTTTAATTTTTCAGAAGATGACGTAGCGATCGTCACTGCCGGGAAAATAGATAGGCGGAAAAGAATAGAAGATCTAATTTATGCCTTAAGAAGGCTTAAAGGAGAAGAAGTACGACTTTTCGTTTTCGGTTCAGGAGAAAAAGGATATATCAACCAATTAAAAGAGTTGGCTAAAAACTTGGGGGTTGGGAAAAAGATCGAATTTCAAGGCGCATACAAAGAAGAAGACGAGGCAAAACTTCTTTCGGGGTTTGACATCGGTGTTTGGGCAGGCGTCCATAGCCAAGCAGTTAGAAAATCACTAGCTGCTGGTTTGCCGCTAATCCTGCCAGAAAGAGTTTCTAAAACACAAACAAGCAAGTTTTTGTTAAGCTATGACAATGGGTTTTCTTTCAAGAAGGGAAACGTTCAAAGCTTGAGTAGTGTTATTCGGAAGTTGGCTCACAGCAAACCCTTAAGAAAAAAAATGGGGGGAAACTCCAGAAGGTTGGTAAAAGACAAGCTCTCTTGGCAAAAAATTGCAAAGGGGTACCTCAAGATTGCCAGTAACTTATGAGAGAAACACTAATCACAATACTTTTTCCTGCGGTGCTTTATTTCTGGGCAACACCTTTACTTGCCCGAATTTCATTTTTCCGGCGCCTTGGCTGGCTTGAAAAAATAATCTTCACCGGGGCTACAAGCTCGAGCATTTTTATAATCTTGGCATCCTGGGGGGCTGTTTTAGGCGATGGTTCGGTGAGTTTACTGCTTGGCTCTTTTTTACTTCTTGCTCTAGTTTTATTCCTATACTGGCTTATTATTCTTATTAGAAATAAACCCCAAATTAAATTTCCAAAATTTTCAAAGATCGAAAAACTCTTAGGTATTGTTATTTTGGCAATTCTTCTCAAAACTTTTGTGCTTTTTACTCTACGCCCAATAGTGGACCCAGATATTCTTGTTTCCTATCTTCCATTTGCCAGGACAATTGTTGAGGAAAATTTTGTTCCTCCTCAGGATAAATACACCCTTAACCCAATGACTCTTCCCCCCATTGGAGGACCAATTCTTTATGCGACAACCTACGTACTTTCCGGGAATACCTTTTCTGAGAGTTTTAGGCTCTTCACTTTTCCCTTTTTTGTTGGCCTTATTATCCTTACCTACCTACTTGGGAAAAGGATCGGGGGTAGATTATTTGGTCTTGTTTCGACCTTAATTTTTCTCTCCCTTCCCTGGATAGACACCATGCTTCTCGAATGGGTTATTTACCCAGACCTCATTTTTGCATTTTTAGGGCTCTCCCTCTTTTACTTTTTAGAATTCCACTTTTTTGATGCTCCCCGAAAAACAAAGAATATTTTGGGAATTTTCTTTGGCTTAATTCTCGCTGCCTCTTTACTTCTTAAGGACCAGGGGATTTTTCTTTTTTTCCTTTTGTTCCTGATAATAATTCTTCACTTACGGGGTAAGTTGTTTCGCCTATTATCACTTTTTTTTGCGATACTACCATTTTTCCTTTTGTTTTTAAAAATTCCTGGGTTAACTTATTTTGCCTTCGACCGCGCCTCTCTGGCTGGTCTCTTTTTCCTTGGCGCACCCTTTATTTTTCTTGCTACCAGGAGAATTGTTTTCGATAGGAAAATAAAACCGATCGGAGTAATAACTCCTTTATTTGTCTCGCTGGTTTTAGGTACTTTAGGGAGTTTATGGATTTTGAGAAATATTGCTTTATACGCCCACCCAGTTGTTCCCTTTCTTGGAGAACCATTAGCGACAACTTATGGAGCTATTTTAAAACTTGGTATTTCGTCTCCAGCAGTGAATTTCGAGCTTAAAGAAATTCAGTTATTTTTTCTACCGGTTTTTGGCACCCTCTTGCTTCTGCCTAAAATTCTGGGTTTGCTGGCCTCTCTTTTTGAAAAAAAACTTTTTCAGGTTGGTTTTTGGTTTTTTGCTTGGTATTCCATAGTGATTCTTTATTTTGGTCAAGCAAATGAAAGATATCTCTCTATAGTAGCGCCGACCCTTGCAGTCCTTATTGCGTATGGAGTACAAGTTGTGCGGGATTGGCTACAAAATTTGTCCACCAAAAAGCTAAACAATTTTTTGCCAATTAGCAGTATTCTTTTTGGTATCGCCTCCCTCGCGCAATCAACCTTTTTATCTTGGAATATAGGTTCGAGTCTATTTCCCTCTCTTGTTCTTCGAAGGAGTCTGTTTGAGATGCCGGCCCCACTAACAACTTCGATCTTTGATATCGAACAGTCCTTTTTTTCTCTAGCAAGGGTTCTCAATACCCGCCCAGGGCTTTATTCTCGTGAGGATGCTATTCAACTTTTGATAATTGGTCTTCTGTTTTCACTCATTATTTTTGCCGTAGCGCTCTTTTTCTTGCGCTTCAGTTTTAAGAGATACATTTTGTTTTTTGGGTTTATTTCAGTGATAGTCTTTACCTTTCCCTATCTTGCTGTTATTTGGAACACATCGGGGGGTAATGTTCTGACTTTTACCGAAAAAGAGAGAAATAAGATTTATAGTTCTTCGGGGTTGACGACCCACATAGTTCCTTACCTTAAGGAAAACGCAGCAAAGGACTCAAAAGTTTTAGTTTTTGGTCCAGATGGCGCACTCTCTTATCATACCCATCTTCCTGTTTGGAATTTGGAGTTCGGATACGGGCTTTCGGGAATAAAGGATTTTCTAGACAAAGAAGAAAGTGAAATTTTAAATTTTATGAATGAAAACAAAATAGAATATTTTCTTCTTTATGACAATGAGCCCTCCCTGTCCAAATTTTTAAGGGCAAAAGAAAGAAGCACTTTTTTTACTCTCTTGACCAATGATAAGTATTTTAAAGAAGTTATAAAACCTAACGAAGAGAATTTCTGGGCCGTTTATAAATTAGAGTAAGCCTAGTATAATAAGAAACTCGAGGGATTATAATGAGAAAATTATTGCGGAAAATTTTTGGTCTTAGACCGCTTAGTTCTAAATGGGTAACTCCCTCGTTTAAATATATTTTGCCATTTTTTAAAGGAAAACGGGTCGCCGACCTAGGCTGCGGACCAGGACGCTATTTACGATTCTTTTCGAAAGATTCTATTGGGGTAGATAGCGACAAAAGAGCTATTAAAAAATGTAAAGATAGAGGGCTTACCGTTTTTAAACGGAACCTTAATAAGAGGCTTGATTTCCCGGACGCTGAATTTGAGGGTGTTTTTCTCTCGCACGTATTGGAACACGTAGAATCTCCAATCAATTTATTAAGAGAATCATGGAGGATTCTTAAAAAAAACGGCACCCTCATCATCGCCGTACCAACCTATCCTAGTGTGGCACGTATTTTTGGAGATGAATACTTTGATGATCATCCTGGGCACCTTTATACTTTTTCGCCGAAAGGCATAAAAGTTCTTCTGGCAAAATCTGGCTTTTCTGTTAAATCTTATTTTGTAGAGCCAATATTACTCGAGCGGTTTCATCTACTTTTTCTTTTAGATTTTTTGCAAAAGATCCCTATTCATTTTGCAACAATTCTTGCGAATGGTTTCTGGATAGTTGCAAAAAAGAATGATGTTATTCAAAAATAAGAGAAAAAGGGACGAGCTTTTTAGAGAGTTTTACAACCAGAACAAATTATATTTTGCAGCAATTAAAAAACACCATAATGAAGAATATTACAAAGAGATATTAGAATTATTAGGGGAGTTTAAAGCTGACCTAAATTTTAAACAGGTGTTGGATATAGGTAGTGGGACTGGACAATTTCTTAAACTTTTAAAAAAACGATGGTCATGGATAAAAGCAAAGGGGGTAGAAGTTAGTTTAATAGGAGTAAAAATGCATCCCGTCGGATGGGGCGTGAGGGCTGATGCAAAAAACATGCCCTTTGGGGACAATCAATTTGATTTTGCATTTCTAATCGACGTAATAGAACATGTGACTAAACCAAAAGAGGTTTTAAGAGAGGCGATTCGTGTTATAAAAAAAGGCGGCTATTTGATTTTAAGAAGCCCAAACTATCTATCGCCGGTCCATCTTCGAAGGGAATACTTAACTGCTTGGTTAAAAGGCATTTACGATATCTTTAAAGAAGGGGCTACAGATCTCGATAAGGCCCCGTTTTTGACACCGAGTTTAAATTCTAAGGTTTTTGAAGGGGGAGACGAAGATGCCAATAGAGCCGTTTTCGCAATTTCGCTAAAGTCTTATCTCGAGAAATATGGAAATGTCGAGCTTTATAAGACATCGACGGGTTTTGGTGGGAGAGTACCATTAGTAGAAAGACTTAACAACATTCCGATCTTTCAGCATTTTGGCCCCAGTTGTCTTATCGTTTTTCAAAAAAAATAAGTTTTATGAACAAAACCAAAGTTATCTTTTGCACTTATTTTGATAAGGGTTTTTTGTTAAAAGGACTAGCCCTCCACTCCTCTTTATTGAAACACAACCCCGATGCGAAACTTTGGATATTGGCTTTTGACATGTATACAGAAAATATTTTGAGAAAAATGAAATTAAAGGGCGTGACGGTAGTGCCTCTGGCCGAATTCGAAGATAAAGAACTCTTGGCTGTCAAGGGCAGTAGAAATCCGGTGGAATATTATTGGACTTGTACTCCTTCTTTGCCACTTTATATATTCAAGAGAAAACCCGATACAAAATACGTGGTTTATTTGGATGGGGATTTGTACTTCTACTCGGACGCGATAGTAGGTGTTGAGGAAATCGCCGATAAATCAATTTTGGCAGTTGAACACAGGTTCCCTAAAGGCAGAGAGCAAATGGCTAAGGATTCGGGAAGGTTTAATGTTGCTTTTAATGCTTTCAAGAACGATAAAGTTGGTATCACGTGCCTAAAACGCTGGAGAGCACAGTGCTTGGATTGGTGTTATTGGAGGCACGAGGACGGAAAACTGGGGGATCAGATGTATCTTAATGAATGGCCCAAACTGTATGAAAAGAATCTTGTCATTTCCGAAAACATTGGCGTGGATACTGCCCCTTGGAACGTATCTCAGTATAAAGTTTCAAAGAAAGGTAATGATGTTTACATAAATAACACAAAGTTGGTTTGCTATCATTTTCATCAATTCCAAATTTTGGGACCAGACCACTTCAGTCGGGTTTTGGGCTACACACTCTCTAAGGAAGTGGTAAAGCTGATTTATGAGCCATATGAGGCTGAACTTCGAAGGCAATATACCAAAGTTAAATCATTTGACAATAGTTTCGAAATTAAAAGAGCAGAACAGAATATAAACCAAGTTTTTAGAGCGAAACTGTCAAAACTTATTGGTCCTGTCTATTGGAGGATAAAAGGATGGCTCGGAAATTAGTCAAATTACTTAAGGGTTCGCTTATAACAACCGATGGTTCGCTGTGCCAGCTTCAGTATATCGACCAAATACCTTTTAAAATTGAAAGAGTCTATTTTATTTATGGTGTTTCCGAGGGGGCGGTTAGAGGAGCCCACACCCACAAAGAAACAGTACAGGCGCTTTTTTGTATCCAAGGAAGCATAGAAATTATTTTGGACAATGGTAAGGCCAAAGAAAAGGTGTTTTTGAATAAACCGAACGTCGGCGTGCTTCTTGAGCCGGGGGTATGGCACGAGATGGCGGATTTTAAAAAAGACACTATACTACTGGTGCTGGCGTCAAAAAGACACGATCCGAAAGATTATGTCAGAAGTTATGAGGATTTTTTAAAAAGCTATTCAAACGGATAATTATATGAAAAAAGTGAATTATTTGGATTTCCCCAAGGAATATAAAGAGAGGGGAAATCTGTATCGGGAAGCCTTTGACAGAGTAATGCGCTCCGGCTTTTATATCTTGGGAAATGAAGTGAGGCTTTTCGAAGAAGAGTTTGCTAAGTATCTGGGAATGAAATATGCAATTGGGGTCGCCAATGGCCTCGAAGCGCTTCAAATTTCTCTTTTAGCGTTAAGAATTAAAGAAGGGGATGAGGTTATTACGACACCAATTTCGGCAGTTGCTACCACCCTTGCGATAATGGCGGTTGGGGCAACTCCCGTTTTTGTTGACATAAAAGAAAACGGTCAATTGGATGAAGACTTGATTGAAAAGGCAATTACTAAAAAAACCAAAGCTATAATACCGGTACATCTTTACGGACAACCTTTAGAGATAGAAAAAATTGCCAGGATTTCAAGGAAACATAAACTGTTTTTAATAGAAGACGCGTGTCAGGCACACGGAACGCGATTTAATGGTAGAAAGGTTGGGAATCACGGGATTCTGTCGTGTTTTAGTTTTTATCCGACAAAGAACCTTGGAGCAATTGGAGACGGAGGCTTGGTTGCTACAAACAACAAACAGCTTTATGAGAGCGTGCTGCAAATTAGAGATTACGGACAGGAGTCTAAATATAAACACTCCCGTTACGGTCTAAACAGCAGGCTGGATGAGCTTCACGCAGCGATATTGAGAGAAAAATTAAGATTTTTGGAGAAAGACAATGTTTTAAGGAGAAAAATTGCAAAAAGATATATTTCGAACCTTAACAAAATAAAAGGGCTCGAATTGATTCTTCCAAATAAAATCGAGGATTCTAACTACCATTTATTTGTTGTCAAAACACAAAGACGGGATGAACTGAAAAAATTTTTGGCAAAACACGGCATTCCCTCACTAATTCACTACCCAACAGCTATACCGGACCAACCACTGTTCGGTAAAAAATATAGATTATTGAAAATACCAACAGCAAGAAGTTTTGTAAGAAAAATTTTGTCTTTACCCTGTCATCCATTTATGGGAACTCGCGAGGTCGATTATGTGTGTGGGGTGATCAAAGATTTTTTTAATGTTTAGCACACACCTTTCATTTTCTGACGGTGCAAAGTTTGCCCTTATTGCCAGGAATTTGGCGTTGAGGAACGGGTTTACAACAGACTTTTCTTTTTGGGGACCTAATTTTTTTTCTACTCTCGGAATTTCACCTTTGATTCCATATTCAATTCTCCCCTTCTTTAAATTGTTTGGAGTAGGGGATTTTGCTGTAATCGCATCCTCATTTTTCTATTTCCTTTTGCTGGTGGCCGCTGTTTTTCTTTTAGGCAGGAAGCTTTTTGGCAACTTAGTCGGAATATTGGCCGCTTTAGTAGTTTTCGCAAATGTTAATTTTTTGGATTATGCAACTTCGGGAGCGTCGGAACCCCTTTTCACTTTTTTAATGGTTTTATCCGCTTATTTTTTGACTCTTCGCAAAAGGTGGGCTACAGGCGCATCGTTTGTGGCGATGGCGGCAATGTACTTTTCCAGGCCCCAGGCAATCATTTTCATCGCCGGGCTTATTCTTCTTTGGCTTATCTTGCGGTTCGGTTTCAAAAAAGCTTCAATTTACTTTCTCGGGTTAGGCGCTCTCGGATATCTGGTTGATAAATTTATTATTTATCCTCTTTCTTTCAAATATCCCCTTACTCCCGTTTTTGCTCGCGGAATTCAGGGAATTTTGACTTATTCGTCCGACACGGCGGTTTCCGATGCCCTCAGGGGATCGTTAAGCTCAAATCTTGGGCTTTCCGGTATTTTCAAAAAAGTCTTTTACAACCTATATAATTTCTATAAACTTCTTCCCCAAATAATGTCTCCTTATCTCTGGGCATTATTTATAATTGGGCTTTTTAAATGGGGGAAAGATAGAGTTGAGAATTCACTTAAAATTGCGACTGTTTTTACGGTGGCGGTTACTTTTCTGGCGGCCGCCTTAACCATTCCCTTCTTCAGGTATCTTCATCCGGTCGTGCCTCTGGTTTATCTTTTTGCGACAGCGACCCTTGTATGGATAGTTGGGAAGATGGTTAAGAAACGCCTGGTGGCAGTGGTTTCTACTTTGTTGATTATCTTTTTGGTAGTCGGGCAGACTTTGGGAGTTATGTTTTTAGATTCAAGATTTAAGGCGGCCAGGACGAATAAAGGAAAACCTCCTGTTTATGTAGTTCTTTCCAGGATTTTGAAAGAGAACACACCGCCTGACAGCGTTATTGTTACAAATCTTGATACTTGGGGGAGTTGGTATGGAGAAAGAAAAACTATTTGGTATCCTTTAAAACCTGAACAACTTAGGGGATTGGAAGACAAAGTCGACGCAATCTACCTTACCAGCTATCTTATTGACGATGAGAATTATTATATGGGCCCGGAGTGGCGACAGATTTTTGAAAGTCCAAAGTCCCGCGAGGACGAATTCATTGCCAAGAATTACAGATTCGTAGGCGAATTTAAGGTTTCGGCGGAGGATACTTACGAGAAACAAGAGGCAAGGGCAATACTTTTGATTAAGAAACCCGGTGAGTAATGGTTATAGGAAATTTCAAACCAACCAATCGTTTGCTTATTCTTATGCCTTTATTGGCATTATTCGCAGTAACGCTCTATTTTATTTTAACGACAAGCAGCAGCGTCCGTTATTGGGCTGACGACTTTTGCTCCGCTACCACATTAAGAAATTATGGCTACTTAAAAGCACAGATATTTTGGTGGAAATCCTGGACAGGTCGGTATTCTTATATTGCCGCCTTAGACTTTTTCGAACTATTGGGGCCTTGGGCTGTAAGAATTATTCCCTTGGTCCTTTTAGTACTTTTGACATTAAGCATTTTACCCGTCTTATTTTTCGATGTAGTCTTATCCTTTTTATTTATAATTCTCACCTTAATCAACGCTCCTAATATAATCCAATCCTTTTATTGGCAAACGGGCTCCCTTAATTACGCAATTCCCTTCGTATTCTTAAATCTGTTTCTGTCTTTAGTGGTTTTGGCAAAACGCAGGATTCCTTTGTTTGTTCCTTCGATATTACTTTTTATCGCCGGCGGCTTTTCAGAATCATATGCCATGGCGCAGCTTGTGTTGGTAATTTTTGTTTTGTTGATGATTATCACCCTGGACGTGCCAGCCAAGTCCCAAAGAATCAAAGTGGTTATAGCGGGGATTATTGGAGCAGCCCTTTCCCTTTTTGTAATGTATCTTTCACCGGGAAATCTGGCTAGGGGAACGACGGTTACCCCTCCTGAAAGTTTAGCCTATGTGGTCAGCTCGACAATCTACGGTACCAAATGGTATTTACAGAGGCTATTGTTCATAAAACCTTTCTTGTACTCACTTGTTGTTGGTGCTTCGGTCATCTTCTTCTTCGTTTCCCGGAATTGGAAATTATTTAAAAAAGTTACCTTAAGCGTCAGAAGAATGGTCCTGGCCATGCTCTTGGCAGTTCTTGCGGCCGTTTTTGCCACCGCCGCCGTTATCGGATCGGGCTATTATTCTATGGCCATTACTCCGCCGGAGCGGACCATGTTCATTGTCATTTATATTATCTTTCTTTGCTTTTTCATCTTCTGTTTTATTGTCAGCGTTCTTGTTAAAAGGGTGTTGTCAACAAAGTCGGAAAGGTGGTTTAGATGGCTGGTAACTTTGTTCTTTCTTTTGGCATCGATGCTTTTGATCAAGTCAACCCTTTTTCATTGGCAGGAAATTGAGTCTCAGTTGAAGAATTATGCCAAAGACTGGGATGTACAGGAAAAGGTTTTAATCAATGCTAAATCGCAAAGCTCCCCGGTTTCTATCAAAAACGTCAAACCGGTGGGCGAGCTAGATGGTTTTACGGAAAATAAAGGCTGGGTTACTTCCTGTCTCTCCGGGTATTATCAAGTTGAGAATATAAAAATAGAGGAATAAACGCTAAAATAGAGCGGTGAAACAACAGATTGATAGAATAAGGGGTTGGGCCACCTCGGCCACGGCCAAAGACACTTATATTCTTTTCGCGGGCAACGTCATCTCGGCATTTTTTGCATTCCTCTTCACACTATTTGTATCCAGGGGCCTAAGCGTTTCGGAATTTGGAATTTTTTCTGCAGCCTCGAATTTAATAGTCATTATTTCCTCGCTTTCGGATTTGGGGATTTCCTCCGGTATTGTCAATTTTGTAGCAAGATACTTGGCCAAAGGGAGAAGGGAAACTTCTGAAAAGTATATAAAGGCCGCCTTTTTGTTGAAGTTTGTAATTACCTTTATTTTGGTGGTTTTGATTGGAGTTTTTGCTCCTTTTGTTTCAAAGTTCCTTTTGGCAACCGGTGAGGTAAAGATTGCTTATTGGGTGGCGGGAATTTCGATTGGAACTTTTCTTTGGGGATTTTTCCCAAACATTCTTCAGGCCCAAAAAAGATTCTTGGCCTCCATCGTGGTTGATTTGTCTTTTGCGATTCCAAGGGGTATTTTAGGATTTGCACTTCTTTTAATTGGGGTTCTCACATTAGATAATGCTCTTTTGGCCTTCTTCGTTAGCTTTGTTCTTGTCGTTGTAGTCGGTTTTAAGCTGGTTGGCACTTCTTTTCTAAGAACGAGGCCAAACAAAAAAATATATATGGATGTTTTGAAATTTTCGGGCTGGCTGGGAGTTAATCGGTTTATTTCCGGGATTTCGGGCAGGCTAGACATCCAAATGCTAGCCGTGCTCGTGGGGGCAACTTCTACCGGTCTCTATTCGATTCCGGCTCGATTGGCCTCTTTCGTTGTCGTTTTGGTTTCAAGTTTCTCCGCCGTTCTTGCCCCGAGGCTTGCGGCTTTCGATGATAGAGAGAAAGAAAAAACTTATATAGCCAAGGCGGTTCTTGCCAGCTTGGCGGTGGTTGTGGGGGTTGTTTTCTGGATTATTATCGCCAAGCCGTTTATCTTGATTCTTTTCGGAGAAAAATACTTGGAGGCGGTACCTATCTTTCAGGCGCTGACGGCCTCGATGATCCCATTTATCCTTACGATTCCTTCGGTGACGGCGATCATTTACTCGATGAAAAAACCCATTTACATCGGGGTTTTTTCCTTCTTCCAATTAGCCGCGATATTTGTTTTGAACCTGGTTTTTATTCCTCGGTACGGCGTTTTTGGACCAACGCTAACCTTTGCGATAACAAATACAATATTGGCAATCTACACTTGGGCAATTGTCGTAAATCATTATTGGATTAGAAAATGAGTCAACTGACAGATGGGGAAATAATTTCTCGCTGCAAATTAGATTCTAGAGATAAGATCCTCGATATCGGTGGAAGCATGAAGCAAAGAGAAGGGATTGACGTTGACACTCTGGTCGATATTATCAGGCCAGAAGAGGCGCCTTACGGACCATCTGACCTAAAAGCAAAAAATTTTATAAAGGTTGATATAACAAGGGAAAAACTACCTTTTAAGAAAAACGAATTTGATTTTTGCCTTTGTACCCACACCCTCGAAGATCTAAGCACCCCCTTTTTGGCAATTGAAGAAATGTCTAGGGTTGCAAAGAGGGGATTGATAGTTACACCTTCTATGGGTAACGACATGGTCTTTTCTCACCTCGATACAACCAATTGGCTTACGGGTGCGAGGAGGGTGCCCGGCCACGGACACCATAAATGGTTTTTTGTTAAAGCGGGCAAAAAATTAAAGATAATGCCTAAGAATTATCCGATTTTGTATACAAGTAAGTTTCATATCGTTGACTGGAATGGGGAAGATGAAATGGTTTTTTATTGGGAAGATGAAATTGATTATGAAGAAGTTCTTTCACTTAAAATTCACGACCTTATAAATGAATACGAGAGATATGTAGAGAAAAATAAGGAGAAGCTCGTTTTCGGAAAACCTATTTTTTATCTCGATAGTCCTATTTTTATATTAAAGGCATATTTGAAACTTCTCTTCAAAAAAGGCAGTGGTTTTGAAGAGAAAAGTGCCAAATAACTCGTTCTTCTTGTTATAGAAATCTTTTGAGGCTAAAATTGCACTAGTAAGTAGTCCTTATCGCTTCTTGCTTATCAATGAGTATTTGGGCACACACTTTAGTTAAAAATGAAGAAAAATATCTGTGGTACGCGGTTTCTTCGGTTATAGATTATGTTGATAAACTTCTTCTTTGGGATACGGGAAGTACCGACGGAAGCCTAAGGATTGCCAAAAGGTTAAAAGAAAAATTTCCCGAGAGAATTGATTTTAAGCAAGTTACTCTGCGGGGCGCAGAGGAATTTCCAAAAGTAAGAAAGGCAATGCTTGAGGTAACCGACGCCGATTGGTTTATTGTGGTCGATGGGGATGAAGTCTGGTGGGAAGATTCGATCAAGAAGGTGGTTAGATTGATATCAACCCGTGGGAGAAATATCGAATCGATTGTTGTTCCAATGATTTACCCCGTAGGAGACATCTTTCATAGACAGGAAGAAGCGGCTGGTAAATATCGAATTGCTGGCAGAAAAGGCCACCTGAACCTTCGGGCGGTAAACAGAAAAATTCCTGGGCTTTCTTCTTCCAATCCCCACGGAACCTGGGGCTGGACAGACGGAGAGGGGAAAATGATTCAAGACAGAGACCCCAAGAAGATTGTTTTTGTTGACGCCCCCTATCTGCATTTTTCCCTCCTTCCCAGGGCGGGGGAGAGAAGTGAGGATGAGAAAGTAATCAAAAGGGCACAAAAACTGAAACACGAACTCGGCGCCCGTTTCCCGAAAGATTACTATTATCCCGAGGTCTTTTTTAGGCCGCGGCCGGATTCTGTTCCCTCACCCTGGAAAAGAATGGATACAAAGTTTCTTATCAGGTCAGCGATTGAAACGCCCCCCAGGAAAATTAAAAGAAGAATTTGGCCAGGCGGGGTGGGGTATTAAGGAAGCAGTGAAAGATAAATGTGTTTTGTGCGGAAGCAAAAACTTTAAAAGACTCTTTAGCGTTGAGGGTAAGAATATTGTCAGATGCGGAAGGTGCGGGCTGGTTAGAACGGAAAGCTTCAGCGAGCCTGATTATAAAAAATATCATCGGGACGAAGAATATCAAGAAGGGGCAACCCACTTCAGAAATATTTTTTTAAAGAGAGCTCAAATAATCGGAAAGCTCTTTGATAAACCCGGGAGGACTCTTGAGATCGGATGTTCAGTCGGAATTCTTCTTTCCCTTTTAAAAGAAAAAGGGTGGGAAGTTTGGGGAGTAGAGCCGTCAAAATCCGCTAAGGCAGCCGGGGAAAAAGGAATAAAGGTCGTCAATAAAATTTTTGAAAGGGCCAGCTTACCAAATAGTTATTTTGACTTGATTATCTTAAACCACACGCTCGAGCATCTTAATAATCCTCTCGAGATTTTGAGAAAAGCCAGGCCGCTTTTGAGAAAGGGCGGCAAGATATTAGTGGATGTTCCCAATTTCGCCAGTTTATCGTCCGGCCTCTTGGGCCAAAGGTGGCCCTATCTTGCCCCGAGCGAACATCTTCATCATTTCGAACCGAAGACATTAAAGAAACTGATAAAAAAGGCCGGGTTTAAAGTTATTTTTGAAAGCAGCCATTCGGGAATTTTCGACCTGGGCAGTCCCGTTAAGGGTTTATATGACGAGCTTTTGAGCCGGCCGAGAAGTTTTGTCAAGTATTTAATCACTGCTCCCTGGGCTTACCTTACCACACTCATGGGAAGGGGAATAAGCTTGACGGTTGTGGGGGAAAAATGAAAACAAAATTCCTAGTTAGTGGAAGAATTGCCTTAACCAAAGCTCCAGACTAAGAAGTGCCCATAGCCGAGGCCCGAAATCGGTAGTTGTAGAATGGGCCTTAAGCATATCTTTGACGGCTTCTTGCTTAATAAACTCTCTTATTTTTGCCTTCTTGGAAAGTAGAATGCTTTTAGCGTATGGGTTTAGTTTTCCGGAAAACCATAAATGCAGAGGAACTCCAAACCCCATTTTTCGCCTGTATAAATTTTGTTTTGGAACGACTTTTTCGAGAGCTTTTTTGAGAATAAATTTGCTTTCACCACCTCTGACTTTTAGGTTAAAAGGGATACTGCCTGCAAGTTCAATCATTTTATGGTCAAGGAAAGGGGAGCGGGCTTCAAGAGAGCTGGCCATGGAAGCAATGTCCACTTTTGCCAGAAGGTCGTCAGGGAGCCAATATAAAAGGTCGAACTTAAGTCCCGCGTCTTTGGGATCTTTTCCCTTAAAGAGCCTAAAGCATTCCTCAACGATGGAGTAAGGATTACGTGAGCCGGTAAGCTCGGCCAAGTGGCCTCTTGAAATTCCCGCAATCTCCGCCAAAGAAAAAAATTGGTTGTAAGATGCAAAGCGCTGATACAAAGGAAGCTTGGATTTCTCAAAGAAATTTCTCGACCTGGTAACAATTCCATTTTTTGAAACATTTCCGAGGATTTTTAATCCCAAGACTGCGGCTGGCCTGGCCATATTTATCCACTTATAAAAATCGACATCTCTTTTAAGTCTAGAGTATCTATTGGGGTAGCCTGCAAAATTTTCGTCGCCCCCGTCACCGTTCAGGACCACCGTTACATATTTTTTAGCGAGACGACTGACCATATAGGTGATGACGTTGCCTGCGTCTGCAAACGGCTCCTCATACTGATATGCGAGCTCGGGAAGAATTTCGACGTTTTCCGGCCTTGCTAGAAGTTCGTGATGGTCGGTTTTATATCTTTTGGCGATATTGTCGGCATATTTATCTTCGCTCCAATCTTTATTCTTAAAGACAATGGTAAAAGTTTTGATTGGTTTGTCGGAGAATTTAGACATGCAGGCAACGACACCGCTAGAATCAACTCCTCCCGAAAGAAAGGCTCCGATGGGGACATCGGAAATCATTCTTAACTTTGTCGCTTCTTCAAGGGTACTTAATATTTTGTCGCACCACTGCCGTTGGCTGAGTCTAAGTTTTTGGTTAAATCTGGGTTCCCAATATCTTTTTTTCTCCAAGCTTTTTCGTTTCAGATTTATCATTAGATAGTGGCCGGGTTCAAGTTTCGAAATTCCCTCAAATCCTGTCAGCGGCGAGGGAGCGTAACCGAAGATTAGGTAGGATTGGATGGCTTGATCATCAACTACTCTGTGAATTTCCGGCTGGGTGAGGATCGCTTTCAGTTCCGAGGCAAAAATAAAAACCTGGCCATCCAAGTAATATTTTAAAGGCTTTTTGCCGATCCTGTCTCTTGCCAGAAAAATGGTTTTTTCTCTGTCGTCATAAATTGCAAAAGCAAACATGCCCCTTAATCTTTTTAAGCACCCCAAGCCGTATTTGTCATAAAGGGCCAAGACCACCTCTGTGTCGGTATTTGAGCTAAATTTGTAGCCTTCTTTTTCCAGTTTTTGTCTTTCTTCCTGAAAATTATAAACTTCACCGTTATACGAAATGACATAACGATTTTTATAAAGCATTGGTTGATGTCCCGCCGAAGTAAGGTCAATAATTGCCAGCCTTCTGTTAACCAGCCCCACCTTCCTGTCACGACTAATATAAATCCCGCTATCGTCCGGGCCTCGATGGACGATTTTATCGGACATGGCTTTGAGCTGCCCGGGAGTGACCGACCTTTTGTTAAAATATACTTTTCCGGCTATACCGCACATCTATTAAGCCAATAATGCGGCAAGCTTCTTATTTAGT
>Ga0208375_1002635_pt1 | contig 16466 bp, 12 predicted proteins | sample RifOxyD1_FD_184038 | JGI IMG/M metagenome (GOLD analysis project Ga0208375, IMG submission 184038) | Soil microbial communities from Rifle, Colorado - Rifle Oxygen_injection D1 (SPAdes) | ecosystem: Environmental > Terrestrial > Deep subsurface > Rock core/Sediment | place: Rifle, Colorado... | reverse complement strand
ACCCAATGTCCCATCCGAGTTTGTCTGAGCCTTAAGGGCTAAATCAATCAAGTGGTCAACGGCCCTCGGAAAGAGTTTTTCGACCTTAGGCATGAGTTCGAGCCGCATTTTCGATCTTAAAAAGCGGCCTTCTAGGTTAGTTGAATCCTCACACCAGTTTATGTTTTCTTCCTTTAAGTATTTCTTTAATTGTTCTTTTCTAACTCTAAGAAACGGCCGGACTTCAATTCCATGTTGGATGACGATCCCCGCACCGTGACTCTCTGCGCTACCGGTAAAGAGCCGCCATAGTAAGGTCTCTGCCAGGTCGTCTGCGTGGTGGGCTGTAAAAACGAGTCCGCCCCTGTTCTTAGCTTCTTCTTTAAAGATGTTCTTCCGGACGGTTCGGGCGACTTCTTCCCAAGACTCGCCTGCTTTGATCTTCTTTTTCGATAGCTTGATGACCGTTACCGGGACCTTCCACTTCCTAGCGAGTTGCTTTACATAGGCCGCTTCTTGATCGGACTTCTTGCCACGCCAGCCGTGATTGATATGAAGCAGAGATATTTTCGATTGGTCGATCACCCTTCTGCCGTAAGAGATAAGTAAATGTGCAAGAGCCAGCGAATCCGGCCCCCCCGAACACGCGATAAGGATATGCGAACTTAATGGGAGATCGAAATTGGCAGATCGAAGAAGCTGTATAACCTCTCTTATTAAATGCCCGCCGATTTTCTTTGGTCTAGGATACGTTGTCATCTATGTTTGTAGACATATATCAGCTTGGATAGTGAAACAATTAAGTTGATAGCTTATGATTAGTTAAGGTATTAACCTTTGGTCGGGCTCGGTAGCTCAGATGGTTAGAGCGTGGGATTCATAACCCCAAGGTCGGGCGTTCGATCCGCCCCCGAGCCACCAAATTTACGTCATCAACCTAAACTGAACGTCGTGCGGAAAATGCAACGCCGCATTCTGTTGACCACTTTCTAAACAATTCATCACTATCCGGCGCGAGAGAGCACTGAACCGAACTTTTGCATTACCGTGGCCGCTTGGCTTACCTAAAAGACTCCGCTGCAGCTTTACCGCCTTGGCTAGCCCTCGTCTCATTTCAACCTGATTTTCTTTCAATACCCATTCAGCTACCCTCTTCCGGTCTTCTTTCGTTAACACCCGGATCTGCGTAACGTAACGATCCAACCGAAACTTCAACAAATCAGCATAGAACTGCCCGTCGCTTTTCATCTTTACCTTTGAACGGTAAATAAACTTACGATCGAAAACCGCCGGCAAACGGATATCCTTCAGTCCGCCCCAATTCGTAATAATACTCGGAGTACCAAGAGCCAGCGACTGGCGCGGTAAAAAACCGAAATCCTCCGTCGCATCGGTAGAAAGCGCAACCGTACTGTCTGCGAACGTGATATACCGATAGTTTTGAACCCGCGAAACCGCACCGAGAACAATCGTCCGGCAAAAACGAGAACTTCGAATTTGATCGTAAAGTAGTTGATCCCTGTCTCGTTGGAAACCCTGCCGCTCCCTCATTCCGGCTAACACCAGTTGTACTTTGAATCTCTGTCTGTTAACGGCGGAAATGAAATCGCCAACCCCTTTTGATGGCGTGATACGGCCGGAAAAATAAAAAGTAGGCAAAGACGGATCTAGCTTATGTTCAGCGAAAAACCGCCGCTTCGCCTTTTGCCAGTTTGGCGTCCCTATACTGCTCCGAACTGATTTAAGATATTTATGATCCATCGGATAGGGAACTACCGCCACCTCAGCATTTTCTAGAATCACGCTCAAAGCTTCTCGTTCTGCCCTGGATGCCGCTAACCATACCGGCGCCCGCTGGAGCCTTCTGGCGTGCTTGAAAGCAATTTGAAGACAACCTGCTACGCCCGTTCCGAATGACGCCACGAGCGGGACACTCGAACAATGATCAGACACTGCTTTAAAACTGTAGACCTCAGAACCGCCTGGCAGAAGTGAATTCCAAAACGCACAACTGGGACGGATAAATGTTCGAAACACCCAGTTAGTGTAATCACTCCTACTTCTGAAAATCATTCAAAGCCCTTTCTTTGAAAGCGCGGTTAACATATCATTACAGGCTGTGCTATGGCAAAGGATGCGTGCTTCGTAATCTGCACCGAGAGAGGATTTCTCGAAGGTGCTAGTATTTTGCTTTGTGAGAGCATCAGAAAATTTGCTGGGCGCTGTAGTGGCTTACCCATCTACAGCTTTGCTCCCAGATCCGGTCGTGACATTTCCAAATCGACCGCTAAAGCCTTTTTTCGACTCGGCGTAAACCACGAACACCGGATTTTGAACAAAAGTTACTCGGATTATGCATTGGCAAACAAACCGTTCGTCGCGTCTTACGCCGAGTCGCACCTTCATCATTCACAAATAGTTTTTTTGGACTCTGACACTATTGTTATGAATGACTTAAGCGGCCTCCTGTTGAAAACCAATCATGATGTCGCCCTTGCTCCGGACCACACCAAGAACATTGGAAGCGCCGGACAGCGAGACCCCAATGATGCCTACTGGCAAAAACTATATTCGCTCTGTAAATCCACTCGAAAAATCTGGACGACCACTACAGTCGACCGAAGTAAAGTCAGAGGATACTGGAACTCCGGAGTCGTAGTCGCGAGACAAAACTGTGGCGTTTTTTCCGCCTGGCTAACAAACTTCAGACGAGCAATGAAAAAAAATCTAAAACCTTCATGCGGACAACAGTATTTTGTCGAGCAATCGGTACTCTCTGCCACCGTGTTAGGGCTCGACTGCAGAATTCGGACGTTACCATCGACCTACAACTATCCAATGAATCACCAGTTAGACCTGATGGACCAAAGGCGTGAGCGCACATTTGACCAAGTGTCTGTTGTCCATTATTCGCGACTTTTCCAACGCTACTTACCCGCTTTCCGCTGGTTGTTTGATCATCATGACTGTGAGAAAAAAAGATGGCTTGTAACCCATCTGGGCTTACTCGGCATATGCGTTAAAGGGCAAAAATGACTACGAAGCATTGGGCAAGTATCGACCTTCTTATTCCTCGCTGCCGTGCTTGGTTTGAGCGTTTTGAAGGAGCAAACCCTTGGTTTCCGGGGCGCTGGTGTTATGATCGGCTTCCTGAAAATCGAGATATCGTAGACGTCGTCCTTTTCGGTGATTTTTTAGAACAACTACGGCAGGCGCGCAGATGGACCGGTCAAAAGTACAGACTTTGGGTTCTCGGCAGTGCTTCGGCGCGAGTCTTACAGAAAATTGCAGGCATCCCGGAAAGTAACATCGGAATCATCCCAAGGTACGAGCTTTTTCAACCGAAGCAAACTCTCCTCGCCGTACCGAAACATGGCTCGCCTTGGAACCTAATCTACTCCGGACGACTCTCGGCCTCAAAAAACTTTGAGCTGGTTCTCAGAGTTGCCTCAGCACTACAGATCGAGTTCCGAGAAAAATGCAAATTCACCGCGTTTGGAAAAATGGACCAGGCTGGACTTACTGCCGCCCAGTTCAGCCCTGAATTTCCTGCCCTAGCCCATAAACTGATTAACGAGCTTCCTTGGCGATATCCTCCCAAGTTTCCCGGGCTACTTGCCCCTGAAAAGTGGTGTTTGTCTTCAGTTAAAAATCCCGTTTTAATCTCGTTATCCACCTACTTTCAAGACGATTTTGGAGTCTCAGTAGCACAGGCGCAAAGCAAAGGATGGCCCTGTATTCTCTCCAACTGGGGCGGCCATCAAGATGTAATGGGATCTAATACGTTAAAGCTTCCTCATTTTCTCTGCGGAACGTCGGACGAGCCACCGTCAGTTCAAGAAGGGCGCGCGCTGGCAATTGCAAGGGAGATTCACGACTGGATAAAGAAGGCTGAATCTCAAGACACAGTAAATGTTTTACTAACTTCTCGGCCCAAATTGCGATTGCCGACTCCCTTAATAACCACTGAAATTGTAGATAGAATCTCCAACGCTCAGTCGCAGCATGATTACGACATTTGCTTTGCCGGAAAGTCGGAGCGAACAGAAACAACCGTAGTCGTTTCATCTCAGCAGAAACACACTTGGCAAAGCATGGGCGAAATCGTGCCGGCAATCGAAAAGGCGTGGGCGGCATCTGCAAGTCCAAATCATGCTGTAAAATTTCTACTGAATACTAATCTGTACGGTCTCAACGCACGGATCGCTTCGCTCCGTGGCGCAGATAGAGTGGTTTTTACGTCTTTTCGCCTGGACTTCGAGCGGCAGGCTTGGGTGATGTCGTTATTCAGACACTATTTGAACAAGAGCGTTCCCTTCCTAATTCATTTACATGGTGACGGTGCCACGGGGTTGACCGAGTTAATGACCGTGTCTGATGTACTTCGTAACTCGGATATCTTTATTGCAGCCTGCTCTGCGGATTTACGTGCCTTACGTCATTGTTTACCGCAAGTGTCTACAAGGGTCGTACCGTTTGCTCTCGCTGATCCGGACATAGCTCATGTAAAGCGTGCCAAGAAAAGCTCCACGACGCTCGTGTATGCCGGACGAATTTCTGAGCAGAAAAACCTTCACACCTTATTGATTGCACTCTGGTTATTGAAGCAACGTGGTTTGAAGTTTTTACCAAAGTTAGAAGTTTTTGGTAGTTCTGATAATCTGGGAAGTCCACTCATTGGTTATTTTTTCCGTGATTACGGCTCTTACCTCAGACGTCTGGCCAAGCAACTTGATTTATCCTCACAAATTACATGGCATGGGGAAGTTCCTCGAAATCAACTAAAGAAAATTCTTCGTTCTTTTCCTCATACGTTTATCTCTCCAAGTATTCATTCGGATGAGAACTTCGGAGCGGCTGCGTTTTATTCACTTTCGCTTGGAAACTCCGCGATCCTTAGCGCCTGGGGCGGTCACCTGGATTTTTCACAACATATCAGAAACCAAGTACAGCTAGTGCCAGTGCGAGCGTCAGAAGCAGGACCAGTCATCAATCCATTTGTTCTGGCAGCAGCCATTGCGAGTTATAACCAAAAAATGGGAGCCAAAACATCACTCAAGTGGTTATGTGATTACAAACCGACGTCGGTAGCTACAAAGTTCGGAAAAATCACTACGAGCCGGCAAACGGGCCGATCTTCGCCTCTTAGAATTTCCCCACTGCTTTCAGAAATAGAAAAAAAACGAAAACTTGCGGGATTGTCCCTCTCGGCTTCCTCTTCTCGTGCTTACAACAGGTCCCGAAAAGTGTTTAGCGGTTATGAAGACCGGACAGCGGAACCATTTCTGAAGGCGTATGGAATGACGTCAACATTTACGCGTTTGACGGGTAAAGAGCTACTCCTTATGCCCTGGGTTTCGATAAGCAACAGTGTCATCAAAATTACCGATCCCTACCGTGGAGTTTTTAAGATATCCCCAGGCAGGAGAACCGAGCAAAAAGTGCAAGTTACTTCGACCTCCGGCCGATCATATTTTCTAGCCAAATCCGCCGCATGCTCGCTTGTTGAAATGGGTGTCTTGTTTTCAGGAACCTTAACGACTAACCAATAGATCTCCAATTACCAGAGCATCTGCTGGAGTTTCCTTAAAAAAGCCTAAGGCATCTTCGACTGTTTCTACGATCGGTCGACCCATGATGTTCATGCTCGTGTTTAGCACGCAGTATATGCCAGTCGTCTTACCAAAAGCTTTAATCAACGCGTAGAATTTTGGGTTCTGTAACCGACGGACAGTCTGCACTCTGCAAGTGCCATCAACGTGCGTAATTTGGCTAAGAGGGACAAGATACTGCTTTTTTACTGATGGCGCGAAAGACATGAAGGGGCTGTCAAAGTCAGCCGGAACATCAAAATAGTCCTTGGTCTTCTCCCAAAGACATGTACCGCCGTAAGGTCTGAAAGATTCACGCCCCTTGATCCGATTGTTCAAGTAGTCTTTCATACCAGGCCTACCCGGTGCCGCCAGTATACTCCGATACCCAAGTGCCCGAGGCCCCGATTCGCTCCGACCTTGAAACCAACCCACCACCTTTCCATCCGCAAGAAGTTTTACCACTTCAGAAATAAGATCGCGCGGTTTTGACAAGCGATAGCCGGCGAAGCGTTTTTGGACCTCCGCTTCGGTAGGGACTGAACCAACCGGGCCAAAGTTTGCCCTTTGATTCTCGGTTTTGCAGCCAGTCCACTCACGATTCATGACGTTATACCAAAGGTAGCTTGCAGCGCCGACTGAAATAGATTCATCACCGGGAAACGGGGGGATATAAACGCCCGAGAAAAGCCCTGAACGCAGAAGTTTGCTGTTAAACACGCAATTAAGAGCGGAACCGCCGGTGAAAATTATGTTCTTTCTATCCGGATAACTGGTTCGAATTTGCCGAAATAGCGCAAACACCTGCTCTTCAAAGCAAGTTTGAACTGAAGCGGCCAGATTACTGTAAGCCCGACGATGCGACGAGCGCTCCCAAGTCTGCTTGCCCCGCTTGCTAAATGCGTTTTTCCAATCAAGACGCCGATACAACTCAACTCGGTCGGTGATCTTCCTCGATTGACCGAATGGCGCGAGCCCCATAATTTTTCCGGATTCGAAAGAAGAATTAAAAACATAACGTGCAGCAGTTTCGTAGAACATGCCAAGTCCATCGGCAAGAAATCCACCGCTAGCCTTATGCTGTCTGAACGTCTCCCACTGCTTGTCTACACATTTCAATCGTTTTCCATCCTGCAAATATACCGAAAACCACTCCAGGCATGAATCAAACGGTGTTTGAGAACGGCAATGAGTGCCGGCGGCAAGCTTAAGCTCCGGGTCGTCGGCATCGAAAGCATTCTGGCTGCTGCCTGCACCGTCCATGACAACGATAATTGAACGACGAAAAGGCGACAAAAGAGTTGCTGCATAGGCGTGGGCAAGGTGATGCGTAAGAAAGCTTATGTTAGGATTAAAACGCTTAAAGAAAAGACTAAGCCCTCTTTTCTTCATTTCCGTAAGGTGCCCTAGTTTAGACTCCAAAAACTTCTCGCGCTCATCCGGCCTGTAGGCCGTACCGCTTTCAGCAAAAACCGAATTCCGATTAGAAATTTTTTCTTTCAGCAGACAAGCCACTTCTGCAATCGAGCCCCCCGTGTGTTTTTGTCCGAGAACACGGTCTTTAAGCCAAAGCTCTATTCGAGGCTGGCACTTGTCGGCGCCAGCACTGATTAGACAAGCGGAAACGTCGTGCCATCCTTTGTTCATGCCTACGGCATGTCTGGCTCGTACTCCTGCGCGGCCTTTGTTAGTCATAAGAGAACCATCTTAGGTGTTTTCCTATTTAAATCAATTTGCTTTGTCTGTATCAATATCAAGAAGCGATGCGAACAAAACTCCACCTTATCAGCACTCCGTGGGCACATCCGGCTCTACCCTCAGCGCAGCTTGGATGTCTGAAAGCTTACGTCGATCGGAAGTTTCAAGGACGTGTAGAAACGAAAACCTACTCGGCCCATCTTACTCTACTGTATCTTTTTCAAGGATCAGAATGCTTCAATTTTTTTAGTAAATTCGTATACTTGAGAGAGTACATATTTTTTATTATCTATTACGATCAGTATCTTAAAAAAGAATGTCAGGGTACCGATGTTCCATCACTTAAAGACATATGCCCCACGTTGCGTCGACCGCAACAGTATCGGATCACTCCGAAACTAATCAGCGAACTGAAGCGTTCGATCAGGCGCTATGTTCAACTGGAAATTATTCCTCATCTTGCGCCAAGCGCTCTTAACATCATCGGCTTCACTCTAAACTACGACCAATACTACGCTTCGGCGCTTATTGCCCGATATTTGGTTGAATTAGCGCCCCGAAAACAACTTCTATTCTTGTGGGGCGGCTACGGCGCCTACATGCCAAACGCAGCCACACTAATGCCGAAGATCGGACTAACAGGCTACAAAGTGCTCGGCGAGGGTGAGCGCAAGCTTCAAGCGATTCTGAATGAGGCGCTTTCTATCACGGATGAAAACCTACTTCACCAACGTTTGATAAAGATAAAAGGAGTTGTACCCGTAAGCGATGATTTCAGAAGCGATAAGTTGGTTGAGTCGACTGAGCAGATAGCCGACTTATCATCTTTGCCCGTCCCTGATTATGATGAATACTTCGATAGGGTCCGAAGTATTTCAGACACTGACCCCATTTTTGCTCATTGGATAAAATCTCCACGTTTGCTTCCCTTTATGCATTCCGGTCTTATCGTTGAAGGAACCAGAGGTTGTTTTGCAAAGTGCGACTTTTGTTCGTCTAACGTATGTTTTGATGGGTTTCGAAAACTGCCGGCAAAAGAAATCTTGAACCGAGTTCGGAAACTTTCGTGCCGATATGGCATACGCCACATTCGCTTTACCGACAACGTCTGTGATACGTGGGCGGAACCGTTTATAGAGGAGGTTGTCCGATCTGGTGAGCAGTACAATCTCTTTTTTGAACTCAGAGCTAATCATCCTCAAAAATTTTGGACAATGTTGCTACGCGGAGGGGTCCAGAACGTTCAAGTTGGCATCGAAGCCGTTTCGACGGATCTTTTGAAAAAAATGAAGAAAGGCACAACGGTCATTCAGAATCTCAGAGTACAAAAGTGGTTGTACGAACTAGGAATCGGCTGCAAGGGAAATAATCTTATTACCCATCATCCGAAATCGTCACTAAAAGACGTGACAGAAACAAAACGAATCCTGACCTCAATTCCTCACTTTGGAATCTTTCGCTTAAGCCGTTTTAATTTCGCTGCCGGTACGCCGCTCTATAATTCCCTTTCTCCGGAAGACAGAAAAGCCCTTCAACCACTATGCTCATTTTCGATCGACAACCGCCTTCGTCCCTTTACGGTCGAAAACGGTTACGAAGTCCCTGCAGAATTTGAGTTAGACCCTACCGTAACAGCTGCCTGGGACGAGTTCACAGAGTGGTACAACCGTATCCTAAAGAGGAAACCAACTTTTTTACGAGCCGAGAAACTGAAGGACGGCCGCACTAGAATATCGGCTAGTGGAGCGCGACCAACTGTAGTTGACGGACTGGAGGCTCGTATTTTAGATGCTTGTCATCAAGGAAAAACTTTGTCCGAACTTCAACGAGAGCTTGAGGAAAGTACTAGTAAGATTGAGGGATTACTAAACAAAATGATCAACAAACAGTGGATGATCAACGTGGAAAATCACTATCTTTCGATTCCGCTGCGTTCAAAGGAGGATCTCCTCGCTGATCTTGGCTAAGTGTCTTGTTATTGACAACCTTTCGGTCTATATTTTCAGTATGTGCGCCAAACGTATTTCGCGTTCAAAAAGCGGAAACAAATCAAAAGGCAAGAAAAGCTCATCGCCGAAGTATCACTTCGGTCGGCTAACAAAAAAGAAGATTAGCGCTATTTCGATTTATGCTGTGTCGGCCGGAGGCCCCTGATAGCTTAGCATACCGATCGTGAGTAAAAATTTGCCATTGCCTGAACAATTTTCGCGTTAGACCATCTCTGTTCAATAACCGTACGGTTCGACTTAGCCGCGCAGTCTAATAACGCCGGATGAGCAAGAGCTGCGCGGATCGCGCTTTCAACATGGCGTGGATCGTCCGGATCAACCAGAAAGCCCGTCTTTTGGTGCTCAATCCATTTATCGGCACAGCTTGTATGTGATTCTATCGGGATAGCACCCAGAAACATTGTTTCAAGAAGAGAACCATGAATGCCACCGCAAATCGACACATTGAGCGACAGGGCCGCACTTTCGTAGCGTTTTAAATGATCAGCCGAAGTAACACCTGGCAGATATTTCACGCAAATCCCCGTCGACGCCTGAAAAAGCTCGGCTGCTATTCGGACTTCGGTCCCCGCATCGACCACAATAATTTCATATTCCAAAATCAACTCACGGCAGCGTTCGAGCGCTGCCAAGGCAACAAGTGATCGCCCGTAGAGTCCGAAGTTCCCTTCTAAAATAATTTGACGTCTCTCGGATGGCGGCTTCGCAAATGTTCGGTCCCGCCATTTACAGACAAAACCCATTCCATCCGGCGGAATCAAAGATGAATAAACTGAACTTTCAGCAGCTGAAACAAAACGGTCACAACTCTTCGTCACTTTTCTTATAAGGCCTCTTTGTTTCGGTATATCAGCAAGCGGACCGAAATCATCTCCGACGCTCGTCGCTATCCAATAAAACTTGGTAGCAGCTCTGGCCGCCAAAACTAACGCCCCTGTATCCATTGTTCCTATCGAATGAACAAAATCCGGCTTGAACTTTTTAATCGTCTTTATCAGTTCTTCGTGCCGATATTGTTTGTCTAATAGTGTTTCATTATTTTCTGCTGATTTTGGTGCAAACACCTCAATATCGGTACCCTTTGGCAGCAGCGTAAGCCATCGTATCAGACACCCATTACTTGGATTGCCGACAAATAGTATTCGTAATTTATTCATGCCAAGGCACTCTTATATGCGTCTAAAAATCTTTGCCGCACGATTTCAGCGTTGAGTTCTTTCTCCGCCAATTTAAAATTGATTTCTGCGGCGTGGTCGACAAGCCGGTCATCAAGCAACGCCATTCGCAGTGCTGCTGCGATAGCGTGCGGATCGTCGTGACACACATTTAATCCGGATACTCCGTCTACTAACCACGTGGCAGTCCTGGCTGTGTCTGATTGAATTGGAAAAGCCCCGAGTAGCATGGCTTCTAGCATGGTGTTCGGTACTCCATCGCTTAGATTATTTGATATTGTCACTCTGGCTTTGCCGACTCTCCTAAGTTGCTGCTGATGAGAAACCACGGGTAAAATTTGGATAGATAAACCAGTTCGGATTGAAAGCAACTGAGCTGCAATTTCAACGGACGGTGAAGCGGCATAGATGCCTATTTTATAGTTAGCCACGTCAGACGCACACAATTCGAGCGCCTTTAGTGCCGTTAAAGCCCTTCCGTAAAAGTGCTGGTACCCCTTCAGTACTATCCATTTTCTCTTCGATGGCGCACGAGGATTACGAAGGGCTGCAATCTTTCGAACGTCAAATCCGGGTGACGTAGTCATGATGAAAGAGTCTCTACCTTTAAAGCCAAACTTCTTTGCGAGTTCGATGTCTTCTGCTGACTCCGAAATAAAATAATCACAACTGCTCATGACGTCCCTGATATGCTGACGATGATCGTTCAAGCGGCCGAATAGGTGCATGTCCTGTCCCCAGCAGGAAACAAACCAAGGAGGAAATTTCTCGCCCATAATTTTCTTTGTCAGATGAACGTGATAGCTCGCCCCTTGAATAGGCATGGAGTGAACGATATCTGGCTGAATCTCTGCTATTAGCTTTGCCAGTTCAGTCGGATCCCGAGCGGTTTTTGGAAAATGAATCGTGGTATTTCTTAGCGGCGGCAGTTTCAAGGTCCGTTTTAGTTTTTTGTGAAGAAGAGGACCGGACACCGGGTCTTCGTCCCAAGCGTAGAAATGCAACTCGCATCCCTGGCCTTTAAAAATATTGACCAGTCTGATCGCATGGATAGCCATTGGCCGCCCTACAAACAGTATTCGCATTTGAAAAGTATAGAATCGGTAATACACCAACGGCAAGCCCGGTGTTTGAAAGATCCCTAATGATGCTGTCGTAGTAGGTCGCGATATGAATTGCGACAATTCTATATTGATTGTTTTCTTTCACTAAAAGAGGCCCGCCCGAACTACCTTGTGCAGTTCTTCTGCAAGTGTGGGCGCAGGTGTCGCTCTCATTGTCTCTGCATCCATGGATAAATAAGTTCGATTGCTTTGGAGATTTTCGTAATATTCGGGCTGGTTGATACTGGTATGAACCCTTGGGATATCCCACTATTTCTACGATCAACTCGTCTTCGTCGCCTAGTTCAACTGGTTTTTCCACCAATTTTATTGCGCCAAACATTGCCTCAAGTGATCGTGCCGCTCTGGGTTCAGCTTTTAGAATTATCCAATCCTTGTTGAATTCCGGTTCGTTAGTTTATGAAAACCATCGCTTTTTGCTTTTTCGGTTAGAACATCAACGTCATTAACACTTTCAAAAAGCTGTGCGGGGTCACCGCGAAAACCAGGAAAGAAATAGAATTGCCGTTCATTCCCATTACGATACCAATCTATGCAATGAGCTGCGGTGAGTATTAAATTTCCTTTAATTATAGTGCCGCTACACGTTTGTCTGCCGTCAGCAGCAAGCAAACCAATTGCTGAAAACTCTTCATCCGCACCGGCTGCGAAGATACTTCCATAGAACAGACTGAGAGAGAGCAAAAAAACAGCTACTCGACGTCCGAAGAGCAAAGCCATGCGCCAGTCGTTATCATAGAAGTGCAGCAGTTTACAAACAGCACTATAAGCACTCGGATATATGCTAGAAAACACGCGAGCTGGACCGTAAACGAAAAGCTGCCGTGGGCCTAACGGCGAGAAGACGACGGAATCCGGGGGAATCGGTGAATTTCACATTCCAGAAGACTTAAGCGGAACCGCCAGCGCAGAGGAGTTTGGCAACCTCTCCATATGAAGCAAGCTAAAGTCCAACCCCAATATGAGTTTTATCTCCTGGGGAAATAAGCCGCTGCTTCCTGAATACTAGAATTTTGACTACGGATAGACGTACCTTTCGAAGAACTACGGGTTTATTTTTTATCGTCTACAAAAACTTAGCAATGGTTTTTGAGATTGCAACATCAAACCAGCCGTAGGATTCGAGAAGTCTTTGAACATAATTCGGAGTTAACAAAATAGTGTGTTTGAGGTCTTCGTTTATCTCTTCGTTCATCTGATCTACGACGTCTCGGTCATCCGTAAAAATCATCGATTCCGAGGAATAGTCACTGCCTCTGCGATCCAGATTGAAACTCCCAAAATAAGCCCAGCGATTGTCATAAACCCCACCTTTTCGATGGTTCATGCTCTTTCGATTCCAAACCATTACCTTAACTCCAGCTTTCGCTAGTACACTTGCTGCTCTAAGCATCCCGATTTGCACATATCTAACCTCATCCGATGACCATGGAGAATTGGTGATAATTGTTACCCTGACCCCGTTCTTACGAGCTTGCAAAAGAGCATCTACAAGCTCTTCAGAGGGCACGAAATAGGATGAATAAAGACGAATCGACCTTCTGCTGGAGAGTATCGCGTTGATATGAACCTGAAGAGTGTCCACTTCGTCTGCAAATAGCGGATTACCGTAGACAGATAAAACATTGCTTTTACCTACTACCTCCGCCGAGCAAGATTCAAACTGATCTTCACCATATAAGAAATCTTCTATGTAACGGGAAGGAATGAACCTGAATCGGGCATTCCTGTCTCTGCTTACGGACTCTCTCCAAGTTTCAATAAAACGATTATGAAACCAGCAAGCACCAGGCCCGCGAACTAAAGCATCCAGATCATGCCAGGTCGAACCTGATTGTCTTGATGCCCGAAAATACTTATTACCATACCCGCTCCCCCCCACAATAAATTCCCGTCCATCGGAAATAAGCAACTTTTCATGAGCCGCATACACGAAATGAGGTAAAAACCAAACACGCGTATTGAAAAACAATACCTTCGCCCCGCAGTCACGAAGCTTTCGCGCATGCTTCTCAAATACTTTGGATTCGTAATTATCCAAAAGTAATCTTACATCGACTCCTTCTTCAGCCTTCCTGCAAAGCCTGTCCGCAATTTCAAGCGCCGCTTGGTCACCCAAAAATGCGAACGAAGAAAGATAGATCGAGCGAGTCGATTGTTCTATCAACCTAATTCGCGCTCTATGAGTTGCAACACCATTTGGTAGAATCTGGACCTGGTGCCCCCCCAACGCTCCTTTGTCAAACCAACTACTTTCCGTGGCCTGGGCAAATGGAAGAAAACTAAAAATAAGACTTAGCGCTAAAAACCGAGCAAAATCCACAATGCGGCGGACACTATTTTATTTACCAGCCCCGGTCAAGACGCCAATGCCCAGAACACTGCAATACACAAAACATGGTCAATATTGAATAATTAGCCTGTATGGCGCAGAATAGTAATGGGGGGAGAAATGCGATTTTTTTACCCGTTATCATTGACTATATTCATCAGTCTGTCTCTATACGCACCCCAGAAATCCTTTTCCTCAAATGTCGAAAACTTGATCGATGAGCTTGAATCGAAACAAGCGCAGGTTGATACCGACGGAGATGGACGTGTCGATCTTTGGAGAGCTTTTGACAAAAATGGCAAAATCCTGACTCTGAACAGCGACGACGATGGAGATGGAAAGCCCGATCTTTGGACCGTATTTAGCCCAAACAAAATAGTTACCCTAAGAGACACTGAGTCCAACGGAAATCGCGACTGGCGAAAGACTGAAATACTGAACAATAACGGACAAATGATTCAACAGACCATAGAAACAAAAAAGAAAGAGAGCTGGCAAACAGAAGAAGAGTGGGAATTAGTTGAAAATCCTAAAAATCCGAAAAAACCGATGTATCGCGTAAAAAGATTTGTCGCTGGAAAAGTAGAGATCGATTATGAACCTGCAAATCTTAAGTAGAATCTCTCTAATTCTTTTCCTGCCCTCGCTGAGCAGCGCAAATTACTTTGACGACTATCTCAAATGCTTAAAACAAGAAAATCCCGAAACAAGGGCTGAGTGCCTGCAATACGTCAGTTCTTTACGTAAAACATACGGAACCAATGCCATTCACTTTCTAAGCCTCGCAGCAATACCTTGCGAAAATGAGTCTAGTGGTCAGTATTTTACAGGGACCGGAATTGTCATCGACACGAACAGCTGCGGGCAGCGTTCAGGCTGCGGCACAAACAATAATCAGTGTGTAGATACAAGTACGACGACATTTACGGATAATAAACCCAATCAACCCTTCGCTGAGTGGTGCGAGGATTGTTGCACCGCTGAGGCTTGCGACCAAAAAGGCTGTTTGGTTTGTAAAGAACGCAAATCGGTAGTTACGGAGGTAAAAAGTTTTTCCCGCCGCGGTATACTCGGTATCTTAAAATGTTTTGCAACAGGTCAGTCTTTTGAACAACCCGCAATATTTAAAACCTTGGCGAAAACCTACGCGCATTTTTTAGCCCGTGGTTTCAAAATTTCATGTCCAAGCGATGCCGCTGACTATCACCCACATGCTAATGCTGATTATAAGACCGGAATATTGAATTTTTATCCGGCCTTTTTTTCATCGGGCGATCTTAATATGAAAAGCACCGTCGGCCACGAATTTCTTCACCTCTCCCGTATTCTGGGCCCGCAATACCAGGTTGATAATCAAACCGTAGCAACTCACAACAAGGCTTATGAGAAAGAACAGTACAAGTTCAATGCGGCTGGAGATTTCGTTTCGCAGGGAGATAAAAGAGAGTTAGCGAACATCGACTACGACCGTGTGTACGCCTGTGAAGACCTTTGTTTTGCGCGGGATTATGTCACGCTGGAAAAATGTAACCTTTGCATGACGTATGCCGAAAAAAATTCTTCTAAAGGACATAAGGCTTGTGAAAAACTGATTGATAGAAAATCATTGAACTCGTTCGAAGAAAGTAAAAGAACGGTAATACCGTATTTAAATGAGTACAATTCACTTTATGCGAAGAAAAGGCAGTTCTATCTCGATCAACCGTCTCAATTTCAAGATGACTTTTTTTCAAAGACACCCTCAACAGAATTTGAAAACGTCAAAAACAAGATAAATCGCGTCGATGCTGCGTTTAATACCCATACCGATCTAATTCTTAAATGGCAAAATACCGATCAAAGAAACGTATTGCCCCTGAGATCAAGATATCGAGCTGATAGGCTTCTGGCTTTACAGTACCTCTTTACTTCAAGCTGCGATTTAGTCAGACAGATCGAAACTTCTGTCGGAAAATGCCGAATGAATTGCAGTGAATTCAGAACGTCCGTAAAAAAAGCGGAAGACTACTTATACTCCCGATTAAGAAATGGCATATCGCAGTGGAATGAACTCGCAAAGCTGCCCCCCGAAGATCCGGACGGGGGTTCGACAATTCTGCTCGAAGTAAGCGAACCTGAATCAATGATTTGCAGAAAGGTTCCTACACCCGTTTACGTAAATCCCGTTAAAGCAGCTAGGGATTACTGAATTGGTCCTCAAACAAGGCAAAAATCTCCGCTGAAGTACGCGACCTTCCAATGGCCGTAACTATACGACGAGGAATGCAATCCGGACGGATCACCCGAATCATTGAAAGCCATTGTTTAATCCGACACGGCAAATATCCGCTATTTTGAGCAAATGGTTCACTGATTTCAATAAAGCGACGAAGCGCGGGTAATAACGGATATTTCGCCGACAATGCCCATGCAGGTAAAGCCGGCACACCTACACCTATTGAAAGAGCTAGATTACGCGCAAGAAAAGGGTCCAACAACGCTCCGCGACCTATCATGAAATGTTGGCAACCAGTCAACGAACGACAAAGTGAAAAATCATTTTCCGAGAATATATCGCC
>Ga0208375_1002632_pt1 | contig 16492 bp, 21 predicted proteins | sample RifOxyD1_FD_184038 | JGI IMG/M metagenome (GOLD analysis project Ga0208375, IMG submission 184038) | Soil microbial communities from Rifle, Colorado - Rifle Oxygen_injection D1 (SPAdes) | ecosystem: Environmental > Terrestrial > Deep subsurface > Rock core/Sediment | place: Rifle, Colorado... | reverse complement strand
AGGGCCGAACAAATTAATAGCTAAGATGGCTTCCTCCAAAAATAAACCAAATGGATTAACAATAGTCAGGCCGTCAGGAGTCCAGAAATTTTTGGATCCTCTGGATGTCGATGAAATATATATGGTCGGGCCAAAGACTACTGCTGCATTAAATGATTTTGGGATTAAAACTGTAAAACAGCTGAGAAATACATCAAAATCCAATTTAATAGAGTGGTTCGGAGATAAGTTCGGGAATTATTTGTATAATTCTTCGAGAGGAATTGATGAAGTTCCTGTCATTGAGGAATGGACGCAGAAATCCATCGGAAGGCAGTATACTTTTGAGAAAGACACGACTGACAAAAATCTTATTTTAAAATCAATGAATGAGATGATAGATGAATCGTTTGAGCAGTTAAAAGAACAGGGCTTCAAAACATACAGGACAGTCACTATTAAAGTTCGCTATGAAGATTTCTCGACTTTCACAAAAGCCCACACTTTGATTGCGAATGCTGATTCTGCGGAGCAGGCCAAGAATGTTTCCAAAGATCTGCTTCACAAGTTCTTCAATAAAAAAAAGATAAGACTGGTCGGGATTAGCTTAGGGAAGCTGAAGTAAGATTCTTCAGGCAGTAATCTTCTGCTCTTTTTGAACATTTCCCCAGCAGAGAAAATTGTTCAATTCTATTATTTTCTTGACAACGGGATTAGTTATATTTATCTTATAAAGAACATTGCCTCCCAGTGTTCTTGTAGAAACGACAATTTTGTTTTGTTCCAATTGCGGCCATACCTTCTTTAAAGTCTGGAAATTTACGTTTGCGTTTTTAGCTATTTCTGTGATTGGATAGTCAAAGTCTCTTGAGTAGATTAAAAAGTCGAGTATCTTAATTAGCGGGTAGTCCCCGAATGTTTGAATAAATATTGATAGTTCTTCCATTCTAATGTTATTTAATGGTGCTTGTTTATATACTTTTCGTTATTAATAACTACATTTAATGTAATGATAAGCCTTTTAAACGTCTAAAAATGCTAAATTTCAATGGAAAAAGAGCAAATGAAGGGTTTCATTGTAAAGAAATTGTTTCACCATGGTTATATTGGAGGACGACACACTGATATGGAAAACCTAAAGAAAGGCCTGCCAGGTCATGAAAAGGGTGATGTGAAAGAAGCCGCTGAAGAGCTCATTAAAGAAGATATTTTGATTCTTAAACCAACTTCATACGGAAAGCATGTATATCTAAATCCAAGAAAAAAGCCGGAAATAGAAAAATATCTTCAATAATATTCATAATCTTTCTTCTAAATTTCTTTCAGCTTTTGTTTTGCTTGCTCTTCTCTCGAATTTTATCGCTGTTCTTAATTTCCAGGATTCTTCTTTATTTAGAGGAGTTATGTAGGCAGGCTTGTATTTTTTAACTTCGATTTCAATGGGAAGATTTGCAAATTTGATATTGTTTGCTTCTATCACTTCTGCCAATGAATCAAAACTGTCGCAAAATCCGAACAATTCATAAGTTTCCCCGTCAAAAGAGACGACAGCAGGACCTTCATCCTTGTTTTCCAGAATTGCATTCCCAATGAAGTATTTTGCCATCTTAATATATTAGTGAAGCTTTCTTATAAAGTATTCTGTATTAATCTTGTGAAAACTCGGAGCGACGAGCCACATTAATGGCGAAGAGTTCGTAAGGCGATGAAAACATTTAAATATCTACTAGTCTTTCATAGTTTATGGTTAAAAAACCTTCTTATGTGGGGATCAGAGAGGATGGATTTGGAGAAAATAAAAACCCCGGTTCTCAGAGAACAGAACCCTATCTGTGGCAGAATAAATATACAAAGTTAATAGTAAGCACAGGGGGTTATAATGTTTATCTTAATAGAAGAACAGGGGAGGTATATGTCCATACAACTGACTATCACCCAGGAACCCTTATAATATCAAAAGAAAGTTTAGAGAAATTACTTTCAGATGCAAGTAAAAAGGAATAAAGTTCTTGAATTGCCGCCTATTTGTTTAATGTTATTAAAGTATTTAATTCTGAAAAAGTGTTAATGATGAAATAAAAGTTTCGAAATTCACAATTATAATTAATTCTGCTTTATGGTCAGCCTCTAATTTCTAATTCTCTAAAATATATTTTAGACTCAATAAATGTTTATATACAAGTTACTAGAACAATAACACTGCCTGTTGTATAGGTACGGAAAATAAATACAACTGGTTGTGTGTTTTGACATTCAAAAGTGACAAAAAATGGTGAATGAGACAATTCCAACGTATACAGGTTCTGGAACAGTTAAATTGCCGCCTTATGCTGCAAATGACAAAGGTCTTGAGGCTCGTTTAGGCGAAAACGGAATGGCTATAATGAAGACAAAGTTTCTGGGAAGAAATGATGCAGGAAATATAATTGAAACGCCCCAGGAAAGATTTTACACAATTGCAAGAACTATGGCTGAATCTGAGCGCCAGTTTGGAATGACAGATGCTGGTATTGACCAGTTGACAGAAAGATATTATGATATGTTTTCTTCCTTGGAATTTTTACCGGGCGGAAGAGTAATTACAAATACGGGAAAAAAAGACATTGCGCTTTTCAACTGCTATGTTCTTCCTGTTTCTGACAGCATAGATGATATCTATGATTCTGTAAAAAAAGCCGCAGGAATTCACAAGCAAGGCGGAGGCACAGGATATAATTTCAGCCAGTTAAGACCGAGAGGAAGTTATGTCAAGAAATCGCAGGGCGTTGCATCCGGTCCAGTGTCATTCATCGATCAATTTGATTTGCAGACTGCGATAATTAATTCAGGAAACAGAAGAGGGGCGAATATGGGCATACTAAATATCGACCATCCCGATATCTTGGATTTCATATATGCAAAGACTTCAGAAAGTAAATTAAAGAATTTCAACATCTCAGTCGGAATTACAGACGATTTCATGCAAAAAGTAAAAGACAAAAGCTTCTATCAACTTGTTGTTTTTGAAAAAAGCGAAAATAAAAAACCGTTAACGATTGAAGAACTTAAAATATTCATCGCAAATATAGAGAAAAACAAAGCAGGAGCAGATGTCGGGGAAAAAGCAAGGCCTCATTCCCTGTTAGTGAACGGCAGTTTAGTCTATAATGTCCGAACAAAGCAGGAAATCGGAAGAGTAAATTCAGGAATTGTTGAACTTGACGCTACAAAAATTTTCGACTTAATCGCTAATCTGGCGCATCAAACAGCCGATCCCGGAATGATTTTCCTGGACAGGATTGCGGAACATAATCCGATTCCGTCTCAAAAACTCGATGCGACAAATCCATGCGGAGAACAGCCGCTTCACCCTTATGATGCATGCAATCTTGGAAGCTTAAACCTTGCAAGGTTTGTAGATGGCAGGAAAATAGACTATCAGAAACTTGAAAGAAGAATAACTGACGTGATAAGATTTATGGATAGTGTCAATGATGCAAGCGTAGGGCCGATTCCGGAGATTGAAAAGAGCGTTAAAAACAACAGAAGAATAGGTTTGGGAGTCATGGGGTTCGCTGATATGCTAATCAGTCTTGGAATAAGATACGACAGTGAGGAAGGACTTAAAACTGCAGAAGATGTGATGAAATTCATAAATGAAAAAGCTTATGCTGTAAGCAAAGATCTGGCAAATGAAAAAGGTCCATTCCCCAATATCGGAATAAGCATCTACAAAGAAACAGGAGAAAAATTAAGAAATATTCAAAGAACAACGATTGCTCCAACCGGTTCGATAAGCATGCTTGCAGGAGTAAGTTCAGGAATAGAGCCTAATTTCGCGGTAACTTTCAGAAAAAACATGAGGGGCGGGGATTCCGCAGTATATTTTAACTCTCTATTGGAGCAAATTGCAAAAGAACGCGGATTTTATTCTGATGATTTAGTTAAAAAGATAGATGAAAATAACGGGACTCTTGAAGGAATGCTCGAAATTCCTGAAGATGTGAGGAATATTGTAAGAACAGCGATGCAGATTTCGCCAGAATGGCATGTAAGGATGCAGGCAGCGTTCCAAAAACATGTTGAAAATGCCGTTTCCAAAACAATCAATCTTCCCAACAATGCAACTGTTGATGATGTAAAGGGAGCTTATCTGCTTGCGTGGAATGAAAAACTGAAAGGGATTACAGTTTACAGAGACGGCAGTAAATCAGTCCAGGTCCTTGATTTAGGAACAACAAAAAAGAAAGAGCTTGCAAGGGGGGAAATTGAAGTTCTTGAAGAAGTGATGGACTCGAAATACTTCAAACAAAAAACTCCCTGGGGAGTATTACATGTTCACGTTGATCACAATGCAAAAGGCAGTCCAAAACAGGTTTTCGCACAGCTTGGAAAAGCAGGAGAAGTTGTTTCTGCTGATTTGGAAGCTATCGCCAGACTTACGTCTGTAGGATTAAGAATGGGTGCTACTATTCCGCATATTGTTGCGCAGCTCGAAGGAATCGGTTCTTCAAAAGCAGTTCCGACAAGAGACGGGCAGATAAGTTCAATTTCAGATGGTCTTGCAGTTGTTCTTAAAAAATACGAAGAAATACAAAAATCCGGTAAAAAAGAAATAGATCTTAAAGAATTATCTGAGAAAATAAAAGAAACAAGCATTAATGGACATTCAGAATATGCTGAGAATTGTCCCACTTGCGGTGCGAAGTTAAAAGCTGACAGCGGGTGCTGGTCATGTTCTGCAAACTGTGGATTTTCAAGATGTTGATTTAAACTTAAAAACTATATCATACAAAACTATATAAATAAGATAACATAAAATATTTTTGGTGGAAAAAGTGAGTTTAGACATGCTAATAAAATTTAAGAAGATGGACAGTAATGCAAAGCTTCCTTCCTATGCTAATCAAGGCGATGCCGGAATGGATTTCTATTCTGCAGAGAATTATGTTTTAAGGCCGAATGCGCGCAAAACGATAAAAACAGGAATAGCGATGGCGATTCCTGTTGGTTATGTCGGTTTAATATGGGACAAAAGCGGTCTGGCTTCTAAAAAAGGAATCAAGACTATGGCTGGTGTGGTAGATTCTGGTTACAGAGGAGAAGTCCAGATTGTTCTGCATAATTTGGGAAATGAAGATTTTGTTGTTGAAAAAGATATGAAAATTGCACAGATGCTCATCCAGCCAATACACCAGCCAAGACTGGAAGAAGTCGCTGAGCTTGATGAGACGAAACGAGGAGATGGTGGTTTCGGAAGCACCGGAAAATAATTCAACTTAGATTTACTGCCGCACCCCAGTAAATTATTTTCGTTTTTAATTACTAACTAAAAATTAAAAAGTTGGCACCGACTCGCTAAAACCAGGCATCTCTTCTTAATGTGATATCTCCGGATCTTGAATTTATTCCTTTTTCTATTCCCCGGAAGACGGGAAGTATCTCATCGGCTGTTCCGAAAATACTGACGTGTATCGAATCTAGGCCGTTGTAGGTGTGTGCAGCGAAAACAACATTTGATGCAGCAGTATATGTATAGCCCTGTCCTGCATATCTCTGCACATTCTCTCCTATCGGCTCTACCGTTGTCCTCCTTAATGCCTCAGTTATTATTCCCTCAAGGCTCAGTTCATCTATTTTTCTGGGAGGAACATCAAAGAAGACGCATGATACATACTGGTCTCTTTCTTTTGGCAGCCTCAATCTTTCAAAACCTTCAGCAACAGATTTAACAAATTCTTCCTTTGGAACCAGCTCTTTATTGACAATTGGATGAGTTTTTTCGTAAAAGGTCGGTTCAAGTTTAAGTTCTTTTTTAAATGCATCAAATCCAACTTCTCCTGTTTTTTCAGGACTGCAGGAGTAAGTTACTTTAAATAATTTTTTTGTTTTTGGGTTGTATATAACCATGTCGTGAGATTCTTGTAATGTTGATAAGAAAGTCTGTTTTTTGTCAGCTCTTGGCAGAGGACTTAAAGTATCCAGTATGGAGAATCTATTTGCTAGTAAAGAACGCCTGTTTATAGTAAGCAGAGTCTCTCCTCCGTCATCAGGAAGATATATTCCCTTAAATTTCGCGCAAATTTGGGTTCCTCTTGAATATTTTAAATCGCTGTTTACTGCCATTTGTTTTCATTCAGTAAAACGTCTTTATATAAAAAGATATTTATTTTTGAGGAGAAGATTGGAGATTAAAAATGGAATAATTGCTGATTAAGCAGGAGCATCGAAATGAGCCATATTGATGAAACCGAAAAATCTTTAAATGCGGCCGTATCGAAAAGAATAACGGATTTTACATGAAAAAAGCAAAAATAACAAAAGACATGAAAATCGAGGAAATAATCCGGATTAATCCGTTGGCTGCTGAAGTCCTGGCAGAAGAAGGATTTCACTGTTTCGGCTGCGGAGGAGCTTCGATAGAAACGGTAGAGCAGGGTTTACTGGCTCATGGCAAAACAAAGAAACAGATTGACGAGATATTAAAGAAGTTGAACAAGTAGTCAGTTCCTGCTGTTCTTATGATATACTGGTGTCATCAATATAAATTTTTCATTCATGCTTCTTGAAGCTCTTTTAAGAAACGCTATGTTTTTCTCTCTGATTAGGTTTTTTTCGAACATCACAACCCTTTTTATCAGGTCTTTTACTGCATCGCCTCTTGAATCCACAAGAAGCGTCTTTACTTCCTTGCCGTCTTTTTTTGAATTTAAAGCTGACACAAATTCATCTTCCGAACCGAATTTCTTATAAAAAATAAATAAGTCATCTCCCGGATAGCATTCCCTGATCTCTTCTGCATATTGTATAGGAAAATCAGAGGCCAGCTGAAGAATGAATCTATCTCCGGGATTTGGAGTTGCATACATCACAGAATAGCTCGAATCCCTGTTCGGGACCCATGCAATTATCCTTTCTACAAGATTATCTTTCATATTTAGTGCCTTTTAGCGTATATTTTATGATATAATTCACGATGGCATTTTATGCATTCATGGGAAACTTTCTTTACACTTTGGCTATCAGGATACGTGCTTATCTTGAATGCAGGAGAGCCTATTACTTTGTGTTTGCAGTGCGGGCATTCATAACCGACATTAATATGGCCGAAAAAATGATGGTGTGCGACGTAGATATTATAATCTTTTGTAGATTTTACTGTTATAGACGGCACGTCAAGTATTCTCTTAAGATCATCGGCATCACCGAATGATTTCCCTATAGTGCCTTCTTCTGTTTTCCATCTCGACTTCTGATATTCAAGCATATTCTCAATACTTTGTGTATTCAGCATAGTTTTTCGATTTTCAACTGTCTTATAAAGGTTTTGTAAGCAAGATTTAAAAGCAGAATACGTCTATATTGCTCTATGAAGGTGTATATAGGCGCAGACCATGCAGGATTCGGGCTTAAGGAAGCTCTAAAACCTTTCCTTGCCAGCCTAGGTGTTGAGTTTGAAGATATAGGAGCGCATAAAATAGTAACTAATGATGATTATCCTGTCTATGCATTCAGGGTCGCTGAAAAAACAGCCAGGAACAAGTCTTTCGGAATCTTATTCTGCGGCTCATCACACGGTGTTTCTATCGCAGCAAATAAAGTCAAAGGAATAAAAGCGGTTGCAGTGAATAACATCAAAGATGCGATTTTAACAAGAGAGCATAATGATGCAAATGTTTTGTGCTTAAGCGGCTGGAATATCAGTAAAGAATCTGCTAAAAAGATAATCAAAGCATGGCTATTTACAATGTTTACCGGCGAAGAAAGGCACAGAAGAAGAATTAATTTAATTAAAAAATACGAAAGTTAAAAAATTTAAAATAATATGCAGTTCGAACTTGGAAAACAACCCAGGTAAAATAATAATAGTTTAATTACAATCCAAAAAACAACTATAATTTAAAAATGAATAAAACAGAAATAATTCCCTCTATCATCGCTAACAATCAGAAAGAACTGGACAAAATCTTTGACAAAATAAGAATTTCTCAAACTATTCATCTGGATGTCATGGATGGCATCTATGTTCCTAATAAATCTCTTTGGTTCGATTTTAAGTTAATAAGACATGACTACGAAGCGCACTTAATGACAAGAAATCCCGAGACATTCATAAGAAAATACAATTCTGAAATTAAAACATTCATCGTCCATCCGGAAGCAATACACAATGTTGATGCATTGATTGATTTCGTGCATTCAATCAGATGCAGGATATTTTTAGCGTTAAAACCTTCTGTGTCTGTTTCTGCAATCAGAAGATATTTGAGAAAGATTGACGGTGTTTTAATAATGACAGTGCAGCCGGGAAAATACGGAGCTCCATTTATGAGAAACATGATTGGAAAGATAAGACAGTTGAGAGGGAACAAAAAATTAATCATTGAAGTGGACGGCTCTGTAAATGACAAAACCATTGGATTGTTAAAGCAGTCTGGTGCGAACAGATTTTCGGTTGGAAGTTACATTCAAAAATCCAAAGATGTGAAGAAAACGATTGAGAGTCTGGAAAAATGAAAACAAGAATATACAATGTTATTATCATATTTTTACTAGTTTTTATTGCGTCTTGCGCTCCCGAAATAACTACTGAGAATGATGTCGCCAGAAGTTCACAACAAAGCCTTCCATTAAATTCTGAGCCTGAACCAGAATCAGTTTCTGAAATACCCCAAAACAGTATTCCGGCAGAACCAGTTGCAGAACCATTGTCTTTTTCCTGGACGAAGGACAGCAGTTCAAGAATTACTGACGGTTCTGTTCCATTTGTGCATAAAATGAAGGACGGAAGAGTTCGATTGTATTACTGCAACGCTAAAGGAATATTATCTGCAGTTTCCAATGATGGATTGAGCTTTGTAAAGGAATCGGGTGTTAGAATTTCTCCAGGAGCAGGATTTGAAACAGTAGTTTGTGATCCGACAGTTGTAGATCTTCCTGACGGAAAAGTAAGAATGTATTACAAGGGTGCTGATAATATGAACCCAGGACCTAGACAGTCTATTCATAAAATATTTTCAGCTATTTCCTCAGATGGTTTGACTTTCCAAAAAGAAGGGCTTAGAATAGATTCAGAGACAAGTGGAGACAATGGCTGGGCTTCAGTACCTGATGCAATAACTCTTCCAGACGGAAGAGTAAGATTATATTATGTAACTGCCGCCAATATGGAGCACGGAATAGGTTCAGCCATATCTTCTGACGGGCTTACTTTCGTAAAAGAACAGGGAATAAGAGTTCCAAACCTGGTTGATCCGGCATTAGTTAAAATGGGTGATAAATACTTAATTTTTGCGGCTTCAATAGACGAAAGATTTGCTAAGGTTCCAAAGGGAATATATTACCTGGAATCAGCTAATGGTGTTGACTTCGGAGAACCGAAAGAAGTTTTCCGGGAAGATAACGTATATGACCCATCTGTATTGAAGATTGATGAAAACACAGTTCGTGTATTCTATGGAAAGGTAGTGCCTCCTAAATTGCCTGCGGTTGAAAGCCATACGGGAAAAATTGCGGAATGAACTTTAGTGAGAAATTTGACATGTTTAGCAACGAGGAAACCTACTATTGTAACCAATTAAAGGAGGCGATGTCAACTTAATTGTGTTGTGCTGTCATTCCGCGAAGCATCATTGGCTGCATGGTAATAAAAGCGAAGAGGGGCGGCTCCTACGGAGCTTTCGCGGCTTCTGATTGTTGCATCATAAAATGCTGAGCCGACAGCACAACAGAGTTGACTTAACCATTAAAGGATTAGATTTATAAATAAATAGACTAATATATAATAATAAAAAGGTGTATGATGCAAAAAATAATAGCAACAATCATTCTTTTATTATTTATGGCTGGATGTTCTGGACAAAACACAACTGATACGAGTTCTGGAGGAAATGGTGTTTTTGATGAAGTGGCAAAAACATTCACCGGCCCAACTGGAAAGCATAAAGTTACCTATGAAGTAGATTACGGAGATGGTAACATGGTCAAGACCACGACATATTATCTTAATGAAAATAAAATAAGGATTGACTTAACTTCGGCTGGTGAAACAACAAAGACTTACTCGGTTGATGGAACTATAACCATGTGTACTAAACAGGGAGATTCATTTACGTGCTTAACAATTTCTCCAACCGATATAAATAATCCTGCTTCTGATATTGAATATAACTTTCCCGAGGACAATATTAAGGAAAGCGGATACATATTGAGTCGAGATGGCACCATTACTGTATCTGAACATACAGCTAAATGTTATAAGGCAAGTTATGGAGAAACTATTCAAAGGTACTGTTTTTCAGATGAGAATGTTATGCTTTACACAAAAACTATAACTGAAGAAGGGGACATTGTTATTTTTGAAGCCAAGGAGTACTCAACAGATGTCTCTGAAACTGATTTTCTGTTGCCCAGTGGAGCTGAAGTCGTGGACTTAGGCAAAGAACTTCAGGATTTACAGAATGATCTTGGTAACGGAGTTGGTGGAGATACAACTGCAGGAATGGAAGCGTTGGGAGAATGTTATTCTGGTTGCGACGCACAGTATGGTTCTGATACGGAAGCGCTTGAAGGGTGTTATGGATCATGTTTAGGATAAAAAAGGTGATAAAATGAAAAAGACTATTTTCATATTTATACTTATCATTTCTTTTAGCGTTGTGTTAGTATCTGCGGCTGATGTTTCACCGCCTACGATACTCTTCAATATACGACAGGGCGACGAATATACCCAAAATCAATTACCTCCGGAAATTTCCTTCGCTGCTTATGCAGCAACAGGAGACTACCTGATTGCGACAAGATTATACATAAAAGATTTAGATCATAACAAGTTCTGGGCATTAAATTATTCGGCCGGCCTCGAAGTTATAAATGGTTATTGGACAAGCAGTTCATATTCATTCGGACCGCGCAATTTTGAAGACAGATTGCGCGGAGGTTCGAAAGTTCCAATCTATTCTGACCAATTTGCTCCCGGAAGATATCAGCTAAGGGGAGTGGCGACGGTAAGAGGATTGGCAGGAAGTGCAGACAGAGAGGAAAAGATAAATTTCACCATCATAGAGAATACATTCATAGGCAAGATTACAGACTTTTTCCGTGGAACCTCTGCAAGATCAAATGTCGCTGAACTAGTTTTTGACGAGCGTTCAAAGGATTTAGTAAATATTACTATTGATTTTGAGAGAACACCTCTGATGACAAGAGAAGATGGGAAAGACATTACCTTACCTGAATCAGCAAATCCCCGAATCAACACATCAGACATGATGCAAGAAAAAGCGGTTCTGGGCTGTCAAGCAAAGCTTGATATTGCCTTAAAGTCAGTTCGTGAACTCAATTCTAACAAACTTTTTAGTTATGAGGAAGGTATCGCAAAAGGTAAAGACACCATAATAAGGCAAGGTGAGTATGGACTTATTAAGAAATATATTCCGTATGAACATGATACATGTGAAGAAGTATGCGGGGATTTGACATGTTTAGCAACCATAGATCCAACCCGGGATTTCGCAGAATCCTGTACGTCCTACAGCGTAGAAGAAGGAAAACTGTGCTTTTGCATCAAGGGATAAATTTTTCCAATATTTAGTCTAATCTATATTATGTTCTTGCGAAAACTTGGAAGGGCGTCCGTAGGACGAGTTTTGGGCTTAGGGCAGGCAAAGGTTTATAAATCTGATTTCTATTAATATATGACATGGCAACAACAGTTGAAACAATACATAATGATTTAGTAGAACTGAAAAAAGATGTTGAATATATCAAAGCAGTTCTAAGTGAAGATTTTGAACTTAGCGAGCATGCTAAAAATGCACTAAGAGAAGCACGTAAAACCGTAGAATCTGAATATGTTGATTTATAATGGACGAGTATAAAGTCAAGCTGCATCCAAATGTAGATAAATTTCTCTCTAAGCTTGATCCGCAATTTGAAATCAGAATTCGCAATAGACTAAAGCTCTTGAGAAATGATCCTTTTCATTATTTAGAACATTACGAAGGAGAAAAATGTTATAAGTTTAGAACTGGTGATTATCGTGCGCTTATTGATGTTGATCAAACTAGAAAGATAGTATTTGTTCAGGTATTGGATCATCGTAAAAGAATATACAAAGAGAAATAGTGCCTGCCCGTTAAAAGCCCAAAATTGTAACTAATCTGTGTTAGACTCTCAATAAACTAACGCAAACAATCCGAACAGCACAAACAATACCGCAGTTATCATCTTTATAGTTCTTCTTGGAAGTTTTTGAGCTATTTTGCTTCCTACAAATACATTAAATCCTATCGCAGCAGCTAAAGCAAGAACAAATCCCATGAATATTGGAATTGGAACAAGATATTTCGCGCTTAATAATCCCGAAGCAATCTGAGTCTTGTCCCCAAACTCGCTTATCATCACGGTTAAAAGTGAAATGGTAAACGGCGTTTTTCCGGGAATTCTGCTTTCTTTCCTGTGAGTTTTTCTGTAAAGCTTATAGAATCCCCATAAACCCAAAATGATGAACACAGTACCGACTGAATTCTTGACAAGCACGGATGACAGTGTAAAGCCGAAGAAGGCTCCAAGCAGGATAGCAATTCCGTCCATGAACGCGTGAGCCAATAATGCTCCGGAAAATACTTTCAATGGTGAATTATATTTTAAAGCCAATCCAAGAATGACCAGCTGTGTCTTGTCCGCTATTTCAGATATTAATGCCAGAACAAATGCTATGATAAATGGCTCATTCATCATCTTATGGAATCTGCTAGTCTATAAAAAGTTATCCCCAACAAAAGAATTAAAAACAGAACTTAATGATATATAATTATGTCAACGCCTAAGACAGAATCGGGATGGAAAAAGAAGCTGACTCCACGGCAGTATCATGTTTTAAGAGAGAAAGGCACAGAACTTCCATTTACCGGAAAATACAATCTTGAAAAGAGAAAAAGAATGTATGTCTGTGCTGCATGCGGAAATGAATTATTTTCCTCTGAGACAAAGTTTGAATCGAATTGCGGCTGGCCGAGTTTTTATGATGCAGTTGATAAAAAACATATAATTCTAAAAGAAGATTCGGGGTTTGGAATGAAAAGGACTGAAGTCGTCTGCGCAAAATGCAAAAGCCATCTTGGGCATGTTTTTAATGACGGTCCTAAGCCGACAGGGAAAAGATTCTGCATCAATTCAGTTTCTCTGGAGCTCAAGGAGAAATAAAAGCTTCCTAATTCTGTGCTACACCAGTGCCGGATTATTTTCGTTTTAATTATTACAAATTAAAAAAGTTAAAAGTTAGCACTACTCGACACTTATAACATTAAACTTATAAATAAGTTATAATTAGGAATCGCATGCAGGAAAAAGAGGACGGACAAATACCTTCTGTCTATATTGAAGCAGATTCTGTTCCAAGCGCATACTACAGGCTTTTAAGCGCAGTTCATAAAAATGGATATCCATTAAGAACACAGTATGACAGAAAAAATCCAGATGGAACTTATCTTGATCCGCCAGGAAGAGATGCAAAAGCATATGTAAGAATTAATAATCCATTCGCGCAGCCAAGATTTCCTCCGATAAGCTACTGCGAGATAGGAAAATATATTGCTGAAATCCTGGGTGCAAAGGACCATCTTGTCGTTCCTTTCGATGAATTAAAGAAAATAATAAAAGAGAACAAAGAACTTTCTGCCATGAAATGGCCCTACTGTTACCATCAAAGGCTTGCTGCTTACCCTTGTTCTGACGGAACGACAATAAACCAGCTTGATTCAATCATAGAAAAACTCGGAAAGGATCCTATTTCAAGAAGAGCTGTTGCAATAACCAGCGTTCCGGAAATTGATTTGCCTTTGAAAGAAGATGCTCCCTGTTTAAGAGAGCTTCGTTTAAGGCTGATAAAAGACAAACATGGAAGATTAGTTCTGAATTCGCACACGACATGGAGGAGCAGGGATTTATACAAGGCATGGGGAGACAATGTTATTGGACTGACAAATCTTGTTCAAATTGAAATTGTTCCGGCTCTTGAGAAAAAACTTGAAGAAAAAATAATCATGGGACCATATACTGAAGATGTAAGTTCTCTTCATATATATGGTCAGGATTATACGCAAAAACACGCAGATAAATTATTCAAGACATTCCCAACAGAAGAAAGTTTCCTTGGGAGGTCTATGACAAGCGAATATGCAAGGGACGCTCTTGTCGTTCCACAGCTTGAAGAATTAAGAAAAGAAGACACATGGAAATTTACTCCGGAATCTTTAAAAATAATTGACAATCTCATAGCAGGATACAATTCAGGCACATTCTTACCATAAAATTGGCTCTGTATAAAATATTTTTATTCGCTGCCATCGGATTCGGCTTGCAATCATTCAACATTCACAAATCGTTGATGCAATCTCGGCTAAGCCGAGCTGCACATTTTGGCTATGCCAAAATTGTGTCCCATAAGGAATGCCCTCCAACTCCGTTTAATCTGCCGCGCAATAAGCCTCATAAAGTGATGGCAGCGTTATTTTCTAATAAGTCATTCTACCATAAGATTTTTATACTTAACATGCCTAAAACACAGCAATAGGAGGTGTTTTGATGGCAAACTTAAGTTCTAGAGAAAGAGACGAGCTTTTTGAGAAGGCAGATGCTATAAGAAACCTTTTCCAGCCGGATATAGGGAAAAGAGTAAATACGCCGATTATAGGAAGCATAGCAGTTAATCCTGTGACTGGCGCTGCATACGACCTCAAGAAAAAGAAAAAGCTAGGGCACGTCAGGGATTTGGATATCTAACAATACTACGTACAATCCCAGTAAAATTTATATACTATGCCCCTAAATAACACTTTAACCCTAAAAAGAGGCAATGGACTAAATGAGACGATTAGCGCTTCCTTTTGTATTTTTGATGACTATCCTATTTGCATGTCAGCTTCAGGATTTGCCTCCCAGTCCGGGAGTTCCAGGATCTTCTGCTTCTCCTTTCGGGAAAGCGACAAATGTATATGAACTAGGATATGTAGAAGCTGAAACATTATCCATTAACCAGGATGAGTTAGTTTTTTCAGCCGGAGAATCTGAAAAACTTGTCGAAGCTTCTGTCGTCGGAGAGCAGTATGTCTACAAGATAGGATATGTTCTGAATGTCAGCGATATTGTCAATCCGCAGTGGGTTGATTTTAAATTTAATCAGCCGACCGTCGGGTTAAGCAACTGGATTAGAGGAGATGCAAATCTGCAGTTAAGAATAAAACTGAGTGATTTAAACATAGGAGAAACAGATGCAAAGAAAGTTTTGTATATAATTGCTTACGCATGCACCAAACCAAACGGAGGGTGGGACTGCCATGAAAACAGGTGGATGATAAGGAATCTAACTGCAAAATTAGCTGAAGCCGCCGCGACAGAAACGACAGGAACAGTTCCGGGAGCACCGGATGCTCCTGTTTGTACAGATTTAGACGGTGGACAGGATTATACTATGCAAGGAACAGTCAGCGGTATCTGTTTGTTTTGTGATCCGCAAGCAGCAGATTCTGACACTGATATTTGCGATACTGTTGTTCCAGATAATGTATTGGAATTCTATTGCGCAGATTCAACTGGTTATCAGCGAGAATCAGTTGCTTGTCCAAATGGATGCACAAATGGAGCTTGCAATCCGATACCAACTGTAGTTGCTCCAACTACACCAACAGGATTAACTGCAGTAGGCATTTCAACAAGCGAAGTCGAAGTCACATGGAATTCAGTTTCAGGAGCAACAGGATATAATATTTATCGTTCACCGCAAACAACATCGGGATTTGTAAGTATAGCAGATAATGTTCAAAGTCCTTACACTGATGCAGGTTTGACAATAGACACTTCATACAATTATAGAGTCACAGCAGTTAATGCCGGAGGAGAATCTTCTCAAACAAGTACGTTTATCGCGGCAACAATGACCAATCCTCCAACAGGCGTAATGGCAACAGTAAATCCGGGCACAAAAATAACTCTTAGCTGGAATCCTGTTCCGACTGGAGCAAGAAGCTATACTCTTAAGAGATCAACGTCGTCTACAGGACCATTCTCGACACTTGCTCTCGGACAAACCGGAACATCATTTGACGATACATTTGTAACTTCAGGAGTAACGTATTATTATCATATAATAACACTAGGTTTAGCAACAGGAGCAACAACTGCAACATCACTGCCATCCAGCACAGTCAGTGCAACAATACCGATAGAAGCCCCTCCAACACCGGTGCTTACATATCTAGCTGAAGGCGCTCCTCAGCTTCGTGCAAGGATGACTTGGCCTGCGTCATCAGGTGCAACAATATATCCACTATATATATCCGAAGCGGGAGCAGCAGGACCATATGCTATATTCGCATCTATTCCATCCACATCACTTTCAACATTTTGGTATGATTTCCCATTCGACTCTAGAAGAGGAATTGGTTTAACGACATACTACTATAAAGTCGGAGCAATAAATGCAGAGGGAGGAGAAAGTATTTCATTACCATTGCTTGTAAAAGGCTGTTATTCT
>Ga0208375_1002630_pt1 | contig 16497 bp, 27 predicted proteins | sample RifOxyD1_FD_184038 | JGI IMG/M metagenome (GOLD analysis project Ga0208375, IMG submission 184038) | Soil microbial communities from Rifle, Colorado - Rifle Oxygen_injection D1 (SPAdes) | ecosystem: Environmental > Terrestrial > Deep subsurface > Rock core/Sediment | place: Rifle, Colorado... | reverse complement strand
ACATCAAGCATATCTAAACAAGGTATTATCACTTAAAGGATTAAAAACATTATCAAATTGTTAGAAAAATTATGCATAAAATTGAACAAGTTAAGCCAATAAACGCTTTTTTAGTTAATTTTTCTTTAAGAAAAGTAAAACCAAACAAAACCTGCATTAACATGATGCCAACACTCTGAACAGGCGAAGCAATTGAAATAGGCAATAATTTAATAGCAATATAATAAAAAGTTAGTCCAGTTGATACTAAAAATCCCGATAAAAGTGCAAGCATCAACTCGCGCTTAGTAATCTTTAACTTAAACTTTCTAGCTAAAATGTAAACTGAAACACTAATTAAACCACCAAGATACTGCATGAATAACAATAACACCGGGTTAAAGATTCTTGATAAAGGCTTAATTGCAAAAACTAAAACACCCTGAAGTATCATAGCTATAAATGCATAAAAAAACCAGTCCATCTAATTATCACCCCTTAAAAAGTAAACACTAAGAACACCAAAGAGAATTCCTAAAATTATCTTTAAATCAACAGGTTCAAGCAAGAACACAAAACCAAGCAATGCAGTAACAAGCAGATTAAGAGTCCATATAGGACCCGCCCTGATTAGATTACCCTTGCTAAGCGCGACATAAAAAAGAGTAAGCGACACAAAATAAGCAAGACCAATTAACAAGAGCAATGGATTAAAAATAAATTCACTGCCACTAATAAAAGTATAAAATAACACCAAAGGCATAGCTAGCATGAACTGGTAAAACATAACAACATTAGGCTTAAGCGTCTTAACCAATTTTTTTACAATAAAAGAGTTAAAACCCATAAAAGAAACAGCAAGTAACAAGTAAACCCACTCAATCATCAATTAAAAGAAACGTTTTTAGTTAATAAAAGACTAACTAAATTGCATGGACACATTAAAAGCAATTAACACCAGACGAAGCATCAGAAAATACAAAAACAAAAAAATACCAACAGTAATTGTTAAACAATTAATTGAGGCCGGCAGGAACGCGCCTAGCGCTTTTAACAGCCAGCCATGGGTTTTTATACTAATAACAAAACTTGAAACTAAAAAGATAATTGTCAAAGCCAAAGGCGGTGGTGACTTCATTGCAACAGCACCGCTAGTTATTGCCTGCTGTTATGACCAGACTAAAAGCAAAAGCAAGTACCATGACATTGAAAACGTTGCAGTAGCAACCGAAAACATACTACTAGCAGTGCACGCACTAGGATTAGGTGCCTGCTACTTGGGCGGTTTTGACCCTGAGACTCCATCAGTTGAAAAAATGATTAGTGAATCATTAAAACTGCCAGAACACATTAAACTAGTTAATCTAATAAGCATAGGCTACCCTGATGAAAAACCAATAAAAAAGAAAAAGAGACCCTTAAGTGAAATCACAAGAAAAGAAACTTATAAATAGTATAATCACCAGAGAATAACCAATGAATAATGAAGAATTAAACGAGTACTTAACTAATAATTTTAGTGAGATACTACCCCCAAAAAAAGAAGGTTATTTTCAGTTTAAGTTCAAGCCAGATTTTTATATTAAAAAGATAATTCCAGTATTCATGGAAAAAAACTTTACCGGACTCAAAAAAATGCTTGAAAACGACAGCAAGATGTCAATGGGTTACATCGGGCAATTCCCGCCACCACCAAAAGACAAAGATGAACGATTAACAACAGACGAACTAAATGATTACAATAACAAATTGCTAATAGCATCAGACAATTTTAATAAAAACCCATTTGACCCTGATATCGAAGAATCACTAATAAAAATTGACGAGCAATTAAAAATGCTAGATGACTTGCTAAATTAATAAGAACTTTGATTAACCTTTACCATTCTAAAAGAACTTCTTTAAACATGATTAACCACTAAGCCAAGAACCTAAAAGGCAAATACTTAACCAACTCATTAACTGGCAGAGAATCATTATAATGCAGTTTAACTTTGACCGGGCCTGCCTGACCTAGGAAAGAGTACACCTGCGGTTTAGGCTCAGCCATCCTAGACCAATAACCAGCAGATAGGATAACATCCTTTGGTGACGGCGGCATAGTACCAGTAACTAAAATAAGAGAATTAGTTAATTCAACCATTAAACCATCACCTTCAAGTGTCACAAAAGAAGTGCTGTTCTCAATCTTAGAACTCTTATACTTAAGACCCCTTTTCTGGTAATAATCCATAATAAACAATTTTAACTCACTAGACTCCTTAATTAAGTCCTTACCATCAATAGACCAGTCGTTCTCAATTAAAACAGAACCTAAATCAACCATTAAGAAGTGACAATAAAAAAAGAGTTTTAATCATTTTCGCTTCTTTAACGCATCAATGAATTCACCAACAGTAAAAATATCAGGCATTAAACCAACACGCTGAGCTAACTCAGTAATAACAGGCGGGTTTAAATCAGTCTTAGCGAGCAAATCATTCTTAGTAAACGCCTCACGAATAGGCCCATCAAAAATAAGACGCGAATCCCACATCATTATAATACGGTTAGCAACCCTTGAAACAAGACCCATATCATGAGAAATAAGAATAACAGTATGACTCTTACTTAACTCCTTAACAAGCAACTCAACCCGCTTAACACCATCATGATCCTGACCAGATGTAGGCTCATCTAAGATAATCACTTCAGGCTTCATAGCAATAACACTAGCAATAGTAGTCATCTTCTTCTCATTCAAATTCAAATCAAGCGGGTGCTTACCCTTAATACTGCTTAAACCAGTAAGCTCTAATGCTTCATTAACACGAGACTTAAGCTTAGAACCCTTAAGCCCAATATTACTTGGGCCAAAAGACACTTCACTATAAATACTTGAATTAAAAATCTGGTCATCAGGATTCTGAAAAACATAACCAACAGTGCGGGATAAATGAGCAGTAGTAAGACCAACAGTCGGGATGCCATTAACTAAAACAACACCACTAGTTGGTTTAAGCAAACCATTAAAGTGCTTAACAAGAGTAGTCTTACCAGAACCATTATGACCAACAATAGCAATAACTTCACCCTTACCAATATCCAAATTAATACCATCCAAAGCTTTAACACCAGAAATATACGAAAAAGACAAATCCTTAACAGTAATTAAAGAAGTCACTTTTTAATCACCTTCTTAACCATTAATTCAGCATCACGCATAGTAAGGCATAAATGACCCTTGTATAAACCGCGCTTTTTTAACTCACTAGACAGCAAAGTCAAATCACTAGGGTTAATACCATGACTGTTAAGGCAATTAATATCAGTAAGCACATCCCTTGCAGTGCCATCACGAACAATCATGCCGTTATCCATAACAAGAACCCTATCAGCAAACTCAGCCAGTTGATTAATATCCTGCGTGTTAAGAATAATAGTAATACCCCGCTTAGTTAGTTTCTTAATAAAATCAAAAACAAGCCTAGAGCCCAGCGGGTCTAACTGGGCAGTAGGCTCATCCATCACAAGCACTTTAGGATCCATAATTAAAACACTAGCAATAGCAACCTTCTGCTGCTGACCGCCACTTAACTCAAAAGGACTGCGCTTCCTAAAAGAAGTAAGTCCAATCAGTTTAAGCATCTCATTAACACGCCTAACCATCTCACTATGGGGCACGCCAAGATTCTCAAGACCAAAAGCAAGCTCTTCTTCAACAGTAGTGCCAGCACCGCTAAGCTGATTAACAGGCGACTGAAAAACAAGACCAACATGAGTGGATAATTTTGCAATACTTGAATCATTAACACTTAAACCATCAACAATCAAACTGCCAGTAAACTCACCAGGGTAAAAATGAGGTATAAGCCCTAAAAAAGCAGAACATAAAGAACTCCTGCCAGAACTAACCCTGCCAATAAGACCCACAAACTCCCCTTTATTAATCTTAAAATTAATATGCTTAAGCAAAGGCTCATTAAAACCCTGATAAGCCCAACTAAAATCCTTAGCTTCTAATATAATCGTGTTAAAATCACCACCGTTATTGAAACAATAACCAGTAAAAGCATAATAATCTTATCAAGTGACCTCATAACAGTAGCCCGATAATTAGTCTTTTTTGTATCAGCACTAAAAGCCCTTGCCTCAAGAGCCATACTGCGCTCAATAGCCTGCTGAACACCACCACTAAACAAAGGACCAACCAAAGGAAGATAAGAACGCAAACGATTAATCAAATTACCCTTAGTCTCAAGACCCCTGCTCTTTTGAGCCTCAATAATAGTAGCAATCTGCAATTGAACACGAGGAATAACCTGAAGAGTTGAAATGATAATATAACCAAAACTAAAAGGAATCTTTAATGATTTAATATGCCTAAGCGCACTAACAAGGTCACCAGGGTGAGTTGTTAACACAAAAAGAAAACCATAAACAGCCATGGCAAGCAGACGAGAACAAATAACAGCTGCGTTAAATAAACCATCCTCCCACAAAGTAAAACCAAAAGGCAAAACAATCAAAGGCACTTTAGCTAGTGGATAAAAAAAACCCTGAATTACAAATATAATAACCAGTAAAATAGTAAGAAACCTAAGAGTCCTAAAAACCATCCAATTAACCTTAGCAATAAAAGCAAGCGGGATAACAAAAGAAAACATGATAAGATTGTAAACAAAACCAGGCATTAAAAAACAAAGAAGCACCGCACAAAAAAGAGCGAGTAACTTAGCCAATGGATTGAGATTATGAATAAAACTATCCCTATCAACATAAGAAAGCAGTATTACTTTAGGCATATTAAATTAATAAAAAAGTAAAAAGAAGATTTATAGTTATTGTTTTAACTTACCTAACGTTTTTAGCGTACTTAAACAACCTAGCGTACTTTTCAGGAAGTCTTTTAACTGAAATCCAAGCAACAAAACCTGAAAAGATTTTATCAAATGACTCAGTTATAATCCTAGCAGTTATTATTGAAGTCCAGAAATTAGTTCCAGTCTTTAAGAAGTAAGCAATCACTAAATCAGTGCCAGTACCTGATAATCCGCCAGAAACACCAGCTGATATAAACGCACTAGTAATCGCTGATGTGAAAGCGATAACCACACCAAAAACTAGCACCATGTACCACTTCTTAATCCAATTCTTCCAGATAAATAAACCAGCAATTAAACCAATCATTAACTGGACTATTCCAAAAAAGACTGAAGTAGGCCTGCCATAGATTATTGCAGTAACAACGTTAGTCAAAAAACCACCAACACCAGCTACCCAAGGACCGCAAAGCATTGCAGTAAAAATAGTTCCTATTGTATCAAGGAATAAAGGAAGACCAAGCGAAGTTGATATCAACCTTCCAACCTGATTAATTGCAATAGCTATAGGAATCATTACAATAGCTGTAGTAGTAAACTCGCTCTTAATCTTAGCGCCAAAAGATTTCTTTTTTGCACTAACTGCCGAAGCACTAACTTCTTTTTTAACTACTGCCCTCTTAGCCGCTTTTTTCTTAGCCAAATTCATTTCACCTCCGATAATTTCTTTATTGCATTAAGTGCAATCATGATAGTTTTTTTCTCGCCACTAAGGCGCGCTTTTTCCTGACTGATAATATCCTTGTAAGTTTGTTTATTAGTAATGTTTAATCCGGCATGAAAAATCATTCCAGCCTTAACACCACGCATCAAGGCAATTGTAAAAATCATTGAGCCTTCCATTTCACTGCCAACAAAACCCTTAGTAGCCCAATAGCGCATAGTATCCTGATGAAGTTGTGTGTAAAAACCATCAGTGCAAATAGTAGGGCCATAATAAAAAACACCTTGCTCTTTAGCGCTATTAACCAGAGCAGTTAAAACATTAAAATCAGGAATCGCCGGAAAAGACATTGGTGCGTAAGCAGTTGACGCTGTTTCCTCCTTAAAGATGCCAGTGCTAATAATAGGGTCACCAGTGTTAATCTCCTTTTTTAGTGCAGCACCACTACCAATACGAATCAATACTTTAGCCCCAGTATTAATTAACTCCTCAACAACAATTGCAGCACTAGGTCCACCCATACCAGTGCAAGCAATAGTGATTGGAATACCCGAGTACTTGCCATTAAGAACAGGCAGTCCGCGATTATTACCAATTAGTTTAACATCATCTAAATCATTACCAAAACGATTAACACGGTCAGGGTCACCAACTAAAATACAATACTTGCTAACCTTATCCACCCTCAAATGCGGTTGCATTAAACATTGTAAGAGCAAGTTTTACAATATATATGTTATCCTAACGCTTTTTTAGTAACTCACTAAGTAATCCCATTATTGCGCGCCCTTCATTCTTGTAAATTAACGCGCGGTTAACAACATTTTTTAGATAAGTCTTAGTTGACTGGTCACGCTTAAGTTCGTCACTTAACGTATAAAGAAACTTAAGCATTGAATCTTTAGTCTCAATGGTTGCCAAGTTTTTCTTAACTGGCTTACCCCTTAACTCATAAAGAACAATTGCAACAGAGTGGCTTAAATTAAGCGAGGTGTACTTAGTGCCAGTAAGAATTGTCACAAGCGAGTCACACTTGTTTAATAAGTCATTACTAAGCCCGTTATCCTCCCTGCCAAAAAGAATAACAGCATCACTTGGAGCAAAAGAAAGTTGATCAGGAGTCACTGCCTGCCTGTGAGCTTTAGAAGTAAAAGCCTTAGACGTTGTGCCGATAACAAAATTACTAAATAACTCCTCCTCGCTAATCACTTTTGCTTTCTGTAAAATATCAATGCCATGAGTGGCGCGCTTAACTGCCTCATCGCTTAAGTGGTCGCACTTAGGGCTTACAAGCAGTAATTCATTAAAACCAAAATTCTTCATCACTCGTGAAACAGCGCCAATATTACCAGGAGTAATTGTTTCATGCAAAGCTATTTTCATAGCAACTCTTTAACTTTTTATACATAATAAGACTTGTTAGCAAACCAGTAAAACCACTAACATAACAAAAATAATCAAAACCATCCTTAAAACCCATAAAAGAGCTAGTATAACCCGCCCCAATAATTAATAACGACAACCCGCTAAGCAATTTAGTCATTGGTTTAATATCATCACAAATCTTTTCATTAAGAACCATAACAATTTTAATTAAGAATCAACTTTAAAAAGTTTTTCAATGAGATTACCTTAAATGTAAGTAATAGGTATCTTAGGATATATCTTCTTAAAAATATCAACAGTTAATTTCTCACTAAGATTGCCATTATTCACTACAAGATCTTTACTAGATATACCAGGACTTAAATGTCTAGTAAAACGCGTAATCTTATTAAGACCCTTATAGTACTCAGGCATTTCTTTCTTAACAGTTATAAAAAAATTTGTAAAGTTCCAAAAACTTTTTTTACCAAGAGCCTTACGCCACAAATTATCCCCTAAACGATGCCTTGGAAAATAAGTGCCTTTCTTAATAAAAACCTTAATACACTTAATATTATCAATACTAACAAGATAAGTTCCTGATAAGTCAGTTATCTTAATACCTTCATTTAGTAATTCGTAAACTGTTGGCTTAATTAATTTAGCAACAGAAAACATTATCCAACCAAAACAAAAAATTAAGAATGGATAAGCAATAATTTTTAAAACTAATTCATCGCTCAAAATAGCACAAAAACAAAAAGCAGTATTTAATAAACTATATACTAAGGATCCAATCAAATTATTGTAATCATCCTTAAATATCATAATTTAATAGAAGCAAGATACTTATTTAAAAACTTTATTAAATAAACTAATAATTCAAAATACTAAATGTTTGATATTTATGAGTTAATTGATATAGTTATTACAATAGTAATAGCTGGCTATATTCTTCAACCATTAGTTAGGGGCAGTATTAAGAATTCGTTTATACTTGCTGGAGCTAGTATTGTGCTTCACGAATTAGGCCATAAATTTATAGCAATGAGCGCTGGTTTTAGTGCAGTGTATCATGCTAATTATTCGGGACTTGGACTTGGATTAATACTTAGAATGTTTGGTGCACCAGTATTTTTCGTGCCAGCTTACGTTAGTATTAGTGGAACAGGCTCAATGATTGGTTATTTATTTACAGCACTAGCAGGCCCATTAACAAACTTAGTATTATTCTTAGTTTGTAGTTTATTACTAAACAAATTTAATGAAGTTAAGTGGGTTCAAAATAATGATGAATTAATAGCTTCACTAAGAATAATCAATATGTGGCTTGCAATAATTAACATACTGCCAATACCAGGCACTGATGGTTTTAACGCACTAAGGAGTTTACTAAGTCTATGATTTCTTTAAGCGAAGCGCATAGAGGAAGTCAAAGCCTGACGTGCTCTTTAGAGAGGAGCAAAGCGACGTGAATACTATTACTCATGCGATCACTGGTTTTGCAATTAGTGAAGCTTTCATGTTAAATCCATTAGTAGTAGTTATTGCTTCAATAATTCCTGACATTGATTACCTAACTGGTATTGAGCATCGAACAATCACGCACTCACTGTTAGTAATGGTTATTGCAACAATAATTATTTGGAAGTACTCTGGTAAAAAAAATGGTTTTTCATTCCTACTTGGTTTTGCTTCGCACTTAATGCTTGACTCACTTACTCCAATGGGTGTGCCTCTTTTTTATCCGTTAGATAATTATTTTAGTTTTAATGTTGGTAACTGGAATGACCCAGTGCTTAACATTGGAATAATAATTGTTTGCGCAATAATAATATTAAACAAAGACAGCATCAGGGAGTACTTATTATCACTTGAAAAGGGAGTCTTACTAAAAAGCACTTTATTATTTTTAGTTAGTTACTTTAGTCTACTCTCTTTTTTTAACGTGACTGGATGCGCTGGCGACCCAGACACAATAGGCATTATCAGACTAATGCCTGGGGAAAGCAAAGTTCTAGCTAGCGGTGTTATCTGCAGTGAAGTGACTAATGAAACTAGCAGTTCAGGCAATAATTATCAAGTCTTTACTTTATGCGATGACACGGGTAACATCACTATCTGGAAAAGCGATTACGTTTTGGAAAGCAATTTAAGCAGCGGGGACTTAGTTAGTGTTTGTGGCAAATTCACAAGGTCTTTTAATGAGCCTGAGATTTACTACGTTACGAGCGTGACTAAATGAAGCAATTAATTACCTGGAAAGAAATTGGCAACCTTATTACATCAGTGCTAGTGCTTGGATTTTTATTCTCGCTTAATGACCTTAACAATTTTATCCCGTTCACGCTAATAGTTGGCTTAGCATTCACTGTGCACGAATTGACGCATAAATTCGTTGCAGAGCGCTACGGCTGCAAGGCTGAATACGTCTTATGGCCTCAGGGAATTCTTTTTTCAATACTGCTAGCAGTGCTTACCAGAGGCTCGCTTATCTTTGCAGCAATAGGCTACGTTAGTATTAGCACTTATTATGCCACAAGGTTAGGCTTTAAGTTCACTTACTTAACAATGGAAGAGAGCGGTAAAATCAGCGCAGCAGGCCCAGTAAGTAACATAGTGATGGGTATAATCTCAGGCTTAATAGCGCCTTACGCGCCGATAATGTATTACAGCGCGAGCCTTAACTTCATGCTAGCAATATTTAACTTAATGCCTTTCCCGCCACTAGATGGCAGTAAAGTATTCGTCTGGTCAAGAATGACTTGGATTGCCCTAATAATCACTGCAGGAGTCACTTGGGCGCTAACATTTCTTATTAACCCAATAATTGCAGGCATTATTGGAGTCATAGTAATGATTACAGTACTATTTTATACATTCTTTAAAGGACTCTAGAGAAGAGAAATTCTTCTAGAAAGGTTTAAATCAAGGATCCCCAGTGAGGTCCTTTGTAACCCACGGCAACCAAATAATTCCTAGAAAGGTTTAAATAAAAACGTTTTCTAGTTATTAAATCAATGAGTGACGACCGTATTAACTCGAGAAACATTATCGGCAAGACTATTGTGAGTAAGACTGGTAAGACTTTTGGCAAAGTAGGCGATATAGTTTTTGAAACAAAAACAGGCGAGTTAATTTACTTACTACTTGAAGGACCAACTAGTTACGCAACAACATTCGAGTTAGAAGCAAACAAAGAAGGCGTAATACAAATACCATTCAGCAGTGTACTAGCAGTAGGCGATTTTATAGTAATACAAGAAGAAGACCTAGCGTAAAAAAATCTTTTTTAAAAAATAATTATAATGTTTTACTAAACCAGTCTTTGACTGCTTCCCTGACCCGCTTAATATGATTTGCCCGCCAAATACCGTGAGTAGCGTTACGCAGTAAAACCAGTTTCTTTTCAGACTTAATATCAGAATATAACTCCCTAGTTATCTTATTATCAACAATCCTATCAAGCTCACTGCTTATCACAAGCACTGGTTTTTTTAAGCGCTTAACAATGCCCTTTAAGTCATGCGAGCCCATATTCTTAAGCATTTCAGGCGTGAATAAACGGGCAAGAAACCTATGATGCTTGGAGTAATTAATAAAAACTTCATCCTGATTATAAACACTATTAATCAAAGCCATCGACTTAACTGACTTGTCTTTTGAAACAATAATAGAAGTCATGCCACCAAGACTATCACCAACTAAACCAATAACGCAACCCTGCTGTTTATAATAATTTATAACTGCTTTTAATTTAGCCACACGCTCATTAATATCCTCAGTAGCGTAATTAAAACGCACACTGCAAATACCAGCACGTGATAAAGCCAGAGAGCAACTAATTAATGCAGGACTATTCTTGCTGCTAAGAAAACCATGACTAAGAATAACAACGCGCTTAGAGTCAGGATTAAAAACTTCCAGCAACAAAGGCAAACCAGGATAATCAATAAAACGCTTCACGTCGAACTCACTCCGTTCGTTCTCCTCTGTCTCCACAAAAACTTTGTTTTTGGGACCAGAAAAGCAAAGCTTTTCTTGATTTCACACAGCACGTCGCTTCGCCCCTCTGTGCTTAACACAAAACATAAAAAACAATAAGAAAAAACAAGTATAAAAAGATATATAAGAAAGGAAAAAGTAAAAAGTTCATGGCAATCACTGAGATTGGTGAATGGAGATTAATCCCTTTAATCATAAACTTCAAATCAAAAGAAGCTATCTCATCAATAAGGGAGTCAATAACAGACATTGGCAAAACACCAGGATTAACTACTGAGAAATTGCCTGAAATAACAGATAATGATAACTACGCAGTAATGCCATTCAAACTATCAAATAAAACCGGCACTGACAAAAAGATTGTAGTCCCAGTGTTAGTAAATGTAACAAGCACTAAGAATCAGGAATTCTTCAAAGGCAAAGCTAAAAGCGGGTTAATAAACGTACCATCAATTGATGCAGGATTAATAGCTAATTGGAGAGATGTTTTTGGAAGCAAAGCGCAAAACGCTTTTGATGAAATTGAAAAAAGAGAATCAAGATACAATAAAAAACTAGGCAAGCAAACAAGCACTCACATGAAATTAGAGTTAATACTAACACACTACAAACAAAGAGGTTCAGGTGTTGAAATAATAAAAAGCTTGCAAGCTGCAAAAGAAGGTGTAACAGCAGGATTAAAAGGATTAAACGTTAAAGGATATTCATACTCAAAAGATGTGCCAGTGTATATCGCAGTTGTTGAATATGACGCAGGTAACACAAGGCAGGTTTCAATAATATTTGAATCAGATGCAGTAAAACAAGGCGAGAAATTAACAAATGAAACAGTTACACTAATAGTCAAGAATGCAAGAAGCAAAGTAATACCACCCGGACAACAGTTTGTACCGCCAGGATTCCTAAAAGAATTAATCAGCAAAGCAGAAAGCACTAGTTATCGAGAGATAAAAAGAAAACTTTGATTAATTTAAAAAAAATAATTTTTTTTTAACCGTAAAAAGGCCAAGTATCCCTAATTGAACTCTGAAGACAAAAAATACCTATTAACAGGAATATCAAACTAATTGTTGATAACGGGCCAAGCATGTGAAAGAAGTAAACAGTCTGAATGATGTTACTAACAAATTCAATATTGATATACTGTTCTAAAAACGGCATAATTGCCAGCGCAATGAATACAACCCCTAAAAAAAAACCCAAAACTCTAGACGCCATGCTAAAAAGTAAACGAATTAGCCATTAAAAAAGCTTTCTTATGCGATAAGCCATCAGGATTAACGTGACAAACTCAATTATTATGCTAATAGCAGTGATATCAAACGCTAAATAACCAGTAATTAGACCACTAACAAAGAAAAAAGGCGTGCTAACAAAAACACCCACCTCACCAAAAGGAGTGCTAAAACCAAAGTAATCACCTAGTAAGTCAATAAAACCTGCAAGCAATAACAAGAAAAAGGAAATCCATGCCAAGCGCTCAAGAAAAGAATGACTACCCTCACTAGACTCAGTAACTTCAGCCATTTAAAAACCAGTCTTAATAATAAAGACCACACATAAAACCGCGATAAGCACTTCAAGAAGCATAGCAATAATACCTGCCTCAATAGCAATGTAAGGCGTGATAAAACCAGCAAGCATTAAGAATAAGGTGTGAACAAAACTAGAAACCATACCTAAAACAGGCACGTCAGCAATATTATGAAAGTAAACAGTTAAACCGCCAATAAAACCAACAGCGCATATAAATACAATAATACCTGGAATAACATCCTTAGGATCTTCTAAGCCCATAATAAACTGTAACTAAAGCAATTTAATAAAGTTACCGACGCCTTAAATTATAAACCGACTTAAGGTAACCATTTTTAGGCGCAACAAAAGAAACACCCATAAAGACTATAATAACCCAAAACAGGAAAGAAGCATTAACAGGTAAGAAAGAAGCACTCAAATTAAAAAGCGGCGCGCTAACAAAAGACAAAGGATTAGCAGCGCCTAAAACGCCTAAGGCGCCGATAACACCGATTAAAATCAAGATAAAACCAATCAAACGCGAAATCATTAAGGATAATAAACTAATAACTTAAATAAAAAAGTATCTACGCTCGCCTTTGGCTCGTTTTCTGCAAAAAACAGAACACGCCCGCATTAAGCGCTGACTAAACCAAGACCTTTAAGACCAGTAGCTAATCGATTACCGACTTTATTAAAATCAATAGCATTCTCAGAAGGATTAATTAATTGAACTGGTTTTAGACCTGAATACAATTTAAGAACACCATGACTGCCAGGGTTAACATGGGTTAAGCCATTATTAACAAACTCAATACCACCATGCCAGTGACCGCTAACAACATAACTTGGTTTAAAGTGATTAATTAATTTATCAATAAAATCAGAAAACTCAGGAGTAACCGTCGGGTTAGGGTGAAAAGAACCCCTAACAGGTGTAACACCAGTAATGTTATCATAAGCTTTGTGAGTTAGTAAAATATCAACCTTTGAATCATCTTTAATTAACTCACTAAAAGCTTCATCAAAAAACTTAGAGTTAGAACAATACTCACCTAAACCACCAACAAAAACATTAGGCATTTCAGGACTGCCGCCAAAACCAGCAACTTTAACGCCATTAATGCAAGTAACCTTATTATCAGTAAAAATGAGATTACTAAGATTAAGCTTGTCATAACGAGCTTTAAACAAATGATAATCCAAATCATTATTACCTAAGATAAAACCAACACTAACATTATTACTCTTAGCAATCGAGTTTAACTCATTAAAAATCTTAACATACGCGCCACTAACAGGATTATCAACTAATCCTTCGTCAAAAAGAATATCAGAATAAATATGACTAATATTACTTAACTCATTTTCTGGTTTAAAATCAAAAGATGACTTATAAGAAGCTAACTTAGTATTAAGCGATTTATTAGTAACAAATTTCTTGTAAAGACTAAAAGCCTCAAGCTCAGCCTCAGCCTGAACATCCTTATTAATAAAATCACCAGCGTGCAAAACAACCTTAGCATCAGGGTCTTCATCCATTAGCTCATTATACCAACGATAAATCTTACCAATAATTGGTATCTTATTAACCCAAGACTTCTTGTAAGGCTTATCAGATTGTTTAACCAAATAAGACTCAAGACTTGCTAGTCCAGTATCAAGCTTACCATCATTTAAAAAAGCCTCAGAATCAGCATAACAAACAACTGGTTTCATCTATAAAAGAATTATTAAAAGAATTTAAAAAGCTTACTCTTTACCGAAATGTTTATAAAATAATCAAGTCAATCAAGAGTTTAATAACAACGCTCCTTGTCCAAAAGACGTTGTTACAAACGAACACAAAGTTCGTTGTACTCCTCGCGTTTTCGCGAGCAGTATTATCCCTCAAACGCTGTTTCAGGGCGACTTAGGTCGCCTTGAACTTTTATATTCATCAATTAGTTTAAAAAAAAGCTATGAAAGAATTAATCTTTAAGATAGTAATATTAAGCGAGAAAGGAGCAGGCACCAGCACAATGATAAAACGCTTCTTAAATAATAGACTAATAACAGACTATAGCGATTCAATAAACTGCAATTGGTTCACACAGTACACCATAATAGATAATAATAAAATAAAAAACCAAATATGGCGTATATATAATTTAGACAGTGCAATAACCCCACATTTAACCAGCTATGCCCATGGAGTAATATACGTTTTTGACCTAAGCAGAATTGAAACAGTTAATTTCGTGCTAAAAGCCTACGAAAAAACAAACTTTGAATGCGACCGGGTAATCATAGGCAACAAGTCAGACTTATACAACGACTCACTTGATGAATGCATAAATAAATCAATAAATAAAATAAACGGAATAAAACTATACAAAACATCAATGATGAACAATAAATTCATCGAAGCAATAACCGACTTAGATAAAACCATACTAGAACGATGGTCACATAAAAAAGAAAGCCTAGACAAGTAAATCATTAAATATAAAAAATAAGTGTTAGCAACTCATGGTTTTCCCACGTGTTACGCAGTACAACACCATAACACTAAAGGGCTTAACTTCCGTGTTCGAGATGAGAACGGGTGTTTCCCCTAAAGTTATGATCGCTAACAAAGAAAAGAAAATTAAATCAGTTTATAAAGGTTTCTAAGTCGCTTAACTTATCAATAAAACCAATATTAGGATAAGACTCCAAAGACTTACGAGTGTTATAACCATAAGTAACGCCAATAAAAGACACGCCAGCACCACTAGCAGCAATCGCGTCACTAATCATATCACCAACATAAACAGATTCACAAGGCTTAACACCAAGCTCACTAAGACACTTAAGAATACCAAGAGGACTAGGCTTAGTTGGCGCTTCACCATAACAAACCATACTATCAAAAACAAAATCAGCACCTAATTTTTTAAAAATAACCTCACGATAAGAAGAAGTCACAAGACCAATCTTATGATTCTTATTTAAACTTTTTAAAGCACTAACCGAATCAGGAAATAACTTAACAGCACCAGAATTCATAACCCGCTTATAATGCTCACCAAATAATTGACTATTACTAGACCAATCAACACCCAAATCATTAAAATACTGACTGAAGTGAACAGGCCTGCTAAGAAAATCACGATAAATACTGATAAGCGCATCACCACCATCACTGACGAACTTATAACCATCACCAACAAGAAAATCCTTAAGCGAGTCAAAAAAAGAAACACCAACCAGATTAGCACAATGACTCATATAAGACAAATGAGTTTCAACAGAATCCAGAATCACACCATCCAAATCAAAAAGAACAGCCTTAAACATGACAAGACTAAGATAATAATCAATTTATAAAGATAATTGGGAGGAAGCCAATTAAGGCTTCCTCACACTGTATTATTGGGGTGACACAGTGGTAATCTAAAGGAAGCAATTTAGGGTATTAAATAGTTTACTAAGCTTTAAAAAGAGACTAATTCTAAAAAAAAGTTTAATGAACACCGAAGAATTAGCAAGTTTTTGCAGAGAAAACGGGTTTGTATACCAAACAAGCGATATCTACGGCCCATTCGCAGGATTTTTTGACTACGGACCAGTAGGCGTCGAACTAATGAATAATGTAAAACAATTAGTATGGAAAGAATTCGTCCATAAAAGAGAAGAGATAATAGGCATTGACGGCGCAATAATCACCAACCCAAAAGTATGGGAAGCTTCAGGTCACGCAACTAAATTCACAGACCCAATAACAGAATGCGATAAGTGCAAAAAAGCATTCAGGGCAGACCACATAGTAGAAGAAGCGCTAAAAATACCAACTGACGGAGTGAGTAACGAACAACTAACAGAGCTGATTAATAAAAATAAAATCAATTGCCCCGAATGCAAAGGAAAATTAAAAGAAGTAACTAACGGCTCATTAATGCTAGTAACAAAAGTAGGTCCATTAGGCGGCGTAACATCATACTTAAGACCTGAAACTGCACAAAGCATATTTGCAGATTACAAATCAGTCACTAAATCAAGCAGAGTAAAACCACCATTTGGTATTGCACAAATAGGCAAAGCATTCAGAAATGAAATCAGCCCAAGAAACTTCCTGTTTAG
>Ga0208375_1002629_pt1 | contig 16501 bp, 13 predicted proteins | sample RifOxyD1_FD_184038 | JGI IMG/M metagenome (GOLD analysis project Ga0208375, IMG submission 184038) | Soil microbial communities from Rifle, Colorado - Rifle Oxygen_injection D1 (SPAdes) | ecosystem: Environmental > Terrestrial > Deep subsurface > Rock core/Sediment | place: Rifle, Colorado... | reverse complement strand
TACCCACGTTTGGCAGACCGACAATACCAATAGAAAGTGACGACATATATTTTATTTTCCACGCTTGCCCCGTAGGAAGCTTTGCTTTCCTTCGGGGTTGGGCAGGCCGACAATGCCAATAGATAGAGACATGGTTTATTTTTGAACAATTTTAGCTAAATCGTCTTTGTATTTGGTCATTACTTCTTGACCCGCCTGCATTTCGTTCTTGCCCTCGGTCTTGATTTTTTGTTCTATCTCCTGGGCAATCTTTTGAAACAATTCTGGATTTTTTTGGATGATCTCTAGAAAAAAATCAATCTGATCGGCTGGCACCCCCTTGGCCCGTAACATCTTTTTAAGCATAAATTCTTTGAACATATTTATTCTGTAGTTTTATCACCTAATATTGCTTTATTCAAATACATGAATGGTATATTTACAAGGCCAACCAACCATTTTATAGCCGTTTGACCAATAATTAGAGGCAAGATAGGCATTGTACCAAAGAAAGCAAGCGGAATAAAAATTAAACTGTCTAGCAATAAGGCTGGGATAGAACTAAAAGCATTTCTTGTCCAAAGATATTTTCCGTTAGTCAACTTTTTAAACCAAGAATAGACATAGGCATCAAAATTTTCAGTGACCATAAAAGCGATCCAGCTGGCGACGGTAATTCTCGGTACTAGATTAAAAATTTGTTCCCATGTTCCTTGGATGGTCCAAAATGGTGCTGGAGGAAATTTGACTCCCAGCCAAAAGAAAAAGACCATGGCAATCTGAGAAATAAAAGCAATTAAAATCATTTTTTGAGTTTCTTTGCGCCCGAACTTTTCATTAACAATATCAGTCATTAAATATGTTAACGAAAAAACCAATACCCCGCTTGGACCAAAAAATGTAGCAAAGCCAAGGTTAAAAGCTGAAATTTTAACTGCTAAAATTTGAGCCACCAAAACAAAAGTCACATATAAACCAATCAGTAAATCTGGTCTATTATATTTTCTAGCATACCAGCTGCCTAAAAGCGTAAAGCTGGTAATCCCGACTATCCAGAGAATGATCAAGATTAGAGACATTTTATTTTTTTAGCTTAATTTTATAATTTATCCATTTATAGCCAAGTTCTTCTTTTTCCTCTCGTCTGATAATTTCATATCCAGATTCAGAAATCAAGTTTTCTAAAGCAATAAAATCATAATCAGGATTGATTGTCTTGGCACTCTGTAGATTGGCATGAGAAAAAGTAACGATTCCGTTTTCAGTTAAAAATTCTTTAGCCTCAATAAATAGCCTTTTGTGTATCTCAAAATCTTTGTCATACAAAGCATTATTAATCGAATCATCACCAGCATCAAAATTTACAATCGGTAAATTAGCAATAATTAAATCATACTTTTTCTTTGGAAAATTTTTAAAAACATCAGAATAGAAGACCTCGATACTCTCTCCCAAACCATTCATTTCTACATTGTGTTGGGAACAATCAACGGCTTGTTGATTGATGTCAACAGCATCTACATGATTAGCCCCAGCCATAACGGCCACAATTGATTCTATGCCGCTTCCAGAACCTATCTCAGCCACTTCTAGCCCTTGCAAATCACCAAAAGCTTCAAAAACAGATTTTGAGCTAGCGCTATAATCTGACTTTGGCGGGAAAACCGTCGGAAAAACATCAATTGGTATAATCTTATCTCCAACTTTTACTTCCACTTGATATGTTCCCATTTCTGACTTTCCCTTAATAAAACCAACAAAATCCTGGGTTAATTTAGGATTAATATCTTCTGGTCTTTCTAATTCTATTTTTGGCTCCATTAAATTATCTTAGCATAAACTAATTTTTTTGTGGACCGTACAGGACTCGAACCTGCCACCCCCACATTGCAAATGTGGTGCTCTACCAGATGAGCTAACGGCCCAACAAAACAACAAGGGGTTGTCTTGGTGCACCCTACAGGATTCGAACCTGTGACCTTACGAATGTGAATCGTACGCTCTAACCAGCTGAGCTAAGGATGCAGAACTCCTTATTTTTCAAAAAGCCACTTTCGCGGCTAATTTGTGGACCGTAGCGGGATCGAACCGCTGACCTCTCGCATGCCATGCGAACGCTCTACCAGCTGAGCTAACGGCCCCCTGACGCTTGTTAATATAGCAAATATTTTTCAAAAATGCTATACCATATATATGTCCTTCGAAGATTTTCGTAACAACTTATGTTTTGCTGTCTACTTCCCTTTTGCGGTCTATAAAAAGCATATCAATCCGCCCAAGAAGGACGAGAAAAAGTAGGATTCTGCTAACGACCAAAAAACCGCTTTTAAGCGGTTTTTTGGTCGTTGATCAGCTTATTGCGTCACATTAGTGCTCGTCCCTCTCAACAAAATATTACCCTGATCAATTAGTACAGTATTGTCCTCAATCAGGCCCCGATTGTAAAGCCAGGCCCGGACTGGCACGCCGTTAACATTGACGTCTTGGAGCAAGAAGCCCAAAATTCCCCCTAAAGCAAAAGTAAAGATTAGCAAAACCATCACAATGGGCACCACCACCCCGACAACCCCCAGACCAACAAACCAGCTTTTGGTCCGACGAGAAATAGTCGCCACGCTCGAATCATTCGTTTTAATTTTCTTTAATTGCAAATAAAGACTGTAAATAAAAGAAATTTGAAAAGGCAGGAGAAAGACTAACACAATAACTAAACGGAAAAAATTAGCCCATTCGCTAGCCACATTACGACTAAAATCAACCGGATTTTGATAAGAAAACAAGCCCAATATCCCCATTAACCCAAAAGAAATAACACTCATCAATAAACCTAAAAAGAGACTACGGCCCAAAATCGGCCACCAATAATCGCGAACATAGTTGCGACTTTTGACCAGCGCCCGCAAGCCTCGCTCCCCCTCGGCAAAGAAAATAATCACCGACAGAGACAGCCAAACCGATAAAATAATCCCCGGAATAATAGCCAAAATATAACCCCCCAACATTATCACCGCCACTAAAATAATCAGCCACAAAAAACTAAAAAATTTCTTTGCCCCTTTTTTATAACAAACCAAAACTTCTTGTTCCGAACCATCCACCATCGCCTGGTAAATAGCTAGAACTGCAAAAATCATAGCCACAAAACCCAAAAAGGTAAAAGTGCCACCCCAGAAATAAGTGACGGAAAAAGAATGTAAAATAGTAGCCACTAAGTAGAAAGTGATCGGCAAAGCGACAATCCCGCTAATGACTTTAAAGCGTCGGCGATAGTATTTGAAAGCATTTTTGATCGTTTGCCAGACGGGAAGCATCTGGGCTTTTAAAATTATTTCGCTATCCATAGAATATAAAATTAAGTTGGTAATTTTTTGATTTATTTAAAATCTAACGGGCTTTCATCGCCAGAGTAATCAGATGGTCCAAAAAATCTGAATAGTTAACTCCCACTGCCAACAAAGCTTTGGGTAAAAGAGAGGCGTCAGTCAAACCGGGCAAAGTATTGGTCTCGAGAAAATAAATCCCCCGCGGTGAAATAATAAAATCAGTGCGAGAATAATGACGCAAACCCAAAGCTCGATGGGCAGTTAGAGACATTTCTTGAATGGCTTTTTTTTGCTCGTCACTAAAGTTACCGGGACAAACGATTTTATGGCCGCTGCTATATTTATCTTGATAATCCCAAACATCGGCTCCGACTGGTCTCAAGATTTCCGTTGGAAAAAGCGGGTATAATTCCTGCCCGCGCAAATTTTCCACCACCCCGCAAGTCGCCTCGCGCCCCTTGATATATTCTTCCACTAAAACTTTATCGCTAAATTCCAAACTTTTCTCAATCGCTTCAGCTAATTCGTCGATATTTTTAGCCAGATACAGACCGACCGACGAGCCCCGATCGACTGGCTTCACCACCCAAGGAGGAGAAATCTTATTGAAAGTCTGACTCGCGGATTGTTGGCTGTCGGCGCCTTTTTGAATCTCCAATCCCACCGGAATTTTAATCCCCGCTTTGGCCACGGCTTCTTTCGACAAAATTTTATTCATCCCCAGAGCAGAAGCCAGGTGGCCGGAACCAGTATAAGGAATTTGTAAACGATCAAAAAGATTCTGAATCTGACCATCCTCACCAAACTCGCCGTGAAGGGCAATCATGGCCACGTCAATCAACCCAGCTAGACTATGAGGATCAATCGGTAGACCATCGAGATGCCAGAGGCCAGCTTTATCGATCAGGATATCCCGAGTCTGATATTTATGTTTGTCGAGATTTTTCAACACCGAAGATCCGGTCCTGAGCGAAACCTCATATTCATGGCCAATGCCACCGCGAATAACACCGACTCGAAGCATATTTTTAGATTAAAAAAATTATTTAAGAAAACTCGCCACTTTTGTCACCACATCATCGAGAGTAAAGTTGGCTTTAATGAGAAAGTCGTTAACCCCAATCGCCTTGGCTTTTTCAATGTCTTCTCGCTGGCCAAGATTGGAAAAAACGATAACTGGTAGAGCCTTAGTTTCCCCGTTGTCGCGGATTTTTTGCAAAACTTCATAGCCATTGAGACCAGGCAGAAGCAGATCCAGCAAAATAATATCCGGTTTGGCTTTTAAAATACCAGCCATTGCTCCCTCGCCATCCGGCGAAACAGCCACCTCGTAACCCTCTTTTTCTAGCCGTTTGACGGTCAGAGAACGGAGAAATTCATCATCTTCAACAATAAAAACTTTTTTTGCCATATTTTTTACTAAATTACTTAATCTAATAAGTATATACTATTTTTGCTTCAAGGGTAAGACTAGGTAAAAAGTCGTCCCCTGGCCGATGGTACTTTCAAACCAGACCGAGCCGTGATGTTTTTCGATGATATCTTTGACTATATATAAACCCAAACCAGAACCGTCCGGCTCCACCGACACCGCCCCAGTCGAACGGAAGAATTTTTGGAAGATTTTTGGTTGATCATTCGGGCTAATGCCAATCCCGCTGTCTCTAACAGATAGTTCAATATTATGATTGACTGAGTTTAAGTTTTTGTCGCTAATAGTCACCGTCACCTGGCCGGCGATAGGAGTATATTTGATGGCATTATCCACTAGATTTTCTAGTGCTATTTTAATCTTACTGCGATCCGCCATAATCGGTGGCAAAGCGCCAGCCGGTTTGGCCACCGTCAAATTTATTTTTTTGCTACCGGCCGGCGAAAAAAACTCTGCCGCCACTTCCTCGACCAAAGCCGAAATATCCACCGGCTCGAGAGTCAACAAATCAGCAGTACCATCTCCTTGAAGATCAATATGAAGGAGATCATTAACAATCTGAATCATTTTTTGGGTACTATCGACCCCTTTATCAATAAATTCTTTTTGCTCGGCGCTGATCACTCCCAGCTGGCCAGCTTGAAGCATATTGAAAGTCCATTTGATACCGGCCAGCGGAGTCCGAAGCTGGTGAGTAGTGACTGAAACAAATTTGCTCTTGGCATTTTCCAATTCACGCAACCGGCGATTGGCATTGATTAATTCGAATTCCTTGGACGACAGCGCCCGAGTAGTGGCGGCCAGATCCTGATTGGCTTTCTCTAGCTTATCAATCTGAGTCGCTTTAAATTTGGCTTCATGGATCAGAGCGGAAACATAACTTTTTTTATTTTGGAAAAACCAGCCCAAGACAAAACCAATGGCCAACAAAAAAGCTGGCACGAGAACAGGGGCCACAGCGGAGTTCAAGAGTGTCTCGAGAGACATTGGTCGAATTATAACATTTCAAAAACCGGTCTGCTACATTTTAAGGCGATCTTTAGCTGACAAAACGTCGAGTTCTTTTTTGGCGATGATAATTTATGGCAAAACGATGGGCTTCAGCGTTAACAGCCACGATGTCTCGATGATAATCGCGAATAATAGCGCTATCCCCGAGTAATTTTTCGGCTTTATGTTGTTTATTTTTAGTCACTGCTACTACCTTGATCGACAAATTTGCTAAAGTGATGATTTTTTCGGCGACTTGACGAATTCGTTCATCACCATCAACCACGATGACGTCTGGCATAGTCCAATCAGTATGAGCCAGACGACGCTTTAAAATTTCGGCCAAATTAGCCAGATCATCAATCGCTACTTTGTCAGCATTTACCTGCCCAAGTTTTGTCTGACAAAATTTAGGTAGGTGAATCTGCGTTTTATCCGCGTTAGCTCCGCGTCCTGTAATTTTAAACCGCCGATAGTTGGCTGGCTGAAGTTCACCATTTTGCCAGACCGTCATCGCCCCAACCGTATCCGCGCCAGAGAGATGAGCAACATCATAAGCTTCCAAACGGATAGAAGCTAAATTATCAACTTTTTTTTCGCTACCAATCAAAGCCACATCTTGGATATGATTGAGAGCAAAAAGTTCTTTTTTTACGTCTCCCGCTTTTTCAAACTCCTGTTTTTTAGCCAAAATTTTCATCTCTCGCTCCAATTTAATTCGCAAACGATCTACCTGTCCGGAAAAAAACATTTTTAAACGAGAAATAATTTTGCCATAAGCGCGAGCCGAAATTTCGCCAGTGCAAACACCTGGGCACAAACCCAACTGCCTATTGAAACAAATTCGGCCACTTTCCGGTATACCCTCAAAAGTTTTGCTCGGCCCTTTAACTTTTTTTGCAACAAAAGTTCGGCGGGCCGGTAAAACTTCATAGGGCAAGCAATTATCTCGAAAGGGGAAAATCTTCCGCACCAGACCGAGAGCAATTTTTAAATCTTTTCCGGCCGGAAACGGGCCAAATTGATACTTAATATTTCGAATAATATTTTTCTGCGTTTTGCCTGCGTCTAGCCTGCGTAAGTTTGCGTTTTTTAGGTCTTGGCCTCGTATCACTAAAACTCTCGGCCATTTTTCCTTGGTAATGACAATATAATTATAACTCTTGTCATCTTTCTCTTTAGCATTATATTTTGGTTGATATTTTTTTATCAAAACGGACTCTAGAATCAGCGCTTCTAAAACCGAACCGGTCGGCTCCCAAGTCAGGTTATTGGCCTCGGCCAGCATTTTCACTAGCCACGGCCCTCTAGTCTCCCCCAAATCACCAGCAAAATAACTCCGCACCCGATCGCAGAGCGACGTAGCTTTGCCTATATATAGTATGTTCTGACCCTTCAAAAAACGGTAGACACCAGGATTATCTGGCAAATCATACTTTTTTAAATCATTAAAATTCATTTTTTATTTTTTCTTTGGTTTCACCGCGTCCAGCACTCGTTTTAGATATTTGGCCGTGTGGGAACCAGGAGCATAAGCCACTTCTTCTGGTGTCCCCTTCGCCACCAATTTTCCCCCCTCATTTCCTCCTTCCGGACCGAGATCGAGCAAATAGTCACAATTTTTTATTACCTCCAGATTATGTTCGATCACCACCACCGTATGACCGCGATTAACCAAAGCGTGCAATATTTCCATCAGTTTTTTAACATCTTCAAAATGCAAACCGACGGTCGGTTCGTCGAGAATATAAATCGTCCGCTCGATTTGTGGTCGATAAAGTTCGGAAGAAATTTTCACTCGTTGAGCTTCCCCACCAGAGAGGGTCGTCGCTGATTGACCGAGCTGGAGATAGCCGAGACCGACTTCATTGAGCGTTTTCAAGCGATCATAAATCGCGGGGATATCCTCAAAAAAATCCAAAGCCTCCTCGACCGTCATCTGTAAAACTTCGCTGATATTTTTCTTTTTGTAAGTGACTTCCAGTGTCTCTTTTTGATAACGCTTACCGCCACAAATATCGCAAGGCACATAAACCGTCGGCAAAAAATGCATCTCCACGGCAATCTGACCGTTACCCTGACAAGCTTCGCAACGACCACCAGTGACATTAAAAGAAAAGCGAGATGGTTTCCAGCCACGAGTCTGAGCCAAAGTAGTCGAAGCAAACAGATCACGAATAAAAGTGAAAGCACCGGTATAAGTGGCCGGATTGGAACGCGGGGTTCGACCGATGGCGGACTGATCGATCATTACTACGCGAGAAATATATTCCGCTCCACTGAATTCCTGACAATTAAAAATCTCATTAGTCCGATAGCGACGATCCAGTCGGCCCTGGAGATTTTTATACAAAATTTCATAGACAAAAGAAGACTTACCGGAACCGGAGACGCCGGTAATACCGACAAGCTTACCCAAAGGCAGATCAACATTGAGATTTTTGATATTGAAAATATGGCCACCGCGGATTTTGATGGCGCCTTTTTCACTGGTTCGACGTTTGGCCGGCATCGGGACTTGTTTTTCCCCGCGTAAATAATCAACGGTCAAGGAATTAAAATCATTCTTCTTGGCCGTCAATAATTTTTCCGTTTTGTCCGCCACCACAATCTGGCCACCGCGGACACCGGCACCCGGACCGATATCCACCAAAAAATCAGAAGCGTAAATCGTATCTTCGTCGTGCTCCACCACCACAATCGAATTGCCGAGATCTCGAAGATCAAGCAAAGTTTTGATCAAGCGATCATTGTCGCGACTATGCAAACCGATGGTTGGTTCATCGAGGACATACAAAGTGCCGACCAAACGCGAACCCAGTTGCGAGGCCAGACGAATCCGTTGAGCTTCCCCACCAGAGAGGGTGTCGGCCCGGCGGTCGAGAGCTAAATAATCTAGACCCACATCTAATAAAAATTTTAGACGGGCTTGGATTTCTTTTAGCACGACGGCCGAGATAGCTTTCTGACGAACGGCTAATTTTAGATTTAGAAAAAATTTATAGACTTCACCGATCGGTAAAGCCGTTAAGTCGACAATATTTATGTCACCGATCAAAACATGCAGGGCTTCCGGACGCAATCGCGCTCCATGACAAGCAGCACAAGGATCACTGCCAAAGAGATGCTTGGTACCGAGACCGTGACAAGTCGGGCAAGCCCCATAGGGTGAGTTAAAAGAAAATAACCGAGGCTCGATTTCCGGATAAGAAAAACCGTCGTTAACACAAGCAAATTTAGCCGACAACAAAAATTCCTCGTCAGCGACAACGACGCGCACCAGACCTTCTGATTCAGTCAAGGCTTTTTCTACGGCTTCGTTGAGCCGTTCTTTGGCGGAGTCTCCGATCGCTTGGCTAACAGCGGTTCCCACTTTTGATTCTTTTTTTGTTTGACTGGCAGTTAAAAGTTCTCCCACGGCAATAGCGTCGACCTGAGCATCGATGTCGTGTTTTTTAGTTTTAGCTAAAAGAATTCGCTCGCGTAATTTTTTCTTGACCCCATCGACTCGCACCAGCGAATAACCTTTTTCCAACAAATCATAGAGTAGTTGATAATACTCGCCCTTGCGACCACGAACCATCGGGGCATAGATTTCTACCTCGCTAGTATCGGTGATTTTTTTCTCGGTTAATAAATCAGAAATTTTTTCTTTAATAAAATTGATGATTTCTTCCGTCGACAATTTTTCAATCTTGGCTCCACAAACTAAACAATGGGGCGTGCCAATGCGAGCGTATAAAACGCGGAGGTAATCATAAATTTCAGTGATCGTGGCGACCGTCGAACGTGGATTTTGGGAGCGAGATTTTTGATCGATAGAAATAGCTGGGGACAAACCAGTGATCTCATCGACGTCTGGTTTCTGCATTTGATGTAAAAATTGGCGAGCATAAGCGGACAGCGATTCCACATAGCGACGCTGGCCTTCGGCAAAAATGGTATCAAAAGCCAGCGAGGATTTGCCAGAGCCAGACAAGCCAGTAAAAACCACCAGTTTGTTCCTGGGAATTTCGAGATCGATATTTTTAAGGTTATGAGTCCTCGCACCTTTAATTTTGATCAAATCTTCAGACATAAGTGTGCTATTATAACATGTAAATCAGAAAAAATATAGACACTGCCATACGAGACGAGGAGTAGTCCCTGAAGCAAAAAAAACACCGTCCCCCGAATGTGTCGGGTAAGGGGGACGGTGCCGCGGAAGAAGAGATAGCGTCAGCAGACACTATCGACTATATGACTATAGCAAACATCTTCCAAAATAGCAAGCTCTACCCAAATTGGATTAATCAGCGTTTACCCTGTTGAGTAATTTACTTTGGCAAATTTAAACAAATAACTTTTTCTGATTTAATCAGAAAAAGTTATTTGTTTATACCCTACAGGGTGAATCTGCGTTGGTCTGCGTTTAGTCCGCATTAGTCAGCGCCCTAATCTCATCACGGAGAATGGCCGCGGTTTCAAAATCTAGTTCCTTGACGGCCTCAGTCATTTGTTTTTCCTTGGTTTTAATTAATTTTTTCAAACCCCGCTTGTCTAGACCAACCGTTTCAATCGCCAGCAGATTCGCCGCTACCTGGGCTTTTTCCGCCGACATAGTAGCGGTGATATCATGAATTTTTTTAATTATAGTCTGCGGAGTAATGCCGTGTTTTTTGTTATAAGCTAGCTGGATAGTTCGCCGACGATTCGTTTCGCTGATTGCTCGCTCCATCGAACCCGTTACTTTGTCAGCATAAAGAATAACTCGTCCGGCCACGTTACGAGCGGCCCGACCAATGGTCTGAATCAATGACACTTCGGAACGCAAAAAACCTTCCTTGTCGGCATCGAGGATACCGATGAAAGACACTTCCGGCAGATCTAAACCTTCGCGCAACAAGTTCACGCCAACAATACAATCGAAACCGCCATGTTCACTGCCCTGCCGAAAACTAGTGAGAATTTTGATTCGTTCGAGAGTCTTGATATCACTATGTAAATACTCGGCTTTAATCCCCTCTTTTTTCAAAAAATCACTGAGATCTTCCGACATCTTTTTTGTCAGCGTGGTGGCAATCACCCGCCGACCAGCAGTGATTTCTTTTTTGGCTTCAGCGATAAAATCTTTAACTTGACCCCTATACCCCGCCATAGGCGGGGTCGGGCGACCATCAGACTCTTTGTCAAAAGAGTCTGATGGTTTAGCCGGATAATCAGTCTTTATTAAGGTCTGACCTTGCTGTTTCTTATTAAGGTCGGACCTTAATAAACTAACCACTGGTCGGACTTCGAGGGCTGGATCGGTTAGGCCGGTGGGACGAATAATTTGCTCGACCACCTTGGTCGAATGTTGCCGTTCATACTCCCCCGGCGTGGCGGAAGTAAAGATCACTTGACCGACGGATTTTTCAAACTCCGGAAAGCGGAGGGGGCGATTATCAAAAGCACTCGGTAAGCGAAAACCGTTGTCCACTAAGGATTTTTTACGACTAGCGTCACCGGCATACATACCGCCAATCTGCGGAATCGAGACGTGGGACTCGTCGATAACCGTCAGAAAATCTGGCTCTTCGATGGTCTGCGTTTGTCCGCGTTTGTTTTGTGCTTGCCCGCCTAAGTTTTGATTTTCAAAATTTTGGCGGGTAAGTCTGCGTTTTTTGGGAAAATATGACAATAAAGTTTCTGGTGGTTCACCGGCTTCACGGCCCGAGAGATGGCGGGAATAGTTTTCGATACCGTTACAATAACCAACCTCACGGATCATCGCCAAATCATAGTTGGTTCGACGTTTGAGGCGATCAGCTTCGAGTAACTTGCCTTCTTTATTAAATTTTTCTAATTGTTCGGACAGCTCAGTTTGAATCACTTTGATCGCTCGCTCACGATCGGCTTCGTTGGTAATAAAATGTTTGGCTGGAAAAAGAAAAAATGATTCGTGACGAGCTTGCTCAGCCCGAGAGATAACATCGTATTCGATAATCGCTTCGATCCCCTTCTCACCCAATTCAAAACGAATAATCTGACGGTCACCCGGAGGCATCACTTCGACGGTGTTACCGAGGGCGCGGAAAGTGCCGGAATTGAGATCGGCAGTGGTTCGTTCATAATGGATGTTAACAAGGTTCAGTAACAACTCTTGGCGACTAATGATTTGTCCGCGAGACAACTGGAGGTGACTTTTGCGATATTCGTCGGGGCTACCCAAACCATAGATACAGGACACCGAAGCGACGATAATCACATCCCGACGAGTGAGCAGGGCCTGAGTCGAAGCATGACGAAGGCGTTCGATCTCTTCGTTGATACTGGCGTCTTTTTCGATATAAGTATCGGAGTGGGCGATGTAGGCTTCTGGCTGATAGTAGTCGTAATAGGAAACAAAATAGTGAACAGCGTGATTAGGAAAAAAGTCGCGATACTCTTGAGCGAGCTGGGCGGCGAGAGTTTTGTTGTGGGCAATAACGAGAGTCGGTTGATTATTGGCAGCGATGACATTGGCCATGCTAAAAGTCTTGCCAGAACCAGTGACCCCGAGCAAAGTCTGGAAACGCTCACCTTTTTTTAGTCCAGCCAAAAGACCGGCGATGGCCTCCGGCTGATCTCCGGCGGGTAAAAAAGGAGAAACTAGGTTAAAAATTGGTTTAGTCATGTTCAGTTAAAAATTGCACGTCTCGCCCCGTAGCAAACCGAGTTTTTACGAGGTTTTGCTTCTGGGGTCGCCGGAGGGTTCGAAGGGAGAAACTAGATTGAAAATTTTCTCGGACATTATTGAAATTTAACACAAATACACAAATAGTAAAAAAATACCCGACCAAAGTAAAACCGCCCTGTGGAAGGGCGGTTGAAGAGAAACTGGGACAGACTCTGTGTCACATAAAGACCGCATGGCCTCTTATGACGATCGTCGTCTTTCTCCCCCCTCGAAACGCCTCGAACCAAGTCGAAAGGTCTCTTTCATCTTTCGAAGAAATTGACCCTGCCTCGACCAATGAGCCGAGCCGAGAGAGGAGAGGGTCGGGGTCGCTGGCCTCAGAAAGATTCAATAGTGTCTCCTCCTCACTTGAAGAAATCCTCCCCCGTCGACAAAGGAGAAACAGCTTTCCCATAAACAACAGCTGGGCTCTTCTGGGTCGAGAGATGGATCCAAAAATTAACCCTATCTCCTCCTTGTTAGGTGGAACCCCGTTTTGAAGCTCTGTTATGAGAGCCCCAATTCTTTCAGGTGTCATATCGACTCCCTCCCCTTTTTGCCTAGAGAACACACTGAAATTATATTGCCTTATAAGAAACGTCTTGTCAAACTTTTAATTTTTATATCTAGTCAAAAATTCTTGCTTAAATTCCGCAAAATTTTCATCGAGAATCGACTGGCGGATTGCTTTAACCAAATTAACGAAAAAATACAGGTTATGAATCGAGGCCAGAGTGGCGGCTAACATTTCCTTGGATCGAAAAAGGTGGGCCAGATAGGCGCGAGTAAATTTGACCCCTCCATCGAGTCGGGGCGAGCAGACATAACATCCGCAACCTTCTTCAATCGGAGTAAAATCAATTTTGTAAGTGGCGTTGTTGATATTGATCCGGCCAGTGGTGGTGTAGAGTGAGCCGTTGCGAGCTTCACGAGTCGGGGCGACGCAATCGAAAGTGTCGGCGCCATTTTCCACGCCCGTAAAAATATCTTCGACCGCGCCAATACCGAGCAGGTGTCGCGGTTTATCTGGTGGTAAATTCTCGCAGACCCAGCGCACAGCCGTGCCCATATCATCCTTATCAAACGAACCACCAATACCGAAACCGTCAAATCCGCCAGTTGGCAGACCGAGGCTAGCTAAAAACTTCGCACTGGACTGGCGCAGATCCTGATGGCGTCCACCTTGGACGATACCAAAGAGAGCTTGCCCACCTAAGTTTTTCTCAGAAAAATTCTGGCGGGCGAGTCGCAAAGTCGATTTGAAGTCGGACTTCGGACTCCCTTGAAGTCCGACTTCGGTATCCAGATTCGACTTTGCACTCAGCCTCTCGTGCTCTGCCAAACTCCGCTCGGCCCATTTATGAGTTCTCTCCAGCGCTTTTTTCTGATAGTCATAATCAGCCGACGGCGCCGTGCATTCGTCAAAAGCAAAAATAATATCAGCACCGAGATTATGTTGAATTTGGATTGATTTCTCCGGTGTCAGCCGATGCTCGCTACCATCGATATGCGACCGGAAGGTCACACCATCATCATCAATCCAGGCTAATTTAGTATTATGGTTTCCTCCCCAGTGTGACCCTAGAGAATTCTCTCCCATCTTCCCCATGTCGGACGTGGGGGAATCTTTACCGACAGCAAATTTGGTCAAGCCACCTTCACCACCATGCCTACCGGCAGGCAGGAAAGCGGCGCCGAGAGAGAAGACTTGAAAACCGCCAGAATCAGTAAAAGTCGGACCAGACCAATTCATAAAATTCTGCAGACCGCCGGCTTTGGCCACCAGCTCATCGCCTGGTTCGAGGTAGAGATGATAGGTGTTAGCGAGAACAGCTTGAGCCCCTAGATCGCTAATTTGTTCTGGAGCGAGAGATTTTACCGTGGCTTTAGTGCCGACCACAATAAAAGCCGGTGTCTCGATGTCACCATGCGGAGTTTGAATTACCCCGGCCCTGCCCAGACCGTTGGCTAATTCTTTTTCGATTTGAAAATTAAAATCTTTCATCATTAAAATTTTTTACCTAGGTGCGTCCTATGTAATAGTTAAAATTAGGATATCTTTTTTAAAAAAGAGAACTCCCGCAGCCGAATTGGTTGCAGGAGCTTGTGCGGGAAGAGGAAAATTCCGACTACGAGGCCTTCTTTGTTGGGACGACGACCCCAATTTCATCGGGGCGGATCGGAACCGCTCGAGTAGAACTTCCGTTACCATTGACCTGACGATAGAGATTTGGTAGCACCGTTCTCAGCTCGAGAGCCATAACGCTAACCACGTCTATCCCTATCCGGTCGGTGCCTCTTGGAAAATGCCTTTTTCTCATAATCTACCCCTCCGTTTTGGTCAACCACCATGATCGACCACCTCATCCGTGATTCATTATATCACAATTCACCCAAAAAGCAACAAGAGTGGAAAACTATTAGGACACAAGGTTGGTTGGGGTGCCAGAGATATAACCTTTGATATCTTCCACACTGGTATCGAGAATGCGACGCAGAGCCTCCCAAGTATTAAAAGCGTTGTGGGGCGTCACTATCACATTGGGCATATCAATCAGCAGATGATCAGCCAATACGGCTTTAAGATCGTGACCTTCAAGTTTGCCCGCTGACAGGGCGTTGAGCTCGTCTTTGATCACACCCTCTTCTTCCAAAACATCGAGCCCTGCACCAGCCACCTGACCAGAGCGGAGAGCTTCCACTAGAGCCATAGTGTCAACGAGGGCCCCGCGAGCGGTGTTGACGAAATAAACTCCTTTTTTCATCTTGGCAAAAGCCGAGGCATCGATCAGATGATGGTTGCTTTCCATATATGGCACGTGCAAAGTAACTATATCAGAGGTCGTCAGAACTTCGTCTAACGGTAAATAGACATATTTCATCTTGGTGGCATATTCAGCGTTTGGCTTTGGATCATAGGCCACTACCTTCATATTAAAACCAGTGGCGATTTCAATCACATTGCGACCAATCCGACCGGTCCCAATCACGCCCAAAGTTTTACCATTGAGATCAAAACCTCGCAAGTTATCGAGAGAAAAGCTACCAGTCTCGCGAATCCGATCAAAACTCAAATAAACTTTGCGGGACAAGTTGAGCAACAGGGCAAAAGTATATTCAGCCACCGTCTCCTCGCCATAGCTCGGGACATTGGCCACGACCACTCCCCGACTTTTGCACAAATCTAAATCAATATGATCAAAGCCGGTCGAGCGGGTAACGATCAATTTTAATTTCGGCAAATGATCGAGCACTCGAGCGTCAATCACTGAGTTAACAAAAACCGAAATAATTTCAAAGTCTGTTTGCTCAGATAAATGTTCAGCTGACAAAATACCGTCAATCATTTCTACCTCACCTAAAGCGGGCACCTTATCTGCACCGCCGTCGCCAAGACTATGGAGGTCAAAGAGATAATCTTTCTCCCATTGTTCGAGTTCAAAAAAACCTATTTTCATCCCGTTAGAAATAGGACGCGGACGATTGTCCGTTTCCTACGTTAATTAATTTAGCTGTTAAAAATAATTTGATCATGATTATTGTTTTTCCGTGGCGTCCGCTATTTCTAACGGGATTCATCATTACTTTCTTCTAACTTGCCAATAATCTCAATCGTTTTAATCACCGAATCTGGATTGAGCGACATACTGTCGATACCCTCCTTGACCAAGAAGTCAGCAAAATCTGGATAATCAGATGGCGCCTGACCACAAATGCCAATATACTTTCCCTTGGCTTTACAGGTCCGAATAATCTCACTGATCAACTTCTTCACCGCGGGATCTTTCTCGTTGGCGATACCACTGACAATACTCGAATCACGATCAATGCCGAGAGTGAGCTGGGCCAAGTCGTTGGAACCGATCGACATACCATCAAACTCCTGGAGAAAATCATCAGCCCGCAAAATGTTGGCTGGGATTTCGCACATGACATAAATCTTCAAACTGGCATCTTTGGCTCGATCGAGACCGGACTCGGCCATCACTTCGATCACTTTCGCCCCCTCCTCGGGAGTACGACAAAAAGGAATCATCGGGATAACATTGGTCAAACCAAATTCTTCGCGAACGCGTTTGAGAGCCTGACATTCCAGAGCAA
>Ga0208375_1002628_pt1 | contig 16510 bp, 23 predicted proteins | sample RifOxyD1_FD_184038 | JGI IMG/M metagenome (GOLD analysis project Ga0208375, IMG submission 184038) | Soil microbial communities from Rifle, Colorado - Rifle Oxygen_injection D1 (SPAdes) | ecosystem: Environmental > Terrestrial > Deep subsurface > Rock core/Sediment | place: Rifle, Colorado... | reverse complement strand
AATGTGATTTCGCGGGGCTCTATAAGCTCAAAGTGCTCCAGATACACCCTGCTCGACACTTTCTCAATTGACGTAAGCCTGGATTGAAATTTTTGGGGTTTAGGAAGCAACATATTTTTGCGCGTCAAGGGCTGCCATACAGCCCATGCCCGCGGCAACAACCGCCTGCCGGTACTGGAAGTCCACGCAGTCCCCTGCTGCAAAGACTCCGGGGACATTGGTTGCGGTGTGGAAATCTCCCGGCTTCATCATTCCGTGAACCATTACATATCCTTTTTGATCCAGGTCGATAAATCCCTTCAGAAATTCCGTATTCGGCTTGTGACCGATAGCCAGGAAAACTCCCTGCGCCGGATACACCTCTTCTTTGCCTGTTTCGTTATCTTTTATTTTCACTCCGGTCACCGCGCTGTCGCCCACCACTTCCAGAATCTGTTTGTTCACGAGAAATGTAATCTTTGGATTCTTCTTTGCCCTTTCAAGCATGATGGGGCTTGCACGAAACTCCGCGCGCCGGTGAATGATCGTCACGCGCGTGGCAAAGGTGGTTAAAAAATTTGCCTCTTCCATCGCCGTATCCCCGCCACCAACGACCACCACCTCTTTCCCGCGGAAAAAAAATCCGTCGCAGGTAGCGCATGCCGATACGCCGCGCCCGGCAAGCTTTTTCTCCGACGGCAACCCAAGATATTGTGCGGAGGCGCCGGTTGCGATAATCACGGATTTTCCCTCGAATGTTTTACCGTCCGCGTCAAGAATAAACGTTTTTGTCTTTTCTTGATACTTGATACTTGATACTTGATACGATTCGATTTGGATACCAAATCGAAGCACTTGCGCCTTCATGTCCAGCATCAGCTGCGGCCCCTTAATGCCCTTGGGAAATCCGGGGAAATTTTCAACCTCCGTCGTTGTGGTGAGCTGGCCGCCCTCCTGGATTCCGGTAATAAGGAGTGTCTTTAAAAATGCCCGTGAAGTGTAGAGGGCAGCCGTATATCCCGCCGGCCCCGCTCCGATGATGACGACATCGTACATAAAAATGCGTCACGTGTCAGGAGTCAAGTGTCAAGAAAGAATAAATCATGACACATGATACATGATACATGATACTAATTTATAAGTTTATTAAGCTCACTAAGAAGCGCTTCTTTACTTTGCACACCGATAAACTGCTTCACGACCGCGCCGCTTTTAAAAATCATAAGCGTCGGGATACTCATAATCCCGTACTTTTGGGAGGTTTGCGGATTTTCATCGACGTTTACCTTCCCCACCACTGCCTTCTCCCCTATCTGGCGGGCCACATCCTCCACAATCGGTCCCTGCGTCTGACACGGACCGCACCATACTGCCCAAAAATCCACAAGCACCGGTTTAGTACTTTTCAACACCAGCTGTTCGAACGTTGCATCGGTTATTGTTATATCACTCATAGTCCTCCTTAAGGATCACTAGTGTACCATGTGTATTTTTATTGTACAATATTATTCTTATGCGAATATTTTTCGCCGGACCACTCACGGATCTAAAGAATCCGGACGCTACCAAAGCGTTTTATACGCAGCTTGCCGACACCGCAAAACATCGTGGCTGTGACTACTTTTGGGCATTCTTAAACGGCACGGATCCTATCAAGAACCCTGACGTATCGCCCAAAAAAGTCTACCAGGTGGATACAAAAGAGCTCTCCCGGAGCGATATCATGGTCGCATATTTAGGTGAGCCCTCAACCGGCACCGGCATTGAAATCGAATTTGCCCGCACACACCACATTCCGGTCTATATCCTCTACGAAAAAGGCAAAAAAATCTCCCGCATGCTGAGAGGATGCCCCGCAGTTAAAAAAGAGCTGGTGTTTACATCCCGGAGTGACGCCCTTACCCGATTTGATACCCTGCTTTCACGACTACGTCCTTAACCGCCTGTTCCCTGATCTTTTTCTCATCAAATTCCACCTCAAGCGTTTGTTTGGCATAACTGCATATAGCCTTCACTCCCGCGTCTTCCAAATCGCTTTCAATCATGAGCGCACAACTCGTGCAGTGCATCCCGTCAATCTTAAATGTTTTTTTCGTCATATTAATCCTCCACAATAAATGCCCCGGTATACATGCCCATACTACAACTGTATCCGAGTGTCCCGGTTTTTTGCGGCGTAAATTCAATCGTCTCATTCCCTGTGGCCGGCAGCACTTTGGAAAGTGCCAGGTCCGGTATCGTAAATGCTCTGGCACACCCCAATGTATTGTCGGTAGTCAAGGTGAGCCGGACAGGAACGCCGCGCTTTAACACCGTTGCGCTTGCCGTATACCCGTTGTTTTTCACCGTAATCGTAACCTCCTGTACTCCGCCGGTCACCGGGGCACTGCTGCCCACGGCGACTTCCCCTGTTGCCACACGCCAATAATTCTGCAGCGTGTACGGTGAGCCCATAAGCCCCAATCCCCCGTTTATCGCAAAGAGGGCAAACACGCCGATAAGTGCCGCGGCAACATACGAAAATACCTTTTTTTGTAAAAGCTCAACCACGGTTGCGCCGAGTATAAAGAAGACCGGGCTTGTGCCGAGGATGAACGCTGCCATAATAGCCGCCCCCGTCCACGGGCTCCCCGATGCAACCGCCACCGCCATCGTCGCCTGCGTCACGCCGCACGGGAGAAGAACGGTCAAAAACCCAAGGATGGCAGGCGCAAACAATGATTGGCTCCGGCTCGTGTTTTTCATCAACCGGAATGCCCACCGCGGAGGCTGAATAACCACATACCGGAATATTGGATGCGCATCGATCATGCGCAGGGCCGTTGCGACCATAAAAAGCCCTGCTCCAATCTGCACCCATCCCAATAGCTTCGGCGTCAGCGTTAAGGTGGCGCCGGCTAGTCCGAGGAAAAATCCCAGAAGTGTATATGCCGCGAGTTTGAAAACGACAAAAACCAAAACCGGGGAAAAACGATGTTGTTTTTCTGCAACTGCCGTTGCCAAAAGCCCCCCCTGCACCGCCAAACAGGATATACCGCCGGTTGTTAGCCCTGTCAGAAATGAAAGCCAGAGTATTGACATAGTATTTGAACAAGTGTATTATATCCCCATAGGGGGGATAAAAGTCAATATGCCTAAAGGTATACCAAGAGACCAATCTGTTCAACACGCTATTCTCCATCGTTTTCAGATTATCGATGGTAACGTATCGCGGATTATCGATATGGTGAAACACGGTGAATACTGCATTGATATCATCCATCAAACAATGGCTGTGGAATCAGCGCTCAAAAAGGTAAACCAACTCATACTCAAAAATCATATGGAAACGTGCGTTGCGGCGGAAATCAAAAAGGGTAATACCGATGAAGTAATTGCAGAAGTTATGAGGGTGATGGAGAAAAAATAATGGACAAACTTATTGTCACCATAGCAGGAATCGGGCTTATTGCCTTTATCTACTGGTTTTTCTTCGGAAAAAAGAAATAATATGAAAACATCCTTCCCCATCGTAGGCATGCACTGTGCAAGCTGTGCAAGCCTGATTGAAAAAAAATTGAAAAAAACTCCGGGCGTGACTGCCGCTGCAGTTAATTACGGCAGCGAGCAAGCGGTGGTAGAGGGAGACACCACGGTCACCCCCTCCGTATTATCCTCAGCCGTCTCGGATATCGGCTACAAGGCAATCTTTTCGGACGATCCTACGGTAAAAGATCAGGCCAAAACGAGTGAACTGCGCCTATTACAGCGCAAGGTAGTCGTTTCGACGACACTGACTATTCTTATTCTCATCGGAAGTCTTCCGCATATGCTTCCGGGTTATTTTATGTATCTGGAGCTCCCCGCGTGGGTGCTGCTTCTTTTGACTCTCCCGGTCCAATTTTGGGCCGGCCGGGATTTTTATCTGGCTACCTGGTCCGGACTCAAAAACAGAGCGGCAAGTATGGATACGCTTATTACAATCGGCACATCTGCCGCATTTGGCTATTCACTGGCCATTACCCTGTTGGGCCCACAAATGACCACGTGGGGATTCCCCAAAACGCTCTACTTTGACGTTGCCTCAGTCGTCGTCACGCTCATTTTACTGGGGCGGGTATTGGAGGCCAGAGCCAAGGCCCATACCGGGGATGCCATCAAAAAACTTCTGCATCTCTCTGCCAAAACCGCCCGCGTTGTACGCGACGGCCGGGAGACGGACATTCCGATTGAAAACGTGAAAGTCGGCGACATCATCCGTGTCCGGCCGGGAGAAAAAATTCCGGTTGACGGAAAAATTACGGACGGATTTTCCGGTATCGATGAATCCATGATCACCGGCGAATCCATACCGGTGGAAAAAAAGGCCGGAGATATGGTTATCGGCGCCACAATCAACAAAACCGGAACATTTCTTTTTGTCGCCACAAAAGTAGGAAGCGCGACCATGCTTTCACAAATTATCCGTATGGTAGGTGAAGCCCAAAGCTCCCGCGCTCCCATTGCCCGGCTTGCAGACACCGTATCGTCCTACTTTGTACCGATTGTTCTTATGCTCGGGGTCGCGACATTCATCGTATGGTTTGATACGGGGACATTTATTCAGGCGTTTACCAATATGATTGCCGTCCTCATTATCGCCTGCCCGTGTGCCATGGGTCTTGCCACCCCTACGGCAATTATGGTGGGAACAGGCAAAGGGGCCGAGCACGGCATTCTTATTAAGAATGCGGAAAGCCTGGAAATTGCAAATAAAATAACCGTGGCGGTTTTTGATAAAACAGGTACGCTCACGCAAGGCAAACCCGTGGTCACGGACATCGTCCCCCCTTCGGTTTTACCCATAGCAGCAGCTCTTGAAAAAGGATCGGAGCATTCCCTTGCCGCAGCGATACTGGAAAAAGCCGGTGATCAAGCTCTTGCGCCGGTGACCAAATTCAAAGCTGTTCCGGGGGTCGGAATTTCGGGAGTAATCCGCGGCAAAGAATACGTTTTCGGGAAACCGAAACAAGCGTACCCTGATATGGAACAACAGGGAAAAACGGTCATGGAGCTCACCCAAAAGGGAAAAACGCTTGGCATTATCGCGGTTGCCGATACGCTGAAGCCGGAAGCCAAAGAGACGGTGGCGCATCTTGAATCTATGGGTGTTACTGTTTGGATGGTGACAGGCGACAACCAGCGGACGGCCCGGGCCATCGCCAAACAAGCGGGCATTACCAATGTTCTTGCGGGCGTTTTACCGGATCAAAAAGCGCAGAATATTAATCAGTTAAAGAAAAACGGCCATGTAGTGGCGTTTGTCGGCGACGGCATCAATGATGCGCCCGCCCTTGCTGCAGCTACGGTCGGGATTGCTATGGGAACAGGTACAGATGTGGCTATAGAGTCTGCCGGAATTACATTATTGAACAAAAATCTTACCAGTGTCATTTCTGCGATTAAATTATCGCGGGCAACCCTTTCCATCATTAAACAAAACCTCTTTTGGGCATTTGGATATAATGTCATCCTCATTCCGGTTGCCATGGGTGTGCTCTACCCCGTTGCCGGGATATTTTTAAACCCAGCCCTTGCCGCATTTGCCATGGCGGCGTCAAGCATCTCCGTCGTGACCAATTCGTTGCGGCTCAAAACAGTAAAATTGTCATAACCTATGACGCCTCTGCAGGAACAAACCTATCTACTACTCAAAACCGTTCCGCCGGGCCGCGTAACAACGTATAAGGCGCTTGCAGATGCACTCGGGACACGCGCATACCGCACCATCGGTCAATTTATGAAACGGAATCCGTACGCCCCGGGAGTGCCGTGTCACCGGGTGGTTGCCGCGAGCGGCACAATCGGCGGATTCATGGGAAAAACGGACGGGAAGGAAATTGCCAAGAAAATCCGGTTACTGCGATCGGAAGGAGTCCGGATCCGGCGACATCGCGTCGTGGATTTTACTTCCGTCGTATTCACGTTTCAATGACTATATGCGGCGAGTTCCGTTTCAAGATCCCGCATACACGGAATGACCAGTCGGCGTTTCCGATATTCGATAATACCCCGCTCTTTCAGTGTTTCTACATGAATACTGGCAGTTTCGCGCGTGGTACCGACCCAGGCGGAAATCTCCCGGTGCGTTACCGGCACCGACAAGACGACTACAGTCCCCTCCCTCACCCCAAGATTGTGTGCAAGATACAAAAGGAGAAAAATAATCCTGGTGTATGCATCGTGCATAATCAGATATTCCATCCGCCGCATCATCCCGCTCACCCCCAACAGCAACCTGCTGGTTAGGTTGTACACAACATCAGGGTGTGTATGAAGAAATGCGAGCGTTACCTCTTTGGGTGCCCGCCACAACTCAACAGCGGTAATGGCCTCGTAATAATAGGCGTTCGGGGTGTTGTTTATTGTCCACGTCATGGGGAAAAACGAATGCGGCTTAAAAATATGGATCATAAATACCGCTCCGGTCGTCCCAATGACATACTGCCGCACGTATCCGCGGGTTATAAAAAATACGCCTTGCGGCGTATCGTCAGCCCGGATGATGATTTCACATTTTTTTAATTTTATCCTCGTATATTGCTCAAAAAATGACGTAAGCGCGGCCACCGGTGCCTGACACATAGTTCAACTATATCCCACTTCCGTCAACATATGTTTACACGCCACACGATTTTCTGTATATAATACATATATATGCAAAAACAATCCGTTGTTCTCAACCGTATTATGTTTGTCCTTGCTATCGCGGGGATTATTATGGCCGTCTATGTGACCCAGAGCTTTCTGCGGCAAGTCGGGATTGTCTGTGTCACCTCCGGCTGTGAACTGGTACGCAAAAACCCCGCAAGCTATCTCTGGGGTGTCCCTGTCCCTGCCGTCGGCTTAGTGGGATATTCCATTATCGCGCTACTGGCATTTATGCGTACGACCAATCCGGCCAAAGGATTATTGAAAGGAATTCTGGGAATGACCGCGTTCGGTGTGGCATTTACCACATGGTTTACCTACACGGAACTGTTTATCATAAAAGGCGTCTGTATGTGGTGCGCCATCTCTACCGTCAACATGTTTGTTCTCTTTGGTATTGCAATCAAAAGCTATAGGAGTCCCCATGTTTGATTTAACGGGAAAAGTCGCCCTCGTCACCGGTGCGTCAAGCGGCATGGGGAGGGCAACAGCTCTTGCCCTCGCCACCCAGGGGGCGAAGGTCGTGGTTGCTGCCCGGCGATTGGACAAACTTCAGACGCTCGTTGCTGAAATCAAAAATCACGGTAAAGATGCCCTTGCCGTCCAGATGGACGTGACCAAAAAATCAGAGGTCGATGCGGCGGTTGCGGCCGCAGTAAGTGCGTTCGGGCGCTTAGATATCCTCGTCAATAACGCCGGGGCCCTGGACTACTCCCCTTTCCTTACCATGACGGAAGAGAAATGGGATTTGATTATCGACACAAACCTCAAAGGATATTTTTATGCAGCCCAGGCCGCAGCCCGCGAGATGGAAAAAAATAAATGGGGCCGCATCATCAATATTGCGTCTGTTGCATCCGGCGGCGCCGGCATCGGAATGGCAAGTCTTGTTCACTATACGGCCAGTAAAGGCGGCGTCATCGGGATGACGGAGGCCCTTGCTGCAGAACTGGGGCAATATAATATTTTGGTCAATGCAATCGGCCCGGGAGGCATTGATACGGAAATGACTAAGGGGGCGGATATATCATCATTTGCCGCCCGGTTATCTATCAAGCGCATGGGTAAGCCGGAAGAAATTGCCGCAGCAGTCGTGTATTTTGCGTCTGACGAAGCTTCCTATACCACCGGTACAACGCTCTATGTAGACGGCGGATGGCTTGCTCAATAATTGTGTGCTACTATGGGTATAGAAACTGTCTGGACAGGAGGTGATACTTATGGCAAAGAAAAAATTTACGCATAAACTCGACATGATGAGTATCACCGTGTTGTTGGTAATGGCTATTTTTGGCGGACTGATCGGATATTATATCGGCGTATCATCAGGGGCTAATCAAATACTCACTACCATGCAAACACTTCCATAACAGGCGTTGAACATGTTTAACCTAAAAAATCCCACACACGTGGGATTTTTTGGTGAAAAAATCTGAGATTTAACGTTCTTTTGTTTTCAACGCAGGAGCCTCTGATGGCTCTGGTGGCAAATTTCTCAAGATTCGGTAATATTTGTCCGAAATAGCTTGTTTTTCACCGAAAGATACCAGGCTCCTGCGAACAATATTTGCAGCCCTTGTTACAATATTATTTGTCAAACCAAGATCCATTGCAAACGTCCGCCATTCACCCGGTTTCCATCCGTGATTCATGGTTCCGATCATATATCACTTGAAAGTTGTGTGCAAGATGCAGCTGTCAACTATTACAAATACAGCGCGACCGTCATGTTCCAGAAGACGTGGACGAGGATAGGCGCCACAAGTGACCCGGTGTTATAAAAAAGAAGGCTATTGGCCATCGCAAGGATAAAATCAGTCACAAAAAACAGAACGAGTGTCATCCCCTCCAGCCGGTTGGATGTCACAAGGATCGGAATATGGATGGCCATAAACATGAAAGAGGAGAGAATGGCAGCCCAGGGTAAATTTCTTGTTTTTTCCAGAATCCGGTTAAAAATAAACCCGCGCGACAGTATTTCTTCGGAAATGGCCGTCGCCAGGGAAATAATGATGAGATAAAAGCCGTACTCTTTAAACGCCGCAATCGGTGTTACATCCAGTGTTCCGTATTTGATGGCATGCGTCACCATGCCTTCGATGGCAAATATGATGCCGAATCCCAAACCGATGTAGATACTCGAAAATAAATTTCTTTTGGTAATTCCGATGGTTTCCAGGGTATTTCTTTCTTTTTTCAGCACATACCAGAGGACCGGCACGACAAATACAAGAGGCTTGAAGATAAACTCATCCACAGACTCGGGAAAATGGACAAAATACCGGTAGAGCCCCCATGCAAGCAGAATCCATGCCCACAGCCGGTAGACGGGAGACAGAGTGGATATTTCAGGTTTTTTCATTGCCATACTTCTACAATACCTCAGTTCTTCGGGTATGTGCAAGGGGTCACCCGACTCCGAGAATTTCGACGAGTTCGCTCATCGTGTTGACGATTGTCTTTGCCAGTTCTACCGCCTGCTCCCGGGTTAAGCTCCGGTAGTTGTGGGGAAAATAGTGAAACACCAAATTCCTCCCCTCTTTCCATATACGCCAGAGGCGGGCTGCAAGCTCTTTGCCGTGCCGATTGCTTATCTGCGCATAAGCGCTCCTTGGCCCAAGGCGACGGACGAGATTCGGAGAGAGTACTTTGCCGATACGAAAGTGATCGCTGTGATATTCACGCGGCGTAATGATGTTGGCATCCAAAAACGCTTTTTTCAGGAACCCTTCGTACAGTTTGGCAAACGGGAACACCACATAGGAGAAATCCGTCGGTGCCGGGTCATGGTGACGGATGCTATCTTCGACAAGAAATTCTCCATCCTGAAGAAGCGCCTGCATATCAGGCGCCAAATACTGCCACAGGCGGGAGGATTCAGGTATCATGCCCACGCAATAAATAAATACGTTTCAATAAGGAAGATGAAAGTAAACAGAGGGAGTCCCCACTCTGCAAGAATTGGCGGATACCACTGCACCAAGGCGCCCGTCACCTGCCGCTCTCCTATCTGCCAAAGAATGAGCGTCAAATAGAGCGACAACACCAGTCCCTGTGCAATCCGCGCCCCGGAAGACGTTGCGATAAAAAGGGATACAACGACAAAACCGATGAGAAACACGAAACTCCGGAATGGCGACGGCGACAGCGCGAAAAACACCTCTGCAGCATCCAAAAAATACACGCCGACAGCGCCGCCGACAAAAAACCAGATGGCAGATATCGGCGGATGAATTTGCCACTTGAGGAACCCGACCAAAAGCAAATATCCCAGGGACATAAACAGAAACAGTGTCGGCTTCCGTTTAATAATCGCAAAAATGTTATCCATGCTCCCCTTCCCTCAGTTTTTTCATTTTCCACATAAAAAGTTTGGGTTTGCTGTTGGCGTTTGCGTCTTTTACAAAAGACATCGCTTTTTCCAGTATAGCGCGGGGGACGGTTTTGGCAAGCCTGATGTAGAGCGATTTGTGCTTATAATCACCCAGAGACTCCGCAAGGTAAATGCCGTAGGACTGGAATTCACGGGAAATGTATTTATCCTCAAGCGGATTGAATTTTTTGAGGATATCACCGATATTTTGCATGTTAATTAAACCGATTCATGGCGCCGGCAATACCCTTGTTGATTGCCAATTGCACTGCTTCCGTCCCGTGTTTAATCAGGTGTTTAAACGTACCCGCTTCGTTTTGGCGGAAGCGCGACAGCACAAAAGAAATGACCGACCCGCGGCCCTCTCCGGCGCGTCCGATACCCAACCGGAACCGCACAAATTCGTCACTTCCCAGTTCCCCGATGATGGACTGGACCCCGTTGTGACCCGCACTGCTGCCTTTTTCACGGATTTTGATTTTTCCGAGAGGTAAATCGATATCATCATGGATGACCCATACGTTCGCAGGTGTCAGTTTATAAAAATTGACCAGAGCCTTCACCGCAAATCCGGATTTATTCATAAACGTCTGCGGTTTTACCAAAAGTGTGTCGCCGAAACGTACCGTCAGCACGTTTTTCCTGTCATCTTTCGACCAGGCGGGTGGAGTTCCGCGCGCCATCTCTTTCTCCAGTTTATCAACCACCATAAACCCGATATTATGGCGGGTGCTTTCATACTCTGCCCCGGGATTACCGAGTCCTACGATTAGTTTCATGAAAGTAATTGTACCACTTCTTCATCAGTCAGCTGCGGAAAATGGTGGTAAAATTCCCCCACCGCCCCAAAATCAGCGGGGGTTTCGTCAATAACCACATCCGTGGCCAATGTGCGTAATTTCACTGCTACATCCGGCGGAGCGACGGGCAAGGCAATAATTACTTTTTTAGGGTGCTGCATCCGTACATATTGTACTGCCGCCATCATCGAGTGACCGGTTGCCGCCCCGTCATCGACAAGAAGTATCGTTTTACCACGGATATCCAGGCGTTGCCCCGCGCTCACGCGGGCGCCGGTGGCCAGTTCCGGATTCCCCGGACTGCCGATTTTTTTCACCGCAAGAGCATCAAAAGGAATATGTAAGGATGCAGCAATGGGGGCTGCAACAGCAATACCGCCGCGCGCAAGACCTATCACAAGGTCTGCCGCGCCGCGGTATGCCTGAAGTTTTGTCGCCAGGCGTATGCCGGCGTCTTTTCTGTCAGTAAACACAGCCAGTCCCGCTAAAGCGGGGTTACTTCATTTTCGCCAACTGTTTCTCCGCCATATCACCCACATACGGGACTTTGTACGTTTCTCCCTGGAATGCTTTCCACATAAGGACGATCCAGAGGATAAACGCAACAAAAGACAAGAGTAAACCTGTCAGCCATCCGAGTATTGGGATAAATCCAAGGGCGATATTGAGAATAAATATGCCGCCGAACAAAACGATGGATTGCATCGCGTGAAAGCGGACAAACTTGCTTTCTTTTTCAACCAAAAGAATGATGACGCCTGTGACAAATCCTAATAAGTAGGATGCCGCGGCGAGTAAATTTTCGTTTCCTTTTGCTGCCATGATTAATCACCTCCCATTCTATATTCACCATAGCGTGGCCAGCGCCCCCCGTCAACCATTAAAAATCGACATTTGTTCACGTGATGCATCGACTAAAGGTTTTTCTTCTCCCTCGCGCCAGAGCTTTACCACGCCAAACACACCGTCGTACCCGGGATCAATCACGATATCGCCACTGCGCACCTTATCAATTCCCGTTGCCACCCGCTCCCCCGCAACGCGCGCGATATCTGCATGATGTGCGCTCATAAGCACTGAAAATTCCCCGCCGAGGACATCGGTAAGTTGCCGGTACGGTGTTTGCACTTTAGGGGAAGCAACCGGCGACCCGATACACTCGGAAATAATTTCCTGCAAGGGCACAAGCATCACAAACGGCGGGCGGTTCGGGAACGCCGCGCTCTTGGTCATCATGCCGTTTCTTTTTAGTTTTAGCGACTCTTCGCTTCTTCCGGCAAGCTGCGCGACGCGCTGTTCAACCCCCTGCGTGAGCGGTTTGCCGCACACCGGACAGACGGTACCGTTTTTCTCCGTCTCCTTGGGCCCCCAACGGATGTTACATGCGCGGTGTCCGGACCAGTGGTACTTCCCCTCCTCCGGATAGAACTCAATCGTGTAGGCAATCTTTGATTTCCCGTCCTGTTTTATTGCGTGATAAATCGAATCATAGTCCAGTTTTTCCAGTTCAAATGCCGTTGATTCGCGCCCCAACTTCGGCCCGGAATGCGCATCGGAAAAGGACAAAATAGACCGGTTATCCAGTTCCTTAATCCTCCAGTTCATTGAGGGGTTGCTGGACAGCCCCGTTTCCACGGCGTACACATGTTTTGCATACGGCCCGAACGCCTCCTCAAGGCTGTTAAATCCGCTCATGGAGCCAAATACACTAAACCACGGCGTCCAGGCATGCGCCGGGATAATAAGCGCTTTGGGCTCAATGGTCAGTACGAGTTCGGCAACCTGTATAGACGTCAGCCCGATAATCGGCCTGCCGTCACTTAACAAATTGCATCCCTGCCGTGCCATCTCTTTGTTGATTTTTTGGGCTGACGCCAATGATGGTACCCAAATCAGGGTATGGATCCGACGGCCTTTCCCGCCCTGGGTATAAATACAGGAAACTTCCGTGGCCAGTAAAAACTGTGGATCATCAGGCGCGGCGTTTTTGAGTTTTAAAAGTCCGTTGCCAAGCTCTTCAAGGTTTGCCGTGATCTCCCGGAACCACAAAGGGTGTGTCCAGTCGCCTGTTGCCACCAGTCCCATCCCCTTTCGGCGGGTCCACGCCGCAATTTCAGGGAGTACCATGTTGGGCGACACCGCGCGGGAATATTTTGAATGAAGTTGTAAATCGGCAATCACCTGCATAAGTTGAAATCATTATAACGCGGGCCGTTAAATTTGGCAGTATGCAGTTTTATCAAGTATAATCATACAAATACAATATGAACGAGGCGAGCGCGCTCACGGAATTACCCATATCACCTGAAATATCACATTCGCGTGTGGGAATTACGATAAGCCAGCATATTACATTTTTTGAATCGACATCCCCCTTGGAGATCGAAGGCACTGACGCGTTTTCTCAACTTTGCCGTGAATTTAAGGAGGTAGGAGCTGATAAACAGCGTGTTGATTGGAGGTGGGACAACGTAGAGCCAGATCAAGGCAATGCGGATTATTCCTATCTTGCGCGGTCACGAAAACTTTCAGAAATTGCGAGTCGTGAAGGTATCGGTACCACCATTGTGCTAACGCATACGCCAAAATGGGCATTGGAGCTAGTTAAAAAAGATCATTCAGCATTTATCGGGGCGTATGAAGATTATGTAGATAATGTATTTTCCGCTTTAGCTCCCGGGGATAAACCACCCGTCATACCTGCAAATATTCAAATATTTAATGAACTTAACTCACCTTTATATACGCCCGATGAACTTTTACCTCTTATACCGGACTGTGTTCGTGTTCTTAAAGCAAAATCGCTTCATTATTTTCATAAAGAAATACCGCTTATTGCCACCCTCAATGTAACGGAAATTCCATTAAAATCATTACCTAAGATATTGCATCGCCCAAAAGAGTTTATTGCCGAACATCAACCACTACTGGGCCAATTTGATGAAATCGCACTCGATTATTATCCGGGCATCTGGCATTTACCGGCGAAAACGATTACAACATATCTTACCAACCTTCCGTATTTCATCAAGGCGTTTTCCAATCGTAATAGCAGGGAAAATTTTAATAAATTAACACCTCCGTTATTTGCCTTCCGTACAATTTTTGGCAATATGGATCTATTGGAACAAACTTTACAACAACTCCGACCGCTAGCGCGGGAAGGAAAAATAATTACTATAGGAGAAATTGGGGTACCAACCCTTATTCCCTTTGAACGTAGCGCCATCAAGGAGGAACACGGGAAGATGCAGGCGCTCGGTGTCCTCATCATGTTTTCGAGATTACGCCGTCTCATTCACGACTATGATATAAAAAATGTCGGATTATATTGTCTAACCAATAAACCTGAACCCGAAGGCCCGTTTGAATGGGGATGGATACGAAATGACGGAACCAAAAAATATATGATGGATATGGATAAAGGAACACTTAAAAAGCTTATTACACTCCTGAGGCGCCCATACGATCCAATTAAGAAAAACTAAAATTTACTCAAACACTTCCCTGAGGAGTTTTTTGAGGCTGTGCTCAAATTTCCTGATGGTTAATTTTGCTTTATGGTTATTCTTTTTCCAGTATTCCTGACCACCCATCACGTACCCAGGCATATGCTTAAATGACGTATTCAAAAATAGTACCGGCAGCATACCCACGACATACTGATTGAGCACCTTAATCGTCCCCTCTTTGCGGAACCGCCGGAGCGACCAGACGTTGAGTGATTCCCGGAGAATATTCAGATAAATTCCCTTCTTGGCAAGCCGGATGCCGAAATCGATATCTTCGTGGAAGGCGTGCGCCTCATCATATCCGCCTACTTTATTATATGCGCTTCGCTTTACAAGGCTCAGCGGCCCGGGAGCATGCCATTTTTTGAAAATAATCGTGGCTTCCAGATACACATTGGCAAACAGGGTGTAGACCGCATCTTTGGGATTTTCGCTGTCCGGCCGGAACCAGGTGGTGAACAACTTGGGGTTTTCCGACTGGATATATGCCGTACACCGCTCGAGAAAATACGGCAACAGCACGCTGTCGGCGTCGATGAAGATAATCCAGTCGCCGCCCGTTGCACGGGCGCCGAGATTTCGCTGAAGCGGCAGACTCGCCTTCGGGCTCACGATCACCTGCAATTTCGGAAGCTTTTTGGCGTAGGAGCGGGCCCCTGCAACTGTTTTATCGCGGCTTGACCCGTCCACAACGACCACCTCAAAATTCCTCGCGGTTTGCGCCGCAAGGGACGAGAGGAGTTTCGGCAGAAACTTTTCTTCGTTGAGGGTCGGAATAACGATGGAATAGCGCGGTACCATAACCCCCGTATTATACACGAGAGCCTTGATTATTGTACATGCGGGTGAGCTCAGCCACGGTTGTAGCCTCGCGGGGGGACTTATCGTCGCGGATGCGAACTAAGCGCGGGAACCGCACCGCGTAGCCTGCACCATGATTGGGAGAACGGGTCAGATCATCTCCGGCAAGCTCCACTACAATTTTTGGCGCCACCCACACATCCGGAATGAGCATTTTTGCCACATCTTTATATTGCTTAGGCTGCTCGCTTACCTTAATATCATTAAGCCGCGTCCTGATTTCTTTCCAGAGCTCATCCGATACGCCGGTGCCGATTTTAGTCACAGAAACAAATGCATCGCCCCGTGCGATACCTACTAAAAATGCACCGATCCCGAATCCCGTCCGTTTCCCTTCCCCGCGGTAATATCCCATGACAACCCCATCAATCGTATCGGTGAGTTTACCGATCTTGCCCTCTTCTTCCTTAAACTTCACCCAATGGAAGCCTTTGCGGCCCGGTTCGTAGACACTGTTCCATTTTTTTACGACCGCCCCTTCCAGACCCTTCTTAATCTGCTCGTCGTGATACGTCCGGATGCCGCCGGCGCTCCTCGTCACAATTTGCGGGGAAAGCATCAAGTGGTGTGAGTGTTTCATTGTGGCTTCAAGGACCTTTCGACGCTCCGAAAGGGGCATGGACAGGAGTTCTTTTCCGTCTTTGTAGAGAATATCAAATACAAAAAACTTTAACGGGATTGATTTGGCGGATTCACTGATGCCGTGTTTGCGCTTCCTGGTCACCGTTTCCTGAAACGGGATGAGTTTACCGTTTTTTGCATCGTAGCCGATTGCCTCGCTGTCCAAAATCACTTCGTCAGCCGCAAGTTCTTTCCCGATGCCGGCAAGCTCCGGAAACATCCCAGTCGTATTTTCCAAATTTCTGGAAAATGTTTTCACTGTGCCTTCGGTGAAATGGATCTGGCAGCGCACGCCGTCGTATTTTGGCTCTACCGCTACCTCGCCCATTTTTTTGATCATGTCATCAGCATTCGGAAGCCGGGCACACAGCGAGGCCAGAATCGGCGCCCCGACTTTAATGTGCACATGCGCCAAGCCTGCGATGCCGTCTTTTTTCACCGTTGTTGCCAGATACCCGATATCCGGGCGCAAATTATATACATCCTCCAGGCGCGGCCGGAGCGATTTGTCGCCGGCAATCATCCATGAGAGCCCGTCCAGTATCGTCATGTCCGAAAAGCCGAGCCGCAGTTTGTCCAGCGGGATCCGCGCAAGATAGCGGGCGGAGCGTGCGTCCACGCCGCACAGAATATCCGCCAGAAGCCCGATTTTTTTCTCCTGCGACCCCTCACCTCCGACCCGGGCCAGCGTGTCA
>Ga0208375_1002627_pt1 | contig 16511 bp, 15 predicted proteins | sample RifOxyD1_FD_184038 | JGI IMG/M metagenome (GOLD analysis project Ga0208375, IMG submission 184038) | Soil microbial communities from Rifle, Colorado - Rifle Oxygen_injection D1 (SPAdes) | ecosystem: Environmental > Terrestrial > Deep subsurface > Rock core/Sediment | place: Rifle, Colorado... | reverse complement strand
CCTTAATAAGCCAAGTTCTTAGAGGGCATAAGGACTTCACTCTCGAGCAAGCTTTTAAACTTTCTGAGTACTTTGGATTCAATGAAATTGAAACGGATTATTTTATTACTCTAGTACAATACGAGAAAGCTGGAACCGTCCACCTCAAAACCTACTTTGAAAAACAACTAAGAAAAATTCGTGATGATTTTCAAAATGTATCCAGCAGAGTAGTTACCAAGACAGAATTAGATAATGAAGATAAGGCAGTTTACTACTCAGACTGGACCTACATGGCAGTATGGCTTTTAACTTCCATTCCAGAATTTAATAACATTAATAAAATTGCCGCCCAACTAGAACTACCTGCTAAAAGAATCACTCGAATCATGGAATTTCTCATTAAAGTCGGTCTGTGTGCAGCTGATGAAAATGGCGACATACATATGGGAATTTCTAAAACTCATTTAGAATCCAATTCTCCCCTGGTTAACAAACACCATGTTAACTGGAGACTAAAAGCAATAGAAAATTATAATAAAATGACCTCGGCTGAGCTTGCTTTTACCGTTCCAATTACTATTTCGAAAAAAGACTTTAGAAAAATAAAAAACGACATATTAGAGTTTATTGAAAAAGCCAGTGAAACTGTCTCCAACTCTCCTGCGGAAGAGCTTGCTTGTCTTAACATTGATTTATTTACCATTAAGTAATTTTTTTAATCATTTATTAGCAATGATGCAAAATCATCATAGATTTTTTCTATGCTAGTTTTATCTATCAGGCAATCCCCTACAAAATAACTATGCCACGAACCTTCATTTACTGATTTAGTGTGAAGAGCACATTTTGATAGAAATTTCTTACCGACAATTTCAAAGTTGGCTTGAACGTATCGTTTAAGTTTATAAAATTTCCCATCAATAATTTGAAAATCACTTTTTTCAAATATACCTTTCAAAACCTCTTCTTTAGAGACGTTAACACATTTTCGGATTTCCAAAAATTCACCTTCGCAATCATTTCCTCCGTTACTAGGACTTGGATTGGTACATGTTCGCAATCTTTTTTGTGATCCACTCAAGCACGCCCCCCAATCAGACCAGTTAGACCATCCTCCGTCCACTGGGGTCAAATCCACAGGCAATCCAGTAACCTGAGTGATTCTAGTCGCATCCTCACCTCTACAACCACTCAGCGTGCATTTATTGGCCTTATAACAACTATTCATCACATCATAAATATAATCGGTATCACCTCTTACTAATATTCCTTCAATCTCTTTAGTTGATTCATTAAAAACCGGTGAACCTGAATTCCCTCCGAAGGCATCTAAATTAGTTACAAAATAATCATTCTTTGAATTATCCCGAACATACGCGCCACCTGCCACTTTGAGCGGTAAACCAGAGGGGTGACCTATTACAAATAGATTACTTCCATCATTTAATTTACCACTTCTTCTAAATTTCAAAGGAACTCTACCCACCACGTTCCGATCTAGCCTGACCACCGAATAATCCAGCCCTTCAGAGGAAAACTTACGGCTGATAATTTCCCGACACTCATAAATATCTTCAAGTTTTAAATGAGTAGTGGTGTTTTTATATTCAAATACAAAAGCATATTTAATACAATCATCGATATTCTCTATGCAATGCCCGGCCGTTACAAGTACATCATCACCTACTAAAAAACCTGTACATCTCATAGGATTTTTTTGATTAAAGAAACGCTCTTCGCTACACAGTTGTAAATCCTCACCCACAATATCACTGTCAATCGTAAGGTCAGCATTAATACTGGATTTTAAAATCATCCCAGCTACAGACTTGGCAAGATTTTTATAGATATCGTTGGTGACCAAGTCAATATCTTGCCGATCATCCTCTCCGTAAATAACTTTTTCGCTGCTTTTGTAAATCTTTAAATTGAGCTCATCATGAAGCATCCTCACCTCATCGGTGATATCAATGGTTTTATTATTCCACTTACAAGTAAAGCCTTCCTTAAAACTATTTAAAAAAATATTAAGATTAGTCTTCAAGGTTTGCGCCGAATCTAGGGTACTACTTGGATCATAGGTATGTCGAAAATTTTCCTGCAAGGTTTGATAAAGCTCCTTGAAATCGTCAGGACATTCTTTTTCTGGCTGATTTGATACACAGGAAATAATCATGGCAATTAAAAGGGATAAACCTAAAAACTTTTTATAACCCATCCATCCTCCGTGACCAGGTTAAACGCTCATCTATTGTATCCTGATAAATTAATGAAAATCTATGCTAAAAAAATGACTATTTTTTACTTCATTAACGACTTGAAATTATTAATACTATTTATTTTCGTTATTAAATTCTATCTTACAAATACCGACATCTTCTTTAATAATGTTTAAATTAGCATCGACCTTATGAATCTTTCCCTTCAGACGGTGCTTTTCAATAAAACGCACATCCTGATCGAGAACATATTTATATATGTTACCGGTATAAGATCCATCATTGCCGTCTTTTTCGTAGAGATAAAAAGTGACCCGATAATTATCAGCAACCTCAAGATTCCTGATACCGTCATTGGTGAGTGTATAATTTACTTTATGTGGCCCAAATTTCTTGATTTCTAATTTCTTGATATCTCGCCAATCGCTGCCAAATTCAATAGATGAATCATCTCCATCATCTGGCATAATCTTCCAATTATGCGGATTTTCGAAATCCTTATCAAGCAATATGCGAATAGTATTTATCTGCTGCGATTTGATTTCCGTTAACTTAGTCTGTCTATCATTTAACGCTTCCACAATATCCCACATTTCTACGCATATTTGAGGAATGCCGTCTTCATCAATCTCGAGATAATCATCACAATTATTTCTTTCCCATGGCCCCAATTGTTTCCCAATTTCATAGATTTCTTTATCAGTATCATCATGTCTCTCACTAAAATAGGTCACCCCTTCCACAAGGTTTGACTTTTGAGTCTGTAAATCCATATCGTTATTAAAGTAATCGGTTTCCCAATCAATAATTTCCGGCCAATGAAAAATGACGACCGAAGATGTTTTATCGCTATATTTACCTCTAACTTGCATGAGCGCTAGTTGAGCCAGATTGTTGTCTTGATCGATTATCGGATTCTTATAAGCATTCGCCGTTTTTAGCTTATTACTACAAGAAATTAAAATCGAAAGGGTTATAAGAATAATAATATTTCTCATATGGCTCCTTAAAAATATAATACTGCTTCAAAAGCAATCAGCGCATCACTCACCACATTTTTACCAGTTAAAACTGCTGAATAAGTTAAATTGGCCTCTAGAGGTATGATTGCTCTTTTTTGTTGATAAAGTTGTACAGAAGAAAAGCTAAGCCCTCCGATAAGCGAGTGCATATTTTGTTCGGTGTTTACTTCCATCCAATTATATCTATAGTCTTGATACCTATTTCCAGAAAAACTATCTCTTCCCTTATACTGAAATGAATAACCACCTTTCGCATAAAAACCATAAAATAAATTGTATGAAGAGGCTAGATTGGCATAAAGGATATCACCAAGATTACGATTTATATTCTCTTCCTTATCAGGAGTAAGTGTAGTGTCAGCGCGTCTAGGAATGCGTTTGTCAGATTTGTCTGGTAATTGCACAATGAATCCGACACTTTCGGAAAAATTTAGTTTATCAGTTAAATCATAATCAAAAGCAAGTCCCAATCCAACGTCAGTCTGACCATCTCCACTGGGAACTCCAAATGCCTTATCAATCGACACTTCTTTTCCTGTAGGAAGAGTAATTTCCCCCAGGAGTGACAAGGTATAGAAATCTTGATCTTGTAATTTATACTTTGAAACCAGCTTGATATCGCCCATCTCAGTTTTGGATTCATCTACCATGGGTTGATAGCCATAATCTTCCAGCTTTTTATCAACTGGCCTATTAATATTACTGACGAGTTCTTCGCTATCTTGAAGATTACCCTGACTTTCGAGTTTTTGTTTGATTTCGTAAATGCCGTCGTTGGAAATATATCCTGTATCTATGCTAGTTTTTGATTGAATAATCGGTACCGCAACTGCCACCGTTAATTTATTGGTAAAACCGTAGGCCACTATTGGAGCATAAACATTGGCTGCCACATTCACTTCGCCGGAGACCTGGCCTAATTCATCACTATCTTCATAACCGCTACCGTGAAGATATCCTGCCAACACCGCCTGTTTATCGGGATCACTTTCTCCATCAATAATTTTTTCTACAGTAATAGGGGAATCAATTTTATTTCCAAGAGAAACTTTTGATCCGCTATTATCATACATCTGCGTACCTTGAATCCAAGCCTCTTTGAATCTTAGATTCCGCACTCCTTTAGGAAGTGTCTTGGCGCTGGGAAAATCAACTGGCGCTTTCAAATCTCCTGCTTGCAAATAAAAAGATGTACATGCAAAAGCAGTAATAACCAACCATCGGAATACCTTCATAAATCCACCGTGAACCAAAGCAGGGAACTTGAAGTCCCTGCCTTAAATTTTTAATTAAAGAGTCTCTAATAATTTCTTAGCAAATTCCTGTTCGCCTTTAGTTTCAGGAATTCTACCAGGATGAAGTGTTTCTGGATTAACACTTATAAAATTCTCCAGAATTGCTTTTGCCAAGGCAGTCTCATCCACCTTAACCAACGCTTCAGCATAAAACAAAACATTAAGTCCATGTACTGAAGTTGTTTTTTCCTCATTTAGTGAACCCTCATAGGCCCTTTTTAAATAAGTAACAGCTTTCTTATATCCAAAACCAGGAAGTGCAGCCAGTTTGTAAAATCCCCGACCGATAATTCTATATGATCCATACGCTTCAGTTTCCACTCTATTTAAATCCTTGATTTCTTCCATAGCAGCTTTTAAAGTTCCCCACTGCCCAAGAGAAGCAACCGGGCCATTATTTTCTCCCCACTTGCCAAGGTTAGCTCCATAAAAGAAAATAACCTTTGCCAGTAAATCATCACGCTCAGTCGATTGAGGCATGGCCTTTAATTCGTTCATAACCGGAACTAAAATTTCATAGGCTTGTTTATGAATTTCCATTCTTTCTTTTTTATATTCATCTGGTACTTCAGACACATCAGAAATTTCTATTGGCCAATATCCTTTGAGGTTTGTGCCATAATAATATCGAGCTTCACTCTCCCTATAAAGAAGGTCCGCTTTAGTCATTAGATCTGGGGCAACTTTTGCCAAATCCGCGTAGATCTGGGCAGCTTTTAGGGCATTTTCAACATCATCAGCTCTTTGAGCGTAAAGATCCCTGGCCATATCTGGGGTGTTGGCCCAAAGATTAGTAACAAAACAAAAAATCATGGATAACGACAAAAAGCTTTTCATGCTTATCTCCTTTTTAGATTTCTATGGTTCTTTCTCTTTTTTCACATCTTTAATTCTGTAAAAGAATGGAATTAATCAAAGACGCAACTTTTGGTCAACAACATTTGTCAATTGAACAACTATTACATGGATAATAATCAAATATTCTTCTATTTAGCATGAAAAGATATCTCTGGTGATAAAATCAAAGGTCATTTATAATATTATTAATTACTGCATTACGAGTGAGGTAATATTCTATGAGAAAAATGATTTTTCTCCTCTTTTTTTTAATTTTTGTTACTTCCAATTCATTTTCCAAACCTTCAATCCAGTCCCTTACTTCAAGAGAAACGGCCAGTACTGTAGAAAGTGATCTGCCCAGTAGTGAAAGCTATGGCAGTTTTAATAATAGACATTGGATATCTACAGCACTTGGACAAACCCACCTTATGGGTGACTTTTATAAGACTGGCGACAACGCGATGGGCTACGATATTTTTTATAACTATATCGCCTCAAGTCAATTTGATTTCACTGCCAATTTCCACTATTCAGAACACGAAAGAAATGACGAATGGCTTAAGCTCCCCTCCTTTAATGTCGGCATCAAATACAAATTTTATGAAAAAGATTCTCTCAACCTTTTTACGCTCGGCGGACTAGGCTTTTATTACCCTAAAGCAATGCACAGTGACGGTATTGAAACTGAATCAAGGGCCACTGCCGGTATTCATGTAGGAACAGGGATCGATTTAAAATTAAATCCTGACCTGGGAATGGGGTTTATGGGGCACTTTCATAAACCTTTTACCATAAAACAAGAAAATACCAGGGATGTAAGCGGTGCGTATTTTAATTTGATGACCTACCTCTCCTATAACTTTCTTTAACTGACCTATACTAATGGGGATGGCTTTTATACAACAGGTTAATATGCTTAATGTTTTTCACCCTAAGGTACAAATTGCTATTAAAATCATTATGCATTTAATTGATATTAAGGAGTGAGTTAATACTTCATCCCCATCGTGGTGGATCAGTTTATAATTTTCTCTAACTAAACTAGACTCACTGCATCTTATATTTCAGTCATAAAGTATTTGCGTAAAACCATTGTTTTGAGCTATTATGGCCAGCAAAACGTTTTAAAAAAAGGATAAGCCATGAAGCATGACATTTTGGAGGCGGAAAGAAAGCCGTCAGATATTAACGCTATAAAACTCAGAGAAAAAGGAATTATTCCTTGTGTATTGTTTGGTGAAAAAGAAGAATCTATTCCAATTGCAATCAAAGAATCACTTCTTGCAAAAGGTCTAAAGACTGGACATAAAATTTTTCAAATTCAATTTGATGGTACTCAATACCTTGTAAACATAGATACCGTTCAAAGACATCCAGTAACCAGAAGACCTATTCACGTGGCTTTTCATAGAATAAAAATGAATGAAAAAACAAAGGTATCTGTACAAATTCATTTTGTTGGTCACCCCATTGGCGAAAAAGAAGGTGGTATTTTAGTTCACCAAATGGATAAGATTGAAGTTATCGCACTACCAATGAATATTCCTGAATTTGTAACTATCGACGTAAGTGATCTCGTACTTAGTGCAGGTAAACACGTAAGAGATATTCCTCCACTACCAGGTGTTGAATTCCATGAAGATGATCTGGATAAAGTAATTTGTACATGTACTCCACCTAAAGCTGAAAAAGTTGCTCAACCAGTTGCTGTTGAAGGTGAAGAAGGCGCTGCTGCTGCGGCTGCTGCTACACCAGCTGAAGGCGAAGAAAAATCAGAATAGTTTTTATTAAATAGCTTTCAAAAAAAAGGGGCCAATATATGGCCCTTTTTTTATGCTCTTTTTATAGTTACTTTATTAATCACTACAGCTTCTACCGGTTTATCCTGATAATCAGTTTCAGTTTTGCCAATTGATCTAACCACATCCATACCTCTTATTACTTTTCCAAAAACACTATGGTGATTATCAAGATGAGGAGTAGGGGCCAAGGTTATAAAAAATTGAGATCCATTAGTACCAGGCCCTGCATTTGCCATGGATAAAATTCCCTCACAATTATGTTTTAATTTAGGGTGAAACTCATCTTTGAATTGATAACCAGGACCACCATTTCCTCTGCCAAGTGGACATCCACCTTGAATCATAAAACTATCAATGACCCTATGAAAAATAAGTGAATCATAAAATGGCCCTTGTTTTGTAGTTTCCTGTCTGCCTTCAGCTAGATTGATAAAATTCCAAACAGTTTCAGGGCATTCCTTTACATAAAGTTCAATTTCGAACTCCCCCAAACTGGTGTTAAATACAGCACTGACTTGATCTAACTCTTCCTTATAAGCATTTTTTGACATCTTTGATCTCCTATAATTGTTCTAATTTAAAATTACCAATAATTTCTTTGGGAGCAACTTTCTTGGGGGTGTATAAATATAGTTTTTGCTCAGTAGAAAACATTCCATTTAGATTAACTGAAAAAGAAAAATCTCGATTTCCATCTTCTAAAAAAATACTGAACATTTCTGCGGGTATGATACGAACATCATATTTATCAAGTTTGGTATTTTTCAACACTTTTGAAATTGCATAATAATCTTGGCACATACTAATCACTACTGGATGACCAAGCAACATCTCAGGTCTGGCAAAAAGCTTTACCAATTGCTGGTTAAAATCAGGACCATTTATTAATGGGTCAATCCAAATCAAATTAACTCTTTCAAATTTAGGTTTTTGAAAGGCGTAAATACCTGATTTAATCTTATCCAATACATCATAGAAAAGACTTTCTTCATTTTTTAAAAATAAATTTTTATTCTCATAGAATTGACTGAGCATCTGATAATCTTTATTAAACTGATATTGAAAATGGATAAGCTGATGGTAATTTAAATTAAAACTTTCCATCATATTTTTCATATGAACATACTTTACTCTGATACTCCTTAAACAATTTCCAGTTTCCGAATAATTGGCCCAGTCAGGTAGTTCTGATAAAAAATAATGAACCACTCCTGAACTTTGATAATATTGATCTAAATTTTTTTTCAGATCTTCGGTACCTTTGGAACCAAGAGTGCAAGAATTAATAAAGAGACAAATAATAAGTATTAAAAAATTATAACAAAATTGCATTTTGAAAATCTATCATAAGAAGAATGCTTTGACATCTCCATGATCGATAACAGAATTTTCGGCAAAATTATAAAGAAATTCTATAAAAGATCCCAGCGCCAGATAGGAAGATGTGGATTTATCAAACTCAGCTCCATAACGTAAATACAATTGGCCATCTTCTGCAATATACTCTTGGCAATATCTGATTTTAACAATAGCAGGGATATAAGACTTATTGGTAAAATAAAGTCGAAGCGTAAACTCTGTGCCTTTAGCTAGCTTTTTTTCCTTGGTTTGGTCAGCGGCCACCTCAAACAAGCAACCTTCCTTAGATATATCCACGAGTCCTATAGGATAAATAAGCCCATCTTGGTCCAAAGCAGTGTAGACGCCCATAAGATTTTGAAACATGATTCTTTCAAAACTTCGCCTCTTTTTTTCTACGGACTCTTTCCTCTTTTGAACAAAATCAAGAACTTTCTTAGGCATGTATTTCTCCTTGGCTGGAAGGCCACGGTGCCTTATCGTCTAAAAAAGAAAGATTGTTAATAAATCAGAAATATTATATTAGTTGACCGGTCTAGTCGGATTGGGCGACTTTAAGATCTTTTTCCCGTAATTCGATTGGCCCATTCAGGCGTCTGAGATAACTCATCATAAATTCTAATAAAGGAATCAAGTCTGGATAAGGCCAGGGCATCACTATATTTATCAGGGTCAAGATTTTCCCTGAAAGCACACCCTTTAGCATTTTCCATATGCGTACAATTTTGAAATTTACATTGAACTGACATATCCACCAGATCAGGGAAATAACTGATAAAGTCCTCACAGGGTAAATCTTCCAGCGAAAGTGAACGCACACCTGGTGAATCCACCACTAAAAATTTTTCTAGATCAATTATTTCAGACCAGCTAGTGGTATGTGTACCCTTACCCCATCTACCAACTCCACCAGTTTTAAGTTCAAATTTTTTATTACTCAAACTAGTTATGATCTGACTCTTGCCAACTCCTGATTGCCCAAGGAAGAGTGCGGTTTTTCCTTCAAGTTCACTAATCAGTTCCTTTTTTCCAAGACTTAAATATTTTTTTTCATAAGTGTCATCAATCGCCGACATTTCATAAGATTTAATTCCAAGCACGTTCAAACGATCCTGCTCAAATTTTATATCAAATGATTGCGGGTCATACTCATCCATTTTATTAAATACAATTAAAGGCTTTATATTCCATTGAAAGGCCCGTACCAGAAACCGATCTATTATTCCTCTCTTATAAACTGGTTCCGAAACAGAGGTTGTTATAATTAAAAGATCAATATTGCTCGCGGTAACTTTTTTAGAAGCTTCTCTTACTATCACTCGAAATACTTCACCATAGCGCTTATCAATTTCGGTAATGGTATATTTCGATTCTTCGTTAGCTTCTTCCAGCGTTACAAAATCACCAACTACAATTTGATGATCCTTTCCCTTGAGTAGTTTTCCCATTGCCGTAGCAGATACCATCTCACCAGTACCAATTACTTTACATTCAAATTCCCTCTGGGAAGATCGATAAACTCTAGCCTTAATCATGTTTTCCTTTATTTAAAAACCGGTTTTCCACATAAGCTTCTAGATATCCTTTCTTTAAGACATTATCAAAGAGATTTTGCAGAATATTCACTCTATCAGATTCCGGCAGATTGACATCCGTATAAATCGTCTGCCTCAACACATTCACGTAGTAACCAAAAACTTTTTCATTGAACGAGCCTTCATACATTTTAAGGAGAGGTGCCGATTGTCTGAGGCGTTCCCGTATCTCAGGCGTTTTATTTTCAAAGGTCCGACGAATTAAAACATACAACTGTAAAACCTTTTCTGCGTAGTGAGCATAAGCCTCATCATGAAACTTCAGTCCGTGATCTGGATAGATAGAATTGGCCCCCTTTAACCAATTTTTATAAAGTGGGTTGCTTCCTGGTTTTGCCACATTATAAAAATAGGCATGCCATACTTCGTGAAAGACGGTAGCCAAATTATCCAGGGTCATATCGCTCACTCTTTTTAGTTTTTTGGTAATGGGGTCTTGCATATCAAAAGCAAAATATATTTTTTTATTCAGCCGATTGTAATATGCGACCGCATTATCAGGCATATTTTTAAAAACAATTCCCTTGATAGATTTAAACCCTTCTTCCAAATATCTGGTTGGAACATAGATGAGTTTTAAATCTCTTAAAAACTCTGGGCTATTTTTTTCATCAGTGTTTAATTCATACTCATAGGAGGGATAATCAATTATAAATTGATCATATTTTTCGTTTGCAAAAAGATTAAATCCCAGCAAACTCAGCAATAAAAAATACTTCATACCCCACCTAAATCCCTAGTATTACGATTATAATTAACCAATGATATTAATTACTTGATAACTTGACAACGCTCCAATTTCAGAATAAATTCACACAATCAAATCCAAAGCTAGCAATAGTTCTCAAGTGTTTGTTTTTACGGTGCCATAGCGCAGTTGGATAGCGCAACTGACTTCTAATCAGTAGGTCTCTGGTTCGAGTCCAGATGGCACCGCCATTTGCTTGTAGTCTATTGATATGACTATCATCGGACTGACTCTGACGACTCTCATCCCGAGAAGACCGGAGCTGAAATCCAGAATTAAATCAAAGGCTAGGGGGTAACGTTGAGAGTAAAGGAAAATTTTTGAGAGTCATATTTTCCATCTGTAACAATAAAAGAAACCAAACACTCTCCAACCTCAGCTACAGAAGGAGTTCCTTGTATTTGTATTAAAGAACTGGAATAAAGTGAAAATGCTAACCAGTGGCAAGTATGATCCTCCTCTAAAATAATAAAATGTGTTTCATTGGAATCGTCATCAATAATTACCGGCTTGCAAATATATAAAACCGAAGCAGAAGTCGTAGTAGAGCAACTATGACTTACACTGGGAGGTGAATTTTGCGAAAGATTTAGTATCGGAAAATTATCTGGTACTGTTTGCCAAATTTTCGTAAAATCCCATGTGTCAAACAAAGGTAAAACTCCTGGAGCATAGAAATCAGAAAGCGTTCCATGAGGAATTCCATCCATGGTGTTACAACCTCCACCACCTTGATTATCGCAGGTTGCACCTGACCAATAATAAAAATCTGTTCCTGTTAATGAAATATCCGTGTTAATACCTGTAAAAAGAGATACTGAGTTAGAAAGACTTGAACCTTGTACGTCATTTACAACAAATGAATTACTAATTTGATAAGAACTACTCCAATAATCAATGTTTCCAACAGCTCCTCCAACATTCGTCGCAAGACCATTAATAGTCATATTTGAGTAAGAATTATAAATATCACCATAATATTGAACAAATCCCCAAAATCCCCCAATATTGTTTTGAGATACACCGGTACCATTAATACTGCCTTTAACGTAGGAATCACGGGCCACTGTTCTATAACCGTGATGACCAACAAAACCACCAAGATTACTTTCTCCATTAATTGTTACATCTGCAGAACATGAATAAAACCATAAAGGAGAATCCTCGGCCACACCCGCAAAGCCTCCAATACCGGCAGCACCATTCAATTCTCCAGTGAAACTTGAACGATAAATTAAACAACCATCTTCATTTATACCGTCAAACCCTCCAATAGAGTTATTACCTGTAATAACTCCTCTAACGTGAGCATTTTGAATAAAATTAGGGCATCCATCGCCTCCAATCAAACCTCCCAGGCCGGAAGCGGTTGGAGAATTGTTAATAATATCAACTTCAATGTTTGTCATTCTTAAAGACATTGCATAACCTGTTAAACCACCGGCAAATTCCGTTGTTGCAGAAACCCGTCCATTAATAACAATATTTCTTCCAGAACATCCGTAAGTAATACCCATCAACGATCCGACAAAGGATACGCCGCTTACATCTGAATTAATTATGCTTACATTTTTAATGGTACTTGACTCACAATCTCCAATAAGTCCTCCAACCTGAGTTGAGTTCGGTGCATTTATATTAATATCTTCGAGATTTAAATTAGATATATAGGCAAGTTCAGCATAATTTATTACCCCAACGTTATTTCCACTTGCTCGATTTATAGTAATATTTGATAGAGTATGAAAATTACCAAGAAGCTTACCCGCAAAAGGAGTTACATTATCACCGATTCCATCAAAGGAAATATCTGTGAAATCCAAATTTTTTTGAATACTAAATACTGAGTAAAAATGAGAAGGGTTATTTGCTATCTCTGCAAATTGTTCTGCTGTACAAATAATGTAAGGATCAAAAAGGGTACCAGTACCTTGAGCATATGGGGAATTTGTTAAAAGCTCGCCATGACAGGTTTCTTGAGAGCTAGTTAAATAATTGCTAATTTCTACAACAAGTGTGTTTTTACAGGCCATGAAAAGCAGGGGTAATAAAAGCATAATTAAGGTTTTATTCATAATTATTCCTTATTTAGCCATGATACGTTTTCAACTTTATTGTAACATACGTTAAGAATTACAATTAATTAAAAGAAATTTCCAATTATGAAACGTTATTTTCAATAGTTACATCTGTTAAACATGACTCCAAAACCAGCTTTTTATCAATAGCCCAATATCATTGGCAGTACTTAGGGTTTCAGGAATTTAGATTTTAGGAAAAATAAAGGGGTAGATGATTTCAACCCCCTACAATTCAATTAATTTTTGTTACTGGCAGAGTTCAGATAGCACCCCCATTTGCCCCTAATCTACTGATATCAATGACAAAAAAAATGAAACACATCTGCGCCTTTTACCGATGTTTTAAAATTCTACAAGTTATTTGATTTTTTTTGTTTTTTCCGATGAGTGAGAGGACGGTTTTTAGTTAAACCCAGTGTTTAGTAATTATAAAGAAATTTGTTTTTTTATATTTAGGAATAATGCTTTCTTCGCAAAACGTTTTTGCCATGGCAGATTGCCTAAGATCTGTTTTATCAGATCAAAAAGCAGAAAAAATCAGACCAATTTCTGAAATTGATAATGCTGTTGACCGAACTGATTCAAAAATCACACAGATGTTGGAAAATGCTATAGGCAAAATAGAGACTAAGGAGAGAGAAGTAATTATAAACGGTAACAGATATCAAGAAAAAAGTGGAGGTCCTTTAAAACTTGAGCATAATAATATACTCGCTGGATCGGAGGTTTCTGGAGGGAAACAACCAAATTATATAATTGATTTAAAACATCCGGCAATGAGGCCAATATTAGAATACGCAAAAGAAATAGGAAAAAGGGATTTACCTATTTGGGATAAAGTTGATTTGATTCAGCAAAAAGTTTTAATAAGTTTGAAATCCAAAAACCCTTATATTAATCCAGATTATCAAGCCTTATTAAAACGTTACTTTGAAGAGGGAATACCAATTTCTCTGGGTGAATATCTTAAACATCACGTGGGTGTATGTCGAGAGCATGCCGCTCTTCTTCATTTAGCTTTAACTGAAGCAAATATTGAAAGTAGATATTTATATGTTCGCACAGCCGTTCAGTCAGAAAGAGGAAGAGATCATGCGATAGTAATTTTTGAAAATAACGGAGAGCTTTATATTGCAGACGCTTACTTTAAGGAATTCCACAAACAAAAACTAAGGGATGTGTGGATAGGGGCACCAGAATCAGATAAATTTTTTCCTTTTGATCAAGTTTTACCCTATCCAAAAATTTGGAAACCAGAAATTAAAGAGCCATTACCTAGCATATTTAATAAAGATTTTACTTTATTAAATAAAAATAACATTTCGGTAAGCGAGGATTACCTTTTTTATAAATTATAGTTAATCATAGGAACTTCCATTAGTAATAATTCTGAGTCCCCTAAAGATTTAATAGTGATATCATCAGAAACTGTTACGCCTAAACCATCTCTGGATGTCAAAGTTATTCCATTTACTTCAATCAAACCATTTATGATAAATAAGTACAGTCCATTTTGTTTTTGGTTTAATTTATAATCGATCACTTGATTCATTTTAAGTTTTGCAAGCGAAAAGAAAGCCTCTTGATTTATAGTCAAAGAACCACCTCTTCCATCGGGAGCAACAATTAGTGTTAGATCTTTATCCGATCCAGAAAAGTCCTTTTGCTCATAACGTGGTGTCACTCCAAGTTTTTTTGGCAACACCCAAATTTGCAGTAGTTTTACGCTTTCCTCATTTGAAGCATTCTTTTCAGAGTGATATATCCCCGTCCCCGCTGACATAATTTGAACTTCGCCTTTACTGATCACACCATGTCTACCAACACTATCTTGATGTTCAAGCTTTCCCTCTAACGGAATCGAAACAATTTCCATATCCCTATGCGGGTGAGTTTCAAAACCACCCCCGGCTTCTATCAAGTCATCATTGATAACTCGAAGTGCCCCAAAATGCATACGGTGTGGATTATAATAATCAGCAAAGCTAAAAGTATATCTCGATTTAAGCCAGCCGTGATCAGCTTGACCTCTTGAATCTGAAGGATGACTAATCGTAAACACCTCGTTTTTTACATTTCTTACTTACATAATATGTGTAAAAAATAAGGCCAATTTTACTTTTATTTATCTAGAATTAATATAATTTATAAGACTTTGCAATTACGGATCTCGTTACCGTGTGGAGCTTGGAAATAATCAAATACTGCTCTTTGAGCAGAATATCTCAATGAATAATTATTAAGATTATAAGTCACGGATCCACCGTATTCAGATGAAAGCATCAAGGTAGCCGGTCCTTCGGTAATAAATTCACCACCTGTAAAATCGTTCATAACCTTAACTTTCATATAAGTGATATCTGCTTTATTAGAAATTTCTATAAAGTAATTATAACACTTAACAGTGGTGGTATTCTTTATAACGTATCCGTTCAAGGGTGAATTAAAATAATCGCTGGAATTGGCAAACGGAATAATTAAAACAAAAGCAATCATCAATGCTGAAATTTTCATAGAAAGACTCCTCGATTTAAAATTGAAGGAGTATATCTATTTTGATGCTTTTGGCCAGCTAAATATTAAGTGCTCACCCTCCGCTACTGCTATGCCCATGGATTTCAAGGATATTCACAATAGAAAGAGTGCAAACAAAGAATTGAAATGAAGTGGAGACAAAACGTAATTTATCAGTGATCTTTTGATACCAGTTTTAAATTTTACTTCAGATTGAGCATAAAAAATCCAAGAGTGATATTCTTTAATAGTAAATCATTATACCAGTTATCCACATAGTAAGTCATTTAAGCGCAGTGGTATTTGGATTGCAAATGTGAGTTTGTTTTGTCTTAATATAAGAAGGAATATTATTGGAGGAATTTACGATGGTATCATTGAAACTTTATGGTTTTGTATTTGGCTTCGTGTTATCAATTCATGCTTATTCGAATGTTAATTTGGATGGTAGTGGTCGTAGTGGATATTCTGGAGCATCAGGGATCAACGGTACCTGGTACGGGGATTTTGGACGCGAAGGGGAAGATGGAAGTTCTGGAGCATCTGGACGACCGGTTAATGTTATACTGGCAGACGAAAACGGAGAATTAAAAATCATTGGAAGTGTGGGACAAACTTCGATTAATGAGTCCACTTCGCAATACGGAAAGAAAATATTTATTTCCACTAGAGGTGGAAATGGTGGTGATGGCGGAAATGGCGGCGATGGTTATCAGGGAAGAGATGGTAAAGATGGAATAGATGGCAGAGATGGACGAACTGGGCCTACGGGAAGAAATGGCAGAGATGGAACGAGATATAGTCCAAACGGTGAAAATGGATACGATGGTGGAAGAGGCAGTGATGGCGAAAATGGTACTGACGGCGAGGATGGTACCAATGGTGGAAGTGGAGGAAACGGTGGTGATGGTGGATCTGGCGGAAATGGCGCAGCCATTATAGTAAAGTATAAGGACTCCGCAGTACTTATGCATGTTTTTGCAGACTATGCTTTTGGAAGAAGTGGATCTGCGGGAAGCTATGGTTCTGGAGGAAGAAAAGGACTTGGTGGTAG
>Ga0208375_1002626_pt1 | contig 16512 bp, 6 predicted proteins | sample RifOxyD1_FD_184038 | JGI IMG/M metagenome (GOLD analysis project Ga0208375, IMG submission 184038) | Soil microbial communities from Rifle, Colorado - Rifle Oxygen_injection D1 (SPAdes) | ecosystem: Environmental > Terrestrial > Deep subsurface > Rock core/Sediment | place: Rifle, Colorado... | reverse complement strand
GCACCAACGGCAATCACCGGAACAGCTAACTATGTTCCTAAATGGAGTGCCACTGCTCCCTACCTCACAGCCACCTCCTCTATCTATGACAATGGCAACGTGGGGATTGGGACGACAGTGCCTGGAGCGACTCTTGACATTAATGGTAATCTCAAGATCGGCACAGTTACCAGTGTTGCCGATAACAACAGTGTCTTGACGGTTGATTCTGGAATAGTGAAATACATTAATACTACTTCATGGGACAAAGATTCAAATAACGATGTCACTACTTTCTTAGGATTGACAGATACGCCATCATCATACACAGGCAACGGCACATATCTAGTTAGGGTCAATGTCGGGGAATCTGCCCTTGAGTTTGTTGATGCTGGAACATTGGGTGGCTACTGGACCAGAGTGGCTGGCAATATCTATCCATTAACGGCCGATGATACTCTGTCAGCTACTTCCAGCGCGGCCACAGTCGCTACTTTTACTCAAGGAGATGTGAGTAAATTAGCTCTAAGAGCTGGAGGAACAACTGAAGCGGCTGGAGTGTTTGTTTATGGTAATGGTAATACCGGCATTGGCACTTCTTCACCTGGCGCATACAAGTTAAACGTGGCTGGTAATACATATATTGGTGGCACTTTAACCACAACCGGAGCCATTACTGCCCCAACCAGTACTAATACCATTAACAGCTTAATCATTAACTCAGGCGCATTGTCTGGAATCACGACTCTATCCATGAACAACCAATTAACTAATTCCTATGCTAATACTGCTGCCATTAACCTTACCGGTAACGCCAGTGGCATTACCTTTGGTGGCACTGGCGTTAATCAGATCATTACCGGAGGCACCAATGCTTTGGCCTTGATGCCTGGAGGCAATGTGGGTATCGGCACCACGGCGCCTTTATGGAAACTTCACGTATCTGGAGCTATTGGATTAAGCAGTACTATCTATGCTCCCAATATTGGCACTGGCACTGATGACAGTGTGGTAGTTTTAAATACTTCTGGCAATCTAGTTACTGACGAGATTGATTCACGTGTCTGGGGAACCACTCTTTTGAATGGTTCTTCATTAACACAGAATTATTTAACTAAAGTTGATGCAACCACCAACCAACTAATTAACTCTGTTGTTTTTGAGACTGGAGGTAATGTGGGGATTGGGACGACCGTACCAAGGACAAAATTTGATATTAATTATTCAGCAGATACATCTACTGATTGGTATACGGACACAAAAGCAGGTTTAATTATTACTAACTCTGATGCTTCGGGAGACTCGGCGGTTTTAAAGCTTGCAGACACAACTGCCAGAATAGTTTATGGTGCTGGCTTGTCTACCGACAAACTTATTTTTTCATCAAGAGAGTCTGCTGCAACTACCACTGAGTCTGTGGCAATAGACAATAATGGCAACGTCGGCATTGGCACCACAGCGCCCGGATACAAACTTCATGTGAATGGGACCCTCGGCCTAGAAAGTACTATCTATGCTCCCAATATTGGCGCGGGCACCGATGACAGTGTTTTGGTTCTCAACAGTTCGGGTAATTTAGTAACTGATGAGATTGACTCACGTGTCTGGGGAACCACTCTCTTGAATGGTTCTTCATTAACACAGAATTATTTAACTAAAGTTGACAGTACCACCAATCAACTAATTAACTCAGCGGTCTTTGAGATTGGCGGCAATGTGGGAATTGGGACCACAGAGCCGGCATACAAACTCTCTGTCGATGGCGCGATTGCTGGCTCGAGCTTTAGAGACATTAGCTTTCCAGATTATCATGTCACTCCAGGATCAGCTATCAGCGCGGCTTTGGCCGGAAACGTGGGGATTGGGACAACGGCACCAAGCTCACAGCTCGATGTTGTCGGCAACATTGAATTAAATCAATATTTGTATTTTGCCAATGCAACTACAGAATACCTAAGATGGGATACTTCTGATTTTATTCTGAGCGATGATTTGTTGCCTTCAGCCGCCAATACTCTCAATCTCGGCTCAACCGCGGCAGAATGGAATTCCCTTTATCTTAGCGACGGCACTGGCTCTACTGCTGACGGCGGGCTGTTCTTTGGCTCAGATCAGGATTTCTTATTTACTTACGACGGCACCAATAACTTTTTGAAATTATCCGATGGCACCAATACTTTTCTCTCAGTCAAAGACACCGGCACTTTGGCTAATTTTGCTTTTAATATCGATGATGTGGAAATCACCGAAGCCAGCATGAGTGCCAATATTCCGGCCAGTTTCAATGCCGCTGGCGATACGGAAATTGCTTATAACCTGAACTTTAGCCATGACACGGCCGGTTATATTCGTTCGCTTTCCCCTCTTTATATCGAGGCCGGTGACGCCAACAGTGCCGAAGACCTGATCTTGCGCTCTCGCGGCTCGGGTGACGTAGTCATCGGCAACTCCACCAGCTATTTTTACAACAACGGCAGCTTTGAGGTCAAAGATGGCGCCACTTCCCGTTTCTTTGTCAACGCGACAAGTGGCAATGTAGGTATTGGGACGAGTTCACCAGCATTTAAGCTTGAAGTTTCGGGTGATCTGTCTGCAAATAAATATGTCGTTCAAAATTCAACCGATGGTACAAGCGCAAAAGGTATATATATGTGGGACGAAAGTGATACAAACTGGGGTATATATATGGGTCAATCTGGGGCTGGCAAATCTTTGGGCGATGGTACTGCAGCAGCAGGAGCTCAATTTAGCACACACGCAATCAGGTTTAGAGTTAACAACTCATCAACTCAAGGCTTTATTTGGGAAAATAGTGCTGAAAGTATGTTAATGTCTCTTCGTGGTAGTGATGGTTTATTATCAGTAGCCGGTAATGTGGGGATTGGGACAACAACCCCGACTCATCCGCTCACTGTAAACGGTGTGGGTATGTTTGGAACTGCAAATGCCAGCGAAACACTTTTGGGTTTGACTGCAAATACAACCGGACACGAAGGTATTAGTTTATATCATAATGGCTCAGCTGGTTATTTAACGGCAGTCGATGCTGGCACTGCTTGGCATAACATTAATTTTCAAGCTCTTGATTTTGATTTCCAGGCTGCTGGATCAGGATCAGATATGTATATCACCTCAGGCGGCAACGTGGGAATTGGAACAACAGCTCCCTCAGCAGATCTGGCAGTTGTTGGACATATTTTCTCCGGCAACTCCGGATCCACATTTAGCAATGCTGGCTCTTGGAATGCTGTAATTGATAATGCCGGCGGAGCACATAGTCGTATTACTACCAGAACTACTTCTGGAGGGATTACTCTTGATATTACAACTCATGACTCTGGTTGGGCCAATGCTCCAGTTGGCGCTCATATTCTAACCAGCACTACCCATCCTTTAAGTCTTGGAACAAATAATACTGTTAGAATGACTCTGGCCTCAGGTGGCAATGTGGGTATTGGTATTACTGCTCCAGCTACTGCCCTTGATGTAAATGGCGTCATCACAGTGCGCTCTCTTGGCACAACCGGAGCGGCTACCCTTTTGATCCGAGACGCTAGCAATCGAATTGCGGCTTACAGCTCGTCTTTGCGCTTTAAGGATAATGTTACGGACTTGACGCTTGATTCCAGTAAAATATACGACTTAAGACCGGCATCATTTAGATGGAAAGAAAGCGGCTTATCCGGATTTGGTTTAATCGCCGAGGAAGTCAATAATGTTTTCCCGGAAATGGTGACTCATTCGTCAGACGGACAGATTGAAGGTGTCGATTACTTGGCATTTACTGTCTTATTACTCGACCAAATTCAAGAAATAAAACCGTTGGTGAACAATGTTGCCCTAAATAGCACCGGCGACCTGACCATTGAAGGTAGTGATGGCAATTATGCCATTCGCGATACTCAAACCGATACTTTGATTACCAAAATGGCTGGTCTGGCTGAGGCGACGCTAGGTAAAATCAGAGCCGGTATGATTACCACCAAAGAATTAGTCGTAGAAACAGTCGCTACTATTCAGGGTAATCTTACTGTTAATGGTACTCTCACAGCACAAAATATCACGTCACCAACTATTACTAACATCGAAACTAACCTACAAGCCCTAACAACTGAAGTCAATAATCTGCAAACAACCATGGACACAGTAATTACCCAAGACATTAATACCGGTAAATACTTTATGAGCGCAGAAGCCCTAACGACCGTAAATCTAACTGTCCAAGACAGCGCCAACATCGCCAGCATCACCCTTGAACAAAGTAATATCAGCACCACTCTGGCCCAACTTAATTTGAGCGCTTTGGAAAAAGTGACTTTCTTTGGCGACAAGGTCACTATTGCTCAAGACGGTTCGATTACATCCAAAGGTGAGATCATTGCCAAAAAAGGCATTAAAGTGATCAATGATGATGAACAATTGGTTGCCGAAATTAACGCCTCTGGCAGCGCTTATTTTGCCGAAGGCGTCACTTTTGACAAAAATATGGCCTCAGCCAGTGCTGTGATTGCGGCTGAGCAAACTTTTAGTGAGATTGGTGAAAACACGAGTTCAATTGTTACCAACGGGGAAGCCTCAGGTCAGGCCGTGCTACCAACAGGGCAACAGGAACTGCTAATTCGCAATAGCAAAGTGATGGAGAATTCGTTAATCTATATTTCTCCGGAAGGAACAACCAGTGGCCAGCTGCTTTACTTAGATAGCAAAAAGGAAGGCGCCTGGTTTAAGGTAAAAGTAGACAGTCCGGCAACTAACGAAATCAAATTTAACTGGTGGATATTATGATAAAAAACACGCATTTTGATTTTAATCTGAGTGCCGAACGCCGTAATTTTCTTTTGGCTTTGGCTCTATTCATAATTATCACTACCGTGTTTTTTGGTGTTTATCAGTTCACCAAAAAAGCCCAGGCTGGCTGGTGGAACGACACCTGGCAATATCGTAAAAGCACTACTATAGGTTCCGGTAGCGCAGGAACATCTAACTATCAAATATTGGTGAATGACTACAATACGGCTGCCGATATTACCGCTGCCAAAATGCAGACCGATTGTGGCGATATCCGCTTTACCTCACAAGCCGGAGTGGAACTCCCCTACTGGATTCAAGACGGAACTTGCAACAGCACAACTACGGATATTTGGGTAAAAGTGGACAATATTCCTGCGACCGGCGGCACTACTATTTATATGTATTACGGCAATCCCTCGGCCACAAACCAGAGCCGCGGCAATGACACTTTTGAATGGTTTTATGATTTTGCCGGAACCACGATTGATACCAGTCTTTTGAATTATGGCGGCGGGACTTTTTCCCAAAATGAATACTTATCAATTGTCAATGGTGCCGACGCCTGGGATATTTATCTCTTTACCAATGCCACTTTTAATCGGAATTTGATTTTCCAGGCCAGATTCAAAGCGGATAGTGGCGCTCGAGCCATGATCGGCTGGCATGATTCCGGCACCGGCAACACTTATACTGATCTGGTATATGCTCAATACTTTAATAATGGTACTTTCACAATTTACGAAGACGGCAATCTTCGTGGTTCAGTTGGCAGTTATACTGTAGGAACTTGGTATGACGCCAAGGTTGAGCTTCTGGGAAGCGGGGCTAATTACTATTACAAAGCATTAACTGATTCCAGCTGGACAACTCTTTATAATTCAACTTACTCTCAAGAAGATAGTCTCAGACCGGCAGTAATTCATTATGATGTGACTGAAAGTTCTCATACGGACAGCTGGTTTGCCCGCAAATATTTGGCCACCGAACCCACAGTCACCGTCAACTCGGAAGAACAAGGGGTGAGCCCAATCGCCTATTACTCTTTTGACGAAGGTAGCGGCACCACCGCCCATAACCAAATGGAGAAAAATAGTCAATCCGGATTAATCGGCTGGTGGAAATTTGACGACGCTGCCAGTGGCACTACCCCGGCTCCTCAGGACAGCATGGATGTTAACGATGGAACGTGGGCCGGCAATGCTGCTTACACCTCAACCGCGAAAATTGGTTCGGCCGCCACTTTTGACGGCACTGGCGATTACATTGAGGCACCTATTCCCTGGACAATTGGCTCAGAAATTCAGGCTTCAGGAATTACCTATAGCGCCTGGATTAAAACCTCAACAACGGCAACGGCCGGATCAATCGCCGGCATTGGTAAAGATGGCGGCTGTGCTCATTACTGTTTAACTGGATTACAAATTAATCTTCAGGGAGCTGGAATTGTATCTATGGTAATGTATGACGGCAGCTCATACCAATATGCTAATTCCAGCGCCTCAGTAGCGGACAATGCCTGGCATCATATTACTGGCGTTTACCGAACGAACGGCTACCTTGAACTTTATGTTGATAGCGTGCTTAATAGCCGAGTTAATGCCGGCAACTTACTAGATCGCTATACTTATGGAAAAATTGCTATTGGGGCCAATATTGATGAGAATCCAGATGCTGAATTTTTTACCGGTCAAATTGATGATGTTCGCGTATACAATCGCGCTCTAGATAGTGGTATTGTCAGCGCTTTATATTACACTACTCAAGGTCATCTGATCAATATGGACCCCACCAGCGACTGGGTCGATGGCGCCAGCCAAAATCCGCAACAACGCCCCTTGGGCAAAGCGCTTGATTTTGACGGTTCAAACGATTATATCGCTGTTGGCAGCACTTTGGACGATGTTAAAACCTTATCTTTATGGATTAAACCAACGACTAATACCCAAAATATTTTGGATTTGGACGGAGGCACTCATTACTTGACTATTAGCTCTGGAACGGTTTCGGCAGCCGGCTTTGGCTCACCCACTATTTACGTGAATAATACCGTTAATGGAATAGTAACGGCAGGAATCTGGAATCATATTCTCGTAGTTACTAATACCAGTTTTGATGCCAGTGCTATCACTATTGGTAAAATCACTAGTAATTTTTTTACTGGCCAAATTGATGAAATCAAGATTTATAAACAGACCCTATCGGTAGACCAGATTAAAGTCGAATATAATCGCGGGGCCGGCGTGGTGATGGGCGCTGGGACTCATGCCGGCGCCGGCGCGGCCCCATTTGCATATTGGAAAATGGACGAAGGTGGCGGCTACAGTGCGTTTGATTTTTCCGGCAACAATTATACCGCCACTATGAGCGCAACCATGACCAGTAGTGACTGGATCAACGGCAAAGTTGGCAAGGCTGTTGATTTTGATGGAACAGACGATACTCTTTTTGTCGATTATGAATCTGATTTTGATTTTGAACGGACTCAGGCTTTGAGTATGACTGCCTGGGTTAAAACCAGTGCTACAGGCGCTAAAGCGATTTTTTCAAAATTAAGCAATAGCGACAACTATGAAGGTTACGAATTTAATCTGACAACCGACGGCTATTTGAGATTTATGGAAATTAATCAGGCGTCAACCAATCGTTTGGAGGTACAGGGAACAACCTATGTTCAAGATGGAGCCTGGCACCATGTGGCCGTGACTTATGATGGATCAAGTAATGCCAGTGGCATTAAACTATATGTCAACGGCGTTTTGGAATCAACAACAACAAATCATGATACCTTATCGGCCTCGATTCTTAACAATTTCTTACCCTATGTTGGCTCACGTAATAAAATCGGCTCGTGGTTTAACGGTGCCATCGATCATTTAAAAATTTATAAATATGTCCGAACACCAGAACAAATTCATTTTGATATGGCGACCGGTTCACCAATCGCCTATTACTCTTTTGACGAAGGCGGTGGCACGACAGCCAATAATAGTCAGGAAAAAATCAATCAAAAAGATTTGGTGGGCTGGTGGAAACTGGACGAGGGGGCTGATGATCTTTGTACGGGCGGCGCAAATGATATTTGTGACGAGATGAAAGTGAACGATGGCACTAATAGCAGTGCCACTTGGGCAACTGGCCGACCGGGCGGCGCCTTGACCACTAACGGCAGCAGTACTTATTTTCAAATTCCTGACCATGACAGTATTGATTTTGCTTACAACCAGGACTTTGCTGTTTCATTCTGGGTCAAGGACGGCGGCAGTAATGCTAATGCTGATGCTATTGTTGAGAAATGGGCAGCTAGCGGCAGCTATCCTTATGTTTTTCGTTATGACACTTCCAACAGTATCAAATTCTATCGTTACGACGGCACCAATAATCCAGGATCAATCGGAACGACAACGATAAACGACAGCGCCTGGCATCATATCGTGGGTGTTAAGAACGGCTCAACTCTTTATCTGTACATTGACGGTGTCTTAAACGACAGTGACACCGACACCACTACCGGAACCACCACTAATAGTTCGCCAATTTATGTAGGTATGCGCGGAGGAGGCACAAATTACTATGCCGGGACCGTTGACGACATTCAAATCTACAACAATGCGCTGACCGCCAGCGAGGTATCGGCACTCTACACTTCTACTAAAGGCGCCTTAGTCAATATGGATCCGAACTCTGATTGGGTCGATGGCGCCAGCCAGAATCCGCAACAACGCCGCTTGGGCAAAGCGCTTGACTTTGACGGCACTAACGATCGGGTGCATATTCCTTACACCAGTAAGTTAAATTTAAGCGGCCGTTCTCCCTTTACTATCAGTGTCTGGATTAATCCGGACGCAGACCTGAGCAGGGCGATTCTAACACAAACTGACGGCACTGATAATACTTTTGCTTTGGCAAGATGGAGCTCTGGAGTAATCGAGTTTGGTCGTAATTTTGCTAATTTAAGCAGTGTTGTCGCCCCTAATAATCAATGGACCCATATTATTGGTGTTTATGATGGAGATTATTTGTACTTGTACATTAATGGTAAAATAGACGGTGATCCACAAGCAGATAATAGTAGTGCCCCGTTGTCACAGGACGTGCTGATTGGAGCCTATGACTATGATACGCCCAGCTTGTTTTTTGACGGCTTGATTGACGAAGTCAAAATCTATAATTATGCCTTGACGGCTGACGAAGTCAAAACAGAGTACAATCGCGGTGCGGCGCTAGTACTGGGGGCGGGCAAAAGCGAATCTGATCCGGCAACCAGCCTGGTGGGCTGGTGGAAACTAGACGAGGGGGGCAGCTACACTGCTTTTGACTCCTCTGGCAAAAATAATACCGGAATTCTTACCAGCGGCCCCTCCTGGGCTCAGGGTAAAATAGGCAAGGCTCTTAGCTTCGACGGTTCGGACGATTACGTACAAATTCAGGATAATAGCTCTCTTGATACTGACGAAGGAGCTTTTACTTTTTCTTTTTGGATAAACCCAAATACTAGCGCTTCACAACAAATGTTATTAGCAAAACGAAGTGCCAGTACAACCAAAGAGTTTCATATATTATTAGGTCCAACAGGTTATATTAGTTTTGATCGCTATCTTCCGTCTGGCGGCGGTGTGAATAGTACAACCGGCATTGTCAAGTTTAATACCTGGAATTATGTCACGGTTGTTTTTGACGATTCTGCCAATCAGGTCAGTTATTATGTAAACGGCGTATATGACACTACTGCCTCTTATACCGAAGAATACGCTGGCACTCAAACCGGGAATTTATATTTTGGCCGCGATCCAATTACTGATAACCTTCCCTATGGCGGTTTACTTGATGATGTCAAAATCTGGAACAAGGCCTTGTCCTCTGCCGAAATTGCCTGGGAATACAATCAGGGCGCGCCAATTTATCATTGGGATTTTGATGAGGACCAGGGAATTTTGGCCGGCAATGCTCAAGGCAAAGCAGTAACCACTGATGGTTTAGTGGGCTTTTGGACCATGGACTCAACCACAGTCAATGATTTGAGTGGGAATGCTAACAATCTCACTAACTCCGGTTCCCCCACTTCTGTTGCCGGAATCAAAGGCAATGCCGTGGATTACTTGGCCTCAAGTAGCCAATATTCGTACTGTACTGATGCCAACTGCGGTGCGGATCTGGATTATCAGGGCAATGGCATTGCTGTAAGCGCCTGGGTAAAGGCAGACTCGGCCATTGGTGCCAGTAATCGGTTTATTGTTGACAAATCATACTATACTAGCAGCACAGATAATGGGGGTTATTTTTTGCTCGAAAGTCCTACTTATGGCCTTGGTTTCTGCGTCCGAAATTCAGTCGGAACTGATACAACCAAGTGTGCTTATAAATCAGCCACAGCCCTTTCAACAACTTATTGGCAACACCTGGTCGGAACATACGACGGGGCAAACGTGAGATTCTATCTTGATGGAGTGTTAGAGGCGACTACTGCCTGCACTACCGGCATTATGAATGTTGGTAATTATTTTGGTATTGGTGCAGGCTACAGCGGAACGGTAAATTATTTTGACGGCAAGATTGATCATGTCAAAGTGTGGCAGCGGGCTCTATCTGCCACAGAAATTAAAGTCGAATACGGTTTGGACGAAAAATACGGCTATCTTACTAATATGGATGCGGCCACAGACTGGGTGGAAGGCGCTTGGCCAAATCCTAATCGACCTAAGCTCGGCAAAGCGCTGGACTTTGACGGCAGTAATGATTATGTGAGCGCTGCCGTCAACTCTACTTATGCTACCTCACTGTCTATCAGTGCCTGGATATATGTTCCCGCCTCCTGGACTAACTCCTATCCAGATATTGTGGGAATTGGCGATCCCTCTACCCACACTGATAATTTTATTGATTTGCTGGCGGCCCACAGCGGCATCTCCAGTTATCCGCATTTTCAAGTTAAAGCTTCGGGCACCAGCTATGCTGCCACCGGAACATCAGTATTAACTCCTGGTTGGCACCATTTGCTAGGGATATTGGATCTGGCTAATCAGAAAATTAAGCTCTATGTCGACAGTAAACTGACGGAAGAAGACACCGGACCAGCCAGTATCAGTATCAGCCAAACCACTAAAATAGGAACAACCTCTAATGATGACAGCACTTTCCGATTTAATGGCCAAATTGACGAAGTCAAGATCTATAATTATGCTTTGACTGCAGATCAAGTGAAATTGGATTACAATAATCGGGCAGCGGTACGTTTTTGATACAGTTAGGATTAATAAATAGAGCTTGATATTTATTATCAGTTCAATACAATAAATAGATGAATATTTTAAAAAACCTTCAAACCCTTGAAAAAGGCTTGCTATTTGGCACCTTTTTTCTGTTTCCGTTAATATTTTTCCCCGGCTTTGCCAATGCGTTTGCCACCGCCAAGATTTTGCTTTTGGCTCTTATTGCCGCCATTCTGCTTATCATTAAAGCCGTGCACATTGTGATTGAGAAAAAGATAGTTTTGCGCGGCTCCAAATTCGACACGGCCCTCTTTTTGCTAGTGGTGGGCTATTTGCTGTCTGTAATTATTGTGTCACCAAACAAGGTGGAGGCGCTCATTGATCCTAATCGCGGCGCTTTAATCGTGGCCTTATTGATGATATTGGCCTTAATCAGCCCCAAAGACAAAATTTTGGCTCTAAAAGCCTCACTCGCCGCTTTGGGAGTGGGTTTGGTAGCCTCGGTTTTGAGCTACTTCTCTTTACTGGGCTTTTTACCCCAATCATTGAGCTTTATCAACACCAAGGGCTTTAATTTCTGGGGGAATATCTTGAGCCAGATAATTTATGTGGGCTTCTTTCTCGCTCTGGCTTTTGATCAGTTAAGAGACGCTCATATTAAAGACTCGGCTAACGCCACGCTTTTACCTGAGGAAAAAAAGCAGCCCAAAGCCGGCCCTGGCTTGCTCAACTTGATTTTTGTGATTGGCTTGCTGTCTTTGGTAATTAATCTTTACACGCTCTTAAAAGACATTAAACCCCAGTTTTTTCCTCTGGCAGAAAGTTGGCAGATCAGCGTAGACACGCTGAAAAACAGTCGCAGCGCTTTATTTGGCGTAGGACCGGCCAATTATTTTTCTTTATACACTCGTTCCAAACCAATGGCAGTAAACGCCAGCCCGGTATACTGGAACGCCAACGTGGAATACTCTCGCTCTGCCCTGCTTCACGTGTTTACCGAAGCCGGCTTAGTGGGAATTATTGCTCTTGGCCTGATTCTTTTGCAACTATATAGAACCGCCCGAACCCAAAAGATGGGCTTGGCCATCGGTGCACTAATTTTGGCCGGTGTCATTTTCCCAATCTCACAGGCTTATTGGTTCTTAATATTTACCGCTGTTTATTTGCTCAAAGAAGACAAAGAACCGCGAAAATTTGATCTTAAGGAACTGGATATCTTTGCCTATGCCACCAGTGTGGCCATTGTGGTACTGGTTTTGACCGGCTTCTTTTTCTACTCCAAAGTGGTTGCCTCTGATTATCATTTGGGTCAGTCGTCAATTGCGGCTCAAAATAATCAGGTGCAACAGGTTTATGAGCTTCAGGTTAAGGCAATTACCAGCAATCCGTATAATAAGAGCGCCCGTAATGCTTTTATCCAGACAAATCTGGCCTTAGCCAATGCTCTGGCTCAAAAAGAAAAGCCGACTGAGGAAGATAAACAGCAGTACACACAGCTCATTCAACAGGCGATCACTAACGCCCGCGATGCTGTGACCCTAAATCCTCAGCAGGCTGATGCCTGGGCTAATTTGGCCACTGTGTATCAATTTTTACTTGGCCAGGTAGAGGATGCTGATTCTTGGACCGTGGCTTCTTGGCAACAAGCAATGGCGGCTGATCCACGCAATCCGGCTTATTATTTCAGCCTCGGAAGCGCTTACTACGGCTTGGGCAATTTTGAAGAAGCGTCCAGATTTTTTGAACAAGCAATTAGCCTTAAGTCTGACATGGCTAACTATTACTATAATCTGGCTTATGCCAATTATCAGAAAAAGGATTATGTGAGAGCCGTGAACGCACTGGAAGCTACTCTTCAGTATGTAAAAAAAGGGACGGATGATTACAAAAAGGTAAACGGTGAGCTGACTGAATTCAAAAAGATGCTGCCGGCTACCCAGGCGCAAGACAACCAGGAATTACAGCCGGAAACGCTCAGCCAGCCGGAAACCATCCCCTCTGGCCAGCCAACCATTGAGCTGCCTGAGGACAGTGCACCACCGGCGATCAGCCCGACTCCTTAAGCTGAAAATAGTATAATAGGCTTTATGCTTATTCAGCAGACGAGTTTTCGACAGGAGTGGCAACAGTTTGTGCTGTTTGGTAAAGGCTATCTCAAACACAAGCTGACCTCGGCCCTAACTAATTTTGAATACTATAAATCTTTGATTGTGGCGCTGTTGATTACTAAGCGCGGCAAGTACCAATCGTCTTTTTTAAACACTTCCTTTTTTTTGCTGGTGGCCAGTATTTATCTGGTGGGTCCGATCATTGCCGAGAACAATCCCCTTTTGGGCCGTTCTCTCGCCAATAACAGTGGCAATAACATGATCGTATCTGTTTATTCTCTCAACTCAACCAATTCTTTTAATACTAAAATTTCCCAAAAACCCCGCGACAGTCTGGTGAATTACACGGTCGCCTCGGGCGACACACTGGGATCAATTGCCAAAAAATTTGATGTTTCGGTGGAGACGATTAAATGGGCGAATGATTTGAAAAGCGATACGATCACAACCGGTGATAAGCTCGAGATTCCGCCGGTTTCGGGGATTGTGCATAAAGTGGTGAGTGGCGACACGGTGTATTCGATCGCAGAAAGATATAATACTTCTTCGCAAAACATTGTTAATTTTCCGTTTAATGAATTTGCAGACCTGGACACGTTTGCCTTGTTGCCGGGCCAGGTGCTGTTTGTTCCAGACGGCACGCCTCCGGCCGCCAAACCGACGGCGCCCTTGATCCGGCCTCAGTTTATGGCCGGCCAATCTGGCTCGGGCTCGTTTATCTGGCCCACTACCGGCTATATTTCACAATATCCGGTTTGGTACCATATGGCGCTGGACATTGCCAATCCCAGTTCCCCACCGGTGCTGGCGGCTGACAGCGGCACAGTGAGCTATGCCGGCTGCTTGGATTGGGGCTATGGCTGCCACGTGATTGTGGACCACAACAACGGCTATCAAACGCTTTACGGACATCTTTCCAGCATTGCCGTTTCTGTGGGCCAAGGCGTGGGTAAAAGCGAAGGATTAGGTAATATGGGTTCGACCGGCCGTTCCACCGGTACTCATTTGCATTTTGAGATCCGCCAAAACGGGGCGCTGCTTGATCCTCAAGGCTATTTGCAATAGCCCGTTCCCCCTGTTCCATTTCGGGAATGGAACAGAGCATAACAACAACCTAAAAAATCTTGCGGTATAGAAACCCTTGTTAATTTTGTATTTTAGTTAATACTGCTAATATGCCTAAACGTTTGGAGATCTTTCACAAGGGCGGTTTTTTTCATATTTTTAATAAATCGATTGACCACAAAACAATTTTCTCTTCAAAAGCATATATTTCACTTTTCAAAAAAACACTTCTCTATTATAGAGCAGCAGAGTTAAGGTACAAATTCTCGCGTTTTAGAAAGAAAAATAAGCAGGGACTTGACGAAGAGCTTCAAAACAATCTTTTACAGCCTCAGCAGAGCTTTACCTGTTTTGCCTTTGCTTTTATGCCCAATCATTTTCATTTACTATTACGGCAAGAAAATGAAACAAGGCTGAGCGATGTAATGCGGCGCGTTTTAATATCGTTTACCCGGACATATAATCTATTAAACAATCGGGGTGGGCCAATTTTTATGCCTCAGTTTAAGGCAGTTGAAGTCAATAATGAGGAGCAATTTGTCCATGTTTCTCGATACATCCATCTAAACCCATATTCATCTGGCCTGATTACTGATCTTGGTGAGTTGTTAGCCAGTTCATTAACTTCTTTGCCAAATTACTTAAACAGGGCTGAAGAGCTGTGTGAGACTAACTATCTCTTGGGAATGTTTGCTAATAACAAAGATAAATATCGGGATTTTGTTCTTGATCAAGCAGACTATCAGAAAAAACTTGAAATTATCAAAAAATCCAGGGCCTTGTAGTAGTCTGTTCCATTCCCGATTTGGAATTTAAGGTTGTTTAGTTGCAGGGGCTTGAGTTCCAGGAACTACGGTAAACTGTTGATTAAATAGATTGTCAGCTTCAATGGCCGTGGCTTCATAAAATTGAGTAGCTAACAACTCAGCGCCAGAAGTTGCGGTTTTATTGGCACCTTGAGTTTCTAGAGAATTAACCTCACTCTTGATTCCATCACAAACCATACTGGAAATTGCCAAAGCTAAAAAAGGGAGTGCCAATAATACCGCACGAATTACTTTTTCTCTTGTACTAAGTCGATCTATTCGATCTTTCATAACAGTATTATAACATGCGCTCAAGCGCGGAGGCAAGAGTGCCTTGCAACAGTCTGTTCCATTCCCGATTTGGAATCACACCGTTTCTAAAAACAGAAAGTATCCATGCGGCACTTTATAAAATACTGTTTTCCCCGAAGCAACGTCTTGTATTGCCTGTTCACGAGAAATACCGAGATTTTCTAAGTAGTCACTGGGAAGTTCACTAGGTTTAACTGTATATATAGTCGAATAACCTTTCACTTCAGGATTGTTACCTACCTGACCTTCTTCTACTAGTACTCTAGGGGGGATTTTGAAGTGTAAAATTATTGGCGTTCCACCAAAAGCTAAGTTAACGGCGGCAAAAGCACAAAGAGCAGCATATTTTGGATCATCTGTTAGAGTTGCTGATAATTGGGGTGCCTCAGGAAAACGAGCGCCATAAAGATCTTGGTTATCGTCAAAAAGTGACAGCATCCGCAGAGCAGAAGTCCCATGTAAAACTTCCTTGCCAAAAAGGTTAAGATTCATAATTGATTATTATATCACAAGAGCGCCTTGTAGCAGGCTGTTCCATTCCCGATTTGGAATTTATGTCAGGCGTTTGAGAGCAACGGCAAAGGCGGCTTGTTTGAGATTGGTCTTGTATTGTTTAGACGCTTGCCAAACTGCTTCAAAAGCTTGAGTAATTTGCCTTTTCAGCTTCTGGTTTACCTCTTCCTCACTCCACCAATAGCCGGCCAAGCCCTGGACCCATTCAAAATAAGAAACAATCACGCCACCGGAATTGGCCAAAATATCCGGCACGCTCACAATGCCTTTTTTATCCAGAATCGGATAAGCGTCTTGTGAAACTGGGCCATTGGCCATTTCAATAATTACTTTAGCCCTGATATTTCCCGCATTTTCTGCGGTAATCACGTTTTCCAAAGCCGACGGCACTAAAATATCCACCGGCAAGGCTAATAATTCTTCGTTCGTGAGCGCTTTGCCAAGCTTGACATCGCAAACCGAGCCTTGGCAATAACAGCCCGCCACACTGCCCTTTTGCTGTTTACACTCCAGGGTTTTGGCGACATCTAAACCGTCTTTGACAAAAACCGCGCCTCTGGAATCGGACAAGGCCACAATTTTGAAACCCTGCACCTCTGCAATTTTCGCAAAATAGTAACCGACGTTGCCAAATCCCTGAATAGCCACTGTCAGCTGGTTTTTGGGCTTGTTTAGCTGTTTGGCTAGCTTTGACAATAACGCCTCCAGCATAAACACTCCGCCCCGGCCAGT
>Ga0208375_1002625_pt1 | contig 16513 bp, 31 predicted proteins | sample RifOxyD1_FD_184038 | JGI IMG/M metagenome (GOLD analysis project Ga0208375, IMG submission 184038) | Soil microbial communities from Rifle, Colorado - Rifle Oxygen_injection D1 (SPAdes) | ecosystem: Environmental > Terrestrial > Deep subsurface > Rock core/Sediment | place: Rifle, Colorado... | reverse complement strand
AGCAAGTCCAAGTTTGAGCCCAAGTCAGAGCCCAAGCTTGAGTCCATCTGCTTCGGCTTCACCTTCTGAATCACCTTCAGCAAGTCCAAGCTTGAGCCCGTCAGCTTCACCATCAGCAAGTCCAAGTTTGAGCCCTTCTGAATCACCTTCATTAAGCCCATCGATGTCGCCATCGCTGAGTCCGTCGGCTTCTGGGTCACCGTCGGTATCGCCTTCTGAATCTCCGTCGGTATCTCCATCAGCAAGTCCAAGCTTGAGCCCGTCAGCTTCACCATCAGCAAGTCCGTCAGTAAGTCTTTCGGCTTCACCTTCTGAATCTCCGTCGGCATCTCCATCTGCGAGTCCAAGCTTGAGCCCGTCTGCTTCTGCTTCACCTTCAGCTTCACCTTCTGAGTCACCGTCGGTATCGCCTTCTGAATCGCCTTCTGAATCGCCGTCGGCATCTCCTTCGGCAAGTCCAAGCCTGAGTCCATCTGCTTCTGCTTCGCCTTCAGCTTCACCTTCTGAGTCACCGTCGGTATCGCCTTCTGAATCACCTTCTGAGTCCCCAAGCGAGAATCCATAATTAAGATGAATTATCCACATTTATTTTTTTATACAGATAATTTGCCAAATAATTTTCATGCTTGTACTAATGGTTTCATTATCAGGATGAGACCAGAGCATAAAAATGACGAAGGATTGTTAAAACATGAACTCATTCATGTAAAGCAATTCTGGTTGAATGGATTGTTAATTCATGCTATTGGGTATAGATTCTCCAAGTCTTATAGATTGAAGTGTGAAGTAGAAGCATATCGAGAACAATTGAAATATCTACCTGCAACCATAGACTTAGGATATTATAAATGGATTTATGCCGGGTTCATGGCAGAAAAATATGGATTAGGTATAACCAAAGAAAAAGCATTAAGGTCACTTATTTAACATCTTGCAGGATCTTAGAGAGGAGAAAATGCAAACGCCAGATTTATCAATTATCATCCCGTCACGAGATTGTGAGTTCGCTTCAAAGACTGTAGATGACATCTTCGCGAAGGCAAAGGGGACCATAGAAGTTGTCATCATGCTCGATGGTTATTGGCCAGACCCTCCTCTAAAAGATTACCCAAATTTGACAATAGTACACAAAGGAACCGCTCTCGGTATGCGTGACAGCATCAATCATGGAGTTGCCCTTTCTAAGGGAAAGTATATTCTTAAGTGTGATGACCACACGTCCTTTGCCGAAGGCTTCGACGAAATACTTAAGAAAGATTGTGAAGAAAACTGGATTTCCATTCCAAGCAGATATTCTCTTGATCCGATAAAATGGGAGAGAACAAGAGGTCCAATCCAATATATGTACCTTACCTTTCCTTATGATCATCATGAGTTGTTTGGCACCGGATTTCATGGTGCCAAGTGGCATGGCCCAAAGGGACTGGAAGGCAGCTATTGGTATCTTGAGAATGAACGTAAGAGAGGACCAAAGATCGATGACCTGATGATATTTCAGGGATCATGTTACTTCATGCATCGAAAGCATTGGGACTTTATTGAGGGTCTCGACGAGGAAAATCACTATATCATGTATGACGAGGCCATTGAGCTGGATTTCAAGACATGGCTCTCAGGTGGAAGGGTTATCATCAATAAGAACACCTGGTATGCCCATCTTCATAAGGGAGTGACATACAAAAGAGATTTCCATTTATCAAAAAGACATAAGATAATGTCTGAGGTTTATAATACGGATTACTGGATGAACAATAGATGGCCGAAGCAGACGAGACCGTTGAGGTGGTTGATAGAACACTTCTCTCCTCTGGATGGATGGCCAGAGGACTGGGATAACGTAGATAAGTATTTCGAGACGTGGAAGCACAAGGATTTATACAATCAGTTGTGGGGAAAGGAGAAATAATGGGGGATCCGGTAAGGGCAACTACAAGGGCAATATTCAAGAAGTTTCACGTTCATCACGGGGACAATTTGCCTTTTGAAGGCTGGTGGCCAAGCACTCGCGAAACGCTTTTCGAGCTCTGGGGAGAGCTTGGTTATAAGGTAGGGGCAGAGATAGGGGTAAGGATGGGAACCAACTCTGCCGCCATACTGGCGAGAGTTCCTGGCGTGAAACTATACTGTATAGATCCCTGGAACGCCTACCTGCGAGTCACTGATAGTGTCCAGGACAGGTATTATGAGCGATGCGTGAGGAAGCTGGCTGGCAAGAACGTAGAGCTGATTAAAAAGACATCAATGGATGCTGTCGGAGACTTCGAGGATGGGAGTTTGGACTTTGTTTACATAGACGGACGCCATAATTTTTCCAATGTGCTTGAAGACATAATTTGTTATTATCCCAAGTTAAAACGGGGTTCGATCTGTTCTGGGCATGATTTTTATTCGTTTTTCGATTCTGGCGTCATAAATGCAGTCGATGCTTACTGTATGGGAAATAACATCAGCAAATTTTACGTGACACGTGAGAAAGCTCCAAGCTGGTTCTTCGTTAGAGAATAAGATCATGATTAGACTGAATAGAAGAAAGAAATATTGTGCTTGTGGATGTGGTGAAGAAGTTAAATTAAAACAGAAATATATTCGGGGTCATAATCGTCGTGGCAAATCTTCTTGGAATGCAGGTAAATCTTCTTGGAATGCTGGTATACATAAAGAAAAGCCAGTTTGGTTATGCGCTTGTAATTGTGGAGAATATGGCAAACCAGGCCGGAAGTTTATCAATGGGTATAATAGGAAAGGCATAAATTTTGTTATGGCTGAGGAGCAGAAACAAAAGTTAAGAGTCCCTAAATCTAAATTGGCGAAACAAAATATGAAGGAAGCACAAAATCGACCTGAAGTAAAAGCAAAACGTAATATTACTTTCAATTCTATTTTAACAAAAAATAAAATGTCAAATTCTGCATTGATAGCCGGAGCCAGACCAGAAACAAAAGAAAAAAGATCTGTTGCTGCAAAAGAAATTGGGAGTAGACATGAAACAAAAGAAAAAAGATCTTCATATGGTAAAATTCCATGGGAAGATAGGGAAAATATGATTGCATTGCTTACCGCTGCAAGAAACCGACTAGAAGTAAAAGAAAGAAATTCAAAGAGGATGAAAAAGAAATGGAAGGAAGATATATTTGTCTCCAAACAAATGAAAGCCCGCCACGTCAAACAAAATAAACTCGAAAAGAAAGGTGAGGATTTATTTCATAAGTTATGTCCAAGTGAATATAAATTTACGGGTGATGGAGATGTCGTCATAGCAGGCAAGTGCCCAGACTTTATCAATATCAACGGTCAAAAGAAGATCATAGAGATCTATGGAGACTACTGGCACAGGGATGATAATGAGCAAGATAGAATTGATACCTTTGCTAAATATGGTTACGATACTTTGATAATCTGGGAGCGCGAGTTCAAAGATATAGAGACACTGACAAAGAAGATAACGGATTTCCACACTCGTGAAAATCCATATTCAATACACAAGGAATAATATGCATCCCGAGTCATATAAGATAGTCGAAGATTTTGCCGCTGAGTTCATCAAGGGAGAAAATCTGAGGATCTGTGACGTTGGGAGTCTTGACATCAACGGGACGTATAGACCTATCTTCAGGGATCGTCACCATTATATGGGGATAGACATTCGTCCTGGACCAAATGTCGATATTACTGTTCAGCCCTACGCGTATCCATTTGACGATAGTTATTTTGATGTGATAGTGTCTGGACAGACAATGGAACACATAGAGGACATATATGCGTGGATGGACGAAGTGGCGAGGGTGGCTAAGAACCTTGTTTGCATCATCGTTCCATGGCAATGGGGGCCACACAGGGAGCCAGTTGATTGCTGGAGGATATTGCCGGATGGAATGCGGTTTCTTTTTGATAGATCTGGATTGGAAGTTATAAAGATTTGGACTGATCAGTCATCTTGTATTGGAATTGCGAGAAAGAAAGGAGGAAAGAGTGGATCCAAATGAAATCATTAGGAAAAAACTTGATATAAGGAAAATCTCAAGTCCTCCAATTCTTGCATGGATCGGAACAGGCAGACATAAGTTACATGATGAGAGCATAGGGAGAAACCTCCTTGCGGAATTGTTTAAGGAACTTGGATATAAGAATGGAGTAGAAATAGGAGTCGACAGAGGATATTACTCAGACGTTCTCCTCTCAAAGAATCCAGACTTGCATCTGACAGGGGTCGATTCTTGGGTTGGCGATAAGGCAGAAACTCATTTTCGAGATGCTAAACAGAGACTTTCCAAACATGGTGATCGAATCGAATTGATGAAGATGAGAAGTCTTGATGCGGTGAAGGTATTTCCTTGGAATTCTCTCGACTTTGTTTATCTGGATTCTAATCGTTCATTCAATGATATTAGTCTTGATCTTATTAATTGGGGCAGACGAGTGAGGCAGGGAGGAATGATCGCTGGCAGAGGGTACTGCCACCTGTTCGAGACAGGAGTTGTTCGGGCTGTAGACGCCTATACGTACTCACATAACATTAGGAACTGGTACATAACGCGGGATATAGAACCCAACTACTTATGGATCAAACACTGGGAGAGCAAGTAATGCCAAGATACATGGAAGATAACCTCAACATGCATTTGCATAGTGTGTTGAGGATGATGCAAAGCCGTATTGTCAATAAGACTTCATACATGGGTATTCATACCACGAAGAACCCTCTTGATATGTGGGTCTATCAGGAGATCATCTATGAGACGAAGCCAGATGTCATAATCGAGATTGGTTGTGGCAGGGGAGGTTCAAGTTTATGCCTGGCAAATTTGTGTAATAATATCAATCATGGTCGTGTCCTTGGGATAGATGTGGATCTATGGAAGCATCCAAGGGTGATTGATCATCCAAGAATAAAATTACTTGAAGGAGATGCTAACCAATTAATTGACAAGGTTAAGGAACTTACATTCAACTGTAAGGACATTATGGTAATAGAAGATAGTTCACATACTTATGACAACACACTCGACTTATTGAGGTTCTATTCACCATTTGTAAGGGAAGACAATTACTTCATAGTCGAGGATAGCAATTGTTATCATGGAATCAATCGAGGTCCTTATCCTGGACCTTATGAAGCAATTGAGACATTCTTGCAAGAGAATCCAGATTTTGAAAGCGACAGGGAAAAAGAATCTTTCTTCATTACATGGAACCCAAAAGGTTACCTGAGGCGAAGAAAATAATGAGAGATATTTCTTTTTTCTTTAATCCCTATGGGGCAGGAGAAATAGATGGAAGGCAAATTGGGGAGTTTCTTCAAGCGAAACTCAATCCTACAGCTGGATATCAAGATGATATTTGCATTTACGTCAAATGCCAGCCTCCAGAATGTTTGCCTGAACATTCTTATGTCAACATAGTTGATGGCGTCGGGCTGATTGGATGGTTGTTGAGGCATCCAAGAGTTGGGGTAATTGCCACATCAAAGACTGCGCAGGAATATTTGATTGAAGTCCTTGATAGAGATGTTCAATTTATCCCGGAACATCATTGTAATTGTGAGAGAGATAAAAGAACCAGAGAAGAGATAACTACGGTTGGGATGATAGGAAACATTAAAGGATTTGATTGCGACCTTGAATATGCTAAGAAGCGTTTCAATGATATTGGAATGAAGTTCATTTGGAAGTCAAATTATAGCAATAGATTTGACGTGATAAACTTTTATAAGAAGATAGATATCCAGATTAACTGGAGGCCACACGTCAGTGGTGTCCATGCCAAGTTGCATAATCCCCTGAAGCTTGCGAATGCAGCTTCATTCGGTATCCCCACGGTATCGTATCCAGAAGAAAACTACGTAAAAGAATTTAGCGGATACTTTCTGGCTCCAGACAAGATAGAAGACTTATTTGATGAGGTGACGATACTCAAGAACCGGCCAGAGTATCACCAGGCTTACTCAGAACTGCTCTTAAAGAAGGCCGAACAATATCATATAGAGAATGTTACAAAACTGTACAGGCAGCTTCAGGAGGATTTATGAGAATAGGCAAGGTAAGAATATCAATACAGTTTATTTCAACAGCATTAAAATTCCCATTATTATCCATACTGAGCAATTTAGATATGAGGTGAAAGAGTTAAAGTGATACCTTTATTCAAGGTGTTTATGGCAGATGATGTTGCTGATTTCATCCTTCCTATCTTAAGGTCTGGATATATAGGAGAGGGAGAACAATGCAAAGAATTCGAGAAGAAGTTTGGAGAATATATCCAGAATGGGAATGTTGTACTGGTGAACTCGGGAACGTCAGCTTTAATCATGGCATTGAAACTTGCTGAAATAGGTTATGGGGACATGGTTGTTTCTACCCCTATGACATGCTTAGCCACGAATATGGCTATTCTTTCTGTCGGAGCGGACATCATCTGGGCAGATATTCTTCCAGATGGGACAATCAATCCAAAAGATGTTGAGGAGAAGTTAAAAGATTTTCATTGGAAGGCAATTTATCATGGTATAAATAAACTTATGCCAAAGGCTATTATGTGCATGGATTGGGGAGGGATGCCTTGTAAGTTGAATGAGTTGAGGGATATAGGAGACATATTCGATATTCCGGTTATAGAAGATGCCTGCCAGGCATTAGGATCGCAATATGAAAGAGAACTAATAGGGAATTGTGCAGATTTCGTTGCATTTTCGTTCCAGTCGATAAAACAACTTACATCCATAGATGGAGGAATGTTGGCTATCAATGATCCAAACCTTGTTGAAAAGGCGAAGATGATGAGGTGGTTTGGCCTCGACAGGAACAGCGGAGCAGATATGCGTTGTAATCAAGATCCTCCAGTCGCAGGCTACAAGTGGCAGATGAATGACGTGCTGGCATCTGTCGGATTGGCGAATATTAGACATCTTTCTGACATAATTGAAAAGACAAAAAAGCATGCACAGTATTACAATGATAGATTTGGGATTGAAACAGATTCAGAAAGAGAATCTGGATATTGGTTATATACGATTTTTGTTAATAATGTCGATTATTTTATTCAATACATGAAGGGTAATAATATCGAATGCTCAAAAGTCCATGACAGGAATGACACCAAGACTATCTTCAAGAAGTCGAGGACGTATTTACCAGGGGTTGATCATTTTGATAAGCATCATGTCTGCGTGCCCGTTGGGTGGTGGCTTACAGACAAAGATGTAGAGGGGATAGCGTCATTGGTATTGGGTTATAGGAGAAAGTATGAGTAAAGAGGTCTGGGAAAAATTTACCGAACTATATAACACGGATGTTATCATCAAGAGGATGCCGATGGATGAGATACTTGAGGCGTTCTGGTGTTTTGCCAGTGGGTCTACCTCTGTAAATAGGAAAGACAGGTTAAAAGAGATATTTGATAAACATGGGATAGAGATGAGACATGAATTGGGACACTTTTAAGAATCTGGTAGAAAAAGAGATTGAAAGAAATGGGATAGGGAGTCCAGAAATAGATTACATTTATATTTCTACTGCTGGCATTCGTAATAATGAAATTAATATAGAAGTGATTGATAATGAACTTCGTATCTCGGCTGCAGAATAGAATGAAGCTGTCTGTCGTTATCCCCATACTGAATTCCCATAAGGCGGTGTCAAGGCAGATCAAGCATTTCAATATGATGAAGTTGCCTGACGACATAGAGTTTGTTTTCGTTGATGACGGAAGTAATCCTCCCTTGGATGCGAAAGATTATCAGCTGAAGAACCTCAGGATCATGATGACGAATGACAAGAGGAACTGGACGCAGGGATTAGCAAGGAATCTTGGAGCGAGAGAGGCGATAGGAGAATATCTATTCATGACGGACATAGATCATATTCTTTCCAAGGAAGCCTTGCTTGCAGCGCATGATTTCATTGGGGACAAGATGGTGTTTCCACGATACATAGCAGTTTTGACGATTGGTGGAAGGATACGCCAAGATTCAGCAATTCTCCAGGCATATGGGTTTGACATGAACCGTTATCAGAGGGGAAGGAAAAGGCTCTATGCGAGTTTTCATGGAAACACCTTCGTAATGAAGAAAGAAACATTCTGGAAGCTTGGAGGATATAAGTCAAAACATTGCTTATATGGGTATCACGCCCCTGTGAAGAAGGGCGAAGACTGTTATTTCAACACACAGTGGAAGCATTATGCAGCAGAACAAGGACTTAAGATCGAGATTGGGCCAAAAATATTTTTGTTTCCGGTTGGAAGATTCAATAAAGCAGGAGATAACAATCCCAGAGGTCTTTTTCATGGATTGAGTTATGAACCAAATAGGTAAAGGAGAGGAATTATGGCGATATCGAGTCAGAATATTGGTAAGGAAATAGCAGATATCTTCGGGTTGAAGAATGTTGTATCTATGGATTTTTATTTTGCAGTCAATAATATTGTATCTGTTGATGTCAGGTTTTATCCAGAAGAAGATGAGATTAGAAAACTCATGTCAATTTGGAAAAGATATAGACTGGAAAAAACTGGAAAAGATCCATATGAAGGGTTGATCCCTCTTTTACAGAAGTTTAATTTCGTGGAAAAAGATACATCCAAGGAATATAATATCGATGAGTCATCTTGTGAACAAAATAACCTTTCAAAGATAATCTTGGCAAAGAGATAAAATTATGCCATATGATTTATCAATCGTTATCCCCGCTCGGAACGAAATTTTCTTGTCGAGGACAATCGAGGACATTCTTAAGAATATTAAAGGGAATACTGAAATTATTGCTGTTCTTGATGGGTATTGGCCAGATCCTTCAATAGAAGATGATCATAGAGTTACATTGGTTCATCATACTGAATCTATAGGACAAAGGTCCGCTTGCAATGAGGCTGTTAGATTATCTAAGGCAAAGTACATCCTTAAATGTGACGCTCATTGCTCATTTGCAGAAGGTTTTGACGAAGTTCTCATGAAAGATATGAAAGATGATTGGACTGTTGTTCCAGCTATGAGAAACCTTCATGTTTTTGACTGGGTATGTAAGAAATGTGGGACAAGAAGTTATCAGGGAATTACACCTGTAAGTTGTCTTAAATGTGATAATACAGAACATTTTGAGAAAGATATTGTCTGGATAGGGAAATCAAATCCCATAAGTACATCTTATTGTTTTGATCCACAACCGCATTTCCAATACTTCAAGGAGTTTAAGCATAGGCCAGAAGGCAAGGGAGATCTTACAGAAACAATGTCTCTTCAAGGGTCTTGTTTCATGCTCACGAGGGAGAAATATTGGGAGTTGGATGTCTGTGAGGAAAAGTTCGGAAGCTGGGGTTCACAAGGAATTGAGGTGTCCTGTAAGACTTGGTTGTCGGGAGGAAGGGTAATCGTCAATCAGAAGACATGGTATGCCCATATGTTTCGCACGAAGGGAGGAGATTTTGGGTTTCCATATCCGATCAGTGGCAGGCAGATCCAGTCTGCAAAAAGTTATGCGAGGGATTTGTTTTTCAACAACAAATGGCCGAAACAGAAATATCCTATCTCTTGGCTGGTAGAGAAATTCTGGCCAGTTCCGGGATGGTCTCAGGAGCAACTTGATGAATTAAAGAAAGGAGAAAAGATAGAAATCTCGGAACCAGATGTCACTCCTGTTCCCCACATGAGTTGCGAGAGAAAAGGCCCGACAAAGGGGATCGTCTATTACACAGACAACAGATGCGAAGATAGGATACTTCATCTGTGCCAAGATCATCTGAAGAAAGCTGTCGGAGATGCAAGGATCATCAGTGTGTCATTGAAATCAATCAAGTTTGGCGAGAATATAGTCCTTGATCTTGAGAGGGGATACCTGACAATGTTCAAACAAGTGTTGGAGGGGATTGAGAGATGTGAAACGGATGTGATCTATTTATGCGAGCATGACGTCATTTATTCTCCAGAGCACTTTGAGTTCATCCCTCCGACGAGAGACAAGTTCTACTACAATATAAGCAACTGGCAGGTGAGGGCAATGGATGGGCATGCCGTCTATTGGGACTGCAAGAAGGTCAGCCAGGTATGTGCATACAGAGATTTGATTCTTGAACATTACAGAAAAAGAGTTAAGATGGTTGAAGAAATTGGATTTTCAAGAAGAATGGGATTTGAACCTGGAACTCATCATAGAGAAGCTCGTGTAGATGATACTACCTCTGATTTTTTTTCTACCGAGATTGCAAATCTTGATATAAGGCACTCAAAGAATCTTACTTCTTCAAGATGGAGTCCAAACGAATTTAGAAATCCATGTAAGAATTGGAGAGAATCTCATGTCAATCGACTTCTTGGGTGGGAGAATTTGAAATTATGAAAGTATTTTTGGGAGGGACTTGCAATGAATCTACATGGAGAGACACTCTAATTTCAATGTTAAAGATTGATTTTTTCAATCCGGTAGTTGACGATTGGACTTCAGACTGTATGGCTGAAGAATTATGGCAAAGAAAGATATGTGATTATTGTTTGTATGTTATAACTCCTAAGATGACAGGAGTATATTCGATTGCTGAAGTTGTTGATGACAGTAATAAAAGACCAACAAAAACCATATTTGTATGTTTAAAGAAAGATGGCAGTTCAATATTTAACGATGGTCAATGGAAATCAATAAATGCAGTTGCTAAAATGGTTGAGCAAAATGGAGCAATGGTGTTTTTTGAATTGGAAAAGTCTGCTTTTTATTTAAATAGAAAGGCTCCATGATTATGAAAATCTTAGTTACCGGAACAAATGGCTTTATAGGAAAAAATCTAATAGACCGTCTATTGGCAGAAAGTCATGAGGTAGTTAATTTCTATGGTGATAGACGAGAAATAGATACTGTTATTCATCTTGCTGCAATAGCCGGGATCAAACCAGAATTGCAGAAAGTAAAAGAACATTATCAAGTGAATGTTCTTCAAACAGTTGAATTACTTGAATTTTGTATTAATCATAAAATCCCCAATTTTGTATTTATTTCTTCTTCGTCGGTATATGGAAATAATGGGGGTAGGCCATCATTAGAGACAGATCCTACAGACACTCCTCTGTGTCATTATGCTGCTACCAAAAAGGCAGGAGAACTTGCTTGTTATACTTATCATCATATGTACGGTATTAATATCACATGCTTGAGATTGTTTACAGTTTATGGTCCAGGGCAGAGGACAGAAATGGCCATTCCTTTATTTACTAGATTAATCCAACAGGGACAGGAGATAATCATGTTTGGTAATGGTTATAGAGATTATGTTTATATAGATGATGTCGTAGATGCCATTGTTTCATCTTTACATTCTAATAAAGGATATTCTATCTATAATATTGGTAGTTCTCAAAAGACAGATCTTGTCAGGTTGATATTTAATATTGAAGATTTTATAGGTAAGAAATCCAAAATTAAATATCAACCAAATCCAATTGGTTATGCTCAATCCACATGGGCAAATATAGAAAAAGCAAGGGAAGAGCTTAGATATAATCCACAAGTGATGATTCGAGAAGGATTATATAAATATATTGATTGGTATCTAAAGAATCCAAACAATAAATTTTAAAAGTGCATTTTTTCATTTATATGAATAAGGACATCATGTATAAAAAGGTTGAACCAGTTTCCGTTGCTACCATGGTGCGAACAAGATATAAGGGCCATCACACAATTTGTGAAACCTTGCGTGAGATATACGTCTTATCTGAAAATGAAGAGATCAAGATAAAATGTAGGATCGCTGTTGCAATGGCGAAATCTATGCACAACAAATTAAAATGGTATAAGGCAAATAGTAAGGCTTAATGGAAAAGATCATAGATAAAATTGTCTCAACGGTCAGCGAGCCCTTTATGCTCTTGGCGTTGTTGGTCATAGTAGGCTTGTTCCATCTTTTGCTCCAAAGAGATAAGAGAGACAAGGAGTTTTCCCAGGCAATGAAAGAAATCTCATCAGCCATGGGGGAATGTAACAATTCTATTTGTGGCATGATTCCACTTCTGGAGATCTTGGTTTATGGCAAAGGAGGAAAACCGTGAACATCATCAATAAGATTAAACAATTCCTTTCCCCAGATATAGAACCAATAAAAAATATCAAGGAATTCATACAGCAACAAATGGCAACATCATGTCAAAGCAAACAAAAAATAGATGGTATGATTGCAACATTGAATGGTGAAGATAATTGGTTTTTGCGAAGAGTTAGTAAAGAGGGATGTGATGGACAATAGAATTGATGCGGCAATGATACAATATATTTTTGCAATTCTGGGGAATCTATATGGTGTTATTTTATTTTCCTGGTGGTGGATAAAGAAAAAGAATGCGAGTTTTATATTTATTTGCATTACCTTTCTATTTGTCGGCAATGTAGTAGAAAAATCACTTACATTATACAGCAGAACTATGATGAATTTCTTTCAATCTCCACCACTTAGAGACACCGATCTGTGGGCATACAGAGGCACCATAGAAATGGTTTCTGTTTATTTCGTAGTGATTTATATGACTTTACGAGTCCTCGGTTATTTGCCTGCAAAGCAATATGGGAAGAGGCATGATGATCGGTAATAACCCATTGATAGTAATAGGTAACAAGGAATGGGAATCAGGATTATTTATTGTGACTGGTGTCAAAAAGATGATATTCCCTGTAAGCATTGTGAAATAGAATGCAAATATAGGATTAAGTGGGAGAGTTTAGCAAAAGATGAAAAAAAATTTCGATAAGGCACTTAGAAAAGTCTTAATTTATGAAAAAGGATTTGTAAACCACCCATCAGACAAAGGTGGGGCTACAAATAAAGGAATAACCATAGGAACTCTCCAGAGATTTAATAAAGAATTTGATTACGGAGACTTTGATCAGGACGGAGATGTGGATATAGACGACGTTAAGCTGCTCAATACTGCTGAAAAAGCTGCCCCGATCTACGAGAAATATTTTTGGGACATTCTTCATCTGGATAATTATCCCTCAAAGATAGATTTTTTGATGTTTGATTTTGCCGTGAACTCGGGGCCGGGGAATGCTTCCAAGATTCTCCAGAGAAGTCTCAAGGTAAAAGATGACGGGATAATTGGTTCAGTTACAATGGCTGCTTTGCAAAAAATGGATCCCTTCTTTCTCTCTGAATTGATGCTTTCAGAGAGAAAGAGGTTTTACGACAAATTGGTTGCCCGGCATCCGGATCAGATGATTTTCTATAACGGATGGATGAATCGAATCAATAAGTTGAGAGAAGATATTAAGGAGGTTGATAAATCTCTTGATAGAACCGAAGATATGGATTTGATAGACTTACTTATGAAGAAGGAAATGTATGAAGCTGATGTCTGAAGAGGCAAAACAGTTTTTTCTCTCAATGTTAAAGGAGAGTGATGGTTGCCCTGTTTCCATGACAAGATTTCTTTCCTTGTTTACTATCGTTTTATCGAATATTGCAATGTGGGGAACATGGCTATTGATTTGCTATTTTGAGGGACATATTGCTGATATTCCTGATGGTGTCATCTATGTGTATGTTGCAGCGAATGGGCTAACCTTGACAGGTAAGGTTGCACAGAAATTTGTGGAGAAGAAGGGAGATGGAATTCAATAAATACTATATAATCGGTGGAATCATAGCGATCATTTCATTTGTAGTTATAGGTTATCTTATAGGTACCATAGAAACGTCTGAGGACATCGTAGGACAGCTCACGAATAACATACAGATACAAATAGACAACCAATACAAAGAACGTCTTGTTGTCCTTCAGAAGACGTTAGATGACAGGAATAAAGAGATAGCAGAATCTAGATTGAGGGAAAGAACCTTGCTCAGTAAGCTTGGGCAATTGAAAAAGGAAAAAGAAGATGTTAAGTTACCGACAAGTAATGAAGAGCTTGATAATCGTATCAATACTCTTGGCCTCAAGCCAACTATACGCTAAAGAATATTGTTTTACAGAAGAACAGACAGGCCAAATAGTAGTTGATCTCGAAAGAAGACAATATTGTGAAAAACAGATCGAGACCTATATAGAATTAGATAATGAGAAGACCGAGCAAATAGAGCTACTTGATAAACAAGTAAGGGGCACGGAAGAAAAATTTGTCGAAGCCGAAAGGAAAAATGCAACAGATCGAAAAATTGCAGATGAAAGGGATTCGGCAAGATTAAAGGAGTTGGAGGAAGCAAGAAAACCGAGATGGAATTCTATCTTTGGGAGTTTCGGGTTCGGTGTAATTTCGGGTTTATTGTTGATACTGTTACTATGAGAAAATATCTATGGTTGGTGTTGATTGCGATTTTGATAGGACTTAATAATGGGGAAGTCCTTAGTTTCCCATGTTGCAACATGATTGTTCCGGCAATAGTGAGGGATGGAAAACAAATCTTGATAGTGGTAAATAACGACGTAGAACCAGTTATGGCATTTGAAACATCGGCGGTCGCATGGATAAGATTTGTTCCTGATAATCAAGTTTTGTAAAAGGAGGAGAATAACAACAATGGCCCTTATTTCGCTACAGGAAGCACTCGATTTTCTCGAAGTCCAATACATGTCCTTTACAATAACTTCAGCTAATGATGTTATAAGGCTTTCGTATAATGGAGGAGCAACGACAAATGTCGAAGTTGGCGATGGTACTTATTCTGGTTCTGAACTGGCAACGCAGATGCAGACGAGTATAGATGCTGCATTAAGCTGTACTTCTACAGTTTCCTGGAGCACATCAACATATAAGTTCACGATAGCAGTTTCTGCAGGAAATACGATCGCATATACACACAGTTCATCAGATTTAGGCAGTACAATCGGTTTTGACCAGGATCATGCGGCTGCCTTATCCATAACATCAGATCAGGCGATAAGTGATCCAACGGCTATGGTATCTGTCTTAAAGGATGTGGCTGAGAAGATGATCAAGAACTATTGCGGAAGGGACCTAGAATCAACTTCGTATGAGGAGAGATATGATGGAGACGGATCTTCTGTCTTGGTCTTGAGACAGTATCCGGTAACCGCGATAACGAGGTTGACATTGTGGCCGATTGATGTCATAAGAGTTAAGAATTCCAACACTTCTACGAATGCGACCGCTTCAGTCTCCTCTACAGCCTTGGTTTTGACAAAGGATGGCACATCTTCGTCTCTCGCCTTTGCCACATACACAACGATGACGACCTTGGTCGATGCGGTGAATGCCCTTGGAAGTGGGTGGTCCGCAGAATTGCAGAGTTCAGCTTATGCAAGTTATCTTACGACTGAGCTGATAGAAAAGATGGGGATGTATTGTCTCAACAGCAACTGGGCTTATCTCCAGATGCCTTATGACAGAGGGGAGAGTGACTTTGACATAGACAGTGCGAGCGGGATAATCTATCTGAACAGATTCACCAATCTGAGTGGAAGCTATGACTATACCGGATTTCCTACTGGGATCAGGAACATATTCGTCGATTATACGGCAGGTTATGCGACCATCCCAGACGACTTAAAGTTGGCTGTTCGGATCTTACTGAAATACCTTTACCAACGATGGCAGGAAGAAACGTTTGGATCATCTTCCTTGAGCTCAGGAGGAATCTCTACATCATTCGAGAAAGCCATCCCGTTCGAGGTGAGACTTATCCTTGACCATAAGTACAGAAGGAAGATGGTATCTGTATTATGAGAGGACCAAAAACCACGATTTTTCTTTCCAGACTCACGCAAACAGCAGACGGATTGGGAACATTTACTACGACCTGGAGTGACATCCGTCAGATAAAGGGGGTGTTTTGGACTCTGTCTGGGAACGAGAGATTGGCATATGAAAAGTTGACAGAAGATATTTCTCATAACTTTGCATTTGACAATCTTATTGGAGAGACAGTTACCACACAAGATAGACTTCGCCTTGCTGATGGAACGATTTATGATATAAAGTTTATTGATACTACAAAAAACAGGGGTAATTTTACTATATTGCTTCTCAGGGAGTATAAGACATAAAATGGCACGAGTTCAATGGAATAGTGCGGCCGCAAACAAACTCCAGGTATTGGCAGAGCAGCAGTTGGTAAAGATTGGGTTCCAGATGGAGGCAGACATTAAGAGGATCTTTGGTCCAGGGACACGTAATGTTTATATGAAGGGTAAGAATAAGAATATTCCCCATACGGCTTCTGCCCCTGGGGAACCACCTGCCGTAGATACCGGTAGGTTGAGAGCGAGTATCTCGACGAACTGGTCAAGGAGCGGAATGTCAAGCAGTAAAGTTGGCGGGCAAGCAGGATCTGAAGATGGAGTGATGAATCCAGGATCTGATATTAATCAATTCAAGGTTGTAGTAGGAACGCGAGTGCAGTATGCTCCTTGGTTAGAGTTCGGCACAAGCCGTATGGCGGCAAGGCCATTTATGCGCCCGATCGTGGAGAAGTTCAGACCGATCGTTAACAGATTGTTTGGGAGTAAATAGATATGCCCGCTTCCCCATCACCCTCAGAGTCTCCATCTTTAAGTCCAAGTGAGAGCCCTTCACTTTCTCCTTCG
>Ga0208375_1002624_pt1 | contig 16522 bp, 19 predicted proteins | sample RifOxyD1_FD_184038 | JGI IMG/M metagenome (GOLD analysis project Ga0208375, IMG submission 184038) | Soil microbial communities from Rifle, Colorado - Rifle Oxygen_injection D1 (SPAdes) | ecosystem: Environmental > Terrestrial > Deep subsurface > Rock core/Sediment | place: Rifle, Colorado... | reverse complement strand
TTACAACTGACCCGCTAAATAATTTCCCAATCGCTTATAATATTTCAGGGTTTGATGTGAATGTTTATACAAACGAAAAAGCAAAGTGTAAGTGGAGCAGATTCGACCAAGATATAACCAAGATGAACAACACTATGATTGATTCACAAGTTGGTGGAGAGGCTGGAGAAGTTAATGGAATGAATTTATACAAGCACGTCGCAAAACTTAACGCATTAAAGAACGGCGAAGAGAATAAATTCTATTTCAGATGTGAAGACATGATGAGCCCAGTTTCAAATAAAAATACTGAATCATATCCTTATGCAATTTTAGGCACAGCTCCGTTGGTAATTACAAAAATCGGACCTAATGAAACAATAAAAGATTCAACTGAAACTGTGAAAGTAACTTTAACTGCTGAAACTTTCGGCGGAGCAAATGAGGGAGAAGCAAAGTGTTATTTCAAAAGAGCAATTGAACCAGAACAAAATTTCGTTCAATTCTTCAACACAGGTGGATTACAACATTCACAGGATTTATTCTTGAATGAATTATTCTACACTTTCGATGTAAAGTGTGTTGACCTTGGTGGAAATGCAGACAGAAAACAAACGAGCTTCTTCATTGATTCAGATAATGATGCACCATTAGTCACAAGAGTTTATTATGAAAGTAATTATTTGAAGATAGCCACAAATGAGAAAGCAGAATGTGTTTATGACAATGTTGATTGCACTTATTATTACAACGAGGGAACAAAGTTCCAAGATATCGACGACACAAATCACTTCACTGACTGGAAACCAGATTCAAATTATTATTTGAAGTGTAAAGATATTTACGGAAACGAGCCGTTACCTAACAAATGCTCGATGATAATAAAACCGTATGACACTTACACAATTGTTGAAGACGTAATTTAATTTTTTAGTTTTTCGCTTCAAAATCAAATAAAAATTTTTAGATCATCCGAACAATTTATAAATTTGAATTCTTTATAATTTTCATGAAAAGAGGTTTTCTCCGTCAGAAAAAAAGTTTTAGAATAAAATCAAAGAGGGCTCAAGGGAAAGATTTGCGGACAAATCATCACGTTGACTTTTTTCCAAGAAAAAGGAAAAAAGCTCAAATGGAAATGTCTTTTGGTATGATCTTCACAATTGTTTTGATTGTTGCTTTTCTAGGATTTACTTTTTTTGCAATAACAAAGTTTTTGAATTACCGAGATAAATTACAGATTGCACAATTCGGAACAAGTCTTCAGGAAAATGTTGACACATTATGGCGTTCGTCAGAAGGAAGTCAGAATTATGAGTACAATCTTCCAGGAAAAGTCCAGGCAGTTTGTATTTGGAATTATCATGCTCAACCGACGGCAGGAATGACTAAAGTAAAAAATGATATTGAAAGAGATTATACTGGTGAAGAAAATACTTTTTTTTATCCGCATGAGGCATCCGGAAATTTGGAAGCGTTGAATATAAAAAATCTAGATGTGGAAAAAACAACACAAAAAGAAAATCCTTACTGTTTTAAGAATAAAGATGGAAAATTAAGTCTGGTTATAATTAAAGAAAGTATTTCTGATACTAAAGTCAAGATACAGCGAGTTTAAATGAAATCAAAAGAGAAGTTTGCAAAAAAGAATTTTCCACGAAAATTACAAACTTCTCATGAGGGGAATTTGCAAGGAAATTACAAAAAAATAAATTATGCAAAATCATCTAAAGATGGTGTGCTGGAATTTTCGTTTTCTTGGCTCTTTGCCATCATTATAGGGGGAGCAATAATCTTTTTGGCTATATTTGCTGCTGTAAAGATAATCGGGCTTGGAAATACTCAAAGCGATGTAACAACGGCAAGGGAAATTGGAATAATACTAAATCCTTTAGAGTCAAGTTTCACGACGGGAACAACGACTTCTTTTGACGTTCCGACAGAAACAAGAATATACAATGCTTGTGATGACTTGGATGGGAATTTTGGAAAAGAAATAATCAGTGTTTCACAAAAAAATTTGGGAAAATGGTCCGAACCGGAAAATCCAGTTGGGTTCTCAAATAAATATATTTTTTCAGAAAATCCAATTGAAGGCAAAAAGTTTTACATTTTTTCAAAGCCGTTGGAAATGCCGTTTAAGGTAGCAGATTTAATTTATCTAACTTCAGACTCAAAAGATTATTGTTTTGAAGAAATGCCGGAAAGTGATTTGAAAAACGAAATCGGTGCTTTAAGTTCAAGTAACCCAAAACTTCAAATTGAAAATTGTTCTCAGAACTCAATAAAAGTGTGTTTCGGAAGTTCTTCTGGCGTTTGTAACGTCGCTGTTTCGGGCTTTTTGGATGAAGCAGGATACGTCGAAAAAAATGGCGAACAGATGAGTTACGCCGGAAATGCTTTAATGATTGCGGCGATTTTTTCAGAAAAAGAAATTTACGAGTGTCAGGTTAAAAGAATTATGAAAAGAATTAGCAGTTTAGCAATAATTTATTCAGAAAAATCAAAATTGATAAGCAAGAACGGATGTGGAACAAACTTTGGAAGTGAGTTAATAAATTTCGCGAGAACTGCTGGTGGAATTACGAGCTCGTCACAAATAAATTCGATTATGGAAAATGCAAAAGTTCTTGAAGATACAAATCAAAATTTAGGGGAATGTAGATTATGGTAATAAGAAATAAATTTGGACAACTTAAAATCCAACAGATGGCATTTATGTTAATAGCCGTAACTTTATTTTTTGTTTTAGTTGGAATGTTTGTTTTAGTTTACAAATTTTCAGATATAAAAAATCAGGCGAATACTTTGAGAGAACAAAACGCAATGCTTCTTGCAACAAAGATTGCGAACTCGCCAGAATTTTCTTGTGGTATGGCTTTGGGTAGTGGAAAAACAAATTGTGTTGATGCAGACAAAATTATTGCACTGAAAAATAATATTAAAAAGTATGAAGATTTTTGGGGAAGTAACACAAACGTCGTTGTGAAAACGATTTATCCGAAAGAAAAAGAGAAAGAATGCACATTTGCAAATTATCCAGATTGTAATGTAATTAATCTTTTAGGAAAAAATATTTCAGGAACTTATTCGAACTTTGTTTCTGTTTGCAAAAAAGAAAATGAAAACGGAATAATTTATGATAAATGTGAACTGGGGAGAATAATTGTCAGTTATGAAAATCAATTTTAAATGAAAATAAAAAAATCTGGACAGGAGAAAGATTTGTGGACAAATCATCACGTTGACTTTTTTCAAAAGAAAAAAGCTCAAGAGGAAAAGATTTCTAAAAGAAATCTTTCAAGCCTATCCAGAAAATCTGGACAGGAGGAAATGGTGGGATTTGTATTAATCATGATTTTAGTTATGGTTATACTTTTGATTGTTTTGGGTTTTGTTTTGACTGGAAAAAAAGGAATTGAAGAAAAAGATTATCAACTTGATAGTTTTTTAGAATCTGCTTTACAAATTACCACAAACTGTAGCATGAATGGAAAAATTTTAACTTTGAAAGACATGGTTCCGCAATGTGTGACTAAACAAAAGTGTGAAAATACAAATGAAGACATATGTAAAAGAATGGAGACTATATTTCGTGGCGCAATAAATCAAAGTTTTAATCCTGGAAAAGAAAGCTATGTTAAAAGTTTCTCACTTAATATTTATAAGATTGATGGTGAACAAAAAGAAACAGTGACGAGTATTTCGGAAGGAAGCCAAACCAAGACATCCAGAGTTGGTTGGAGTGAATTCATAAAAGGAAAAAACTACCAAATTTATCTTAAGAATTATTATTAATTTTATTTATTTGTAAATTATTTGGACTTATTTTTTTCTACTTTCAAGACCCAAAAATCTGTTGTGTAAGTAAGTGACAAAGCAAAGCTTATAAATAAAACCTTGAAAAAAGGCGTGTTTGGGTTGCAATGACAAAAAATTAGGGCGAAACTTTTTAAAGAAAGATAGGTTTTCCATAATAAGTTCGAAAGGACTTACATGGGGTTAAATCCTGGATTTCCGGAAGTGAGATTTAGGGGATTCAGGTCACACAGATTGATTGTCCGTGTGTAAGTTATGCTCATCTCAGATAAGAAAGTTTTCCCTATGGCTTTTGAATGAGATAGGTTGCCATAGGCAACATACTCCATAGAGGTAAAAAGGAGGGAAAATAAAAAATAATGAAATTCAATTTTAAGAAGATATCAGCTGCTTTAACGAGCGCGTTGATGATGGCTTCAGGTGTTGGCTTTGCGGCTGCTGCTGCATTCCCGGCTCCGTTCTCTGATGGAAGTGCGTCTGCTTCAGCTGTTGTTTATGGTGCTAGTGCTGCTTCAACTGATCAAGTTGCTGCATCAAATATAAACGAGTACCTTAAGAAACAAGTTAAATCTGAAGGGGGAACACCAACTGGTGGAGATTTTGTAAAGCTTGAAAAAGCAAGCGACAAGATTAACTTGTTGGATGATTTTGCTACTGTATTCGGATCAACGGTTGACGACGAAGACCTTGGTGTCCTTCTTGCTGACGGATTGTATTCAAATGATGAAAACACTGAATATGATTTCGAGCAAAAATTAACTCTTGGAGGTGCATTGGAAACAATGTTTTTCTCTGATAGTGATTATAAGGATGAAGCTTTGACTTATGGTATTAATTTATCTTCAGATCATGTAGTTTTGAACTACACTCTGAGTTTTATTGATAGTCCAGAATCTGATGTAAGTGGGGGAGATTTAGTTGACTTTGAAACAACTAACTTCAACATTTTAGGAAAGAACTATTTTGTTCTCGATGCAGATAATGGAACAAACGTTAAGTTTACTCTTTTAGACTCAGCAGATAGTGCTATTGTTTCAGAAGGTGAAACAAAAACTATGACTGTTGGTGGGAAGAGTTATGACGTTTCAATAGAATATGTTAGTACAACAGAAGTTAAACTTAAGGTTAACGAGCAAATAACAAATTCACTTGCTGAAGGAGGAACTTATAAATTAGATGATGGAACATACATCGGAATTAAGGATATCCTTGCAAGAGATGTTGCTGGAACAGTTGGAAAAGTCGAATTCAGTGTTGGTTCTGGGAAACTGGAATTACAAAACGCTCAAAAAGTTAAATTGAACGACGATAGCGTCGAAGAATTAACTGGTTGGGTTACAAGAGGAGCAATGAGTGGTTCAAAAGAAACCATTACAAAGATAATCTTGGAATGGAAAACTGATGACGAAGCTTTTATAACTGCCGACTCTGATTTAGAAATGCCTGGATTTAAAGCTGTTAAGTTCACTATGGACGAATTCAAAAAACCAACTATGGAAGTAGTTAAATTAAAGAATTCGGGAAGTACTAAGATGGAACTTACTGCTACCCTTAAAGATGGAGAAATCACTATCCCAATTTTGTACGCAAGTTCACAAGACTTGGCTGGAATTGGTGAATCTGCTACAAAGTTAGTTTTCACTACAAATGAAACATTAGCTGCGGGACAGATTTGGAATGATTCATTGCATGATTGGATGGTTGCATCTTGGAATAGTACAAAAGACCATGAGTCTTATGTATTAAGATTCACCAGTTTCTCAAAAACTGATGGAATCAACTACACTACAGTTCAGAAATTAACTGAAAGTGGTTTTGAAGATGCATGTAAGGATAGATCAGATAGTTCTGGAAGTGCTACTTGTGATATTGGAAGTCTTACTTTAACTCTTAATCAAATAAGAACTGAAGGAAGTACAACTAAATACGTAAACTTATCAGGTAATGCAGGTTCATCTTTCAACAGACTTTACACTAAAGAAGGATTGGAGATTGCCATGCCTTTTACAGGTACGGAAAACTCAACTCTTGATGGGTCCATAAACTTCACTGCAACAAATCGTGCTGGGGGAGTCGTTGGAAACAATGCAAGTAGATTCTCTTTAGTTGTTAAGGGAGAAGACAAGGATGGGAACATTGGTATAGGTGCAAGTGCTAAGGCGAATGTAACAGTTCAAACAGATAGCGACATCGAAGTATCGGGTGTTACTTCATTAGCTGCAAGTCAGATATTCTCTGACCCAACTAACGATGATGACTTGGTAGGAGTTGCTGTTGCAACTGCATCAGGAAATGTTCCAATCGAATTCTGGAGAAAGGGAACATCAAGCTCACAGAGATCAGCTGAATTTGTATACTACGGTGATGAATCTTATTTCACTGCTTACTTGACCGCACCTGAAACAACTTTAGGTCAGACAGGTAATATGCTTTTCAAAGATAGTGAAGAGTCATCATGGAGTGGAAGAAATGTTGTTTTAGTTGGAGGAAGCTGTATTAATGCTGCTACTGCTAAAGTTTTAGGCGGTGCTTACTGTGAAACAGAATTCGCAGATAGTACTAGTGTTGGACCTGGACAATTTATGATTGCAAGCTATGCTGACAAATTCTCAGCAGGAAATGTTGCAATTGTTGTTGCTGGTTACGATGCTGCTGACACTTCAGCTGCTGCTGCTAATTTATTAGCTAACCCTGCAAACTACGATACTGCTGCTGGCAAGAAGTACACAGGTACTGTTTCGGCTGGTGGAAGTGTTGAAGTAGCTTCGGCTTAAGAACAAACTCAGTTTAATTTTTCTTTTTTATTTTTTTCTTTTTTTTATTCTACCTGGTGTTAGCTGGGTTTCTTTTTTTAGAAAAATGGCAAGAATAAATCCTTGTCGTCGTTTCTGATGAAACGAAAGAAAATATATTGTAAAAGAAAAACTATAAACGTCGAGTAAACTCGATAGTTGCAGAATGGGTTAAATTTTTTATTTGTCGTCGAGAGATTTGAAAATCTTTAAAAAATATTTAGTTGTTTTCATAAGGTTTTTATACTAATTTGAATGAATATTAATATGAAAAAAATTGAAAATCAACAGGATGTTCAGAGAAAGAAAAAAAGAACACAGGTTATTGTGGCGATTGTTTTGGGGCTTATTCTTTTAGGAAGTAGTTTTGGAGTTATAATTGATTCTTTTGGAAATACCTCGTCAGGAAAAATTAAGTATCAAGGGATAACATTTACTAAAGATGAAAACAATTTTTGGATAACACAAAAAGAGGGAAATAATTTAATCTTTTTTTATAATCCGATGCAAACTGAAAATGTTAGTTCAAAAGTAGACACAATAGAGAAATATTACTCTCTACCATTGTATATTTATTCAGAAAATCAGGATGCCGAAGGTGAGTTGTATAGAAACCTTGATCCTCGAGCAAATTCAATTGTAGAACGAGTTCAAACGGCTTGTCCTGAAGATAAAACTTGCGACGTTTCAATTGTAAAAAAAGATTGCACCAATAATTTTATAATTATAGAATATTCTGAAAATGAAAGCTTGGAACAAAAACAAAATTGTGTTTATATCCGAGGAAAATCAGAAAAAATGCTTGAGCTTACCGATGAATATTTGTTTAAATTGTTCAAAATAAAACAATAAGTTTAGGATAAAATGGAAAAAGTTGACGAAAAAAAAGAGACTGCTGAAAAGAAAAATCATAAAAAAGAATTCGTAAAAATAATTGCCGGAATTTTGTTAATCTTGGCTGTTTCTTTTTTAGTTTTTTTGTTTGTGAAAAATATTGGGAAGTTTCAATATGAAGGAATGAAATTTGAAAAGGTTAAAGTTGGAGAATTAAATTTTTATCAAACTAATTTACCGACGATACAAAATGGAAAATCATTGGATTTAAACATTTATTTCAGAAATGATCCGAAGAATATTTATGAAATTCCCTTTGATGGAAATGTTTCAACGAGAGATGTAATGGTAATAAACTCTACAAATGACTTTGTATGTAATGGTGATGGGAGTATTGGTGTTGGAAATATTGTAATTAATTTTGGATATCTTGGAATTGAATCAATTCAAGATAAAAATGCATCGTGCGATGAAAAGGGTAGATATCTCTTTTTAGAAATGGATGTTGGAAATGAAACAAAAATTGTCCAGAACTCAAAAACTTGTTATACAATGACAATTAACAACTGTGAAATTTTAATTGCAACTGAAAGATTTCTTTTGCAAAAAGTTAAACAGACTAATGATTTAATCAAACAGCAAAATTAAAGTTTAATTTTTGTTTGAAAATTTGTATCTTATGAATTCAACTATCGCAGGGATTATTGAAATGAATACTATTCCGAAGACAACTATACTAAAATGTTGTTTTACAAAAGGAATATTTCCGAAGAAAAAACCAAGAGAAAGAAAAATAGTAACCCAAAGAAAAGAACCAAGAATATTATATGATAGAAATTTTTTGTAATCCATTTTCGCAATTCCAGCAACGAAAGGAGCAAAAGTTCTAACAATAGGCATGAATCTTGAAATAACAATTGTTTTATTTCCATACTTTGAATAAAAGTTTTTTGTTTTCTCAATATACTTATAATTAACCCACTGATTAGAAATAATTTTTTGACCGAAATATTTTCCTATGGAATAATTTACACTATCTCCTAAAATTGCGGCAAGTAAAAGAAGAAAATAAAGCACAAAAATATTTAACATTCCCGACGCTGAAATTGCTCCTGCCGCAAAAAGCAAAGAATCTCCAGGAAGAAACGGCGCAAAAACCAACCCAGTTTCAGCAAATATAATCAGAAACACTAATGGATATATCAGGATCCCGTAACTCACGGTTAAAGCAACAAGATTTGAATCAAGATGAGAAATAAAAGATAAAATATTCTGGAACATTTATTCTTCAGGGAAAACATCATTAAAAGCTTTTTTATTAAAAAGGGTAAATGAGAAACCTATTTAAAGAATTTAATATTTAATTTTTTGAAAAGGGGTTTATGATTTAATCTATTGAGATGAAAAAAAAAGGAATAATTATTCTTTTAATTGCAGTGATAGTTGGGCTGATAAGTTTGTATTTTGATGCACAAATCGTCGAGAAAGTTTCTTTTTTGAGGGGAGATATTCTGGATGAAGTTTTTTTGGGAGTTACTTTTGTAAGTTCAGAAGTAATTATTTTATTAATTTTAACGAGCTTGTTTATGTGGCGAGAACACAAAAGAAAATGGGTTTTGCCGTTGTGGGTATCTTCTCTGCTCGCAGTGATGGTAAGTTTTTTATTAAAGGTTGGGGTTCAAAGATTAAGGCCATTTCAACAAGAAATAGTTGAAACTTTACCTTTATTGATAAAAGAAAATTTTATTATTTGGAATTATTCTTTCCCTTCATTTCAAGCAATGCTTGCATTTTGTTCAATTCCAATTTTGAGTAAAGAATTTCCAAGATTCAAATATGTCTGGATTGTTTTTGCATGTCTGATTGCTTTTTCACGAGTATACTTTGGAGTTCATTTCTTAAGTGATGTAATATTCGGCGCAATAATCGGATACTTGATTGGAGAATTTGTTATGTATGGGGAAAAAGAAAAAAAATTATGGACGAGAATTTACGAAAGAATTTTCTATGGAGAAAAATAATTTTTTTTCTCGCTACGCTATAGAACGAATAAGATTCGTTCAGAAATATTTTGTGAACAAAACATATAGAAAGTTAACAAGTAACTTTCCATGAAGAAAAATCTAAATAATTTTTCTCGCTACGCTATAGAAAGTTAACGATTAACTTTCCATGAAGAAAAATCTAAATAATTTTTCTCGCTACGCTATAGAAAGTTAACGATTAACTTTCCATGAAGAACAAAAAATTATGGACGAGAATTTACGAAAGAATTTTTTATGGGGAGAGATAAAAATTATTTTTCTTCCAGAATATAAGTCCCATTTATCATAATTAATTTATCATTTTGGACATATCTAATACCAGAACCATTCTCAGAGACTTCGATGAATGTATGTTTAAGCTCTCTTTTTTCAATTTCTTTGCCGTCACACCCGTACAAAGTTAGAACATAATCTCTTCTAATTGCATCCCGTGAAATATCACTGCAAGCATTTTGGCAAGAACCAGCACAACTATTTAAGGAAATCATTCCAGCCAGCAAACCTAAAAGTCCAAACCTCTTCAAATTCATTTTTTTCATTTTAAAATTATTTCCGTGCAACTTTTACAGCTACAACAATTATCACAATAATTAAGATAAGATTTATTGCACCGATTAACCACAAGTACCAACTTGCTCCGACGCCAGATTTTATTTTGTCAATCAATCCGGTGAAAATATTTGATGATTCACTTAAAGTTACGCTGAAAGGTTTTGTTGAAACAACTTTTCCAGATGAAAGAACTTCAAGATTGAAAGTTTTGTCTCCTGAAACATCTTCTTTTGTTTTGAAAGTAAATGAAGCTTCTTTAGTTTCTCCAGCACCAAGAATTAAAACTTGTGGCTCGACATTCATCGAAGAAGCCCAGCCAGAATAATCTTTTGGACTTAAAGTCAAACTAACTATACTTGTTCCAAGATTGGTAATTGAAGTTTTTACAACTAAATCTTTTCCAGATATACCCTCAACTGCTTCGGGAATAGATATAGACAAAGTGGAAGAAGGCAAACCACAAGTTCCTTCAACTTTTAATGGGAATGCGAAAGAAGATGAAACATCATCATCATTATTTTCATAAATATCCCCGCTTTCATCTAGTACTTCAAATCGGATAGTATAAGTTTTTGCTGTAGCATTTTCAGGAATTTTGAAAGATAATAACGGAAGAACCTCATTATCAAAAGCACTTATGTCTCCCACATCTAAATATTTATTCAAACCAAGTTCAGAACTATAAACTCTAACAGATACTTCTTTCTGTTTATCAGAACCAATGTTCCATACATCTCCGTTAATTTGAATTTCTTCGCCACATTGAGTAGTATTTAATCCTGAAGAAAGTTCAAGATTGTCTAAAGTTACAAAATCATCATTAACTCTCAAATCAATACTCTCTGGATCTGAAGAAGCACAAATGTCTGCATTTGATTTTGAAGATTCAGAATAGTCCTCTTCTCCAGTTGCAGAAATATATAGTATATAATCTTCAACTTCTGAATCAAAATCATCTGGATCAACTCTGAATGAAATATAAACCGTGTCATCGTCTCCATCTTCAATATCTGCAATGTCTTCAGTTCCATCCATAATTTGCTTTCCGTCTGAAGTATAAATTGCCCAGCTTAGTTCTCCATTCTGGAATTCATCTTTAGTATCTGAACCATCATAACTAACTTTTACTTCTATTTCAACATCATCCATTGGATACCAATAATTATCATCATCACCCAAACCTGATTGGGTAATAATGTCTGTGATTTCTACATCTATATTATTTGATATAGTTTCAGAACAATATTCAGTATTTTGGTAAGAAGCAGTTATATTAAATTTATCTGTATCTGAAGAATTTGAAGCGTTGACAGAATCAAGCTCAAAAGCTACAGAGTAAGTATCAAGAAAACCAACATCAGAAAGTTCTTGTGCTGAAATTGTGAAAGTTGCTGAAGTTACATTTATAATGGCAGTAGTATTAGTTAAAGTAAACTTAACTTTGTTTGTGCTGTCTTCTTTTGAAACTGGAAGAGAAGTGGTTACATTAAATAGGTCATCTCCAGAAACTGAAACACTTCCAGAGTTCGTTGAGTTAGATAATGAAACTGAAAAAGGATTTGAAATACTTAATCCGAATACAAAGCCAGCTAGAATTAATAATCCTAAAACACTCGCAAATCCCAAAAGAACATTTTTGTTTTCCATGTTGTGTCATTTTGCAGTTTACACGGTTTATAAAGATTTCTATATTCTAAGATATGTTTGAAATTACAGTTTGTTAAATTAAAGTTAGTAATATAATAGGATAAATTAATTTCCTCGTTCTAGATTATCAATTTCTCTTTTCAGCGCTTCTATCTTGTCTTTATTTCTTAGTTTGTTAACTTCTGATTCAGCTTCTCTAAGCTTCTGTTGAGCAGCCAACAAGTCTTGAGAAGAACCTGAAGAGGATTCTCCACTTTCTTTTTCTGCAAGAACTTCACTAAGTTTTCTAACCTTTACTTCTTCATTTTTATTTCCCTTAGAATAGGGATCTCGATTTCTTAATCTTTTAACTAAGAAGAATATGGCAAGAATAATCACAATTAATACTATCAGATATACAAAGAAAGATGTTGAAAAATTAAGCTTACCCTGTTCATCAAGAATCGCAAGATTAGTTAATATTCCTGATTTATTTGAAGAAGCATCTTTTGAAATTACCGCACCAGTTATAGAAGAATTGACTAAGGTTTCATTGGAATCAGAAATACTTGAATTTTCAACAGACGAATTATTTTCTGATTTAATTGATGGGGCAGAGGGAAAAACATATCCCACGGGGAACAACTCCACTAATAAAGGATCTCCAGATCTGTGTTCAGGGTAAAGTTCTGGACCATAAACTCTTTCTCCACCAAGAGTATCTACTTGAACAAAAACGTCAAAATCTTTCAGTGTTGAAGAATGAGAAAAATTAAGTTCACCAAAATAATTTGAAGTACCATTGAATCTTTCAAGAACAGAACTATCTTTTGAGACGGTTACAATAACTTTATGGTAAGGCAAAGTTTTTATGTCAATATTCGAAGGAAGAGCACTAACCATTAAAGAAACAAAAAGTAAAACTAGTAATGAGATTAAACCAAAAGTCCAAATTTTATTCACCATCTTTTATGAGTTCGAGGATTTTCAAAAATTACATAAATTTATTGCCAGCTGATGCATCTTTCGGTACCTTCTCGGCTTCTTTATGAATTTTTGCAAAAGAGGGAGTGATTATGATTGTATTCTCTCCAAATCCTGCAATGTTTCCTCCAATAGCATCAACGGTTTTCTTAATTTTCGAAACGGCTCTTTTTAGCTCAATTGAATCCTTCTGTCTTAATGGTTTTATATCCACAACCGCAATTGAATAACCTTCTCTCAAAGAATTCAGGATATCATTCACTTCTTCATACTGTCTCAAAGTGAAAAGTCTGACTAAGACTTTCTTATCCTTCTTTTCCTGAGTCAAATCAATTTCAAGGTATTCATCAGATGAGTTTCCAGATGAACCAGATAAAGCTTGCCTCAATTTTTTTAACACCATAACATTTTTACAGATGGTTTATTTATAAACATTTCGTAAGTTCAAAAGTATATTTTGAATAAAGATATTTTCTATTTTTACCGTCGAGAAAAAGATTATTTTTTAGAATTTATGATTTCTTCTCTCAGAAAAGAAACTTTTTCATTAAATTCTTTTTCTTGTTTTTCTAAAGATTTTATTCTGATTAAAATTAATTTTTCTTTGTTATCTAATTCTTCTTTAATTTTTTGAGAACTGGATTTAATCATAAGCTGACCAACAATTTTGAAAACTTCTCCGTTGGAATTTTTTAATTCTTCCATCGCTGATTGAGTTTCAGAAAGTTCGAGTTCAAACGCTTGTTTTTGATAGAGAATATTTTGTAAATTCTGTTCAAAAAATTGCAACTCCTGAATCTTTTGTTCTTTGTCGGACATTTTATTCAGCTTTCACTCTTCGAGTATGCGTTCGAGGTTTGTAGAAAATTTTACTTCCACATGAAGGACAAACGAATCTTTGATCCAACGCTGTATTAGCAATTTTCTTTCCACATTTAAAACACTTGTAGTTTGTCATTTTAATTAGTTAGATAGTAAGTATTTGAAGCAAATTTTTTTCCGCACTTCAAACAATGCCATACTCCTTTTGATTTTCTTTTCACACCTAATTTTTTACAGAAAGGACATTTCTGTTTTTTTCTTTGAAAAGATTCAACAGAAGCAAGTTTGGATCTTGATTTCTTTCCATATCTGACGCCAAATCTTCCGGCTGCTTTTACTTTTTTTGTTTTTGTCATGGTTAGTTTCTAGATAATATAATAATAGATTACAAAAATGGTTTTTAAATTATTCTATTTTTGATTGAGCGATAAAATTTGGGGGATACCTAACTCGCGACCTCGCTCAGTTTAAATCAATTCGTTTTTCTTATTCGCGAAATCGCTCGGGATTTGAATTTCAAATCCGAAGTAGTTTCATTTCATTCAACTCCTAATGGGGATACCCGGATTTGGTCTCTCAAATCTTTTGGATTTCGGACTTTGCATCGTCGTTCTTTTTACACTGAACCGAACACGTTGCAAAAACAAGTTCAAATCCTAATGGGGATACCCGGATTTGAACCGGGGTCATAAGGTCCCAAACCTCATAGGCTAACCAGGCTACCCCATATCCCCATAACGAAATTCAGCTAAAATTTGTTTATAAATTATTTGCTGATTGATTAACATTCAAAAACAACACAAAAAGCAGTTTATTTCTTCTTTATGCGAAGTGACTGCGTCGACGAGCATTTATGAAAAAGTTTTACTTTTTCTTAGCTTCTTTTTTTGCGGGCGCTTTTGCTTCTGCTGTTTTTGCAGGAGCATTTGGCGTAGTTGCCGTCGCAGAAGTTGCAGCAGGAGTAGCAGCCGTAGTCGTGGCAGTTGCTTGTGCAGCAGCGGCAGCAGCTTCTTTAGCAGCTTGTTCTTGTTTGAGAAGTTTATCTTGTTGCGACTTTACATCAGAGAAATATTCTTCAAGTTGTTTCTTTTTTTCTTCAGAAGTTTTTGTTTTTTCTTCTTTGATTTCCTTGTTAAATTTTCCTTCATCAATTTCATGTTCTATTTCAACAGGTGATTTATTTTCAATTAAAACTCCAAGTGAAACACAAGTTCCAACGACGGTTTTAACTGCAGATTTTAAATCCTTACAAAGCATGTTTGAAAATTTAGTTTTAGCTACAGAAATTATTTGTTCAATTGAAGCATTTGCTGCAAACTGTTTTTTTTGAGTTCCGGATCCTTTTTCAATTTTAAGCTCTCTTTTCAAAAGTTCTGAAACTGGTGGTGAAAAAACTTTAACTTCAAAAATCTTTGTTCCGACGTCAACATCTAATTCTACCGGAACTTTAAGTCCCTTGAAATCAGCAGTCGATTCATTAATTTTTTGAAGAACCTGATTCATATTTATTCCAGCTGGTCCAAGCTTCTGACTAAGAGTTGGTCCTGGTTTCATTTCTCCACCCTCAACAAGTAATTTTATTATCATTTAATTTTCCTCGGATGAGTTTTCATCATCCATATCTTCTCTTCGGATAACTTTAACATTATCCATTTTTATTGATACTGGTAATGGAACAACTGCTCCAAGCAAGCTTACAACAATTTCTTCTTTCTGTTTGTCTATTCTTAAAACTTTTGCTTTTTCTCCTTTAAGGGTTGAACCAATAATTTCGATTATGTCTCCTTCTTTTATTGAAACCGTCGACGCTGATGATTCAAACATATTTTTTATCTCGTCAAGAGTTGTTGTTTTTCCAATTATTCCTTTAACATATGGAAGATTAAATGAAGCTTCCTCTGCAGAATCTCTATCTTCAGCCTCGATAAGAATATATCCTCTCATTCCGTGTGGACGAGTTACTGAAAAAACATTTAAATTTTTTTTACGAGCTCTGTCAGCAATCATGTCGAGTGCCCGCTCTTCTTTATTAGTCATTACCTTAATAATAAATATCATTTTGTTTTATTTTTTGAATTGTTTAGTTTCAACTAACTCCTAAATTTTTAGAAGTAGTTAGAAATAAGTAAGGAAAAGGGTTTTTAAATTTTCTGTTTAGGTAAAAATTAACCGGCAATCATCTTAATGACAATTGAAATTAAAAAACCAAACAGGCCTAGAATAACAATACCTATTGCCGAAATTTTAGCAACCATCTCAAATTCTTTTCTTGAAGGTTTTTTAAGTGTTGACCAAACTCGTTTACATTTTATTAAAAAAGATTTTGCGCTTGTTGAAAAACCAGAACCGCCCAAATTGTTGTCTTCCATAATTAAATCAAATATTCAGAGTTTTTAAAATTTCGTTTATTAGGCTAAATGAGGAATTTTGAAATTGACTGGAGAAGTTTCATCCAAGAAAGTATAATTTTTTTTTGTGCACAAAATTTTTTTGTCTTCTTCCGAAGGAATTTTTGCATAAAAACAATCTCGAGAACAAAGAGTACAATATCCTTTCTCCTCGAAAATAGTTGTATTAAATGGGAGAGCTGAACATAATCTTTCTAAAACTTTAACTTTGTATTCGTTTATTTCGATTCCCATTTTATTATTGACTTTCAAAAAATTCAATCCCCAATTCTTCTTCAATTTCTTTTCTTCTCGTTTCGTCGAGAGTATCAACATCTCCCAAAATTTGCGAACTTCTTACGCCAGTCACAATAATTAAAACTCTTATTGATTTTTCCATGTCTGGAGAAATTTTTGCACCCCAAATTATTTTTGCATCTGGACTTAATTTTGAACCAACGGAGTCCATAACAATTCTACATTCATCCAAAGTCATGTCAGGTCCACCGACGATATTTACTAAAGCTCCTTGCGCATTTGCAATGTCCACATCAAGTAAAGGATTATTTATTGCTTTCTCAACAGATTCTGTAGCTCTATTTTCACTATCGCTTTCACCGACACCAATCATAGCAACACCACCATTACACATAACTGTTTTTATATCAGCAAAATCTAGATT
>Ga0208375_1002623_pt1 | contig 16522 bp, 19 predicted proteins | sample RifOxyD1_FD_184038 | JGI IMG/M metagenome (GOLD analysis project Ga0208375, IMG submission 184038) | Soil microbial communities from Rifle, Colorado - Rifle Oxygen_injection D1 (SPAdes) | ecosystem: Environmental > Terrestrial > Deep subsurface > Rock core/Sediment | place: Rifle, Colorado... | reverse complement strand
TCAATTTTCTCTCTTTTAACCTGACCATTCTGAGAAAGCATAAAGCTTCTTCTTTGGAATAATTACACTCTAGAATATACGTTAGATACCTTTGTAAATAGGGGTGCAATAATATTGGTATACTACATAAGAAATTATTTATGTTGTATTCCTAAATTATTTAATCCTTCTTTCTTTAGGCATATAATTTGTTATTTTAATTCCAGTTGACTTGCCACAGCCAATGAATTCAGCATTATATTTTAAAATTTTAAAGCCTCTTTCTGCATTTATTTGAATTTCATTTCCTCTCAACCAGTCATTGGCTTCCTCTTCTGTTAGATTTAGGATGTTCTTCGATATTTGATCTTTGAAAATCTGTATTCCATCAAAAGTTAATCTTATTCCCTCAACTTCCTGCTTTGCAAAATATAATCCAATGTTTTCAATTCTTAATTCTTTATCTAAGGTTATTAATTGCTCTTTGGATAAATTGCCTGAAAATATTCTTATTTTTTCTTCTCCAAATCTAATTAATTCAAATGGAATTTCAGTCATTCCATATTGTTTGTTTAGCTGTTCAATTAATTTTTTCTTTTCTTGGGGTGTTAAGAGTTTCATGATAATTTTTTTTCTAATTTTTTGTTAAAATATTTTGTTAATGGTAAATCTTCTTTTATTATTATAGCAGGTTTATAACCTTGTTTTAAATAAAAATTATAGGCAGTTCTTGTAGAAAATAACTTAACTTTTTTTATACCTTTGTTTTTAGCATAATATTCAATGAATTTTAATAATTTTGTGCCTATTCCTTTGTTTATATAATCAGATTTTATAAATAATCCACCAATTTTGTTTCCCTGCAAATAAATAGTTCCTATTATTTTATTATCAATAATACAGAACATATCCGTGGATTTTATTTTTTCTACTATTACTTTTTTTGAATATAATTTCTTGAATTCATCTATTTCATTTTGAGTATAATCTTTACTATTAATTTTTTCAATTGTATCTATTCTAAATTTATAAATTTCTTCTGCATCTTCTGGTTTTGCTCTTCTTATTTTCATTTTACTTCTTCTTTCTTTAATGGAGCATTTTCAAAATCTGATTTAGTTAATAGAGCGTATTTATGAACAGATTTTATCAGTTCATTTGAAGTGGAGAATTTAGCATTTCTTCCTTTTTCATAATAGGTATAAAGAATTGTTTCTATATTTAATCCTTTTAATGTTTCTATAACTGGAACAAAATCGCTGTCTGAGGAAATAAGAATTATTTTTTTAATATTGGGATATTTTAATGGGATTTGCATAAGATCAATTGTTAGTAAAATATCCACTGCCTTTTGTTTAAAAACAAATTCAAATTCTTTATTTTTAAGCCTTTGACATCTTCCTTCTCGTATGATTATATCTTTATTTTTTAATAGCTCATTAATAAAATTATCATATCCTTTTTTTCTTTCTTCCTCTTCTTTTGTTGAATTTTCAGATTGGAACGGGGGGGCAATATAATAGAAAGCTTGTATGCAATTAAGATTCTGTTTTTTTGCTATATTTTTTGGAAAAGTTATCCTATCAAATTTTAAATATTTTCCACTTCCAAGATATTTACTTAACTTGGAAAGAAAAGCTTCATCAATAAAAACTAAAGTGCTCTTAAATTTATTTAAAAAAGACTCATCCGGCGACCCTTGCGGATCACCGGGGATCATATTAGGATTATTAGTTTTTTCAGGTTTATAAGTTTTGCTGTTGTTCATTTTATTCTCCTTTAATCTTATCAGATAGTTTTTTTATCTTACATAAAAAGAAACCTTCCATATTATTGTCATGATGATATATTCTTTTACAATTTATCATATTCTTATCAAATTTCTTACCTCTCCACTCTAAAATTCCTTCTCTAGTTTTAATTGGTAATTTAACTCCTTGAATTTCAATATCATAATTGTCTATTAAATGCTGAATGACTTCTTCATTTTCTTCTGGTGCATGTGTGCAGGTGCTGTATATCATTTCTCCACCAACTTTGAGAAGTTCTAATGCTGAAGATGCCAGTTTCTTTTGTTTTTTTCCAAATCTTTCCAACATTCCCTCACTCCATTCCAAATAAGTTCTTGGAGATAATCTTATATTGCCTTCTCCTGAACAAGGAGCATCTACTAAAATCTTGCTAAAATTATAATCTAATCTCTTTAATCTGTTGCAAAGTTCCAATCCATCGTGAAGTGTTGTTATTGTATTAGTAATCCCGCATTTTTCCAGATTTGAAGAAAGAATAGTTATTCTTCCAATTGAAACATCATTTGCAATTATTGTTCCTTGATTATTCATTTTTGCTGCTGCTTGTGTTGTTTTTGAGCCAGGTGATGCACATAAATCCAGAAAGGTATCACCAGCATCTGGTTGAAGAACTATAATTGGCATCATGCTTGTAATTTCTTGGATATAATAATAACCCAAAAGATGTTCTTGTGTTTTCCCTATTTCTCCGGGTTCTAATTCGTTCTGAACTTGAATTATCTCAGGATAACCTTCTATCTGCTTTAATCTCCAATTATATTTTTTTAATCTCCCAATTAATTTATCTGGAGAAATCCTTAAAGTATTCACTCTAAATGATTTTTTAGTCTTAGTTTTTGCAAATTCAAAGAATTTTTTTAAATCTTCTTCATCTTTTAACAGAAGATGCATTCTTTCTACAAATAATGGTTTAGGCTCGTAATTCATAAAAAAGAAAAAGAAGAATGATTAATTAATGTTTCTAAAGCTCTATTTTTAAGTTAATAATAAAAAATTTATTTGGATAGATTAGAGAAACCATCATAACAATCAAATTAAATCCTAAGCCATAACTTATTTAAGAGATTATATTAATAATAATCGGTTATAAATTATATAATTTTAAAGAAAATTTGGAAGAAAAGTTTGTTTTGCTGTATTATAATGCCCAATTCCTCTTTGTATATAAGGTCTCATTAAATCTCTTGCTGTTTCATAATTAACTCCAAATTCAGTTCTTACTCTATTTATAGTTAAGGGTCTTTTATTTCCAAGTGTTTCTCGGACTAAAGAGTCTAGTCTTGCTTTTTGTTCCGGATTCACGATTGTATTTGTTGACATGTTTTTATCTAAAAATTAATGTTTTATAAACTTTGTGAATCTTTTTCTTTAATATATTTTTATTTTGGGTTTATAGATATTCTATTTTTAAAGCTTCTTTTGTTCTATTATAAACATGCTTTGAAAGTTTTCTGTTTTTAAGAACAGGATCTTCTTCTGAGATATAAAACTGATTTAAATATCTTGTAAGAATGCCTTTTCTATGAACTTCACCAAATTCTACTACTAATAATTCTATATTATTCAAATGTTCTTGAGGTAAATTTGGTATAATCATTTTAAAACATTTTTTTGTATTTTTATAAACTTTGTTGTTTTTGAACTAAATCGGATAATCAATATTATAATAGGAATAGTTATATTCTTTTTCATAAATGTTTATAAAATAATTTTTGTTTTTTTATTCATGAAAATAGGCATTATAGGAGGAAGCGGGTTGGATGACCCTAAAATTTTAGATGATTATGAAGAAAAAGATATTGAAACTCCCTTTGGAAAACCCAGCTCGAAAATAACCTTTGGAAAAATTTCAGGAGTTGAGGTTTGCATTTTAGCAAGACATGGGAAGAATCATTCTATTCCTCCATCTTCTATTAATTACAGGGCAAATATTTGGGCATTGAAAGAATCAGGATGCAAGGTTATTTTAGCAACTTCTGCTGTTGGAAGCTTGAGAGAAGAAATAAAACCTGGAAATCTGGTTTTTCCAAATCAGTTTATTGATTTTACAAAACAAAGAAAAATGAGTTTCTATGATGTCCGAAATTCTGATTTAAATTTAGCTCTTCAGAAGTCTATTTCGGATCATCCAGAAATTTCAAAACCAAATTTACAGAGATTTCTTGATGATAAGGTTGTGCATACTGCAATGGCAGAGCCTTATGATAAAAAATTAAGAGAAATCTTATGCAAGATTTGTGATGAATTAAAATTTGCATATAATAAAAACAAAACCTTAATTGTTATTGAAGGACCGAGATTTTCAACAAAGGCAGAAAGCCATTGTTTTCGACAATGGGGTTGTGATATAATTGGAATGACAGGATGCCCAGAAGTTATGTTGTCTAATGAACTTGGAATTCTTTATCAGACAATTGCAATGTCAACTGATTATGATTGCTGGAAGGAAAATGAAGAGTCTGTTACATTTGAAATGGTTTTGCAAAGAATGAAGGAAAACGCAGATAAAGTAAAACAATTATTATTAACTGCAATTCCAAGAATTGCAAATGCTGATACAGAAAACATTCTGTTTTCTGTCTCTTCAAATCCAGAATTAAAACAAAGATTTGAAGATGAGGAATTTATAAAAAGTAAAATAAGGACGATTCCAAATTGGCCAAAACAAGGAATTATGTTCAGAGACATAACAACTTTATTAAAGGATAGTGAAGGCATGAATAAAGTCATTAAAATTTTATGTGATAGATATAAAAATGAGAATATTGAAATTATTGCTGGAATTGAAGCCCGCGGTTTTATATTTGGAGGAATTCTCGCAAATAAATTAGGGATTAGTTTTGTTCCAATTAGAAAAAAAGGAAAACTGCCTTACGAGGTTGTGAAGGAAGAATATGATTTGGAGTATGGAAAAGATTCAATAGAAGTTCATAAAGATTCTATTAAATATGGGCAGAATGTTTTGATTATTGATGATTTGATTGCAACAGGAGGAACTGCTTTGGCTGCTTGCAATCTTGTAAAGAAATTAGGAGGAAAGATTCATGAATGCTGTTTTATTATTAATTTGCCCGAGTTAAAAGGAAGAGAAAAATTAGAAAGAAATAATTATAATGTTTTTTCTCTGGTTGACTTTGAAGGCAAGTAAATAAATCACAAAATTCTTAAACTATATTATTTTTTGTTTTTGTCAAATAGAATGTTTATAAAATATGCTGAAAAAGCTTGTGAATTTCCAGTTCTATTATTAACTGCAGAAGTTATGGATTATCATTGTCATATTATTCCTTTTATAATGGCTTCTGTTTATAATCAAAGGGTAAAGAATAATGTAAATGATTTTTTAGATTACAAAGTAAACCCAGTTAATTTAAGTCAAATAAAAACCAGCAACCCCAGGCATATTCTTTTTTCAGGAAATTCTGTTGAAGAACTTGCAAAAGCAGCGGATTTTTTTGGCTTACCTTTTGATAAACTTAAGGTTTGTGATAATTATAGGATAAGAAATTAATTTCCGGACAATTTACCCTTTTTTATCCTATCTATCAAGGAAAAAATTTTCCGAAAATTTATTTCCGTTGATATAGATGGATTTATTTAATGATATTCAGTTCCTTTTTCTAATTTTTTTAAAAACGCAATTACTTCATCAGGCTTGTCCAATAACATGTCAAATATCAATTCATAAGTTCTTAAGTTAGCCAAAAATACAGGATTTATCATAGGAGCAGGTCTTTGAAAATCAATTCCTGTTAAGTGCTGGAACTCTTTTATAACTTGCTGATTTTTCTTACGAGAATGAGAAGTTATTATTAATAATGTATTATAATCTTCGGGAGCCCTTATTTTTCTCTTTTCATTTGAGATATTTAATAAATAAGGATCTTTTCCAGCATAGAAAAATCCATAAGCTTGAATATTTGGTTGCGAAGCTCTTTTATGAAATCCAAGACTAAAGTCAGTCAATACTTTTTCTAAATCTCCTTCAAAAGACCCTATTCTAGGCAAATTTACAGGTCCTTGGTCTTCTAGTCTGTCTGTTCTCATAAATACTTAGGATTTTTTTTATTTTAAAAGATTTGTTTAAATTAATATAATGATTAAAATATGCTTTATTCAGAGCAGAAAAGAGGTCAAAACAGCATTATTAACAATAAAAGTGTTATTGCAATTTGTATAACTAATCCAAATTTCCAATTAGCTTCTTTTTGAATTCTTGAATCGAATTTTAAATAATTAATATAATGCCGATTATGTTTTAGTTTAGTTAAATACCCAAATTTGGCAATGTCTGGAATCATTGCTGCAAATGCCCCAGCCAGTACAAACCTGCTATGAAACTCCTTGTATAGAAAAAAAATCAAAAAAATGCCTATGATAGTGTCAATCACAGTTAAGATTATACTGATTTTTCCTACAAAAGCCATTCCGGTTTTATTGAATAATTTTCTATCAAAATCTCCTCCATCCCAATGAGGTATCATGTCTAAAAAGAAATGACTTAATAAACTAAATAAAATAACAAATATTATTGAATGAAAATATTCCCCAATTAATCCTCCTGTCAGCACGTGAATTAACAAAAACATTTTAAACTTTTATATACAAGTCAAAGATGTTTTTAAACCTATCAATTTTTTTATATTCAGTTATTAATTCATAAAGTTTATAAGATTTGAAAATTAACTAATTAATATGAAAATAACAAATTCTGAAGAAAAAAAATTAAAGAAAATTGAAGAAACTCTTATTCAGGTTGGATTGAGGATAGCTAAGCGAGGGGAAGGGGCTCTTTTTGTAGTAGGAGATGTAAAGTATAAATCCTTAGTTAAACAATCTGTCCCTCCTTTTGAGATAACACGAAATCCAAAATTATTAGAGTCATTGGCATTGATGGATGGAGCAGTAATACTTGATAAAAATGGTATAATGAAGGCTTATGGAGTTATGATAAAATCAACAAGAACCTTTAAAAATTTTGGAACAAGACATTCTGCAGGATTAAGTGCAGCAAAAGGTGATAACCTGGTTGTTTTAATATCAGAAGAAGATAAAAAAATAAGGATTCTTAAGAGCGGAAAAATGATAATGCAGATAGATGCATTGCAAAAAAATGTTGAGAAATCTGTTCCTTATGCAGTTGAATTATTAGAATCAATTGGCGCAGGAACAATAGGAACAATAGGAACAAGCCTTCTATTGCCGGCTTTGGGAATTGCTTTTCTTCCAGGAATAATTGTTTTTGGTTCTGCTTATTATTTAGGAAAGATGCTTACAAAAAAGTGGCGATAATTACTTTCTAGTTTCTACAATTTTTAATCAGATTTAAAAACAAAAATCATTTTATAAACATTTATGAACAAAAAAAAGGAAGATCTAAAAAAGAGTCAGGCAAGAAAAATAAGCATAAAAGAGGGTTCAGCATGGAGTTTAATGGAGGGATTTGGCAGCAGATATATAACTCCTTATGCATTATATTTAGGAGCATCAAATTCGCAAATAGGTTTTTTGAGTTCATTTCCAGGATTATTGGGAAACATTTTTCAGATTCCTGCCCTTAAACTTTTTAGAAACAAGAACAACACTAGAAAAAAAATTGTTTTTAATTTTGTTCTTTTGCAGGCATTATTGTGGATTCCAATAATAGCAATTGGTTTTCTTTATTTTTTTGATTTTATAAATGCAAAATTAGCATCTAATTTGCTGATAATATCATATACTGCAATTGTTATTGCAGGAACTTCAGCAAGCTCTGCCTGGAATTCCTGGATGAAAGATATTATAATTAAAAATAATGGGCAATATTTTGGAAGAAGAAGCAGGATAATTCATTTAGTAGTTATTCTGAGCATGCTTATTGCAGGAATAATCCTGAATTTTTTTGGAAAAGAGGATGCATTTAAAGGGTTCATGATAATTTTCTTTATAGCTTTTATAGGAAGAATGATTTCTTCTTATTTTATAAAAAAAATATATGAACCAAAATTTCAGTATAAGGAAAGTTCTTATTTTACATTAAGACAATTTATTAAAAAAATGTTTTATAATAATTTTGGACGTTTTGTTATATTTGTTTCATTAATGTCATTTGCGACTGCTATTGCAGGGCCTTTTTTTGCTGTTTATATGCTTAAAGACTTGAATTTTAATTATATAAATTACATTTTCATAACCATTACTTCAATCATTTCACTTATACTTTTCATGCCTTTTTGGGGGAAATTTGGAGATAAATTTGGAACAATGAAAGCAATAAGAATAACCAGCTTTTTTATTCCTTTTGTTCCTTTGCTCTGGTTTTTTAGTATATATATTCATAATCAAATTTTATTGACAGTTTATCTTATTATAGCTGAATTTATTTCTGGTTTTGCATGGGCTGGATTTAACTTGTCTTCAAGCAATTTTGTTTATGATTCAGTAACAAAGGAAAAAATAGCATTTTGTTTTGCTTATTTTAATATTTTAAATGCTTTTGGAGCTTTTATAGGAGCAGCTCTTGGAGGTTTTATTTCCTCAAAATCAGACATTTTTGGTATAAAATCTCTGCTGATTATATTTATATTAAGCGCAATTATGAGATTTGTAGTTGCTATTGTGATGGTTCCAGTATTGAAAGAAGTCAGGGAGGTCAAAGATTTTAATGTTCCTTCTCATATAATTAAAAGATTAGAGTTAGTAGAGCATATGTCTCTTATGCCTATAGAGAAATTTATTAAAAGGGAATGATAGCCATAATCTTTTTAACTCTGGTTGTTATAAATATATATGGGCAAGTCAATTCCATTAATAATGCTAAAAGAGCATGATAAAATAAAATCTCTTCTAGAAAAATTTGAAAGAGAGTTAAATGAAAATTTAAAAAATTCTGAGAAAACTTTTATTGAATTTAAATGGGGTTTGGAGAAACATTTCTTTATAGAAGAAAAGGTTATTTTTACAGTTCTTAAATCATTAAACGAAGAAGAAAATGAGGACATGCTGAATCTGTTAAAAGAGCATAAAGACATGCTTTTTTTAATAAAAAATATTGAAGAACATTTTTTCAAAAATATCAAGCCGGAGATAGATAATCTGAAAAAAACCTTGCTTACACATGCTGATTTTGAAAATGAATTTTTTTATCCCAAATTAGAAATGGATTTAAGTGAAAAGCAAAAATGCCTTATAATTGAGCAATGCAAAGCAATTTTGGATGATTATTGAGTTTGATTCTCGTTATCAGGTGAAGAATCAGGTTTGTTTTGTGGACCAGCATAAATATTCCCTTCTCTAATTTCTTTTTTTCTGGCATATAATAATCTATCAACAGAAGTATGATATTCATTGACTGATTTAGCTAAGTCATCTCTTTTGGTTTTTAATTCTTCAGGAAAACAAGCACCGGCCTGGAAACAATAATCTTCAATTTTATTTAAACTTTCTTTTAGCGCTTGTATCTCCTTACAGACATTATTATAAGTAGAATCTAAATATCTTTCTAAATCCTTTCTGCGCCTCATCTGTTCATTTTTTTGAGTCTCTCTTTGTTCTCTTTCTGCATCCAATCTTCTATGACTTTCTTTAGTTAACTCTATCTGCATTTCTTCTAACACTTGCCCTACACTTCTTTTATCCATTAAAATATTTAATATAATAGCTATTTAACCTTTATTATAATTAACACATAAAAATAATTAAATTTAAATTCATCTCAAATATCTCTCTTCCCAATTTTTTATATAATCATTTGGAAGGAGTATTTTATCTTTTCTCTCTCTTTTATTTCTGTATGTAAAGAATAAAAATCCAAATAAAAATCCAATAAAAATTCCTGATAGATGAGCAATATCTCCTACATTACTTGGAAAAAACAAACCAAAAATTCCACCAATAATCCAGATGATGGCTGCAATAAACATCGGAACTATTATTCCAAAAACCCAAACCCCTATAAAAGGGTTTAGTATTGTCAAGCATCCTAAAATTCCATAAACTGCTCCGCTTGCCCCCAGGCTTGAAGGATAATAATTAACAGCAATTAAATTTGCTAAAATTCCTGAAGATAAAAATACAATAAGGAAATTTCTGCTTCCAATCTTTTTTTCCAATATAAATCCAAACAAAAGCAAGGCAAACATATTGTACATTAAATGCAATAAACTTCCATGCAAGAAAATAGCTGTTAAAAACCTCCAGATTTGAAATCCATATAATGCACTTAAATTTAATATAAATAAGTCAGTAAAACCTGGAATGATTAATTGCAGAAAAAATACAATTATGCAAATAAAGGCTAAAATTATTGAGTAGTATCGGAATTTTATCATATTAATATTTAATCTGATTTTTCTTGGAATATTTTCTTATTTCAAATAAAATTAATCCTGAAAGAGAAAAAGGGAGTATCAGAATCCATTGGTTTATAGACAAAGGAGTAAAACCAAAAACAGAGTTTATTGGAGTATAAAGAACAACTAAATGAATAAGAATGGATATAAAAATTCCATAAAAAATCCATTTATTGCTGAAAAATCCAATATCTTTTAGTTTCTTACTGCTTCTGCAAGTAAAAACAAAAAAGAATTCAAATAAAATACCTCCTGTTACAACCATGGTTCTAACTTCGTTTATGTCATATTTATTCAGTGCAAAAAAGAAAATGAAAATTTCTGCCAAAAGAGTGACTATTCCAGCCACGATTATATATATTAAAATGTTGTCAAGAATACTTTTTTCTTTGGCTGGCTTTTTATTCATTACATTTTCTCCTTTTTCTTTTGTCAAAGCCAAAGCAGGTATGCTGTCTGTAATCAAATTTATCCATAAAATCTGCAGAGGAAGCATTGGAAGAGGAAAACCCAAAAGAATTATGAGGCTTATTAATAGCAACTCGGAAAAATTAACAGCCAATAAAAATTTAGTTATTTTTTTTGTATTATCATAAACTATTCTGCCTTCTTCAACTGCTTTGACAATGCTTGCAAAGTTATCATCAACTAAAATCATGTCTGAAACTTCTCTTGCAACATCGCTTCCCCTTATTCCCATTGTAATCCCTATGTTTGCTCTTCTTAATGCAAGGACATCATTAACACCATCTCCTGTGACAGCAACCTGCTCTCCTTTTATTTTCAAAACTTCGATTATTCTTAGCTTTTGTTTAGGCTCTATTCTTGCAAAAATTTTGATATTCTCAATTTCATCCATCAGTTGTTCATCGCTCATTGAATCCAATATTTTTCCAGAGATTATTTTTCCATATATGCCTATCTGTTCGCCTATTGCTTTTGCTGTTATTTCAGAATCCCCTGTAATCATTTTAATTTTTATTCCAGCTTTTTTGCATAATTCAACAGCACCTTTCACTTCTTTTCTAGGAGGATCCTGCAGTCCTATAAATCCTAAAAAAATAAGATTTTCTTCAGGATTTTTCTCATTCTTATTGAATTTAAAGGCAAAACCAAGAACCCTTAAGGCTTTTCCCTGCATTTTTTCTGCTTGTTTTATTAATTCCTTTTTCTTATTGTCAGTAAGATTTCTTTTTTCTCCATTAATAAATTCAAAGCTGGATTTTTTAATAATAATTTCAGGAGCTCCTTTACTGTATAAAATTTCCTTTCTGTTTTTTCTTAAAATTGACATGATTTTTCTTTCAGATGTAAAAGAAAATTCTTTTATTCTTTTTTCTTCATCACAGAGCAATTTTTTATTGATTCCTAAATCTAAAGCATTTGCAACTAAGGCAGATTCAGTTGAATCTCCTATTATTTCATATCCTTTTTTCTTAATTCCTTCTTTAATTTCAAATCTTGCGTTATTGCATAAAATACTTGTTCTTATTAATTCATTAAGCTCCTTTTCTTCATTTAATTTAACTCTGTCTTTGTTGAAAAAAAGATTGTTTTCATTTTTTATGTAGGTTTTAGCATTGGAAAAAATTTCAACAACCTTCATTTTTCCTTCAGTCATTGTTCCAGTTTTATCAGAACATATAACACTGACTGAACCCAAGGTTTCTACAGCAGGCAGTCTCCTTACAAGAACATTATTTTTCAGCATTTTTCCTGAAGCAAAAGCCAGCCCTAAAGTAACAACTGCAGATAAACCTTCAGGGACAGCAGAAACTGCAAGAGCAATTGTAGTAAGAAACATTTCATACTTTTCCTGTCCTAAAGATAATCCAATAAAAAAAAGGATTGCTGATAACAGAATTATAAAAACAAAATTTTTTTTCGCAAAATTGTTTATTTTTTTCTGCATAGGAGTATCTTCTGGTTTAAAATCCTTTAGTATTCCTGCAATTTTTCCAAACTCAGTATTCATTCCAGTATTTACAACAATTGCTTTGCAATTGCCTGTTTCAATATGAGTCCCTGCATAAAGCATATTTTTTCTTTCGACAAGAAGGAATTTTTTAGAAATAACCTCGTCGGTTTTTTCAATACTCATGCTTTCTCCAGTTAAAATTGCTTCATTAACCTCTAAATTTTCAAATGAAATAATTCTACAATCAGCAGGGATTTTATCACCTGCCTTTAATATTAAAACGTCTCCAGAAACAATTTCTTCTGCATTTGCAACAATCAATCTTCCTCCTCTTAAAACTTTTGATTTCAGAGTCAAGAGCTTTTTTAATTCGAGCATGGATTTTTCAGCCCTGTATTGTTGGACAAAGCCAATTGTGGTATTAAGCAAAATTATGGCAAAAATAACAGATGCATCTAAATAATGCATTATCAAAAGAGATATTAAAGTAGCTATAAGCAGAATATAGATAAGCCATGATTTAAATTGTAAAAAATAAATCTTAAATGGATTCAATTTATAATCGTCTTTTATTATATTCTTCCCATATCTTTCCAGCCTTATTTTAGCTTCTTCCTTGCTTAATCCATCTGAAGAACTGTTTAATTTCTTTAAAACTTCCTCTTTTTTTAATGCATGCCAGTTATTCATATAGAAGTTAGAAAACAAAACTATAAAAGGTTTTTTAAATCAGCAATAATAGAGTTATTCCTATTGTATTACAAATCAGGCTTATCAAAGCAAAGATAATTGGTTTTATTTTAGTAACTCCTGCAATCATCATGACTCCCACCTCATCTGGCAGAGGACTTGCTATTATAATCCCTACAAAAATATACAAGAGATATACACTTATTTTATGCCCTAAATTCTTTTCAATTGAATTTGAAATTTTTTTTATAAGTTTGGTATGTTCTAACCTTTCAAATTCATCAGTAAAAGAAAATCTTATAAACTTAAACATAAAAAAATCTGAGATTAAAGCCCCAAAACCAGCTAAAGCTCCAAATAAAAATATATTTTCTGGATTAAGCACTATAAAAAATCCAATTGCAAATGGAGTTGTAAATCCAAATGAAAATAGCATTCCTGCTATAAATATTCCTATATAACTCCAGCTGTTTAGTCCAGTTACAAATGCATTAATAGAAGGATTTTTAAAAATATAATATGCTGAAATAATTAAAATAATGAGCAAAGTTATTTTAGGATAATGGAAATGATGCATAAATTTGAATAATCTATGAGCAAGATTTTTTTCAAACGTGATAGAAATCTCTGGCTCTTTTCCAAATTTTATAAGATGTTTTTTAGAATTGGCCTTCATATTAATTTTAAATCATCAACATTTATAAATCTGAGCAAAGCTCTCACTTTAATTTTTACTCTATCTCACCAAAAACTATGACATACTTATATTCTCAAAAGCATTTCTTATTTTTTATTTGAGTATACTAAAAGGCTTTTGCTCGATATTTATTTATTTATTTATTGGTACAAAACTGAATGTTTTGGTGATATTAAGGATAAGATTAAATCAAATTTCACAAGCATTTATAAGTAAATATTTTTTATCTTAATTATGAAACCTTTATTTCAGATAACTCACAAAGACAAGAAAACAAACGCAAGAATTGGAATTTTAAGAACTAAAAAGGGAGATATAGAAACTCCTTTTTTCATGCCTGTTGCAACAAAATCTGCTGCCAAATTTATAAACTCTCAAAAGCTTGAAGAACTTGGAGCAAAAGCAATAATTTCCAATGGTTTTTTATTGTCAATCAAACCAGGAACAAAGATAATCAGAAAATTAGGGGGGTTGGGAAAATTCATGAATTTTAAAGGAGTAAATTTTACTGATTCAGGAGGTTTTCAGATGTGTTCTCCTTCTATTTATATAAATTCAAATGAACAGGAAGTTTTTTTCAGGAATCCAATTTCCGGAGAAAAAATATTCATGACTCCTGAAAAAGATATGGAAATACAATTTGAAATTGAAAGCGAGGTTGCAATGTGCCTGGACAGAATGCCCTTGTATGAAGATTCCAAGCAGGAAATTGAAAAGGCTGTTAAACTTACAACAATCTGGGCAAGGAGATGCAAACAGCATCATGATAGACTGCAACAAAATCTGCCTAAAAATAAGAGGCAATTGTTATTTGGAATAACTCAAGGAGGGGTTTATGAAGATTTAAGGGAAAAATCTGCCAAGGAACTTATTAAACTTAATTTTGACGGATATTCTATTGGAGGTTTTGGAATGGGAGAGAGTTTTGATGAAGAAATGAAGATAGTAAAGCAGCAAAAGTCTTTTATTCCTGCAAATAAGCCTGTTTATTTGATGGGAATTGGGAATCCTATTGAGATTTTAGAGGCAATTTCTTTAGGATGCGATATTTTTGATTCAAGAATGCCAACTCAAAATGCAAGGCATGGTCATTTATTTACTTCAAAAGGAAAAATAAAGATTTTAAACAAAAAATACAAAGCAGATAAAACTCCTATTGATAAAAATTGCAAGTGTTTTGCATGCAGGAATTACAGCAAAGCATATATCTCTTTTTTATTAAAACAAGAGGAAGCTGTTGGAAAGGAGCTCGCTTCTTATCATAATCTTTATTATCTGCAGGATTTGATTAAACAGGCTAAGGATGCAATAAAAAAGGGGACTTTTAATGATTTTAAAAATAAAATTAAAAAAATATACAAATAAAATGGAACAGGAAATCTCAAGATTCATTGAATTGCATGTAGCAATAGTAAAACTTTTATTGAAAAAAGCGAATATTTCATATTTTAATGCGATAACCACTGGGAAAAAAGAATATTATGAAGAATATGAAAAATTATCATTAGAAGTTGAGAAAATTTATCATGACAAGGATGATTTTGAATTAGTAAAAAAATATAAATCCGCTGAAATTAAAGATAAAATATTAAAAAGAGAGATTGAATTGTTATACAATTCTTACTGGGGTTCACAGGGAGATATTAAACTATTAGAAAAAATAATAAAACTTTCTTCAAAGATTGAAAAAGATTTTAATATTTTCAGGGCAAAAATTAAAGATAAAGAATTCACTGATAATGAAATAAAAGATATTTTAAAAAAATCAACTGATTCAGCTGAACTTGAAACAGCATGGTATGCTTCAAAAAAGCAGGCAGAAGCTGTGATAAACGATTTATTAGAACTAATAAATTTAAGAAATACTTTAGCAAAATCATTAGGATTTAATGATTATTATGAAATGAGTTTGGAACTGTCAGAACAAAATGAACAAGACCTTACTAAAATTTTTGATGAACTTGATAAATTAACGAAAAAGCCTTTCAAAAATCTAAAAACAGAAATTGATAGTATTTTAACTAAAAAATATAATATAAAAGAACTAAAGCCTTGGCATTACCATGACCTATTTTTTCAAGAAGCACCAGAAATCTATCATATTGATTTAGATAAATATTATGAGAATCAAGATATAATAAAAATTGCAGAAAATTATTATAATGAAATTGGACTTCCGGTATCAGATGTTCTTAAACAAAGTGATTTATATGAAAAACCGGATAAATATCAGCATGCCTGTTGTATGGATATAGATAGAGAAGGAGATATAAGAATTGTTCAAAGCACAAAAAATAATGAAAAATGGATGGATACTACTTTGCATGAACTGGGACATTCTGTTTATGATAAATTTATTGATAAAAACCTGCCATTTTTATTAAGACATCCAGCGCATATCTTTACAACAGAGGCAATTGCTTTATTTTTTGGAAGAAATGCAATAAATCCTGATTTTATTCAAAAATATTGCAACATCAATAATTCAGAAAAAGAAAAAATCTCGCCAATTCTAAAAAAGATTATTCGAATGCAAAAATTAGTATTTTCAAGATGGTCTCAAGTAATGATGCGTTTTGAAAAAGAACTTTATAAAAATCCAAATAATCAAGACATGAACAGATTATGGTGGAGTTTGGTGAAAGAATATCAATTAATAGACTTTTATAGAGATAAGCCTGATTGGGCATCAAAGATTCATTTGACTTCATCGCCTGTTTATTATCATAATTATCTGCTAGGGGAATTATTAGCTTCACAAATTCATCATATTATAAAGACTAAAGATTATTCAGGAAAAGAAATGGGTGAATTTTTAAAAAATAAAATATTTTTTCCAGGCAAGTCTTACCAATGGGATGAATTTGTTAAAAAAGCAACAGATGAGCCTCTGACAGCAAAATACTTTTTTGAAGAGTTTTGCAGATAAAAACTTATCTTTATCCTTATTTGTCCTGTAAAAAAGATAACTGTAGTATCCCGATATTACTTCGTTTTAGATTAGCCTGATTATCTTTTACCATTTTTTATAAATTTATTAATTTAAATCTTAATCCTATCCATACAGAAGGATCAATTTTCTTAATAAATGCTTTTT
>Ga0208375_1002621_pt1 | contig 16546 bp, 10 predicted proteins | sample RifOxyD1_FD_184038 | JGI IMG/M metagenome (GOLD analysis project Ga0208375, IMG submission 184038) | Soil microbial communities from Rifle, Colorado - Rifle Oxygen_injection D1 (SPAdes) | ecosystem: Environmental > Terrestrial > Deep subsurface > Rock core/Sediment | place: Rifle, Colorado... | reverse complement strand
GATGAGTTGCTTTTTTCTCCTTTAAGTCACGAATAGGTTCAGTGTATTCAAAATAATCCTTGTATTTGTGATGATCTTCAATTTCCTTGGCCTCTTTTTTCATGGTAGAAGTCATGAGCGCTTCACTCCAGAAATCATTTCTAAAGTCCTCTTTCAAATCTGGATTATGAGCAATCAGTTCAATGATAATATCTTTGGCACCATTTAAGGCTTCTTCGAAAGATGGTACACCTCGTTCAACACTCACAAACACGGATTCATATTGTGTTTGTAAATCAGTAAGTGTTAGTTTGGTTGAAAGTAAAAGATCGGCCAGTGGTTGGAGTCCTCGTTCTTTAGCAAGCATGCCTTTGGTTTTTTTCTTTGCCTTAAAGGGGGCGTAGAGGTCTTCTAGCTGATTTAAAGTCAGAGCTTCATTTATTTTTTTCTCAAGCTCCGGGGTGAGCATTTCCATCTCTTTAATGGTCTTTAAAACAAAAGCTCTTCTTTGTTCAGTTTCAACATGCAGTTCATGCAGATCAAAAATTTCTCTAATTTTGACTTCATCAATGCCACCGATCATTTCCTTACGATATCTTGCAACAAAAGGAACACTACATTGCTGATTAATCATTAAATCTAAAACATTGTTGACGATATTGGGAGGCAAGTTGGTGCTAAGAGAAATGTCTCTTATAAATGATATTGGGTTATCCATGGTGCGTCCTTTTAAAACAAAACTAACAATTGTTAGGGTAAAACTTTAAACGATTCAGGATTGTTTTTCTATCAAATTTTATATAACATTAAGCAAATTGAGGATTTTTCGCCGCATTAAAGATCCTTCAACACTTATTAGGTCGCCATTTTAACTGATATTGATGAGAGCTTGAATAAAAAAAATCCGCATCATATCTTGACCATCGTCTTAAAATAGTAGGTCAACCTATCTCAGCATTTGATAGGAGAGATGTAGTATTATTTGTCACTTAAAAAATTGAGTGTCTAATAAATAGACAGTTTTTTTCACAAAAAGCCGCTAGGTCATTAAATAATCAATCTAGTTTAGGCAAAGCATTTGCACTCGATAGGGGATAATTGTTTTTCATTTATATATTCCAAACCAAGGAGATTTCCATGAAAATGCATCAGATTATTGCGCTTGCCGCCTTAGTATCCATTATCCCGATGAATATTCTTGCTAAAGATATTCAAAATGTTGCTATTGGCATACCCGTAGTCAAGATGCCAGGTACCTATACTGATGTGGATGTTGCTAGTTTGTTCAATATTGCCACTGAAGAAATGACGTCCAGACAAGAAAAACAGATGGAAACTATTAAAGCGTCTATAAAGGAAATGGAAAGCCAATATCGTGACCTACTCGAAAAAGTTCAACCTTTAAAAAATCAGGCAACCGGCGGAAATAAAATATTTAAACGAGAGGATGGTGGTTTTGATAATCTTTATAAAAGCTTTGATAGTTTGTATAACGCCAAATCTTTATTTGAGTTATCCCTTGCTAATTTAAAGGCACTGCCAGCTTCGTTATCATCAACTGAAAAAATTAACTTTAATGGTGAAAGTATTCAGTATCCAAATATGTTAAATAAGAACGCTTATGACGAAGTTGTAAATAATTTCTCTGGTAAATTGGCTGAAGTAAATATGATGCTCTCTCAGCTGAGTTTTAATATTGAAAGTACAGAAGGAGCTTATGATTTTGTTTCATTTAATGAACTGGATTCATTTCGTGCCAAAAACTGGTTTACTGTAGAGATGGAAGAAGAAATGCTTGCTCAATCAAAAAGGATGAGGGCCAGTGTTAAAAGAAAAGAAGATCAGTTTAAACAAACCTTCTCACTTAAAATTAGAAACGAAATTTCAAATTTTGTTAAGATTTGGGCCAATGATAGGACGTTTCAAATTAAAGAATTTAATGAAGAGGGATATAAAGAAGAACTTGGAAATCTCGAACGCTTTTTCTATCTTCGTTCGGCACTCAGGATTATGTACAAAATTCCAATTGGATCTTATTGTATTGATTATACAAAAAGAAAATTCAATCTTGATGTTTTTAAATCTGACGTGAATATGTTTAGAATAACGGATAATATTTGTGATCAGACTAAGGATTTAAAACAAACCAAAGATAATATTATTAATGCTCTTGCGATTTTAGAAATGAGAGCAAAAACTCAACCACCACAAAGTGATGATGAGGCCAGAGAACTGGGAAGCCAGATCGCTGCAATTTTTACCGGAGATGGTGGAATCATGGAAAGAGTTATGGGTGCCAGAAGTGTTTTAACTGGGAACATGCCTTTGGTTCGTGCCAACATTGCCGTACTGAGATTACTTTTAATTGATGTTGAAGAAGAATTAAAAACTCTAGAATTTGGTGGTGACGTGAAGATAAAAATTGCTCATAAGGCCAGATATGGCTCTAAAGAAGATCAAGAAATCTATGCACCTGTCAAACAGGAATTACTTAAAATTCTTGATGGTACCAGTCGTATACCTTATGGAGTGGACTCTGTAGAGCAAACTCTATTTGGAACAATTACCACTTTGAATAATATTCAAAGCGCTATTACACAATCAAATATTATCTTTGAAAAAGCAAACAGACTGAAAAATTTAGCAGGTCGAGGTAGTAACATTTATAAAGTTGATACCGAATTCTAATAATAACTGGGAGCAATTTTATGAAGCATATTATGTTTGCCTTGGGCATACTGCTGATCAATTCAAGTGCCTTTGGCTATGAAAATAAATGTAGTAGAAAGTCAAGCTACGAGAGAGTGGCCCAAAGTAAATGTATCGGTGGACAATTACCCGCATCCCGCATAAGAAATATGCATAGCAACGGACATGAGATTGTTTGTAGTGGTAATGTTGACAGTTATGTAAGAAGACCTCAAAAACTTGATAAGAATAAGTGGGAAGACTTATTAAACTATAAACCACAAGAGGCCCAGGATTTTGCGTGGAATACACTTCCTGAAATACGATGGAGTGGAACCACCACTTTTAAAACCATAGAGACATGGGTATGGGAATCATGTGATTTGGTTAATAGTGGCCCTGATTGTGGCTATGATAGCGAAGTCTACTATGAGCCAGTTTCCTATACCGATTCAGATGGCAATATTAGAAGCAAAGAAGAAATGCGTACCAGAGACGTACCTAGATCTTGTTACATCGATGTTGCTCACACCGAATATGATTATTGCAGTACGGAAGAGATGAAATATTCCGCAAAGTTCGTTCGACCTGATAAAAATTCCTGGAAACCCGGAGTGCCTGGTTATTACGATCAGATCCCTCTTAAATACGATTTGCTTCCAGGTGAAAGTGAAATAGTCCAAACCTATAGCACCACTGCAAATTATACCAGCTCACTCAGTCCGGAAGTTCAAATTCCAGGTGGATGGAATGAGTATAGTTTTAATGTTTCTAGAAGAGGATTTGCTTGTGAGCAGTTAAGAGCAAAGGGACTTTCTCCCTACGAATTTAGCGCTGAAATTCATACAGTAAAACGCAATCTTGGAAAAAAATCACCAAACGCTTTTAAGCTACCGGTGGATTTCGAAGGCAATCCTTTGGAGGCAATTTTATGGAGCAACGATGTGGATAAAAAGGGGATTGAACATAGCAAGGCATATCCCAAAGGAATACAATTGATTGATACAGCTGGTGATATGGTTAGAAAAATGGCGGAGCAATCAAGGGCCAACGAATCATATGAAGTGGCAAAATATAAGAAAAGGAAAATTACTAATGCTGATGGCGTGGAAGTTAATGATTTAAAATCCGACGATAAATTTTTCAAAAATACCAAAGTGAAAGTGGTGATTAAGGATGTTAACAAATTTTGGTTTGATAATGAATTCGGTCGCATTTATAACGAAGATGTCGATACTGTTCAGGCATCAATGAATATAATATCAGAGGATCAAGATATTGCCAGGAGTGATCTATGGCTTATCAATCTTGCTGGAAGAGAAAAAAACAAGGATGATATTTATGAAGGTTGGAATTTAAAACCAAACAAGGATGATTATATAATTGAAGTATCCATGTACCAAAAAGGTGTCCCTTTTTACAAGCAAGCGTGTGCGGATCTTAAAAAACCTCCATTTTGGGCCTGTAATGGTATCGTTAGAGGGATAGGTCTTGGTAGACAGGATCGTCATGTCTACTCTGAACCACTGATGATTGCGATTCCCCAAACAAGCGATTACGACAAACGAGGTTTTTTTAAGAAGTTTATTAACTTTTTTGGATATAGATAATCAGAGGTTATTATGAAGAATAAAATAATATTGGTTATAGTACTGGTAATGATAGTAGTTCCTGCCGTAGGAAAAACTTTGATAGATTATAGAAGAGAGTTCTATCCAGATCAAATCAAAGAAATTGAAGAAAACGCTGAAGGAAAGATATCGGCCATTCGGGAACTTATTAATACAAAATCACAGAGTGAATTGGATCAAATTCTTGAAAGTGAACTGTTTTCATACGATAAAAATACCGGGAAGAAAAAATCTCCTGAAACTTCCGGTTTTTATAAAAATAAAATGAGCAAGGCGGTTATTGAACTATTAAATGAGGAGAAACTTGGTACCCCTATGTCTTTTAATCCTGAATGGTCTGTGGCAACCATTAAACAAGAAAAGAAAAAAATACTTTCTAAAAAAGTCATTGAGATCTTAAATCAAGGTGATATTAAAGTTATAGGAGAGGTCCCCGTAACGCCTATTACTGCCTTGATTGGTGCTTTAAATGAGAAAGTGATAAAAGTTAAGAAGTCTAATAACAAGGCACCGATTGGCAATCCTTTAATAATCGAAAAAATGAGAAAAGAGATTACCCAGTATGTAGGCGAAAAATCGCCTCTTAAAAAAGGGCAATCGGTAATGGACATACTTGGAGAAATTACTGAGCTGGGAGTTGTGGAGGGTATTGTTGGTGAGGTTGTATTTAAAAATAATAAAATGGAAGTCCCACTAAAATTCAGCATGATGCTGACCTTTAAAAGCGATGAGGATGATTATTACCTTGATATACAGGAAATGTTAATTAATTATTTGAAAGAACAAAACGAAGTTTTTAACAGGCAGATTGAATATATGAATGAATCGTCATCTAGTATTTGGTTTAAAAATCAGTTGAAACTAACAGTGAGTTTTTGGAAGGATACTTTCTTAAAAGGTGGTGATATTACTCAGGCAAGAGTGAATGCTTTTAGGCATGATTTAGAGAGAAAGTTGAATCTGGATAGGACAAAATATTTTCTTGAAGGTATAAAACTGGAAAATATTGACTTGGTTAGCTATATGAAAAAACGAATAAAGCTGAACCTTGAAGTGCTTCCATATATGGAAAAAAATTATACCCAATCACTTGCGATCAATCAAAAACTTAAACAGCTTAGTGAAAAACAAGTCAATTTTTTGTTGGATATGATGCTTCAACTTAGAAAAACTGATTTGATTTCAGATATTGAAATTACAGGTACCGAAGGTGATGAAACCACTCTAACTAGAAAAATTTATGACAAAATTGCCCAAATCGAACATGACCTAAAGGGGCTGGATATAAGTGACCGTGCTCAACGTAATACGCTGGTTAACTTAAAAAGAGAAATGGATACTGATTACTACTATTACAAAATCATGGGTGATCAGCTTTATCGTCTTGAAAAAAATCTTAGGACTGATAAATCCATTCAAGAAATACAGCAACAGCGAATTAAAAATCTCTAAAACAAAGGCACATGGCTTTCAAAAAAAATTGCTGGCAAGTGCTTAGGGCAAATACCGTTAAAGTTTAATTCTTGGAATGTGCTATGTGTTGAAATTTTCCGAGCTAAATATAAAAATTGGTTTATTAACCCATATCTTGGCGCTAGTGCTTTTAAAAAATATATCCAAGAAACCAAATTAACGCTTTTGGTGATTTAAGGAAGAATGGTGCAATCTTTGATTTTGGTATTGAGATTACTTACTATTAAATAAGTGTCCACTTCGTCTTCCACGCATAGCTGCTCGTCTACTTGATCAATTGTAACTGTTCTGTGACTCATACGTACTTTGTATAAACTTAATCCATCTTGCTTGTGAACATCATAACAATGCTTAATAGGAAATAATTTATAATAATAACTTTGGTAAGGTGATACTTTGAGATTTAACTGATTGTTCATTAATTTATTTATATAAAGAAGTTTCGGGGCAACTTTTATTTTTGACAATACACCATCTGTTATATCATTTGAGGTGATTGAAAAAAAATACTCTTTTCCTATTCTTGAACTATTAAAAAACAAGGCCATGGAAAAATTTAAATAAAGACTTTTAAATGAATATAGATTTTCATTAAAAGTAAAAGTATTTTCCCCGTAAGCTCGTGCCTTTTTTTCAATATTTTGGATACCTTGATCAGAGCTGGTGATCATTTTAAATAAAAATTCATCTTTACCAAAATGAAAATACATCCAGGCCATAAACAGAAAAGATGTGGTGTAACTTTTTTGACTTCCATCAAAATCCAGTAACGACTTGGTATAAGATGAATTTCGAAATTTTTCCAGTTCTTTGAGTGGCAGAGTGCTAGTGAAGTGGTAAACAAATAGTTCAGATAAACCTTCGTTGATCCAATCTTCTTCATATTGATTGTTACCCCGATAATAATTATTTAAAACATGTTGCACTTCATGAATCAAGGTTAGTAAAAAAAGTTCATTATTAATGGAATTAATATCCAGAGTAATAGCATTTAGATTGTATTCTTCCTTGTATTTCCTGATAACAAAGGCCTTATTTGTTCCAGTCAAATTATCAAAAATCAATGTCAGTTTGGGATACTTTATGTTTGGGTTATGTTTTTTTAACCACCTGATAATGTCTGGGTAAATATAAAAATCAAGACAATTGGCGAGGGATTCAATCTTTTCTTTTTGTATCATCAAAATATCAGGTATGAATGTTCGTAAGGAGATATTTGTATATTTTTTATCTGTTTTAACTTCTTTCATTTCTTTTACTTCAATTTTGCCATTCAAATTTTTATAAGCGGGCATAAAGTCAGAGCCCATCACCTTTAGTGAAATAAAAAATATGATAAGGTTAAAACAGATAATATTTTTCATAATGTTAATATCCCTCACACCTAGATGCTTAAAAAACCGCAATAAAAATGTTATATGTACGAGGGTTTGCAAGCATTGCGGGGAGAGTGATCGGAGCAGTTATTGCAGCCACCGCACCCGTTAAAATCATGTAGTTTACCTTTAAAAATGCATTTACTACTTTCATTCTTGCAGTTTTTAAATCATTACTGTCTCTGGCAATTTCTAAATCGCGAGTAAGAGTGGGATGTTTTTCAAGGGCCCTGGTAAGTTCTGCCAGCTGTGGAAGCATGCGTTGATCAAATAATTTATTATAAGCATAAATTTGAGGAGCATGCTCGTTTAACATTTCTTCAAGATCATACGAATCAGCACTACTGCTTATAAAAATTACTGGTTTTGGTATAGGTGAGTATTTATTTAGCTCCGGATAAATAACAGAATATTCCAAGGATTCTCTATCATTGATAACAGTTCCATTGGCAAATACTACCGTAGCATCGAGTCCCCGTAATTGGGTATTTTTCATAGCATCGAAAAAATTACCAATTATCGGCATGGAAAAAAGTGGTTCTTCGAGGGTAGAATATATTGCACAATGTTGATAGCAATTTTTCTGTGAAACAAGTAGAAATGGAGTAGTTTGCGTTACTTCCGGAAATCTATCAGTCCTACTAATTTTTACCATGTTCATGTCTGCACGTTTTTCGATAGTGATATCTTGGTGATATAGCATTTGATTTCCATTTTTATCAAAAACCCCATTGCTAACTACGAAAGCATCAGAGTAACGATTGTAATAGGCAGATGGGTTAATATAATATCTTATTGCTGAATCCATAATATCCTCAGTAGATTTCAAATTCGGAATATAAAAGTTATTTTTCGTTCTATTATGATGATAAATATCTACACCAAATTCTTTTTCAAGCATATTTATGGTTTTACCAACCGTGGCGTTTTTATAAAAATCCGCTAGGTCAATTTTTTTATCTCTCTTTTTAATTTGTTTGGCGGTTAGCTTTAGATGATCCAGGTTGTAGGCCAGTTGCACAGTTTGTCCTTGCTCATTTGTATAAGCCAACTCGACATCTCCGGTACCATTACCCACTCGGTGAGCAGCAAATACACCAGTGCTTAAAGTAAGTGCCAATAGAAAGGTTGTCATTTTAAATTTACTAGATTTCATTTTTTTCTCCCTCATTATTATTGTTTTGTAAAATATTTGTTCTTGGAAACAATTGAATGCTTAATTCATAAACTTCGTTTTTAGTGCCTTCTTCCAAATAAGTTGATAATTTATTTTGAAAATCCCGGATCATTTCTTTCACTTCATTAATCTTGCTTGAATCCATTGCCATGGTAAGACAACCAAACTCTCTTTTATCTACAGGAGTATCGTAAAGATGAGCTTTGGCATCATCCATATTTTGTTCATGTCTTTTTTTGATTGAAAGATTTTTTACATCATCAGAAGTATTTATATTCTTATCAAATGGTTTTAACTTCCCGGACTCGTCTCTTATCAAAAAACCAGTCTCTTCAAGTTTTTTTAGAATGGTTTTAACTTTATGGGTGGTTAGGTTTAATCTCTTGGATATCCATTCAAAATCTTCTTTAAAATCGGTGGTTTCAATTAAGGACAATACCCCAAAATAACTCCAATCACTCACCATATGGTAATAGTCTAAATCAATGATCATTTGCGGTCTGTTTGAAGGTAGATTAGTGACCGAAATCTGGGCCAAATTAAATTTTTTACTTATTTCATCAAATAAATCTGGCGACAGATTCAATCTCTCCGCAATTTTTATGGCCAATTTTTTTGAGACTCGTCTTTTGCCTCTGAGAATTTCTGATATCGCAGAAGGGGGAATATTGAGCTTTTTGGAAAAGGCCCTCATGGAATAGTCTTTATTTCGACTCTTTGCGTCCATAAAATGCTTGGTTAAAATATTTTGTACTAATTCTTGCTCGCTCACGTTATTACCTTTTTCTTTAAGCTTTTGTACTTGGTTTTACAGGAAACTATATTAAAATGTCATTCAATGCAATATAAATTGTAACAAAGTGTTCCAAAACACGCGGAACGTGTAAAAACTTTATATGCGTAGCGTAAATTGACGGGATAATAGCTGGGAGAGTTGATATAATCTAAGGGCAAAAATACTAAAACCGCTTATAACACCGAGGCTGCTTTGATCAGATTATCATCTGAAACCTTGTCAATCAGTTTGTTGATTGGATCAATTCCGCCTTTAAAGGGAATTTTATCGACAATGACTTCAAAAGTATTTTCACCACTTTTTACCAGGTGTTTTTTTAGATAGAGGATATTACCATCTTTATCGAATACTCCTATATCCAAAATATCGTTCATGGCAGTCTCTGATTCTTGGCCATTTTCGTCTGAGCGAATTTTTTTGCTGTTGCCGGTAATGGTGACAACAAATTTATTATTTTCCTTTTTGAAAGTTACTTTATCAGTACGATTATCATAAAGTGTGATGGTTTCAAAAAAATCTTTGATGAGATATTGTTTAACGGGCGGGGTAAGTGCTTTAAATTTGTTCACGAGATCAATAGAGCGAGGAAAGGGTGCATCTTTAAATGCATGTTCTTTTATAAAATCCTTTAACACAGAATTTACCACATCTTCGCCAAGATAATCTTTAAGTGCATAAAAAATTAAACTTCCTTTGTTATAATGAATGTACGGTTGATTTTCATTAAGCATTAATGGAAGTTCTTTTAATTCTTCTTTGCTTCTGCCATAAAGATATTTATCAAGCTCATATTTTAAAAATTTCTTCATGTGTTTGGGCCCAAATTCTTTTTCTTGCACCATAAGTGCAGAGTATTGAGCGAGGGATTCTGAAAGCATGGTTACCCCTTGAACGTTTCCACCAATCACTTGATGGGCCCACCATTGATGAGCAAGTTCGTGAGCTGTAATATAGAAGGGATAGTCGATATTTTCGGGATCATCATCTTCTACTTTGGCAATAAAGCCGACTAGTTCTGAATAAGGAATCGTATTTGGAAATGATTGGGCAAATAATTGATAACGTGGAAATTCGATTATTCTAAATTGTTTGAACTGGTAGGGGGAGAAATTTTTATTAAAATAAGTGAGAGATTTTTTTACGGCATTAAACATGCGTTTATTGTTGGTATCATGCCCTAAGTGGTGATAAATTTCAATACCGACATCTGCAAATTGTTCTTTTACTACCTCATAACGAGCGGATAATATACAAAAGAAATTGAGTATGGGTCGATCCATTTTATAATGGAAATACTTTCGATTTTGCTCACTCCACTCATTTTGTAAATATCCAGGGGCAATGGCGATCTGGTCCATTGATGTGCTAACCACTGCCTCAAAATTGATCCAAGTTCCGTCAGAACTAATATAAGTTTTTTTCAAGGCATCTTGATCATCAATTGAGGGTATTCTTGGCCTTTTGGGAAGCTGGTATTTGCGTCTGGTTTTTTCATCAGTAATTTCTTTTTCATTAAGATAGCCAACCGTTGGTAGATAATCATGGCCATAAAAAAAAGAACCATTTTGAACAATCTTTTTAGAAAATTCCTGATTGGTAAATCCTTTAGGAATATAATCACTAGAAACCAGAAGAGTAATCTCTTCGTTTGGCATGATTGCCTTTTCAAATTTATAAACGATGACGCCCAAATGTTTTTTTTCATTCACAATATTTGCAGATTTGGACCAGATTAAAGAACTCAGATTATAATCGTTATCGTAATTAAGCATGATTGTGTCTACGGGGATGCCATTTTTATTTTTATAGATTAACTCACTTTTTGAAGTCATTGATACGGTATCAGGATAAATATTAACGTTAGTTTTTACGGAGATGAGATCAATTTGTGGAATCTTTTCAAAATATTTGTATGCATTTTCGTAATCTACTTGAAACTGTTCTTTGGTTTTACTGGTATGATAGGTATTTAAAATATTGGTGTTATAAAAAATAAAACCACCAAATAAAATCCATGCAATAAATAAGAGAGATAAAATAAGTTTATATCGTCGACTTAGTCTTCGTTTAAATTCCAGGAGGAGGTGACTAAACCCATGAAGGAGTCCTCTTTTCCAAAGTAAAATACTAAGGATAAGTAAAATCAAATGAAAAAGACCCCAGTAGCTTCCAATGATTAAAAATGGATACAAGGAAGTGCCAAAACCATTCATATCCGAATAACTGCTAAAAGGAATTTTTCCGACAAGGTAAAGAAAATGATCAAAACCAAGCGTAGGTAGCCATACCAGAAGGTTATAAAAAATGATAACCACGGTATGTCCGACATATTTATTAGTTACAATTGAGTGAATAAAAAGGATAACAATTGAATTAAGAATTTGCGGAAATAATGAGTAGAAAAATAAACGTTTGATATAAACTATCCACTCAAAGTTATAATAACCCTTGAAGGCCTGGACTAGTACACAGCACAGGAGGATGGTAAAAACTAAAAAAAGCTGAATAAGTATGAGCGAAAATAACTTGGAAAAATACAAAAAGGTATTGGACACCGGCCTGGAATCCACTAATTCATAAAATTTATAATCTCGGTTTTTCCAAACCAGTTCACCAGCATAAAAGGTGGTTAGTATAATGATAAATAGTCTGAATGAATTTCCAAGAAGCTCAAGGACATGGTAGGTTACAGGAAGTGTCTCTGTACCATATATTTTTCCTACCTGACCACTGATAGCAAAAACATAAATTACTCCACATAAGAGGATAATTAAAAAATAGATATTGGAAAAAGCCTGTTTAAATTCAAAAAGGGCCAGTTCCCAAAAGATTCTTGGCGAATGAGTATTAATTTTTACCTTGCTTGGATGATAGACAGAGGAACTTGGCGAGACCTGTTCTTCAGTATTTAGGGACTTTAATTTTTTATCTTTTGGAAGTTTAAAAGGATCAAAAAGATAGTAACTTAAAATAAGAAAAAATAAACCAACTCCTCCCCATAGTAAACGATTATAGAGGAAAATTCCGCTTAGAGTGATAACGCTCGTACTTTGCTCACTGACTGACCAATAACGAATGATTTGCATGGCAGCCTCAAGTCCCAGGGGATCGATCATGGCAGCAATGGTTTTATTTTCCAGGTCAGTTGTGAAGTTTTGCGAGATCAGCCACCCGGTAAACACTACAATGCTGGCAATATAGACTGGTGCCATTTTTTTATAAAGACTAATTGCAAAGAAAAAGACTCCACCAAATATTAAAAAGTTTGGCGAAAGACTGGTGAGATAAGGGGCGAGATAGTACCAGAGTTGATTGTGACTAACCAGTGTCCTATCAATAAAAGGCATGAAAGTGGCGATCCAAATCCCCAGGGAGAGAGAGGACATGATGATGATTGAGGAGATAAACGAACCAAGATATCTCACCCAAAAATATGTTCTCTTGCTTATAGGGGTAGAAAAAAGAATTTGATTAAAGTGGTTTTCAAAATCCTTATTTATAGATTGACCAAAAATAGGAGCGATGACTAAAAGTCCAAAATAACCAAGAATGGTTACCAGAAAATTAATTACAACTGGTGCGTTTAGTGCCAGTTTGTTTGAAAATCCCAGCGAGACATTGGCCCCCTTAAAAGCTCCCGCAAAGGAAATGGAAAGAAGAAAGGCAATTAACAAAAACAATAAAAAATAAACCAGAGTGGATAACCTGCAGATTCTTTTTTTTATTTCAAAGATTAATAAATTAATAAACATAATGCCTACTTAATATATTTTTTTATATAGGAGAAATAAACATCCTCTAAATCAGGAGTGCTAACTTGAAAATTTTCCCCAGGACTTAATTCACTGAAGACTCTCAGCATGATCTTGCTATGAGTGAGTCTCGATGATATGATTTGATATTTTGATTTGGCTGTTTCAATATCATTTTTATCAAAAATATTTTGCCAGACTTTCCCTTTTAATTTTTCTATGGCCAGGAGGGGGGACATTTGAACCAAGACTTCTCCCCTGTCGATAATCGCCATATCCCTACATAAAACGGTAACATCAGAAACAATGTGAGTTGACAAAATAACCGTGACATTTTCACCAATCTGGCAAAGAAGATTATGAAAACGATCCCGCTCCTCAGGATCTAGGCCTGCGGTTGGTTCATCCACGATAATTATTTGAGGATTGGCAAGCAGGGCCTGGGCTATTCCAAAACGCTGCTTCATTCCTCCTGAAAAACCACCTAATTTCTTTTTTCTATGAGCGGTGAGATTGGTTAACTCAAGCAAATGTGAGACTGTTTGTTTACGTTCATGTTTATCAGCAATTCCCTTTAGTAAGGCGAGATGGCTTAATAGTTCTTCCGCATTAGAAGTTGGATAAATTCCAAATTCTTGAGGTAGATATCCAAGCTTTGAGCGCATTACTTCTTTTCTAGTTAATACATCAACATCATCAAATTGAATTTGTCCAAGGTCTGGATCTTGAAGGGTGGCAATTGTCCTCATTAAAGTTGATTTGCCTGAACCATTTGGTCCTAAGAGTCCAAACATTCCTTTTTCTATTTTCAGATTAACTTCATTTAACGCTTTGATGCCATTTGGATAAGTTTTACTAAGATTAGAGATCGTTAGCATGATTTCCTCGCAATTTTTAAACTTTCGTTAGGGATTTTTACATATTGGGCAAAAAGCAAATGGTGGCTGGACCGTGAGTCGAACACGGGACCTGCGGGATATGAATCCGCCGCTCTAACCATCTGAGCTATCCAGCCATAAATTACCCTTGGTCTTGGAATATTAATGATGATTATAGGCCATGTCAATTACCTTTTTATCGACAATTTATAAAATATAGGATTTATAACTAAGATGAATTTCATTCACATAAAAAGCAATCAATTTACAAATCATTCCCTGATTAAATGGGTTGATGATTTTATGACGAAAGCCAATCTCTATCCTGTCTCAAGAGAAGCTGTAGTGGGGGTTTCCGGTGGCCGGGATTCAATACTTTTGCTTTTTGTCCTATACCATTTATTTAAAAAAGGACGGTTTCAAAAGATCAAAGTTATTCACATTGATCACAAACTTCGAGCGGATTCATTTAAAGATGGCCAATTGGTCAAAAAATTATGTGCATACCTGAATTTTCCTTTACAGATTTTTAGTCTGGACAATCTTTCAGGAAGTAATGTGGAACATCGGGCCCGCAAAATGCGCTATGAAATTTTTAAAAACCATTCTCATAAACAGGATTTGGTATATACCGCCCACCATATAGATGACTCGTTTGAATGGTCACTGATGAGCCAGTTTAAAACCGGGAGTTATAAAAATACACTTGGGATTCCGCTTATCAAAGGCAATATTGGTCGTCCTTTTATGTGTCTGACTCGTGCGCAAATTGAAAAATTTGTTTTGCAGCTTAAGCTGCCTTACCGGGATGATAGCACGAACAGCGATCTGAAATATGAGCGAAATTATATCCGCCACAACATTATAAAACTGGTTCATGAAAAATTTCCATGCGCTCTAAAACATTATGTTTATCGGGCCAATGATCTGGCCCGAATATATAAGCTATCTAGATTATGCCCAAATCAAGGCCGTGAATTTGTAGTTAAAAGTGATGCGTTTAATGGGGCATATATTGTCCATCCGGAATATAAAAATGATTTTAATGAAGTGGAAACCCAGATGCTTGGGATTATTCAAAAGCTTTCAACGCATGAAAGAGGCGTTTTGCGAAAACAATTAAGAAAACTCATTGAAGCAAACTTAAATCATAAAAGGGGCCCGCTTATTTTTTCAGGAGGGGTGAAGGCACATCTTTTTTATGGCATGATTTATTTCGGTCATGAAAGCAATGAAGGAGAGGTATTTGCCAAGTATGATGAAGACTTGTATGATAAACTTAAAAGTGCGCATATTCCAAAGATTTCTTTTAATCAATTTAAAAAAGTATTAACTCAAAAAATACACATAGAGGATCAGCCAGTCTTTTATGCTTTTGGCATGGGAGATCGGCTTAACCGAATTATAGTCGGACAAAAGAGAATTGATCATGACTTTAAAAAAAGCCTAAACTTTGCCCTTGAAAATAATTATTGGTTTGGAAATCCCTATCGTCTGCTTTTAAAATGGGGAGAGGAAAAAAATCGGCATCACCTATTAAACGTTATGATTTTCTAGTCGAAGTAAATATTTTTTTAGTCCTATACCGAGCTCGGCAGTAAACCCTCCGATTCCTTTGGTGGATACAATTCGGTGACAAGGAATAACCAAGGGGAGGGGATTTTGTGAAAGCGCAAAACCAACGGCACGACAACTTTTGGGTGCCTTGATTTTTTCCGCCAGTGCCTTGTAGCTGAGTGTTGTGCCGATTGGAATTTCTCGGGCAGCTAACAGAGTCGATTGCTGAAAGGGAGTTAATTTGCATAGATCAATTTTAAATTCGTGATACGTTTGGATTTCTCCATCCAGATGAGTGTTTATTTTATGCATGAGTTTGATTATCTTTTGAGTGGGAATCATGGGTAAAGCATCGGGAAAGTCAGTTAAAATTTTCTTCTTCAACTGGTTAATATTATTAAATGGAAGATAGATTTTTTTGATAATTGTGGCGTAAAAAACCAACGCCATATATCCGAGATTATTTTTAAAAATGTTATAATGTAGTGTTTTTTTCATAATTAACAACTCTTATTACCTTGACAGTTATTAGGATTGATATCATTTTTACCATTATATTTTAAACTTTTAAAATAAGAAAGTTGCCTGTTCGATTTGTAAAATTTAGAATGTATAATGCACCTAATTAGAAAAGGATATGGATGAAATCAAAACAAAATACATTAACCTTATGGATTGTCATTTTTCTTCTACTGGCTTTAGCCGTAAGAGTTTTCACCGAAGGCAAGAAGAATTACAAACAAATTTCCTACTCAGAATTCATTACCTTGGTTGAGCAGTCAAAAGTGAAGGAAGTCACCTTTAAAGGTGACAAGACCATATTGGGCCAGTTTGTGGAAGGCTATGACAACATGGTGAGATTCAAGGTCACTGGTGATACTGGTGAGACCAGCTTCAATCTGCTTCGAAAAAATGGCATCACCCCCAATTATGAGGAGGAGGAAAAACAGCCATTTTATGCCTCGCTACTTTTAACCTGGGGCCCGATGATTTTAATTATTGTGATTTTTTATTTTTTCCTCAGGCAAATTCAAATGGGGGGCGGGAAGGCTATGAGTTTTGGTAAATCCCGGGCAAAAATGCTCAATGCCTCTGAACAGAAATTTACATTTTCCGATGTGGCCGGAGTTGAAGAGGCCAAGGAAGAATTAAAAGAAGTTGTGGATTTTTTAAAAGAACCAAAAAAATATACTGCACTAGGGGGAAAAATTCCCAAAGGAGTGATTCTGGTTGGTCCTC
>Ga0208375_1002619_pt1 | contig 16558 bp, 16 predicted proteins | sample RifOxyD1_FD_184038 | JGI IMG/M metagenome (GOLD analysis project Ga0208375, IMG submission 184038) | Soil microbial communities from Rifle, Colorado - Rifle Oxygen_injection D1 (SPAdes) | ecosystem: Environmental > Terrestrial > Deep subsurface > Rock core/Sediment | place: Rifle, Colorado... | reverse complement strand
TTTTCAAAATACTCTTCATGCAGGAGTGCCGGAGCGGTCAAACGGGATACGCTCAAGACGTATTGGCTTAGTGCCTACACAGGTTCGAATCCTGTCTCCTGCATCTCAAAATGAAAATAAAAAAAGTTATCATAGACAAAAAGGAAAACTGGAATTACTGGAGTAAAGGAGATTTTCATAGTCTTTTTGGCAAGATTAATGAAAATGATATTAAATCTGGCAAGATAAAAAGTCATCTTGGTAAGGAATTTATTTGTTTTGATGCTTCCTTTGTTGATAATGTGATGCATATGGAAAAAGGACCAGCTATTATGACGCCAAAAGACATCGGATATATTTTGAGTTATTGTGGTATTAACAAAGACAGTAAGGTAGTTGAGGCTGGTGCTGGATCAGGAGTTTTAACAGCTTTTTTGGGCAATATAAGCAATAATGTTTTTAGCTATGAAAAAGATGAAAATAATTTTAATCTAGCAAAGAGAAATCTAGAAAGTTTAGGCATTAAATCTAATCTAAAGAACAAAGATATTACAGAAGGCATAGATGAAGATAATTTAGATTTGATAATTTTAGATTTGCCAAACCCTTGGGATGTCTTAAACCATGCTAAAAAATCTTTAAAAAGCGGTGGATTTTTAGTTTCTTATCTGCCAACAATCATACAAGTTAAAAGACTGGCCGAGGATGCTAAGGCTATATTTTATTTTGATAAGGCAATAGAACTAATTGAGAGAGAATGGCATATAGAAGGGGATAAAGTAAGGCCTAAGAGCAAGATGATAGGACATACTGGTTTTATTGTCGTTTTTAGAAATTTATAAAACGAAACCTTTATAAATAAAAAGTTTTTACTATCTATAACTGATTCTGATGATAACTAAACAGAATAAACTGGTGTTTTAAGTGGAAGATAATAAAACCTTAAAGACAGGAACAACTACATTAGCTCTAGTTTGTAAGGATGGTCTTGTTGTAGCAGCAGATAGAAGGTCAACTGCTGGTTCTATGGTTTACGGAAAGGCTGCTAAAAAAATACAGACTATAGAAGAGAATCATGTAGTTACTACAGCTGGGAACGTTTCTGATATACAATTAACTGTTAAAATAATAAAAGCGCAGGTCAAGTTAGATGAGATGAGAAGAGGGAAAAAATTAATGACTAAGGAAATAGCAAACTTAATTGCAGGTTTAAACTACAGCGCTTTAAGAACAACCTATGCAATATCTTCTTTTTTATTAGCTGGCAGGGATGAAAGAGGATTTCATGTTTATGATATTACGCCTGATGGAAGCATTATAGAAGTACAGGATTATGCTGGAGACGGTAGCGGTGTAATGTTTACTACTGGCGTATTTGAGGCCAATTATAGAAAAGATATGGGTGTTGATGAAGGAGTTAAGTTAGCTGTTAAAGCAATGAATGCATCACTTCAGAGAGATATATATAGTGGTAATGGAATTGATGTAATTACAATAACAAGCAAAGGAATTAAACAGGTTATTGACAAGGAATTAGACACGTCAATAAAAATTTGATCTTATATTCTAAAGAATAATAGAGAAAATGTTACCAATTTTAAAAGAAGTTTTAGATAATATCCCTAAAAGCAAGGATATTAGCAATGCTGGATTTGAAGGAGCTAATATAGTTGTTTATACTAAAGATAGAAATTTTTTCTTAGATAATGAAGGAATAATTAAAAGCATTGTAGATAAGATAAAGAAAAGAGTAGAGTTAAGAGCTGATCCTAGCATTGCATTAGATGTAGAGAATGCTGAAGAAAAGATAAAGCAAATAATCCCAAAAGAAGCAAAAGTAGCTGAGATAGTATTTGACCCTCAAAGAAATAGGGTTATAATTGAAGCAGAGAAGCCAGGATTAGCAATTGGAAAAGCTGGAGAAGTTTTAAAAGAAATTAGAAGGGAGACTTTGTGGGTTCCTACAATAAAAAGAACGCCTGCTTTAAGATCCAAGATTATAGAACATATAAGGCAAGTCTTGTACGAAAATAATGACTACAGGAAGAAATTCTTAAATAAGGTTGGTGAAAGAATATACTCTGGCTATACCAAGGAAAAAAAGAGTGAATGGGTCAGGGTTAGTTTCTTTGGGGCTGGAAGACAAGTTGGAAGATCTTGCCTGTTTTTACAAACTCCTGAATCAAAGATCTTGCTAGATTGCGGGGTTAATATTGCTGCTCCTAAACAATATGCCTATCCTATACTAGATGCTCCTGAATTTAAACTGGAAGATCTAGATGCTGTTATATGCGCTCATGCCCACTTAGATCATAGCGGATTTATCCCTTGGTTGTATAAAATGGGTTTTAGGGGACCAGTATATTGTACAGAACCAACAAGAGATATTATGGCTTTGCTCGCATTAGATTATATTTCTATAGCTTTTAAAGAAGCTGAGGATGCTATTTTTAGCGTTAGCGATGTTAAGGAGATGGTTAAACATACTATTTGTATTGATTATGGTGAGGTAACTGATATAACCCCTGATGTCAGATTAACCTTCTATGATGCAGGGCATATTCTAGGAAGCGCTTTAGTACATTTACATATTGGGAATGGGATGCATAATTTGCTGTATACATCTGATTTTAAGTATGGTAAAACTTTATTGTTAGAACCAGCTAATACAAAGTTTCCTAGACTAGAGACTGTAATAATGGAGAGCACATATGGAGGAAGGGATAATATTGTTAGCACATTTAAAGAAAGCGAAGAGCAGCTAATGCAGATAGTTAAAAAGACAATAGAGAGGGGCGGTAAAGTCCTAATCCCTACGCTCGGTGTTGGAAGAAGCCAGGAGATGATGGTAATCATAGAAAAAGCTGTAAGGGAAGGCAGAATGCTTAAGGTTCCGATTTATATGCAAGGGATGGTATGGGATGTTACTGCGATCCATACAGCCTACCCTGATTTTTTAAGTAATCAATTAAGAAGACAAATCTTCCACAGAGATCAAAATCCTTTTTTAAGTGATATTTTTAAACGGGTTGGAAGTTTTAAAGAACAAAAGAAAATTATTGAAGAAGAAGGGCCTTGCATCATTTTGGCTACAAGCGGAATGCTGACTGGCGGACCAAGTGTTGCTTACTTTAAAGAATTAGCTGACAACCCAAAGAATAGCATAATCTTTGTAAATTATCAGGGGGAAGAAAGTTTAGGAAGATTAGTCCAAAGAGGAGAAAAAGAAATTAAGATAAATGGAGAGGAAAAGATCAATGTTAAATTAGAGGTTTATACCTTAGATGGATTCTCTGGGCATTCAGATAGAAATCAATTAATTAATTTCGTTAGGAGACTAGAACCTCAGCCTAAGAAAATCATTGTTGTGCATGGAGAAAGTTCAAGGTGTTTAGATTTAGCATCAAGTTTGCATAAATTACAAAAAGTAGAGACAATTGCTCCTAAGAACTTAGAAAGCATAAGGATAAGATAAGCTAGATATTGTAGTTGCAGAAAGCTTAAATAACTTTAATTGGTTGGCAATAATACAAGGTGTAATTGAGATGGATGGCATCATTAAAGCTGAGATTATTTCTACTATTTCTAATTATTTTGATAAAGAGAAAAGTAAGAGGCTTGTAGAATCAAATGAGGATGCTGTTGGGATACTTTATTTTATAATTAAGCATTATGAATCCCATCCTATATCAGGACTAGATTTAGATAAGTTAGAGACAGCTTTATATAATCTATACGAAGCTTATAGGACTGTTAAAGAAAGTGATTTAGAGCTTTTAATTCAAGAAGGTTTTCTCATAAAAGAAGATGATAAATACTTTGTAACAAAGCTTTATTATAAAGAAAAATTAAGGCGGGAAAAAGAAAACGGACAACAGTTTTTGTTTCCAGGTTTTTAATTAAGGCCAGATTGGATTAATCGTTAATTTTTATTTTTAATTATGTTTATTAGTGCACTTCCTACACCAAAAGAATTTTTTGTTGAAATAATAAAAAAGGCTATATCAATTACTGCTAGTACAAATAATACACTTATAGCTGAGATTGGCTGATTGCTAAGCGCACTAGCGTGTATAACAATATAAGATCCTGCCAGCCATAGTAATATGAAGGGGAATAATAATAGAATTGGAATTATATAACTTCCTAACCAAGAGAGGTATGATGCTCTTTGCTTTTCTCTAACTCTTTTAAAATATTCTTCATTGTCCCAGAATTCTCTTGTTTTAGCAACTTTCTCTATCTTATTTTTAAGATTGTTATGGATATAACCTGCAGTTGTGCCAATCATTATGTCCTGGTACGCAAAACCATTTACTATTCCGTAAAAAGGGAATTGAGCTAAAAAAAGAAATAATAACCATCCATAATTGTAAACTCCAATATTAGTTATTTGGATCCAGTTTGATCCTATAAAAGCTACTAAGGCTCCAATAAGCACGAACCCTATATTAAGCAAGGTTTGCTGAATGCGTGCTCTCTCAAGAATTTGGTTGTGCATAACTGAAAATTCAGATAAGTGAATTTTAATCATTTGGTCACTAGGATTCAAATTTGATGTATTCATTCTCATAGTTTAATATTTAACAGTAATTAATATAAAAATGTTTCGTTACTTTCTACTACTCCAGTGTATTTTGCTTACAAATCAATTTTTAACTACTTTTAAGTAAAGAAATCTTTATAAAGGGCTTTAGAAGAGCAAGTATGGGGGAAAAGTGAAAAGAATCATTTTAGGATTAATATTGGCAGTAGGAATGTTAAGTGGATGGATGTTAAATGACACTTATAGTTATTACAACATTCAATTGCCTTTGACATCAGATGGAGGCTTTACTGCTTTAACAGCTCCTCATGATATTATTAAAAATAATCAAATACAGTTCTATAATGATAGAGTTGTTATAAACAAACAGGGGATTACAGGAGCTGTTTTCTTAGATACGCAATCAATGATACCTGCTTTTGGTAAAGATGCGACTGGATTGGACATCAAACCAAAAGATAGCAATGACATAGCTATTGGGGATGTTGTAGTCTACAAGCCTAATTGGAATAAGGATCTGCTGATACCTCACAGAGTAATTGCAATCAGCAGCAATGATGACGGAAGCAAGATCTTCCATGTTAAGGGAGATAATAGCCAGGCAATAGAAAGAATAACCTTTGACCAAATAGAATATTTACAAATTGGAGTAATATACTAGAAAGATGAAAATTCTATTTTATGGCTTGTGTTTTTTATTTTTTGTTATAACTTTAGTTAGCGCACTAAATTAGAGAAATCAAATAGCCAATAAAGCATCCTAAAGAAATAAATGGCATTGCAGGATAAAATTTCTTCTTTTTTCCAAATAAGAATAGCAAAGTTAAAGCTAAAGCTGAATAGATTATTACTAAAATGCTGGAATAAAGACCTTTTTGCAGCAAAACAGCTCCTGCAAATAAAAGTGGAAATGCAATATCTCCTCCTCCTAAAAGGGCCACCTTGTTTTTTGCGTATGGAATGAATAATCCAGCAAAGGTTTTTAATTTAGTTTGGAATTTAGCTAATTTAATCATATGTTTGCTCTTCCAAACGGCATACATATCATATAAAGATATCAAGATCAATAAAATAAAGGAAGAAAATATATTAAAGACAGGAGCGAATAAAGAGATTATACCGCCGTAGATGAATATTTCTGTAAAGTTATGGATTATCGGAGTTCTATAATATATTTTTAATAACCCCAAGATTATTGCTGTGATCAAAGCTATTGCTGGAGGAAAAACAACAGAAAATGATATGCTTAAACCAAATATTACGGCAAACAAAAACCATATCTTCCATAAAAAAGTTGCTTTAAACTTTGCTAATAACAAAGCTATTACAGTCGCTATGACGATGAAAATAGATAATGGGATAAATGAAGTCTGAGGTTCGTATGCTGGCTTTTCAACCCCATAAGGAAGGTCTTTATCAGAGTAATGGCTAATCACAACCAAACCAATTAATTGCGCTAAGATAAACAAGGCTATTAATATCAAGGTTACTGAAAAATTGTGTTTCATCCATACTTTATTTTATATATTGATATATAAAGATTCTGGAAAGAAAGTTTTATATATACTTCAAACACATTCTAAATTAAAAAAGAGGTAATATGAAGACACCTTTAATAGAGGTAAAGAAACTTACAAAGATTTTTGGTAAAAATGTAGTTCTTAATGATGTTGATTTAGATATTCCGCAAAATAAGATATTTGGTATAATTGGAGAAAGCGGAAGCGGAAAAACAACTCTGCTAAAGGCTTTGATAGGGTTTGTTAAGCCTGAAAGCGGAACAATTCTTTTTGAAGGGAAAGAGATTAATAAAAATATGGGGGCTATCAGAGAGAGGTTTGGATTTGCCTCACAAGATAACTGTTTTTACCCAAAACTAAATATTGTGGAAAATCTAGAATTTTTTGGAACTTTGTATGGTATTAGCAAAGAAAATATTAAAGCGAGTATTAGTAAATTATTAAAATTTGTTGAATTAGAAGATTCAAAAGATACATTAGCTGAGAATTTAAGCTCTGGAATGCAGAGAAGATTAGATATTGCCTGTTCTTTGATTAATAATCCAAAAGTTTTAATCATGGATGAGCCAACACAAGATTTAGATCCGGTTTTGAGAAAAGAAATTGCTAACTTAATTAAAAGAATTAATGAAAATGGCACTACAGTAATATTAACTTCCCATCTCTTATTTGAAGCTGAGGTTTTGTGTGACGAGATTGCTATATTGCACCAAGGAAAAATACTTGAAATGGGGACTCCTGATCAATTAAAAGCAATGTACTCAAAAAACCAAGAAATACATCTTAAGACTAGCCCAGGAAGATATGACTTGATTTTAAAGGGCTTAAGGGGGGATAAAAGCATTTCGCATGTACAGCATAAAGGACATAAAATAATAATATTCACGCCAAAAGCAGAGCATGTTCTTAAGAGGCTATTATCTGTTGTTGTTAGATGTGGAGAAGAATTGGTTGATGTTGACTTAAGGAAACCATCTTTAAATGAGGTATTTGAAAGTTTGGTAGCTAAAAAATGAGAAAGATACTTGAGATCGTTAAAAAGAACTTTAAGGTATTAATGAGAAGCAAAATAAGCGCTGCTGTTATTGTTTTAGGCCCTTTGGTTTTAATGCTCTTAGTTGGATCAGCTTTTAACACAGCAAACATATATGATATTAAAATAGCCACATATTCTGATTCATACAGCAAACTGAGCAATGAATTAGTTGGTTTGTTATCAGACCAGCAATTTAAAGTTAATAAGATCGATAATCAAGAAATATGCATTAATAGCGTTAAACAAGCAGAAAATCATGTTTGCATTGTTTTCCCTAAAGATTTAAATGTTAATGCTGAAGGTGAGATAGCTTTTTACGTTGACCAATCTAGAATAAACTTAATCTGGGTCATTATAGATGCCATTGGAGAAAAAGTTAGTGTTAAATCAGAGCAAATCAGCCAAGAACTAACTAAAGTTTTAGTGGATAATCTTGACCAAGCAAGAAATGTTTTGGGTGAAAAAAAGAGTGTATTAAAAAATTTAACTTCTGATAGCGCTGATGCTGAAATGAAGCTAAGCACGATTAAAGATGATCTAACCTCATTAAATTTAAGCTCAAATATAACTAATATGTCAACAATAGAAAATGAAATAGACAGCTTAAAAAATGAGACTGGAGGGGACTTTGAGGCATTATCTAGCTTATTTGGAACATTAAGAAGGCAAATCACTCAAACCACTGAAAAGCTAGAGCTAACTTCTAATACAATAAAGAGCAAAACTCTTGAGTTAGGAGATTTACAAACAACTGTAAGCAGCAATACTATAGCTTTAAGAGATGTTAAAGATGCAGTTAATGATATTGTTACTGATATAAATTCTATAGAGGTTACAGATGTAGAGAGCATTGTAAGCCCTATCAAGACTAAAGTAGAGCCTGTAAGTACTGACAAAACCCATTTAAGTTTCTTATTCCCAGCACTGCTTGTTTTAGTTATTATGTTTGTTAGTATATTGTTAGCATCTACAGTTGTAATAAAAGAAAAATTGAGCAAAGCCTTCTTTAGGAATTATATAACGCCTACATCAAGCTTAACATTCATATTTGGTACATTTCTGACAAATATATTGATTGTTGCTATACAATTAGCTATCTTGTTTATTGTTATTGGAGTATTTTTCCAGAGAGATGTTATAACCACATTGGCAAACGCCTCTTTCTTATTATTACTTATTGCTACAATCTTTATCTTTATAGGGATGATAATAGGCTATATCTTCAATTCAGAAGAAACAGCTATGTTAGGAGCAATAGCAGTTGGCAGCATCTTTTTGATATTCTCAAACACAATCCTGCCTATAGAGAGCATTCCAGCTACATTAAGGCAGATATTCCAATTTAATCCATTTATTCTTTCAGAAGGCATATTAAAGAAAGTTATTATATTCAAGGTTGGATTAGGCAGTTTAACAACAGACCTTTATTTACTATTAGGATATATTGTTGTATTATTTGTACTGCTTGTTGTGATAGAAAAGATTACACAAAAAACTTATTTACTGAAGAAGTATATTGTTAGATTTGCTAAGTTTAAAAGAAAGTAAAAGTTTAAATAATTAGGATAGCCTTCTCAATATGATGATTGATCCTTGGGGAAGCGAAAGTTTAGAAAAGTACGAACATGTGTTTGACAAATTCGGTTTAAGCAGGTTTCCAGAGGAGTATAGCAAGAAATTAAATAATTACCTGTTTGATAGAGGCTTGGTCATAGCTCATAGAGATTTTGATAAAGTCCTTGCTAGAATAGTGGATAAAAAGCCGTTTATTAATATGACAGGGATAGCAACAAGCGGAAAGTTTCATTTAGGCCATAAATTAGATGTTGATATCTTTAAGTTCTTCAAGTCTTTAAATGCCAAAAACTATTTTTCTATTGCAGACATTGACGGCTATACAAGCAGGCCGAAGATTAAGTCTATGGATGAAGCTAAAGAATTGGCTGTTGATAATCTATCTCATGTACTGGCTTTGGGATTAAGCAAGAAAGACGTCTATGTCCAAAGCAGGAAAGAACCAGAATACTACACTTTGACTTTAGAAATATCCAAAAAAATAACAGAGAACATGTTCAAGGCAGTTTACGGGCATTTAGATGTTGGCAAGTTAGCAGCTAATCTATTGCAGTATGCTGATATTTTACATACCCAATTAAAAGCTTATGAAGGCAAGATGCCTAGCATTACTGGAATTGGCCTGGATCAGGACCCTCATGCAAAACTATGCAGGGATATAGCTAAAAGACTGCCTTATGATTTTGAAGTTCCAAGTTTTCTTTACTTTAGGCATCAGGGTGGATTAAAAGAAGGTGCAAAGATGAGCTCATCAAATCCTGATACAGCTATTTTCTTGAGCGATGACTTAGAGGAGGTTAAGAAGAAGCTAAAAAAAGCATTTTCAGGCGGCAGGGATAGCCTGGAAGAGCACAGAAAATTAGGAGGCATTCCAGAAAGGGACAGGGCATATGAAATCCTGCTGTTTCATCATCCAAAAACTAAATTCGTCGAAGGAATATATCATGATTACAAATCTGGAAAGCTTTTATCCGGAGAGTTAAAAGAAATTTGTCTGGAATGGCTGTTAGAATTCTTAAAGAAACACCAAGCAAAAGCAAAGAAAAATGAGGCTGTTGCAAGAAAACTGGTTTATGGCTGAGATAAATTAATATATAAAAAAATTAAAACAAAGATTCATCAAGGTCTAGATCATCTAATTCTGAAGTATCAACATCTTCCTCTAATGCAGGATCTTCTGCTGCAGTATTCACGTCTCTAGATCCTCCGCCTTCATCTCCAGCTGGGGCTGTTTTTGCACAGCCTGCTATTAAGACCAGGGCTATAAGGAGTATTGCTATAATTGTTAATCTATTCATATTTAAATCACCCTAAATTTTAGGGTATTTTATTATATTTAAAGATAACCATTTGGGGTTACAGAACCTGATTTAGAAAGATTTAAAAGCACCTCAATATTGAACTAAATCAGAAGTTCTTGACAACTATTCTGACTTAGTTCTAAAACTATCAGAAAATAGGAGTTTAAAAAGTTTACGAAAATGGAAAACATAGAAAAATTAGTACCAGATACGTCTGTAATAATAGAGAGCATAGTCTCTAAAAAAATAGAAAAGAACGAATTAAAGGTAAATGAAGTAGTAATCCATGAAGCTGTTTTAGCCGAGTTGGAGCATCAGGCTAACCAAGGAAAATCTATAGGATACTTGGGCTTAGACGAGCTAAAAAGATTAAAGGAATTAAGCAAAAAAGGATTATTCGAGATTAGATACAGCGGAAAAAGACCAAGAGCTGTTGAAATTAAATATGCCTCTTTAGGCGAGATAGACTCTTTAATAAGAGAATTAGCTTGGGAAGAAGGAGCTACTTTAATCACAGCTGACAGGGTTCAGTTTAAAGTAGGAGAGGCTAAAGGGCTTAAAGTTATCTTTGTTGAGCAGGAAGACATTGCTAAAAAGAAATTGCTATTAGAGAATTTTTTTGACAGCACAACAATGAGCGTTCATCTTAAAGAAAATGTTCTGCCTTATGCTAAAAAAGGTATTCCTGGAGAATGGAAATTTATAGCTTTAAGAGATAAAAAATTAACTCATGCTGAAATAAGAGAATTAAGCAGGGAGATAATTGAGAATGCAAAGATTAGAAGAGACAGCTTTATAGAAATAGAAAGAGAGGGAAGCACTATAGTGCAGTTAGGGAAGTTTAGGATTGTTGTAACACAACCACCTTTTTCAGATGGATGGGAGATAACAGCAGTAAGGCCTGTTAGAAGATTAAACTTAGATGATTATAACCTAAGTCCAAAATTACTAAACAGAGTTAGCAAACAAGCTGAAGGAATCTTAATCGCTGGAAGTCCTGGGGCAGGTAAATCAACTTTTGCTCAGGCCTTAATTGACTATTATGCTTCACAAGACAAAATAGTAAAGACGGTTGAGGCTCCAAGGGATCTAGATTTAGGAGATAACATAACACAGTATTCGATAAGCCATGCGGATAGTCAAGAAATACACGATGTCCTGCTTTTGACAAGACCTGACTATACTTTATTTGATGAAATGAGGAATACTAAGGACTTTAAATTATTTGAGGACTTAAGATTAGCTGGAATAGGATTGGCAGGAGTTGTTCATGCTGCTAACCCTATTGATGCTATACAGAGATTCTTAGGCAGAGCAGAATTAGGAGTAATCCCCCAAGTAGTTGATACTGTGATCTTTGTTAAATTTGGTAAGATACATAAAGTTTTAGTCTTGAAGATGGTTATCAAAGTTCCAAGCGGCATGATGGAAGCTGATTTAGCAAGGCCTGTTGTTGAAGTCAGAGACTTTGAAAGTGATAAATTAGAATATGAGATATATAGTTATGGTGAAGAGACTGTTGTAATACCAGTAACAAAAGAAGATGAGATAACACCAACTGAAAAACTAGCTGCTAAAGAAATTGAAAGGCAGATTTTAAAATACTGCAATGAGTGCAGTGTAGAAGTTAAGGGAGGAAATAAAGCCACTATTAGAGTTCCTAAGCAAGATATCGCAAAGATTATTGGCAAGGGCGGGGAGATGATTAATAAGATAGAGCAAAATCTAGGAATTAGTATTGATGTTGAAGAAATAGGAGAGATAAAAAAGAATAAAAAAGAAATAAGATATGATATTGAAGAGAAGCATGCTTTTTTGAGTTTTTATGTTAATAAAGAGTATAGTGGAAGCATGGCTGATATTTCTGTTGACGAGAAGTATCTATTTAGTGCCACAATAGGAAAAAAAGGAGAGATTAGAGTTCATAAGAAGAGTCAATTAGCTAATGATCTATTAAATAGTTTTAAAAACAAAAAACATGTTAGCATAAGCATATGAAAGGCATAGAAAAGAGTATTGGTGTGGCAGCTACTAAGATAGCTAAGGATATTAGTGCAAACTGCATTGTTTCTATAGAAAAGAATTCTAAACTGGAGATTGAAGATACTAACAGTGATAAGGTGGAGGCAAAGGTAATTGTTTTTAGAGAGGTTAGAAAGGGAGTTTACAGCAAGGCAGAGTATAAGCAAACTATAGCAAAGCCGAATGGCGGTTCTGTTCTTCCAATCAAAAGATTGCTTGCTGGCGCAATCTCAAGGAAGTATATAAATAACAAAGAGAAGGTTGTATGCGTTATTAATGAGAACCTCTTTAGCGCTTACAAAGGGCTATTATTTGTCTTTGATGTTGACAAGTTATTTTTTGACATAAGCCAAATGAAGCTAGTTGATGATATAAATCCTGATATTCTTGAGGTAACTCTCAACATATGCATGGAATTAATAGATGGAAGAGAAGGCAGGAAAATAGGCACAGCTTTCATAATTGGGGATTATGATGAAATAAAAGATCATCTAAAGCAATTAATTATAAATCCCTTTGGCGGTTATGAGGGTAGTGTTAGATATATAACAGATTCTAGCGTAAAGGAGACTGTAAAGGAATTTGCACAACTTGATGGTGTTTTTATAATTGATAAAAAAGGTGTTATTAAAAGTGCTGGAACTTACATTGATATAGATACAAAAGATATTGATTTGCCTGGATTAGGCACTAAACATAGGAGTTGCATTAGCTTAACATCAAAGACAAACACTCTTGCTATAGTGCTAAGCGAAAGCGGGAATGTTAAAGTTATAAAAAGTGGCAAGATAGTAATGACCCTGCCATAATTTAAATAGTAATTACTTTAATAAATTTCTTATGGACCTGTAGCTCAGCTTGGATTAGAGCGACACTCTCCTAAGGTGTAGGTCGTGGGTTCAAATCCCATCAGGTCCGTTCTAACTAACAACTACAATACTATCAGAAACAACGCTAGATTCTCCGACTTGATTTCTACACTGGAAATAAACATCTTTTAGACCTAATCCAGGATATAAATTCCATGATCTTTTTGGTTCATATGACCTCCAAGAAGACCAATATTCAACTTCAGAATTTCTGTATCTGCATTCTAATACATTTGAAGCATGCAGATTTAAAATAACATTATATCTATCCGTGCTGTAATCGTTATTGTTTATTGCTATCTTTAGATCAGCAGGAATTGAATCATAAGTTGCCCTTCCTGTTATAGAAGCCCTTCCTGTTATAAATGAAGATGCTCCTGAATTAAAGAAAAAAGCCATAAATACAACTAGAAATATTGCGGATATAATAATCTCCAACTCTTTTTTATCCATATCTTTTATAAAGATTTTACTTATTTAAAGTTATCTATGGGTTAGCTCTGAATATATTGAATTCTCACTTTTAAGTAATGTTTATTACAGCTTAATCAAGCAAAAGGTTTATATGTGAGAAAGATGCCTTAATTAATATTCTTAGTTATTAAACGCAAAAAAAGGATTGAGTAGTATGGGTTATATCATATGTGGTGAGTGCAATGGCAAGTGATGTGGTTTTTATATACCCCCCGATAAAATTTGGTACAACCGAAAGTTTTACCTATCCTCCTCTTGGACTTCTATATGTAGCTACTTATGCTAAGAAAATGGGACTATCTATAAAATTTATAGATTCTGTTGTTGAGGGTGGAAACCTTAAGGAGATTGTCAAGAGCATTACCAGTGAAAATCCTAAACTTGTCTGTTTTAGCATTATGTCATGCCAGATATTAAATGCTTTAAAGATAGCATCAGAAATTAAGCAAAAAAATAATGCTATTAAAATCGTTTTTGGCGGCTCTCATGTAGCTTCCACTAAGGAAGAGCTGTTTAAATACACAAAGAATATAGACTACTTGGTGTACGGAGAAGCTGAAAATGCTTTTTATGATCTTTATAATGCAAAAAATGAAGAAGACCTGTCAAGGGTAAGCGGATTGATTTATAGGCAAGGAGATTATATAAAAACAAATCCGAATGTACCTATCCAAAATTTAGATGAGCTACCATTTCCAGATTTAAGCTTAGTAAAACTGGATAAATATGTAGGATATTATACTAAGACACTTCCAGTCTCTACTATAATGGGCACGAGAGGGTGTGTTTTTAGGTGCACTTTTTGCGATCAATTTGCTACAATGGGAAGAAAATTTAGACACAGGTCACCTAAAAATATAGTTGATGAGATGGAGCAAAACCTCAAGAAATTTGGTACAAGAGATTTTATTTTTAAGGACAGCACGTTTACTAACAATAAGGAGTGGGTTTATGATATTTGTAAGGAATTAAAGGCCAGAAATCTAAAAGTAAATTGGACTTGCAATACTAGAGTGAGCATGGTTGATGAGCCTTTACTTAAAGCAATGAAAGGGGCAGGATGTTATATGGTAGCCTTTGGAATAGAATCTGGCTCTCAACATGTTTTGAATCTGATGAAAAAGGGAACAAAAGTAGAACAGGCATATACCGCAACAGATTTATGCAGGAAGGTGGGCATTGAAACTGTTGGATATTTTATGATAGGAAATCCAGGAGAAAAAGAAGAAGATGCTCTAAAAACAATAGAGTTAGCAAAAAAAATTAGTTTAGATTATGCTTCTTTTGGAGTTACTATTGCTTACCCTAATACAGAAATATACCATTGGGCAATTGAACACAACTGTCTAGATGATAGAGAATGGTATATGAAAGAGACTGATATAAATATAGTAGGCAATACTATTAGTGGTATTAGTGGCGGAGCTTTAGACAGAAAAGAATTCCCATTAAAGAGACAAATGGAATTATGCAAAAAAGCTAATAGAGAGTTTTATTTTAGACCGTCTTATATTGTTAGAAAGTTAACCAAAATAAGAAGTTTTAATGATGTAACAAAATACGCTAAAGCTGCTATGGAAATTATTTGAACTTATCTATAATACTAACTATTTCCTTTGCCCCAGTTCCGTTTACATTTAGTTTATCAAGTTTTTTCTGCAAAACTGGTATGGCTTTTATGAAATCCTGCATACTCTTTTTTAGCATATCTGAATTTAATGAATTAAGATTTTTAACAATCCCATACTTTCTTTTTTTAATCTCATAAGCATTTAACATCTGTTCAATATGATTCTTAACTGGAAATATCAAAGAAGGTTTTTTATAAACAAGCAATTCTGATAATGTATTATGCCCTGCCAGGGTTATAATCCCTTTGCACACCATTAGATATTCCAGGAAATTTGGTTTGAATGTAAATGTTGTAATGTTCTTGCTTATCTTTTCTTTGCTATAAGGATAACCAAATATAATGAACTCTTCTTTAAACTGAGGCAGGATGTTTAGCATCTTTTCCACTAAATCTATACCAAAATTAGAGCCTCCTATTGCAATTAAAATAGGCCTTCTCTTCAGCCCTAGTTTTTTCATTAATCTCTTCTCATCAAACTCTTTAGGAGACTGCCTTGCTATAGGATTAGTATATACAAAGCGATTAACATTTTTATGAGGACCAAATAAAGTTGGTATTACCACCTTTTTACTTAACCTGTAGTAATGATCAACATAAGATGCCTGCAGCTTTATGGAGTAATTAATCTTATTTTCTTTAGCATATTGTTGTAGAATATTGGGATTAAAGTTGAATATAGTAATAAATTTAGTATTTGTTTTCCTAGAAGCTATAATCCCAGAAGGCTCAAAATCTGTTATTACTAGATCTGGCCTAAATTCTCTTATTGCTTTTTTAACCTTAATTATATTTATTATATGCTTAAGCGGATAAAATAAATTTGCTTTAAGAATAGATCTTATCTTGTAATTAAACTCATAATCTGGCAGTTTAGCACCCCTGATTTTTATTGTTGGATACTTGTTTTTAAAGAATGGCCATGAAGTACCGTAAGTTATTACTTTTACTTTGGTCCTTGGATATTTTTTAAGAATCTCTTTTATTAAAGTATACTCCCTAATGGTATGCCCATAACCTATCCCAGTTACTAAAACTAATATCTTCATCTTATCTTTTCAAAACATTCTGCAAATTTTGCGTTTATCTTAGTTGCAGCCTTTCTTGCATTAAAATGAACGGCTGGCAGCAGTTGATATGTATAAAGCTTCTGGCTTTTGTAAGCTTCTATTGCTTTTAGTTTTGTTTCGAATGTTTTTGATATATCAACACATAATTTCGGCCTCTGTTTCTTTATTATATCAAATATATTGGCTGGATTCCATATATCGAATGTGTAGACATCTCCCTTGTAATCTAACTCTTTAACTGCTTTTAGAACTATGGCATTGACAAATCTATGGTCCTGGTGAATATCAAATCTTGAGTGGCAGAATATCTTGCTCGGTTTATGCTCTTTTATCAAAGTTTTTACCCTTTCTACCACATCTTTTTTTTCGGCCTCCTCCTTTCTTTTTAATTCTTGTATTCCTAAGCAGACAGTTTCTGATATGCCCAGCATTTTATGGACCTTTTCTGTTTCTTTCAGCCTTTCTTTTATTACTAATCTTTCTTTTAGCCAAGGAATACTAGCTCCGCCAATATGGAATATTACTGAGATTATTTT
>Ga0208375_1002613_pt1 | contig 16610 bp, 15 predicted proteins | sample RifOxyD1_FD_184038 | JGI IMG/M metagenome (GOLD analysis project Ga0208375, IMG submission 184038) | Soil microbial communities from Rifle, Colorado - Rifle Oxygen_injection D1 (SPAdes) | ecosystem: Environmental > Terrestrial > Deep subsurface > Rock core/Sediment | place: Rifle, Colorado... | reverse complement strand
ATACACGCCTTCTTTGAATTACTATTAGGTTTAGGATCGATGCACATCATTGTTGTTGCGCGAGTAACATAACTATAGCATGCAGTGACCATTATTGGTTGTCTGAATTCTTCAAGTGATTCTGGCAAATAATAAATGTATGCAGGGAAATCGTAAACTTCCACTCCTCCACCAGGAGTTTCTGGAGTGTCTCCTTCTAATGCAATAGGCGCACTCCACCCATATGTTGATTGCATTGCATTTAGTACTGGATTTGCAAGTCTTGAACCTACTCTATTTGTTCCAGTATTAATATTAACATTTAATCCTACAAAATCGCCGTTTTGTGTAAATACTGTTCCGCCATAACGATCTCCATTAGGAGAAATGAACCCTAAATCTATAATGCTATTGCTCCCTCCTCCGCTCAAACCAATATATATTCCGCCTATTTCTAGTGTTCCGGTTCCGAAATTCCATCTGACACTTCCTTCTCCAGGAAGTCTTCCTCCAGCTACTTCAATAATGTTAGGATCGTATCCGTGAATATATATTGCCCCATAAGCGTCAGATGCGCCCTTATTCTTCACATCTAAAACAACTGGAATCTCATTATCTGAGCCGTCTGAATTATAATAAAATTTATATGGGGGGCTCTCATCTAGGAATTTTATCTCTAAACTGTCATATCCTTGATAGTATTTTCTTTGATAATTGCTTCCAGTGTTAGGGCCGACACTACAACCAGATATAACTATGATAGCCAGAATTAACACTCCAAAAATCCATCTCTTATTCATAAAAAACATCTTTATCAATTCTTTACGTTTTTAATATATAAAGATTTTGTTTTTAAACACCATTTTTCGTCTAAAAACACACTCATTCAAGTCTTACAGCAAACAAAAGTTTCATCACCCGGACAATAGCCAGTCTTTATTGTAGTCTGATTGCAATCGGGTTTATTATGACACGTATAATTCTGTGCAGCAAATTTGAAGTCACATAAAGTCGTACGTGTACACTTATTATCTTGACATGCATAATTTTCTCCACATTTTGTTCCATCTGCTTTATCTCTACACTCGTCTGTAGCGCAACAATAACTGTCTCCGGGGCAATAACCGAATATACACTTCCCATCTTTGCTTAATGCCAAACATTTTGTTTTAGAACATGCGCATCTAAAATCTGTTGCTGTATTCCACTCAAAATCCTTAGATGTGTTCAAATTTCGTGTACATGCAGGGTCATTAGGAGTCCTGACACAGAAATCGCATAATGTTACGCATTTTCCATCAAGTTCTTTTTCATAATACCCGCACATGCTAGGACTTTGTATGTTAACTTCATTTATCCTATTAATTTCTAGGTCTATTGTTTGAGAATCGACATAATTATATTCTAATAACACTCTTAATACAGTTAAATAATTAACAGTGTTTCTTTCAAAGTTGCTTAATTCTTCTTGAGAAACCACACATCTTGCAATAGTCTCTCCATCAACAAGCCTGACAACGTCTGGCGTACAATCAAGAGGTATTCCTGTAGATATCCACGCACTGACTTTTATTTTATTAAGTTCAGCAGCATTTTGTGTAGGATTAGAACAAAGTCCAAGTTCAGGATTAAGTGTGTATCCCTCTCCTGCATTTCGTATATATATTCTGAATACCGGCCTAACATTATCTCCGACAAGCATCATTTCAGATTCTATTTTTGTTATTGAAATTGGTGCTCCTTGTCCGTTATTGCTACTGTAATCTTTTCCTTTACATGCATATGTTCTTTGATCTGCAGTTCGTGTTCTAGTATCGATACATACTTCTGTTGTTAAATCAGTATTATAATTGTAACACAAATTGAAATTTACTTTGCTTTCAACACTTGTTCTTATTACTCCAAGAGTCTTTGCTGTGAGTACGTACTCAAGATAATCTGCTCCTCCAGAGGGGCTTTCTATACTTTTACCAGCAAGCGTTAATTGCTGAATTTTACTGACTTGAGAATCTTGAGCTAACTCTAAAAAATAATCATCAAAATTAGCCATCAATATAGCATTCGTCGTGTCTGCTGCACCTTGATTTTTTAACATCAATCCCAATGCAAATGTTTCTTGTTCATACACTTTATCAGGATTGCTTGATAATTTCTCAAGAACAATTCCCTGAGTTCCTAAGTGATAATTTGTAGACGACTGATTGCCTGTGCAAGCTGTAACTAATACTAATAAAATACCTAACGCAATTGAAAATTCTATTCTTATTTTATTATTTTTTCTCATTTTATTTTTCTCATTTTATATTTATTCAGTAATTATATTTTATATTTATTTAGTGTTTTTATTTAATTTGTTTCTGTTTGTGACCCGTAAAAGTCTTGTTGAACATTGATATTAGTGCTTCCTTCGACAGTATACTCATATACTGCTCGCGCATTGAATGTCTTTATCGCAACAAGATCTCCGTTGAAAATTGTTCGTGCATTAGTGACATGCATCCTGCAAGTTACACTATCAAAAGTCTCTTTAATATTTTGGTCATCCGTGCGAAAGACATATGCTGAGCGATCGCTTTGAGTGCCTACTCCCACGTGGATGTTTTTCCTATTACAATCCAGAAGTTCAAAGCCCGGAGGAACTTCTAAAGTATAATTAATTCCTCTATTTACTTTTCCCTGGCTCCATGAGTTAGTGAGAGATACTCCGAACGGATAATTTCCCACATTCTTATTTGATCCGTCAGCACTTATTCTTAAAGGTTGATTTAATGATGGAAGACCGACCATTACTGGTCCACCGGTATATGTGGCGACCGATTTATCGGGGATTTTCATACTCTTATATAACTCTGGACGCGTTTTTTCATCAACAAAATAGTATTGAATATCTGCATCAGTGATGAATATGAATGTTGCAGTGACGAACACTTGATAATTTCCTTTAGGCAATTGTCCAAGATGACAATCAATGACATTCTCATCATTATTCACCATTGTTAATACTTCAGGATATGTTGTTCCGTTGCCCCTATCTTTAACATAACACCTTGTTCTTACACCAACTTCTCCTAGAAGATTCTGCGATTTAATATTTGCTTGAACATAAATATCTGAACTGGTATAATAATTCTTCTCGACAGAGCGAACATTTTCAATGAGAATTCCACGTTTCTCTTCTTCCTCTCCCTCATATTGTTGTCCTGTTGCTCTTGCCACAGCCATCTGGAACGATCTTTCAAAATTAGTCAACACGCCAGATGCTGCATTTGCAACATTTCCAAAAAGCCCTTTAATCATATCCATTGGTTTTTGCACAGTAATTTCTCCTCTATATCCTTGCATTGTCGGGCTTGCTAGTAGTTGTATAAATGCATAAATTAATATTGCTGTTATTACCCATGTATATAATTTATGCGCGAAAGTATTATCTGGATATTTACTTAATAAATAAATAAATACTGGTGGAAACAGAAGGAATAATCCTAACAAATCAACAATCCATTGATAAGGTATCATTTCCCTGAATGAGTGTATTACCCACGGAAAAACTATTGTGAACGCGATTACACCAAAGAATCCGACAAAATCACTATCTACCCACTGTGTTTTTCTAGCAATTTTAGTCATTACCAATGCAGCAATTATCATCAGCCCATATAATACTATTACCGGATAATCGGGAGGTCTTGCAAAATTAGTAAATAAATCCGTAAAGTAGGCCATTATCGAGAGTATCACAAGAATGCCGGGACCCTTTTCTAGAAATTTATTGCCGCCATTGCCACCCTGTCTTAAATCATCAATACGATTCATGAACTTCTTATCATTACTGCCGGCACGATCTAATTCCTTATTCTCTTTATCTATTAATTTTCCTTCTTTCTTCTGAAGTTTCTTTTGATCTTTATCGTCTTCATTTTTATTTATGGTGTTCATTATTGGAGTAGTTTCTGGAGCGGTCATCGAAATGCCAGTCATCATCTTACGTCTGTTATTTGCTTGATCCTGCATACTTTGAGAATTTAATTCGCGATTGAGTCGCTCCCTAATTTTTTCTTCTTCTCTTTGTTTGAGGACTTCTTGTTTACCCTCTTCATATCTTAGTTTTGCGAAATCTATAGGGTGTGCTGCATTATTTGCTGCTTTGCTAAATTTATCTGCTGCAGCATCAAATTTATTAGAAGTATTATCCTTGAAATTAGTCCATTTTTGTTTACTATTATCTATAGTGGTGCCTATCTTCTCTTTAATATCTTCCTTGGCCACCTCTGTTTTTCCCACCCATCGTCCAAGAAATCTCGCCATTTTAGGATCAGCTTACCTTTATTAATTCAATCCTTAATTCTGCAATATCCACATCTTCTACGGGAAGTATTTCTATACTATTACTTCCTGATCTGACATATTCATCAATGATTCTTTCGTATTCTATTTCTCTAGTGTCAATGGATATCTTGTGTCCGTTAATATTGATATCTATTCTTTTTCTATCCTCATCATTAACAAATCTTACTAGTAATTTAACATCATAGTCTGAGTCCAAAGATTCTTCTTGCTCAACGTATTCATATGCTGCGCTTGTGCAAGAACGCGGTTTTGAATTATCCTCATCTCTATATCCTGAGGGGCATAAGTCACATTGAGTATAGCTTACTGATGCCCTGCATTTATCTGATACACCAGTTATAGGCACTTCTTGGCAGAAGAAATAATCGGGATTTTCTTCATAACAGCAGTCTGCATCATAATCGCTTGCAGGGTTTGGACAGTCATTTGGACAAATTCCATCATCATTGTCTCCACATCTTTCTTCACAAGTGTCTGGCGCGTCATCATTCTTATCATAATACCCCGTAGGACACAAGTCGCAATCGCCAGGATCGACATAATATACACATCTATCATTAATATTGTTTGTTGGAAGTCCGCACCAATTACCGTTATGTCTGAAACAACAATCAGGATCTTTAATATCTGAACATCCTGATGGACAAGTTCCGTCATCATCTCCGCATCTTGCTCTTTGCGGGTCTTTGCTGAAGAAATCATCTGCCATGTCAAAGAAATACGTTTTGTACGTTGGTTTTTCAAGTAAGACCTTCACCATCAAATTATCTAGCAGGTATGATCCTTTCTCTACACTGAATTTTAATTCATTAGATCCTGCATCAATATTTTCCATATCTAATGATGCAAAACTTCTTGTTCCACAATCAGCAACAGATTCGAAAATAGTTCTCCTATTCAATTGAATTTCAAGAGGACCAACATCAGATAGTGTACAAACAGGTCTAAAATATAATGTGACTGATTCAAGATTTTCTTTTTCTGTTTGTGTAATTGTGAAATATTGCGTTGAGTAACTGCTCGTATAATCTGTAACGTCTCCTGTTATCTGCACATTCTCAATACTGTATTTATTTGATATCCAGAATGCGACTCCTGGATTAGGTACTGAAAATTCTAAATCATTAGTTGCATACAAGTCCGAATCTGATATTCTTAAAAATTTATTTCCATCAACTTCTCCATTAAATATGGATCTGCCATTTAAAGAAATAGTCATGGGACCAGTATGCTCTTTAACTGTAAAACTTATCATTATATTAGTAGTTGATTTTTTATCTATATCAAAAGTTGTCTTATAAGATGCTTGCTCCTTATCAAATAATGCATTCTTTATGAATATTGAAGGAATGCCTTTAAGTAATTGCCCGGACGTAGGCGCATAGATACGAACTGTTGGAATGTCATAATATTTCTCACTATCTTTGACATAAGTTACTCTACCGACAGTTTCTCTTAATAATACGTTTGTCGTACCTGTTGAAGAACCTCCCCCATTCCAATTTCCGTCACCAGAACCTGTTCCATCAGCTAATAATTCATCTCTAACGTCTGGCGGTAAAAATAATATATACAGAATTATTAACACAGTCATTATAGCAATAAATGCAGCTGCGCTGCTTGAAGATTGTCCTTTACGCATCGGCCTTCACCTGATATAGATTTTATCCACTAATTTGTATTTAATATTTTAGTAATCTCCTGTGCTTAATGTTTATAAATCTTACTATTAATTAAGTTCATTGATTAACTTTATATAACCTTTTTCTATACACATAACATGAAGATAACTCATAATGATTTAAAACATGGATTATTGAAAGTAAAAGTAGAGAGTGCAGATGATTTATGGCACTTAGAAACCATAATCGAGCCTAACGATCTAGTTAGCGGAATGACTGAAAGGAAAATAAAGATTGGTGGAAGTGAAGAAAAGTCTAAAATATCTAGAATAAATGTATTTTTGAAGATAAAAGCAGAGAAAATAACAAATGAAGACCTTTTAAGAGTGTCTGGCCCAATAATTGAAGGCCCAGAAGACGTCCCGAGAGGCGATTATCACACATTCACAATTGAAGAAGGAACCGTTATAGCAATAGAAAAAGAGCATTGGTCAAAATATGTATTAAAAAAACTTGATGATGCAACAAAACAGACAACATTTCATGTGCTTGTAGTGGCTTTTGATAGAGAAGACGCGATATTTGCACTTTTAAAAAATAACGGCTATGAAATATTGCTTGAAATAAAGGGAGATGTCGCAAAAAAGGGACTTGACGAGAAAAAAACTAGTTTTTACAAAGAAATAATCTTGAAAATGATTGATTATGATAAAAAGTATGAATTCAATAATATAATACTTGCAAGTCCGGCATTCTGGAAGGAATATCTACTAAAAGAATTAGATGACGATTCTATTAAGAAAAAAATCACTCTTGCAACATGTTCAAGTATTGACGGGAGTACAATAAATGAGATACTAAAAAGACCAGAACTGAAAACAGTTCTTGAAAAAGATAGATCATCAAGAGAGGATTTGTTAATAGAAGAATTACTCGGAGCAGTTAGTAAAGAGAATGCCGCTTACGGATTAGATGATGTCAAATCAAAGATAGATTCAGGAAATATATCGGTATTATTAATATCTGAAAATTTGATAAGAAAAATGCGTGATGAAAAGAAGTATCCGCAAATAGATTTAATGATGGAACACGCAGAAGGATTGAATGCAGAAATAAGAATAATCAATTCAGATGATGCGGCAAGAAAATTAGACGGATTATCAGGAATTGCATGTTTACTTAGATGGAAGGAGAATTATGGATAAAATAATTGTTTCTTTTCATCTAAAATAATTCATATAGTGCGTGTGCGCCTCTTCGAAAAAGTATATTATATTCTCTCTGCTAATGTTCGCTTTATCTTCTATCATAATTTTTGACTGAAGTTCTTCAACGAATTTCTCTAAACTGTTATTTTTCCATGTATATTTTGCCAAGATTCCTTTCTTATCTAATATTGTGCTTATCTTGTCACATGTAAAATGCTCTTTTCTTCTTTCACAAAATAATTCATATACTGTGAGTGGTGCCAGATCACGAACGTATTCCTGTGGAGTTATTTTTTCAAGCGTCAAATTTGCGAGTATTGTGCCTTTTTTTAGTTTAGCATCACTAACTTGTACTTTATAGTTAATATTGTCCTTAGATATATCATATTTCATATATCTATCTATCTTTATTCTGTTGATGAGCGTTTCCATATACAGAATATTCTTTCACCATATTTAAATTTAAGTGGTCGGAAATAAACGACTAAAAGAGTAATATTTAAATAATAAGAATTCCTTTTAGGTTTGTGGCTGACCAGATTATCGACTTACTTAAAGAATTAGGACTGAATGAAAAGGAAATTATGATATATTCCTATTTAGTTGGAAAAGATAAACTGACTGCGTACATTATCGCTAAAGATACAGGAATTCATCGATCGACCTGCTACGGCGTACTTGCTAAATTAGTAGAGAAAGGACTTATTATCTCGTCAGGCATTAAAAAAATTTATTATCAATTGAATGATTTGGACAACGCCATAGGGAAGATTAAAAATCAAGAGTTTATATTGGCATCGATAAAAACAGAAATAAATAAGATACGTCTAGAGGAAGATACGTATGTTACGCATGTTGAATCTAAAAATTCATTCGCAGAATTTAACAACAAACTGTTTGAGATGGCAAAACAGAAGAAATTGACTTTTGCGTATATGATTGGTAATAGTCCCGATCTTACTACTGTCAGTTCCAAAATAATGATAAAGCAACTATTGAAAGCCTTAGCTGAAACAAGTTCATTAACAGATGTAGACAGTAAAGCAATATGGAATGCAAGTCTTAGGAATAGTGCATTTATGAAACAATTTAAAAAGCTGGGTCCTTGTAGGTTTTTAAAAGATGTTCCAAGCAAGGCAACAACGTTCATCTATGATGATCATGTTGCATATGTTTTTTTATCTAAAAACGATAGCTTTATTGAGATAAAAAATAAACAAATTAGTGAGGAGATGAAATTTTATTTTGATCAATTATGGAAGGTATCTAAAGAATAGAAATTAAAATGAACAACATCCCATATATCGAAGAGATAATTTCTGACGTGAAGAGTAAGAAAGAATTACGCGCATTAGATGAAGATTTTGTTGCGCGCAAATTACACGAGTTCTTTAAAGACATACGCAATTACCAATATAAAGAAAAAGTCTTAAAGAAGTTATCGGAGAGCAAGAATTACAAGCAATTCATGAAAAGCAAAGAACATGATTTTCTAATAAAAAATGTTCGTGCAGAACTACGTAAAGTATATGGCGCATTTATATTGAAAGAATATGAAAAGAAACACAAAATATTACAACGATTGAAAGATCAGGATGATATGGATACACACATTGAATTATTGAATTTACACAAATCAACAAATGAGCGAATGAGTCATTATGAAGAGTTATACGCAAAGATATTTGAGAAAGTTCATGGAAAAGCGATAATATTAGATGTCGCGTGCGGTCTGAATCCTGTTGCAAACATATTCATCAGAGATAAGATTAAGAAATATTACGCATCAGACATCTCGTCAGAGGATTGTAAATTCTTGAAAGAATATTTTTCAAAAACAAATGTAGATAATGAAGTATTTGCACTAGATTTAGTCGAAAGCGAGAGTCTAAAGAAATTATCTTCAATAAACTGTGACGTATGTTTCATATTCAAGACATTAGACGGACTTGAAAGAGTAGAGAGAAATGTTACAGAAAAATTATTCAAATCAATAAATGCGAAAATACTCGCAGTCACATTTCCGACATTATCGCTTTCTGGAGTGCGCGAAATAAAAGAATATCGTAGAGTATGGCTTGAGAAATTACTTGAAAAACTTCAGTGGAAATATAAAAAGATAATGATAGAAAATGAGTTGTTGTATTTGATTGAGAAAAAATAGATTTCTATATCTTATTTGTGTGCCACGTGTCGATTGGTTCATCATATGCTTCCGGTTCAATGTGAATGGTTGAAACGACTGGTCTTATATTAAAATATGTGAATGCGTGTATGTGATGCAAATTCAGAATCTCTTGTGCACTTTTATTTATTGATTTAGGCCAGTTGTTGATACTTTGATCAATGAGTGCCGAGTTTCCAAAGGAGTATGCGATTTCTCCACGCATAATTTTATGTTGTCCTACATAGGTAAACTGTTTAATATAATCTAAGTTCAATGTTCTCTCATCATAATTGAATTTGAAGGAATTCATAAATTCATTCATGTCTTCTATATATTTGTCAAAAGAAGTTCCTATATCTTTAAGTTGAATGAATGCATATATTTTCCAAGTCATAAGATTGTCTTTTAGATTGAGATGTTTTCTATCTACTAATTTGAAATTTATGATTTGAGAATTATTTTCAATTGAATCACATAGAGAATCAACAATGTTTTTTTCGTTCAATTTACTTCCCCCATTATAAAAAATAAATTAATAAAAAAATTATTGAAGTTTATTTACAACTTCAAGACTTGTTTTGCTGGCTTCATCTCTTTCCATGCAAGCTCGAACAATTCTTCTAAAGCGTTTGCAAAGAACGGGGTATTTACCCAGATTCCGACATCATATGTTGGATGTACTGCGCTATCATCTGTAATCATGAACAATAATTCTTTTCTGTCCACAACTACGAATCTTGCTTTTGCATCTGTGTGTCTTACTTCGGCAACATTTCCTAAGTCCTTAATTGCAGGAATCGCATCCTTATTCAATGGCGCGCAAATTCTTATCTTTACGCCTCTCTTCTTTAGCTGTTCAAACACTGGTTTCATTCCTTCAATTTTTCTTAATAATCCCTGTGTTGTTGTCATTATTGTAACTGTCTCTTCAGCATTCTTTATTGTCAGCTCAAGATGATTGTATAAGTTATGTCTTCCCTTCAATGAACCAGATAATTCTGTAGGCTCGACAAGTTCAATGCCTTGCGTATGCAAGTTGTTAAGTTCATCAACAATGTCTGTCGTTTTCAAATCCTCAAGTCTCTTTAGTCTGTCTTCAGATTCTGTACGGACATTCTTTTTTACCCTATCTACAATCTCTTTAGGTGATACTGCAATGTATTTTATTGGCTTACCTATCTTCATGATAACAAAGCCCTTTTTTTCTAAAGATTCAAGAATATCATAGCTTCTTGATCTTGGGACATTTGCTATATCCGACAGTTCTCCAGCAGTACTTATCCCTCGAGAAAGTAATGCAGTCCAAATCTTAACCTCATATAGATTAAGTCCAAAGTGCCTTCTTAGTTTGCTTAAAAATTCGTCTTTAACAATCATTTTACCCTCCGACAATTAACATGCCGGTCCTCACCCCGTCTTTTTTTTACTATTCCACGATTATATCAAAAGCATATGAATACTACTTTAAATATGTTACGGTTTTTTACTTTTGGAGAATAGTTTCACCTATTAATTGTCACCCAGGGAATAAAGTGACTAAATCAACTAATTTTACGCTCTTATTGTAATCTTTTTGCTTTAAGACAAATAATCTCCTTATACTCTTTTTCACCATAGAGGATAGGATAAAATTTCTCTTGTTCAATGATCTTTTCTTTAAAATTAAATAGTTCATCTTCCATGGTCTTTTTTAATATTCCATAAACATAAAATATTTCTTTATCAGATGTTTGTTTCTCTTCCAAATTTTTGAGTGTGGTAATAATAATATCAAAAACGTCAGACGAGGGGGTATTTTCATTGAATTCTATGGATACTCCTTTTGACACATTATCTATCAGAGAACCTTCATGTGCAACGCAAGGACCCATAATTACTTTTTTGTTTAAAGGGATTGCGTTAGCAAGTATATTTGCATCGTCTTTTGTTTGTATTATAAAATTTTCAGTGATTGCAGTTGTCGTATGTATATCGATTACAAATTCGCAGTCAGATATCTCTGAAAGTATTGTCACGGCCAATCGCTCTTCTTTGTTTCCATCAATTCGTCCAGGAAAACATCTATTAAGATCGCAATCTATATATCTTCTATTGGCGGTTATTGCCTCTTCGTTAGCAATTATTAATTTTAAACCTTCAGTCCCTTTTAATAATTCAATAACTTCTATGCCCAATGTCTCAGTTCCATGAATGCACCCGATTATTGCAATATCTCTACGGTTTCCTTTAATCTTGTGAGGGATATGGTGTGTTTTCATTTTAGCTCTCCAATTATTAGAACAGAATCTCCTTTGTCATAATCTAATTTTAATTTTTTGTCAAAAAATGCATTTGTATCTTTGTGGTGTGGTATTGAGTCATAAAGACACACCCCATACGTTCCTCTACCGACAAACGTTTCAGGATCAAACGATTTCATATGAAGATGTTCCATTGCTATTATACTTGCCAAATCTTTTATTTTTTTAGGCACGTCTTCTTGCGCAGGGTATATATTCTTAACGAGTTTTTTTGTTGCACCATATATTACTGGATTTTGTGTTCTCATCACAATATAGTCGAAGTCGTCAATTGAAAGGACTCTTTTGTTAATGTCATAAAATAATCCACTCTTTTGCAAAGATCTTCGTACGACTATTCCATTCAAATATAATATTTTATCATTTCCAAAATTGACGAGATCATACGATGAAAATGCGACGTTTTTATCTGATTCAATATCTTTAACTAAATATAGTATGTCTGTATTTAGAACATGGTTTCTAACGTCCTGTTCAGTCATTTCTGTCCCAAAACCTTCGCGCGCTATATCTACTAATTCGTCTATATCTTTTTGATTGTTAATCTTGCAGCGTGGATTTATGAACAATCTTGTTTGCAGCGAATTTTTATCTGCTACACTATAGATATCTTTTACAGTATCTTTTACCAGTTTATTGTTGCCTGGTGCTTTGATAGTTTCCATGTGAATCATCTCCTATTTTTTGTTGTTTTTATTAATCTATTTTGTTTGTAAAAAATTGTGTTGGTAAAAAAAATATTTTATTAATTGCAGATAAAGAATATACTATATCTGCGTTCATAATTTAGTGCTGATGCCACAGAACAGTCAAGAACAAAAATATCAGATAGAACATTGTTAAGTAAAAAATTGTATGATGCGGCATACTTTTAACTATTTCAGAATCTGTACTTGAGGCTTTTGTGCCAGGTAAATATTTTTTGTGTATGCATTCCATTTCTAAAACCGTATTAGTATAAATATTTTACCATTAAATTTCCGGAAAATTTTTTGGAAAATTCTGGTGCTATTTTGTGGATAAATACAAATTTGTTGTTCAATATTCTCCCGAGTTATTCTCTGTTAAAATATACAGGCGTCTTTACTAATTCGTCAATGCGTTTCTTGAGTTTATCCATGTGTTTTTGTGTATTGTGTTCCATTATTGTAACAAACAACCCAGAATAATCCAGACTTCCAGAGTTCACTCTCTCTCTTTGCTTAGATGTTTTTACTAACATACCTTCATCCTTTGAGATGTAACATGAATCTAAAGAGTTATTTTTAATGTTCTTGTATATTTCTATATTTTCTTCTCCAGTTCCCTTGTACATGAAAGACACAATCTGCGTCTGAGGTTCACAGACCAATTCTAAGTTTTCGTTTGAGGCGACATAGTCTCTAAAATCTTTAACTAGATTCCATATCCTTTCTTTTTCTGCCTTAAGACCGCTCATTCCTTGAAACGCCATATACGCCCAAAGTGCAAATGCATTGCTACCACTTCTTGAAGTAGGTATTGTTGCAAGCGCTGCACTTATGTCTTTGCTGTCTGAATCGTCCATATCTAGATATGATGGATTTGATAATGCTCTCATATCAGTATATCGTACATTATCCATGTCCTTTAGCATGAGCATTCCACAACTGTATGGTATTGGTTGTTTGTGTGGGTCGGCTACTATTGCCTCAACATTAGGTATGGTAAAAGACACTTCAGGCAATATTCCATCATATTGAGGGTTATTACGCATCACTCCAATGAACATGTAACTGCCTGCAGCGTCTATTATTATCGGAGGAGATTTTTTGTTGTATTCTTTTGATATTTTATTCACTATTGTACTTATTCGTTTTATGTCGTGGACTTTTCCATGTGATGTATCTCCAGCAACGGTAAGATTGTATATTATGTCATCTCCGGAATCATATATCTCTTTGACTGTATTCTCTAATGATACTTCGTCCACGTCAAAATTATTGTCAAGATCGTAAAATGCAAGACTATCATTTCCTAATCCCAAAAGATCTGCTCCTTTAATTCCGCAAAAATGATAATTTACAGGAAGCAATATTCGTGGGGTTATAACATTGGAGTGATTATTTTGTCCATTTTTTTGGCGTGTCAGTGTAGCGTTAATTATTGCTTTTGCAAGTCCCGTGTGTCTAACATTCTGTCCTAGTGTTTGCATAAAGTATTTATTTCTGAGCATGTATGCTATCTGATTCAATGATTCACTCCCTCCTGAAAGAAGATATCCTGCATCGAGTTCGTCTCCATCGACTTTTCCAAATAATCTTGATGTCATTGACAAAACATCTTTTTCTCTGTTTGCAGCGCCTCTAAACATTTCTCTATCTACTGCATTAGGATTAGACATTTTCTGAACTATTTGTTGAACATATAGTGGCAATTCATGAGGTATTGTTCCGGGTTTAGTTGTAGAACCTTGCTTGTACATCGATAAAGAATCTTTTGCTGCATTTATGCTATCCCTTATTATTTTCTCTTCAAGACTGCTTTTATCACAATCCAAATATCCTTTTTCAGGAATTGTATCTAATCTTAAGTATTTGTCTTTTATATTGTCGTTTCTATTCATATTAATCACACTCTATAGTCGAGTATCATGGCGTCTTTTACTTCATCCATGGTTTTTTGGGCGATTATTTGTGCTCTCTTTGTCCCCTCATATAATGCGTCCATTACTGTATTATCTGTTATTTTAGATCGTTTTTCACGAAACTCGCCATACTTTTCGTAAAGGTTTTTTGAAAGCTCTAGCTTACAATCAACGCAACCTCTTGCTCCATCATGACATTCGTTTGCAATCTCTTTATTGCTTTCAGAGAATATTTCGTGAAGGTCGTATATACTACACACGTAAGGATTTCCGGAATCATTTTTTCGCAGTTTTTGTGGATCAGTGATCATTTTACGCACTTTCTCCATGACAGATTGAATAGAATCATCAGGGTGTAACGCATTACCATAGCTCTTAGACATTTTTCGCCCATCGAATCCTATTATTTTTGGTGTTGATCCGAGAACATAATCTGGCACAGGGAATATTTCTGCATACAAATTATTGAATTTTTTTGCTATATCCCTTGTTAATTCTATGTGTGGTATCTGATCCTGTCCTATAGGAACAAGATTTGTTTTGTATAATAGAATGTCTGCTGCCTGAAGAATAGGATATCCTAAAAATCCATGATTTACATTTGCTCTTTTCGCTTCATCATACAGCTTTATATCCTTTTCATCAGCTTTTATCACTTCTTTCATATATTCGTTGAATGTTGGTAATTTTTCGAGTCTCCCAAGATTTACGAGCATAGAAAAAACTAGTGAAAGTTCTGCATGTTGCGATATCTTTGATTGTATGAATATATTGCTCTTATCAGGGTCTATTCCGTATGCCATCCAATCTTTAACCATTGATATTGTGTTTTCTTTAATTTCCTTGGTGTTAGAATTTGTAGTTATGGCATGCCAATCTGCAACAAAATAATTGCACTTATTATTTTCCTGCAATCTGACCCAGTCTCCTAGGACTCCTTCAAGATGTCCTATGTGTAATTTTCCTGTCGGTCTCATTCCGCTAAGTACAATTGACATTTTTTCCTCCATAGCTATCGCTATCTTTATCTTTTTCAAATCCCCAATTCTATTCAAAATGTGTTTCTTGCGTCAGGAATTTCTCTTCCTGAATAGTGTCTAGAAGATTGTATACTGATAGTTGCGTTAATGGTGTTTGCTCTTCTAGATCTTCTAAAAATTCTTCTGCTTCTTTTTGATTTTTGAATATACATTCTACGTGAAAGCTTGATTGATTATTTACTAAATGTATGTTGTTGACATTTTTTTGTGTAATCAAAAATTGTTTTAGTTTTTCTCGATTCTGAATTTCTGTTCGTATAACAAAAAATATTTTTATTGGAAATCCAATCTTTTCAAACGATATTTTTGTTATGTGCCTAAGTATGTCTGTTTTCTGTAATTTGTGCATTATATCATAGAGTGTGCTTTTGGGTATTTCTTGTGTTTTTGAAACATTCATTATGTTTTGGCTATCTTGTCTTCTTAATGCGACAATCAATCCTTTTTCTTTACCATTTAACATTTTATTATTACCCTTCTACTTTTTATAAGCCTTGTCCGAAAATTTCCGGAATATTTCTGGAGTGAGCCGGAAATTTCCTATTTTCATATCATATCAACTAGATCTGGCTCGCTAATGAACTCTTCTCTCTTAATCTCTTCAAGTATGTAATGAACTTGTTTCAATTCAGCGCCTAGTGCATCTATCTTGTCATTAAATTGTTCCAATTGCATCATGTCTTTGAATATTGCTTCAATAAAATAGTCAAATCCATTGTTAATACGATAAACTGAATTGACTGAAAGGCAGGATTCAAGAAAATTCTTTAGGGGGTCTCTTTTTTCTTGACAGATTTTTACGAGAATATTTACTTTAATATCATATCCAAGTTTTTTGAAATCAACTAAGATTGTGCTTTTTGTAATTATGTCTTTATTGTATTTCTTCATCCTATCAAATATTGTACTTACAGGCATCATTGTGTGCTTACTAATCCTAGTTAGATTCCTTCTCGAATCCTGCCTCAAATGTGCAATTATTTTCAGATCGTCAGTGTTCATTTTGTTTTATCTCCGAGCAATTGTGGAAAACTTCCTATTTGCTCCGGAATAATTCTATATATAGTAGAATAAATATATATACATTTGCCAATTATAATTATTACTTGTAATTATATAATTATATCTTTGTGCTTGCGTTCAGTCTTTTTTCGAGAAAAACAGTTGTTGAAATGATCGCTTGTGTATACATGTGTTTTGGAAACATTACTTTGTTTTTATCAAAATTATTTATTCGCCAAATGAAATATAACAGTGATGTAAATAATTTTGTTATGTTCCAAACAATTACTCGGGGGTATAGGTTGGTATCGGAATAATATTTTAAGTATTCATTGATATA
>Ga0208375_1002612_pt1 | contig 16613 bp, 14 predicted proteins | sample RifOxyD1_FD_184038 | JGI IMG/M metagenome (GOLD analysis project Ga0208375, IMG submission 184038) | Soil microbial communities from Rifle, Colorado - Rifle Oxygen_injection D1 (SPAdes) | ecosystem: Environmental > Terrestrial > Deep subsurface > Rock core/Sediment | place: Rifle, Colorado... | reverse complement strand
ACGCGGCCATATCCTGGAAGGTCTGGCGGTGGCGCTGGCGAACGTCGACGATATCGTCGAACTGATCAAGTCGTCCGAAACCCCGCTGATCGCCAAAACGCGCCTGCTGGAAAAGGCATGGAAATCGGCGATGGTCGAGGAAATGCTGGCACGCATCGACCCCGAATACTCGCGCCCGGTGAACATGGGGCCGGAATTCGGCCTGCACGCCGACGGTTATCACCTGTCCGAGATTCAGGCGCAGCGCATTCTCGAGATGCAACTGCAGCGCCTGACCAATCTGGAATCCGACAAGATCATTGGCGAATACAAGGAGATCATGGCGAAAATTGCCGATCTGCTCGACATTCTGGCCACCCCGGCACGCATCACCCTGATCATTCGCGAAGAGCTGAAGCAGATACAGGACCAGTTCGGCGACGGCCGCCGCTCGGTGATCGTCGAGAACGCGCAAGACATGTCGATGGAAGACCTGATCAAGCCCGAAGAGATGGTCGTCACCCTGTCGCACGGCGGTTACATGAAGTCGCAGCCGATGGACGACTACCGCGCGCAAAAGCGCGGCGGCCGCGGCAAGCAGGCGGCGGGCACCAAGGATGAAGACTTCATCGAGAAGATGTTTGTCGCCAATACCCACGATTTCATCCTCTGCTTCTCCAATCGCGGGCGCATGTACTGGCTCAAGGTCTACAACGTCCCGGCCGGCGGACGCGCAGCAAGGGGCAAACCGATCGTCAACCTGCTGCCGCTGGAAGACGGCGAGAAGATCAACGCATTGCTGCCGGTCAAGTCGTTTGACGACGAGCACTATGTGTTCATGGCCACCAGCAACGGCATCGTCAAGAAGACGCCACTATCCGACTTCTCGCGTCCGCGCACCGCAGGCATCATCGCGGTGGGACTGGACGAGGGCGATTTCCTGATTGGCGCGTCGATCACCGACGGCCGCCACGATGTAATGCTGTTCTCCGACGGCGGCAAGGCCGTGCGCTTCGACGAAAACGACGTGCGTCCGATGGGCCGCACCGCGCGTGGCGTGATCGGCATGAAGCTCGCCAAAGACAAAAAGCTGATCTCGCTGCTGGTGGCCGAAGACGAGAACGACTTCGTGCTGACCGCGACTGAAAACGGCTTCGGCAAACGCACCTCGATCACCGAATACACCCGCCATGCCCGCGCCACCCAAGGCATGATCGCGATCCAGACCAGCGAGCGCAACGGCCGTGTGGTTGCCGCCACGCTGGTGAAGCCGGATGACGAAATCATGCTGATTACCACCGGTGGCGTGCTGATCCGCACCCGCGTCAAGGAAATCCGCGCGATGAGCCGTTCCACCCAGGGCGTCACGCTGATCAATCTGGATAAGGGCGAAACGCTGATTGGCCTGGAAAAAGTAGCTGAAACAGACAACGATGAGGAAATAAGCGCATGACCATTTACAACTTCAGCGCCGGCCCCGCCGTGCTGCCCAAAACCGTGTTGCAACAGGTGCAGGCCGAGTTGGTCGATTGGCACGGATCCGGCATGTCGGTGATGGAAATGAGCCATCGTGGCAAGGAATTCATGGGCATCGCTGCCGAGGCGGAGGCCGATCTGCGCGAGGTGATGGGGATTCCGTCCAATTACAAGGTGCTGTTCCTGCAGGGCGGCGCGTCGAGCCAGTTTGCGATGGTGCCGATGAATCTGCTGCGCGGCAAAGCCAGCGCGGATTACCTGAACACCGGCGAGTGGTCGAAAAAAGCGATCAAGGAAGCCAAGCGTTATGGCGCGGTGAACGTGGTGGCCACCAGCGAAGACAAGAACTTCAGCTACGCACCCACGCAGGACACGTGGAAACTCGACCCCAACGCGGCCTATGTCCATTACACGCCAAACGAAACCATTGGCGGCGTGGAGATGTTCTGGACGCCTGATACGGGAGGTGTGCCGCTGGTGGCGGACATGTCCTCGACCATTTTGTCGCGCCCGATCGACGTGTCGAAATTCGGCGTGATTTATGCCGGCGCGCAAAAGAACATCGGCCCCGCCGGCCTCACCATCGTCATCGTGCGCGACGACCTGATCGGCGAGACGCTGAAGGGCACGCCGACCATGTTCGACTACAAGATTCACGCCGACAACGAATCGATGTACAACACACCGGCCACGTTTGCCATGTATACCGCCGGTCTGGTCTTTAAGTGGCTGAAAACGAATGGCGGTCTGGTGGCGATGGAGAAAACCAACCGCGAAAAAGCCGGGCTGCTGTACAGCAAGATTGACGCCTCCGGGTTCTACAACTCACCGGTGGCGCTGGACAACCGCTCCTTGATGAACGTGCCGTTTACGCTGGCCGACGCCGCACTCGACGAAGCCTTTTTGAAAGGTGCAAAAGAACACCAGCTGCTGCAATTGAAAGGCCATCGTTCGGTCGGCGGCATGCGTGCGTCAATCTACAATGCCATGCCGCTTGCGGGTGTGCAGGCGCTGGTGGACTACATGCTTGAATTCGAAAAAAGTCAGGGTTAAATCATCATGGCTCAAGCGCGAAAGATTCTGACCCTCAACGCCATTTCCGCCAAAGGACTGGCCCGGTTGCCGGCGCACTACACCGTGGGCGGCGATGTGGTCGATGCGGACGGCATTCTGGTGCGCTCGGCCAATATGCATGAAATGGACATCCCCGCATCGGTGAAGGCCATCGCACGTGCCGGTGCCGGAACCAATAACATTCCGCTGAAAAAGATGTCGGAACGCGGCGTGCCGGTGTTCAATGCGCCCGGTGCGAATGCCAACGCGGTGAAGGAACTGGTCATCGCCGGCATGCTGCTGGCAGCGCGCAATCTGGTGCCAGCGATTCGTTTTGTCGAGGGGCTGACGGGCTCGGACGAGGAGATGCACAAGGCGACCGAAGCCGGCAAAAAGGCCTTTGCTGGCAGTGAGCTGCCGGGACGGACGCTGGGTGTGATTGGTCTCGGCGCCATTGGCTCATACGTCGCCGAAGCTGCGATCAAGCTGGGCATGAACGTGGTCGGTTTCGACCCGGCGATTACGGTCGACGCCGCGTGGCGTCTGCCTTCGCAGGTCAAGCGCGCAGAGAACGTCGAGGATGTGTTGCGCATGGCGGATTACGTCAGCCTGCATGTGCCGCTGATCGACGCCACCCGCAATCTCATCAACGCCCAGCGTATCGGGGTGATGCGTCCGGGTGCAGTGTTGCTCAATTTTGCGCGCGAAGGCGTGGTCGATAACGCAGCTGCAGTAGAAGCGCTCGACACCAACAAGCTGCATGCCTACATCTGCGATTTCCCGGCGAATGCGCTCAAGGGGCATGCCAAGGTCGTCGCGCTGCCTCATCTGGGCGCCAGCACCGAAGAAGCAGAGGAAAACTGCGCGGTGATGGTTGCCGAGCAGCTGGCTGACTATCTTGAAAACGGCAACATCCTTAATGCGGTGAATTTCCCCAACGTCGCCATGGCACGCGAGTCGAATTTTCGAATCGCGATTGCCAACGCCAACGTGCCCAACATGGTGGGACAGATTTCGTCGGTGCTTGCCAGCGCCGGAATCAACATCCACAACATGCTCAACAAATCCAAGGCCGACATGGCCTACACCCTGGTTGATATCGACAGCGCCGTGACCGATGCCGTGTTGCAGCAGCTTGCGGCGATTGCCGGCGTACTCGCTGTGCGGAATTTGCCGGCATGAAGGATGCGCTCAATGATTTGAGCGCGTTGCGTGCGCGCATTGACGGCATCGATGACAGTATTCTCAAGCTGCTGTCCGAGCGTGCCGGGATTGCGCAGCAGGTGGGGCGCGCCAAGAACGGTGAAAAAATCTACCGGCCCGAGCGCGAGGCGCAGATCGTCCAGAGGTTGCGCTCGACCAACCCGGGTCCCTTGTCGGGGGACACAGTCGAGCGCCTGATTCGCGAAATCATGTCGGCTTGTCGTGCGCTTGAACAAACCATTCGGGTTGCCTACCTCGGGCCGGCGGGCACCTTCAGCCAGCAGGCCGTTCACAAGCAATTCGGACATGAAGTCGACGCGCTGGCCGAGGCCGACATCGACACCTGTTTTCACGCTGTTGAAACAGGGCGCGTCGACTTCGCTGTGGTGCCGGTGGAGAACTCGACCGAAGGCGCGATCTCGCGCACGCTCGATCTGATCGTCGCCAGCCCGCTGAAAATCTGCGGCGAAGTGATGCTGCCGATCCACCAGATGCTGATGCGCAAGCAGGCCAGTCTTGACGGCGTCCAGCGTGTCTATGGCCATGCCCAGTCGATCGCCCAGTGCCAGCAGTGGCTGACGCGTCATCTGCCTCAGGCCGAACGCATCAGCGTCATCAGCAACAGTGAGGGTGCGCGGCGCGCGGCGGCCGAGCCCGATGCCGCGACGCTGGGCAGCGAAGCGGCTGCCGAGTTGTATGGCCTGGCTGTGGCAGCGGCGCGGGTTGAGGACGAAGCCAGCAACACCACCCGTTTTCTGGTCTTGGGCAAAACCGATGCTGCACCGTCTGGACGCGATAAAACCTCGCTTGTCGTCGGCGTTCACAACCAGCCCGGTGCAATCGTCAAACTGCTGCAACCCCTGGCCGAGGCCGGGATTTCCATGAGCAAACTCGAATCGCGTCCGGCGCGATCGGGCAACTGGGAATACCTGTTTTTCATCGTGTGCGAAAGCCATCGCGAGGATCCCCGGCTGGCTGCTGTTTTGGCGGAAATTGGATCGCGCGCCGCCTTCCTCAAGATTCTCGGTTCCTATCCTGCTGCGTTGCCATGAATTGTTGTGATTTAGCGCCGGCGCATGTGCGCGCCATTGCACCTTATTTGCCCGGAAAACCGATCTCCGAACTGGCGCGTGAGCTTGGGCTGAACGAAGCCGATATCGTCAAGCTGGCATCGAACGAAAACCCGCTCGGGCCCAGTCCCATGGCATTGGCGGCCGCACAGGACGCGCTTTTCGACATGGCGCTGTACCCCGATGGCGCAGGCTATGCGCTGAAGGCCAAACTGGCCGCGAAATGGAACGTGCCGGCCAGCCAGATCGTGCTGGGCAATGGATCGAATGATGTGCTGGACATGGTGGCGCGCGCGTTTCTGACCGGCGGGACGTCTTCGGTTTATGCGCAACACGCTTTTGCGGTTTATCCCATCGCCACGCAAACTGCCGGCGCGCACGGCATTGAAGTGCCAGCAAAACACTACGGCCACGATCTGGATGCGATGCGTGCCGCCATCCGCGACGACACGCGCGTGCTGTGGATTGCCAACCCCAATAATCCGACCGGCACGTTTTTGCCGTGGGCAGAGGTTGAGGCGTTTCTAGAAGCCGTGCCGCCGCAGGTGCTGGTGGTGCTGGACGAAGCCTACGGCGAGTTTCTGCCGCCTGCCGAACGCTGCGACACCGCCACCTGGCTGGCACGCTTTCCCAATCTGTTGATCGTTCGCACGTTTTCCAAGGCGTATGGGCTGGCCGGCCTGCGCGTGGGGTATGGGTTAGGCCGCACCGAAGTAATCGATCTGTTGAACCGGGTGCGTCATCCTTTTAACGTCAATGCGCCCGCGCTCGCTGCCGCTGAAGCTGCGCTGGATGATGTCGATTTTCTGGCACGCAGCTATGCGCTGAATATGGCCGGCATGGCGCAACTCGCGGCAGGTTTGAGTGCGCTGGGTGTGGATGGCGTGCCGTCAAAAGGCAACTTCCTGCTGGCTAAAGTCGGTGATGCCGCGCGAATCAACAGCGAACTTCTCAAGCGCGGCGTGATCGTGCGTCCAGTCGCCAATTACGGCTTGCCTGAATTTCTGCGCGTGTCGGTTGGATTGGCGGGGCAAAACGCCCGTTTTCTCGATGCCCTGAAAGTCTGTTTGTGATCGTCGATACGCTGGCCATTGTGGGCACCGGCCTGATTGGTGGCTCGTTTGCCCTGGCGCTGAAACAAGCCGGTGCCGTGCGACGTGTGCTCGGTGTTGGCCGCAATCCCGCCCGGCTCACGATCGCACGCGAGCTCGAATTGATTGATGGCGTGGCCGATTACGCGCAAGCCGGGCAGGCCGACTGCATCCTGCTCGCCTTGCCTGTGGGCGAGACCGAAACCGTATTGCGGCAGTTGGCTCCCCATTTGAAACCCGGCTCCATCATCACCGATGCAGGCAGCACCAAACGCAATGTGGTGGAAGCTGCACGTGCGGCACTCGGCGAACGTTTTACGGATTTTGTCCCGGGTCACCCGATTGCCGGCTCCGAGCAAAGTGGGCCAGGCGCTGCCCGCGCCGATCTGTTTCAGGGGAAAAAAGTCCTGCTGACGCCGCTGGCCGAGACCCGGCCCGACGCATTTGAAACCGTCAAGGCACTCTGGCTGGCGACGGGTGCGCAGGTTGAAACGCTCGATGCCGCACAACACGACCGCGTTTTCGCGGCGGTCAGTCACTTGCCGCACCTGGCGGCATTCGCGCTGGTGGACGAACTGGCGCAACGTGAAGATGGCGACACTTTCTTCCGTCTGGCGGCCAGCGGTTTCCGCGATTTCACCCGCATTGCGGGCAGCAGCCCCGAGATGTGGCGCGACATCGCGCTGGCAAACAGGCAGGCGCTGTTGACCGAGCTGGATGCCTATCTGGATGCGCTGCAAACCCTGCGCGCCGCCGTGTCAGCAGAAGATGCCGCCACTTTGCTGGAAATGTTCACGCGCGCGCGCACCGCGCGTGAACATTGGCTGAAGACTCAGGACGTGTAGGGCGCACGCGGCCGCATGCCATTGTGGGTGGAATGAGATGACTCATTCAGCCTTTTACCGATGTATTGACTGTTGCCCCCTCTTCTCAGGACGTTTGATGGACTTTCTTGATTTACCCGCCACTCCGGCCGCACATGGCAGCGTGCGGCTTCCCGGTTCCAAAAGCATTTCCAATCGCGTGTTGCTGTTGGCAGCGCTGGCTGAAGGTGCGACGCACGTGCGCGCGCTGCTGGATTCGGACGATACCCGGGTGATGCTCGATGCCTTGCGCGCGCTGGGTGTGGGCGTGGTTAGGCAAAAAAATCCAGAGGGTGGCGATTCCGATGACTACGAAATTACGGGCGTTGGCGGCGCGTTTCCGGTCAAGCAGGCTGAACTGTTTTTGGGCAATGCCGGCACAGCGTTTCGCTCATTGACTGCGGCGTGTGCCCTGTCGGGCGGCGAGTATGTGCTGCGGGGCGTGGCGCGTATGCACGAACGACCGATTGGTGATCTGGTCGATGCGCTGCGGCTGTTGGGTGCGCGGATTGATTATCTGGGTGAGACGGGCTTTCCACCGCTCGCCATCCATCCTGCCGAACTGGCGGGCGACACCACCCGCGTGCGTGGCAATGTGTCGAGCCAGTTTTTGACCGGCCTGATGATGGCGCTGCCGTTGCGGCAACGCACCACGACGATTGAAGTGATGGGCGAGCTGATTTCCCGGCCTTATATCGGGATTACGCTGGCGATGCTGCGCCGTTTTGGTATCGAGGTCGGTCAGGACGGATGGCAGAATTTCAGCGTGCCGAAATCGGCGCGTTACCAGAGTCCCGGCGAAATATGGGTCGAAGGCGATGCTTCGTCGGCCTCCTATTTTCTGGCTGCCGGTGCCATCGGTGGCGGGCCGGTGCGGGTCGAAGGCGTGGGGCGCGACAGCGTGCAGGGCGACGTGCAGTTTGCCGATGCGCTGGCCTTGATGGGCGCGCAGATTGAAATGGGGCCGAACTGGATCGCGGCGCGTGCGCCGCAGGATGGCCGTTTGAAAGCGATCACCCTCGATTGCAACCACATCCCCGATGCTGCAATGACACTGGCCGTGGCGGCGCTGTTTGCTGACGGCGTGACCCTGCTGACCAACATCGCCAGCTGGCGGGTGAAGGAAACCGACCGCATTGCGGCGATGGCGACCGAATTGCGCAAGGTGGGCGCAACGGTGGAGGAGGGTGCCGACTTCATCCGCATCACGCCGCCCGAAAAACTCCTCCCCAACGCCGTGATCGACACCTATGACGACCACCGCATGGCGATGTGTCTGACGCTGGTGACGCTGGGCGGCGTGCCGATCCGCATCAATGACCCGGCGTGCGTAAACAAGACCTTCCCGACGTTTTTCAAAGTGTTTGCTGGAATCGCGCAATGAATCCCCCTTCACTTCTCACGCCTGACGCCTTGCCCGTTATCACCATCGACGGCCCGTCCGCCTCGGGCAAAGGCACCGTGGCCGAACGCGTGGCAGCCGTGCTCGGCTTCCATTTTCTCGACAGCGGCGCGTTGTATCGGCTCACTGCGCTGTCGGCGATGAAAAACGGCGTGGCGCTGGATGACGAAGCGCGGGTAGCCGAACTGGCAAGCGCGCTGCCCGCCGTTTTTCGCGACGGCGCAGTGTGGCTGCTGAACGAAGATGTCAGCGAGGCAATCCGTGCCGAGGCAGTGGGCGAGGGCGCATCGAAAGTGGCGGCCCTGCCTGCCGTGCGCGCGGCACTGCTCGACCGCCAGCGTGCCTATCGCCAGGCGCCCGGCCTGGTGGCGGATGGGCGCGATATGGGCACGGTGATCTTCCCCGATGCCGTGGCCAAGGTTTTTCTTACCGCCAGCGCCGAGGCGCGCGCCGAAAGGCGATATAAGCAGTTGATCGACAAGGGGAACTCTGCTAGTCTATCCGCCCTTGTTGCGGACATGCAGGCGCGTGATGCGCGTGACACTGCCCGTTTGGTGGCTCCCCTGAAGCCTGCGCCGGATGCGCTGTTTCTCGATACCACCTCGATGGGAGTCGAGTCGGCTGTTCAGGCCGTTCTCGACCACTACGCTTCATGCGAGCCGCGAAACAAGCTGTAAGTAACGTTTTTCCCGTGTCAGTCCTGCGCCCGCAGGCTGACGATGTGCAACTAACCCCGTCCTCACCGACGGACCAAGAAGGTTTTTAATGTCAACTGCTACCGCTTCCACCAACCTGGACTCCATGGACGACTTTGCCGCGATGTTCGAGGAATCCCTCGAGCACCAGGAAATGCGCCAGGGTGAAGTCATTACCGCTGAAATCGTCGGCATCGACGGCAACTTCGTGACGGTGAACGCCGGTCTCAAATCCGAGAGCCTGATCCCGATCGAAGAATTCAAGAACGACCTGGGCGAAATTGAAGCCAAAATTGGCGATTTCGTGGCCGTTGCAATCGAGTCGATCGAAGATGGTTTCGGCGCAACCAAGTTGTCGCGCGAACGCGCCAAGAAACTGGCGGCATGGCTGGACCTGGAAGTGGCGATGAACGAAGGCCGTATCGTGACCGGCATGGTGCAGGGCAAGGTCAAGGGCGGTTTGACGGTGCTGGTGGGCGGTTTGCGTGCTTTCCTGCCGGGTTCGCTGGTCGATACGCGTCCGGTCAAGGACACCACACCGTTCGAATACAAGGAAATGGAATTCAAGGTCATCAAGCTTGACCGCAAGCGCAACAACGTCGTGGTGTCACGCCGTGCTGTGCTGGAAGAAACCATGGGTGCCGATCGCGAAGCGATGATGGAGAACCTCAAAGAAGGCTCTATCGTCAAGGGTGTGGTCAAGAACATTACCGACTATGGCGCGTTCGTGGATCTGGGCGGTATCGACGGTCTGTTGCACATCACCGACATGGCATGGCGTCGTGTCAAGCATCCGTCCGAAGTGGTTACTGTCGGCATGGAACTCGAAGCCAAGATCCTGCGCTACGACACCGAAAAGAACCGCGTTTCGCTCGGCATCAAGCAGCTGGGTGATGATCCGTGGGTGGGCATTGCACGTCGCTACCCCCAGGGCACCCGTATGTTCGGTAAAGTGGCCAACCTCACCGACTACGGCGCATTCGTGGAAATCGAAGCCGGTATCGAAGGCCTGGTGCACGTCTCCGAAATGGACTGGACCAACAAGAACGTCAGCCCCAACAAGATCGTTCAACTGGGCGATGAAGTCGAAGTCATGGTTCTGGACATCGACGAAGACAAGCGCCGCATCTCGCTCGGCATGAAGCAGTGCAAGTCGAACCCGTGGGAAGATTTCTCGATGAACTTCAAGAAGGGCGACAAGGTCAGCGGCGCGATCAAGTCGATCACCGACTTTGGCGTGTTCATCGGCCTGGCCGGCGGCATCGATGGCCTGGTTCATTTGTCCGACCTGTCCTGGAATGTCCCCGGCGAAGAAGCCGTGCAAAACTTCCGCAAGGGTCAGGATGTAGAAGCTGTTGTGCTCGGTATCGACCTCGAGCGCGAGCGCATTTCGCTGGGCATCAAGCAGATCGAAGGCGATCCGCTGACCAGCTATGCCACCGGCAACGAGAAAGGCAGCATCGTCAAGGGCACGATCAAGACCGTAGAAGCCAAGGGCGCCACCGTGCAGCTGGATAGCGACATGGAAGGGTACCTGCGCGCATCCGAAGTCTCGCGTGACCGTGTAGAAGACATGCGTACCCACTACAAGGAAGGCGACGAGATCGAAGCCATGATCATCAACGTTGACCGCAAAAACCGCGTCATCAACCTGTCGATCAAGGCCAAGGACATGACCGAGCAGGATTCAGCCATGAAGAAAATGGCAGCTGACACCTCGGCCGCCGCTACGGGTTCGACCAACCTTGGCGCACTGCTGAAGGCCAAGCTCGAAAACAAGAACGCTGAGTAATCCATGACCAAGTCCGAGCTGATTGCTCAACTGGCAGCGCGTCATTCGCAGTTTTCAGTTGCGGATATCGAGATGGCAGTGAAAACGGTCCTCGACGCGCTGGCAAAAAACCTGTCGCGTGGCGAGCGGATCGAGATTCGTGGTTTTGGCAGTTTCAGCCTGAGTTTTCGTCCCGCCCGTCTGGGGCGCAACCCCAAGTCGGGCGAGCGCGTGCAGGTCCCGGCCAAGTATGTGCCGCACTTTAAGGCAGGCAAGGAGTTGCGTGATCGGGTGGACTTTCCGCTTTGAATCGGCTTATTGCGTTCAGAGCAGTGGATGCAGTTCATTCAGGTAGGTGAAAACGGCGCGTAAAGCGCCGTTTTCTTTTGCTGACGTCCTTTTTGAAGCCCACCCGCAAAGGTAGAATGCCGGGTACCGGGAAGACGCCATCATTCATGAAAAATATCACTCGTTATTTGGGGCTGGTACTCAAGCTGCTCGTATTTCTGCTGGTGCTGGGCTTTGCCTTGAAAAACAGCCAGACCGTCACATTCAACGCCTACCTCGGGCAGGTGTGGCAAGCCCCCCTGATAGTCATGCTGGGATTGGCATTTGTGTTGGGTGTGCTTGCCGGTGCACTGGCTTTGTTGCCCAGCACGTTCCGCCTGCGACGCGAAGCTTCCCGCAAGCAGCGGGCAGGAGAGGCGGATTCCGCCATCACCCCGACCGATATGCCTGTGGTGTGACACACGATGGAATTTGAAATCTGGTGGTTGTTGGCATTTCCCCTTTTTTTTGTTCTGGGCTGGCTGGCCGCTCGCGTCGATATCAAGCAGGTGATGACCGAATCCCGCGCGCTTCCCAATTCGTATTTTCGCGGCCTGAATTTCCTGCTCAACGAGCAGCCGGACAAGGCTATCGAAGCCTTTCTTGAAGTCGTCAAACTGGAACCCGAGACCATCGACCTACACTTTGCGTTGGGTGCGCTGTTTCGGCGTCGTGGCGAACTGGATCGTGCCATTCGCATGCACGAGAACTTGCTGGAGCGCGAGGGACTGGCCGAAGAGCAGCGTCTGCGCGCGCAAGGAGAACTGGGTCAGGATTATCTGAAGGCGGGTTTGCTCGATCGTGCCGAAGAAGTGTTCGGCAAGTTGCTGCAAACGCCTCAGCACGGCCTGGCCCGCACTTATCTGCTGGAAATCTACGTGCAGGAAAAGGACTGGCAAAAAGCCATCGACGCGGCACGCGAACTGGAAAAGGACACCAGCAAGCCGCTCAACGCCGATATCGCCCATTTTTACTGTGAACTGGCGTTGCTGGATGCGGCCAAGGGCAATCCTGATGCAGCGGCAGCCCATTTGCAGCTGGCACTTGCGACCAACCGCCAGTCGGTGCGCGCCAACCTGATGTCGGGAGACCTCGACGCGGCGGCAGGGCAGCATGAAGCTGCGATTGCCGATTGGCGTCTGGTCGAGACCCAAAGCTCGGCGCACATGGCGCTGGTAGTCGAGCGTGTGCTGGGCAGCTATCGCCAGTTGGGACGCATCGATGAGGGGGTGCTGTGGCTGCGTGCCTTGTATGCGCGGCATCCCTCGCAGGATGTGTTCAGCGCACTTTATCTGGCGGTCTCGGAAACGGAAGGGGCGATTGCCGCCACCCAGCTTGCGCGCGAAGAACTCCGCCGCAACCCCAGTTTGCGAACCCTGGATCGTCTGCTCGAAGCCCAGCTGATCAATGCCGAGCCCGGCGAGCGCGAGTTGCTGCAAGTGGAAAAGAGCCTGGTGGCAGCGCACAGCCAACGCATGATGCGTTATCAGTGCGACAGCTGTGGTTTCAAGGCCAAGCAGTTTTTCTGGCGCTGCCCCGCGTGTGGGCGCTGGGACAGCTTCGATCCCGAGCGGCGCGAGGGGGAAGTGTGAGTTACAAGATTCAAGATGCAAGTTTCAAGGGACGGGTAACTGAGTGAATTCGACGAAAATCATCGTGGCGCTGGATTTTGCCGATGCGGCATCCGCACTGGCGCTGGTGGAGCGACTCGATCCTGCGCTGTGCCGGCTGAAAGTCGGCAAGGAACTGTTCACCGTTGCAGGGCCGGAACTGGTGCGGGCGCTGGTTGCACGCGGTTTCGAGGTGTTTCTGGATCTGAAATTTCACGATATTCCGAATACCGTGGCAGCGGCGTGCCGTGCTGCCGCAGACCTCGGCGTGTGGATGCTCAACGTGCATGCGTCGGGCGGTTCCCGCATGATGACAGCCGCTCGTGAGGCACTGAGCAACCCATCAGGGCCACTGTTGATTGCAGTGACCGTGTTGACCAGCATGAGCGCTGAGGATTTGTGCGAAGTGGGCGTGACCGACACGCCGGAAAATCAGGTGCTGCGTCTGGCTCGTCTCACGCAACAATGCAAGCTGGATGGCGTCGTCTGTTCGGCACAGGAAGCCTCGATGCTGCGTGCAGACCTGGGCACGAACTTCCGTCTGGTGACGCCCGGCATCCGCCCGGCCAGCGCCGAGGTGGGCGATCAGCGCCGGGTCATGACGCCAGTGCAAGCCTTGAACGCCGGGGCGACCGATTTGGTCATTGGCCGACCGATAACGGCTGCAGCCGATCCGCTGGTCGCGCTGCAACAGATTCAATTCGATATACATAAGGCCTAGGGAGACGGTGTGAAAATTACGGTAATTGGCACGGGGTATGTGGGGCTGGTCACGGGAACCTGCCTGGCTGAAGTCGGCAACGAGGTGTTGTGCCTCGATCTGGACCCGAAAAAAATCGAAACGTTGAAAGCCGGCGGCATCCCCATTTATGAGCCCGGACTGGAAGACATGGTGCGGCGTAACGTTGCGGCCGGCCGGCTGGCCTTCACCACCAACATTGAAGAATCCGTGGCCTACGGCGAGATCCAGTTTATTGCGGTTGGCACCCCGCCGGATGAAGATGGATCTGCCGATCTGCAATACGTCGTGGCAGCAGCACGCAATATTGGCCGTCACATGACGGGCTACAAGCTGGTCGTCGACAAATCCACCGTTCCGGTCGGCACCGCGGACAAAGTGAAAGCCGCCATGCAGGAAGAGTTGAGCCAACGCGGCGTGACGCACGAATTCAACGTGGCCTCCAATCCCGAGTTCCTCAAAGAGGGCGCTGCGGTGGAGGATTTCATGAAACCCGACCGCATTGTGATCGGTACTGACAGCGAGCGCGCCACGTCGCTGCTGCGCCAGCTGTATGCACCGTTCCAGCGTAATCGTGATCGCCTCACCGTGATGGACGTCAAGAGCGCTGAGCTCACCAAGTACGCCGCCAACGCCATGCTGGCGACGCGCATCTCCTTCATGAACGAACTTGCCGTGCTGGCGGAAAAGCTCGGCGCAGACATCGAACAGGTGCGCCATGGCATCGGTTCCGATCCGCGCATCGGTTATCACTTCCTCTATGCCGGCTGCGGCTACGGCGGTTCGTGCTTCCCCAAGGATGTGCAGGCATTGCGCCGCACCGGCCAGGAAAATGGCGTCACCTTGCGCGTGCTCGATGCGGTGGAAGAAGCCAACGAAGTGCAGAAGCAGATTCTGGTCAACAAGCTGACCGCGCGCCTGGGCAGCGACCTCAAGGGCAAGCGTTTCGCCATGTGGGGGCTGGCGTTCAAGCCCAATACCGACGACATGCGCGAAGCGCCCAGCCGCAGCATGCTCGAAGCCTTGTGGGCGATGGGCGCGAGCGTGTCGGCCTACGACCCGGCGGCGATGGAAGAAACCCGCCGTATCTACGGCGAGCGCGCCGACCTGTTGCTGGTCGACAGTCCGATGGATGCGCTGAAGGGCGCCGACGCGCTGTTGATCGTCACCGAGTGGAAAGTGTTCCGCAGCCCCAACTTCGACACCATGAAATCGCTGCTCAAAACCCCGCTGGTTTTCGACGGGCGCAATCTCTATGAGCCGCAAGCCATGCGCGAGATGGGGTTCGACTACCTGCCGATCGGGCGGCAGTAATGAGCTGCGCGCTTGAATGGATGCGGACATGACGAACACGAATTCCTACAAATCCATTGAGGACACGGTCGGCAACACGCCGCTGGTGCGCCTCAAGCGCATGCCCGGCGTCACCAGCAACATCGTCCTCGTCAAGCTCGAAGGCAACAATCCGGCCGGCTCGGTGAAAGACCGCCCGGCGCTGTCGATGATCGATGCGGCGCAGGCGCGGGGCGACATCAAGCCCGGCGATACGCTGATCGAAGCGACCAGCGGCAACACCGGCATCGCGCTGGCGATGGCGGCGGCGATGCGCGGCTACAAGATGATCCTCATCATGCCCGAGCATCTGTCGATCGAGCGGCGTCAGACCATGCGCGCGTTCGGTGCCGAACTGCAACTGGTGAGCAAGGAAGCGGGCATGGAAGGCGCGCGCGATCTCGCGATTGCGATGGAGAAACAGGGCATCGGCAAGATCCTCGACCAGTTCTCCAACCCCGACAATCCGGAAGCGCACTACCGCACCACCGGTCCGGAAATCTGGCGCGACACCCAGGGCAAGATCACCCATTTCGTCTCCAGCATGGGCACCACCGGCACCATCATGGGCTGTTCGCGCTATCTGAAGGAACAGAGTCCGGCGATCCAGATTGTCGGCGTGCAGCCCAATGAAGGCGCGCAGATTCCGGGCATACGTAAATGGCCGGCCGAATATGTGCCCTCCATCTGCGATTACGATCGCGTTGATCGCATGATCTACGTCGGCCAGTACGACGCCGAAGAAACCACCCGGCGACTGGCGCGTGAAGAAGGCATTTTCGCGGGCATTTCATCCGGTGGTGCGCTGTGGGCTGCGCTGCAGGTATCGAAGGAAGTCGAAAACGCGGTCATCGTGTCTATCGTGTGTGACCGCGGCGACCGCTATCTATCGACCGGCGTCTTCCCCGCCTGATGGCCAAAGCCAAGACCGTCTATACCTGTACCGAGTGCGGCGGCCAGTCGCCCAAGTGGCAAGGACAATGCCCAGCCTGCAACGCCTGGAACACCCTGGTTGAAACCATCGCCGAGTCGACCAAGCCGCGTTTCGCCGGTTTGGCGGCGAGCAGCAAGGTGCAGCGCCTGCTCGATGTCGAAGCTTCGGAAGAAAGCCGCATTGCCACCGATATCGGCGAACTCGACCGGGTACTGGGCGGCGGCCTGGTGCCGGGTGGCGTGGTACTGATCGGCGGGGATCCCGGCATCGGCAAATCGACCCTGTTGCTGCAGGCCCTGGCCGAGCTTTCCACGCGGATGAACGCCCTTTACGTGAGCGGGGAAGAGTCCGCCCGCCAGGTTGCGTTGCGTGCACGGCGGCTTTCCCTGCCCGAAGCGAATCTGCCGGTGCTGCCGGAAATCCGCCTCGAAGCCATTCTGGCGCACCTGGACGACCTCAAGCCCGAAGTCGCGGTGATCGATTCGATTCAGACCGTTTATTCTGAAACACTGACCTCCGCGCCCGGCTCGGTGGCGCAGGTGCGCGAGTGCGCGGCGCAGCTGACGCGCTATGCCAAGCAGAGCGGCACCGTGATCATCCTGGTCGGCCATGTCACCAAGGAAGGCGCGATTGCCGGCCCGCGCGTGCTGGAACATATCGTCGACACCGTGCTGTATTTCGAGGGCGATACCGGATCGAGTTTCCGGCTAGTGCGCGCGATCAAGAACCGCTTCGGTGCAGTCAACGAAATCGGCGTGTTTGCGATGACCGAAAAAGGCCTCAAGGGCGTCTCCAACCCCTCGGCCATATTCCTGTCGCGTCATGGTGAACCGGTGCCTGGCTCGTGCGTGCTGGTGACCCAGGAAGGCACGCGCCCGCTGCTGGTCGAGATCCAGGCGCTGGTTGACAGCAGTCACGCGCCCAACCCCCGTCGTCTCTCCGTCGGCCTCGAGCAAAACCGGCTCGCCATGCTGCTCGCCGTGCTGCATCGCCACGCCGGTATCGCGTGCTTCGATCAGGACGTGTTCGTCAATGCGGTGGGGGGCGTCAAAATCAGCGAACCCGCCG
>Ga0208375_1002611_pt1 | contig 16614 bp, 11 predicted proteins | sample RifOxyD1_FD_184038 | JGI IMG/M metagenome (GOLD analysis project Ga0208375, IMG submission 184038) | Soil microbial communities from Rifle, Colorado - Rifle Oxygen_injection D1 (SPAdes) | ecosystem: Environmental > Terrestrial > Deep subsurface > Rock core/Sediment | place: Rifle, Colorado... | reverse complement strand
GCCCAGCCGTATACGCCGATGCGCTCGCCATCGACCCAGGGCTGCGAACGCAGCCAGTTCGCACCCGCGCGCTGGTCCTCGACTTCCACCGTGCCCTGCTTGCCGTACAGCGCGCCGCCAAACGCGGCGCCACGGCGCGGGGTGCCGCGGTTGTCCAGCGAGAACACCACGTAGCCATGCTGGGCGAGGTACTGGTTGAAGTCCGGCGCCCAGCTGCGGCGCACGGTCTGCGCGGCCGGGCCGCCGTACACGAAGACGACGACGGGGTACTGGCGCGCGGGATCGAAGCCTGCCGGTTTGATCACGCTGTAATGCAGGTCGGTGGCACCGTCGGCGGCCTTCAGCGTGCCGAACTCGACCGGCCGGTGAGCGGCGCGGTACGGCGCGTACGGGTGCTCCGGGTCGGCCAGGTCGTTGTCGACCAGCGTGGCGATGCGGGTGCCGTCGTTGCGGTGCAGGGTCAGCTGCGGCGGCGTAGCCGGGTTGGACCAGTTGTCGACGTAGACGCTGGCGTTGTCGGCGAAGCTGGGCGCGTGCACGCCGTCCTCGGTCGACAGCCGTGTCACCGAGCCACCCGCCAGTGGCACGCGGTACACCTGCGTATCGAGCGGCGAGTCCTTGCCGGCGGCGAAGTACACCTGGCCCGCGGCCTCGTCCAGCGCCAGCACGCGGTCGACCGGCCAGTCGCCGGAGGTCAGCGCGCTGGCGCGGCCGTCGCCATCGATGACATACAGGTGCTGGTAGCCGCTGCGCTCGCTGCTCCACAGCAGGCGCCCATCCGACAGGAAGCGCAGGTCGTTGTGCAGCGGCACCCAGGTTTCGCTGGTCTCGTTGATCAACGTGCGCTGCGCGCCGGAGGCCAGGTCCGTTTCGACCAGGTCCAGGCGCTGCTGGTCGCGCGACTGGCGCTGGAACGTCAGCCGTTGCGGGTCGCGCCAGTCCACGCGGGCCAGGTAGATGTCCGGGTTGTCGCCCAGGTCGACCCACCGGCGCTCCGCACCGGCGCGCGGGGCGATCACGCCCAGCTGCACGCGCACGTTGGGATCGCCGGCCGAGGGATAGCGCTGCTCGATGACTTCGGTGCGGTCCGGGTAGACCTCGTAACGCTTCTGCACCGGCACCGGGGATTCGTCGATGCGCGCGAACGCGATCGCCGAGTCGTCGGGCGCCCACCAGTAGCCGGTGTGGCGGTCCATCTCCTCGTCGGCGACGAATTCGGCCACGCCGTTGCCGATGGTGTCGCTGCCGTCGTCCGTCAGCTGGATCGCCTTGCCGGTCGCCAGTTCGATCACCCACAGGTTGCGGTCGCGGATGAAACTGACGAAGCCGCCCTTCGGCGACAGCTTGGGGTCGGTGGCGAAGCCGCCGCCATCGGTCAGCTTGCGCACGGCGTCGCGGCCGGCCTGGCGCAGGTCGACGAGATAGAGCTCGCCGCCCAGCGGGAACAGCACCGACTGCCCGTCCGGCGCCCACTGGTAGTCGACGATGCCGCTGAGTGCGGCGATCCGCTGGCGTTCGCGTCGCGCCTTTTCCTCGTCCGACAGCACCTCCTCGCCCGGCAGTACGTCGTCGGCATCGACCAGGCGCGCGCTGGCGCCGGCGGCAATGTCGTAGGCCCACAGGTCCAGCCGGTTGCGGTCGTCCTCTCGTCCGCGCAGGAAGCCGACCCGTCGGCCGTCGGGCGAGACCTTCGGCTTGACCAGGCTGGGGCCCGACAGCGGGGCATCGCCCGCCAGCGCCTCCAAGGTCAACCTGCGCTCGGCGTCGGTGGCGGTCTGTGCGCTCGCGGGGTTCATCAGCAGGCTCGAACAGGCGAAAAGGGCGGCGATCCAGGCACGGGTCATAGGTCGTTCATTCAGCCGGACAGGGCCGTGAGTGTACGTGGACGCCCCTGGGGCAATTTCCGGGGCCATGAACGGGAGGTTTCGTTCAAGTTCCTGAAGCGATGAGCGAAAACTGAACAGGGGATTATGGTTAAGTGATGCCCCCGTGAAAGGCATGCGGCGCCTCGCCTGCTGCCAATGGAGCCCCCCGATTCCAGCCTTCGCCGCCACCGCTGCGCATGACGCCCTGCGTGCCGCCACCGGCGCCGCCCACGACCGCGTGGATGGCGTGCTGGGCGGCGGGCTGCACTCGGCCGACGACTACCGCGCCTACCTGCGCGGCATGCACCGGTTCGTGAGCGATGGGCAGGCCGCACTGGCGCAGGTGGCCAACGGCCTGGCCGACCAGCGCGACCGGCTGGAGCGCGACCTCGGCGCCCTGCGCATCGTGCCGCTGCCCGCCGCGACGCGGCCGGCCGCGGTGGTCGACCGCCCCGGGCAACTGGGTTGGGGCTACGTCGTCGCCGGCTCGTCGCTGGGCGCGCGTTTCCTGCTGCGCGAAGCGCGCGCGCTGGGCTACGCGCCCGGCGCGGGTGCCGACTTCCTCACCGGGCACGCGGGCGGCGACGCGTGGCCGGCGTTCCTGCGGGAACTGGACGCCGCCGCACTGAGCGATACCGATCACCCGCGCCTGTGCGCGGCCGCCACGGAGGCCTTTGGCCATGCCGAGTCGGCCCTGCGATGCGCGAAGGAGGCCCTGGCATGACCCGTGACCGCATCGGCAATCCCACTCCCAATCCGAACCCGGGCAGCCCGGCCCGCGCGGCCGACACGCTCGACCCGCGCCCGCAGCCGCGCGCCGTCCCCGGCATCGAGGACTGCGCCCGCGAGCCGATCCACCTGTCCGGTGCGATCCAGCCGCACGGCTTCCTGATCAGCGTGGTGCTGCCGGATTGGACCGTGCGGCAGGCCTCGGCCAACATCGAACAACTGCTGGAAGTGCCCGCCGCCGAGCTGCTGGGCGCGTCCCTGGCCGACTACATCAACCAGGACGTGCTGGAGGTGGTCGCCGACACGGTGAGCTTTGCCGAACCCGACGCGCCGCCGCAGCGCGCGGGCGTGGGCAACATCGGCCCGTTCGGCATGCTGTGCGACCTGGGCGTGCACGTGGCCGATGGGCTGGTGCACATCGAGATCGAGCAGCAGCCGTTCCACCAGCGCGGCAATGCGCCCACCGGCGTGGCCCAGGCGATGATCGCCCGCGTGGCCGCCGCCGGGGACGCCGACGACTTCCACCAGCGCGCCGCCGAGCAGGTCCGGCTGCTGACCGGCTACGACCGGGTGATGGTCTACCGCTTCCGCCACGACGATGCCGGCGAGGTGATCGCCGAAGCCCGCGCCGACGACCTGGAGCCGTACCTCGGCCTGCGCTACCCGGCCTCCGACATTCCGCCGCAGGCGCGCGCGCTGTACCTGCGCAACCGCCTGCGGGTGATCCCCGACGCCGGCTACGTGCCGGTGCCGGTGCTGCCCGGCGTCAACGCCCAGGGCGCGCCGCTGGACCTGAGCCAGCACGCCCTGCGCAGCGTCTCGCCGGTGCACGTGGAGTACCTGCGCAACATGGGCGTGGCCGCCTCGATGTCGATCTCGATCATCAGCGGCGGCCGGCTGTGGGGCCTGATCGCCTGCCACCACCGCGAGCCGCGGCCGGTGCCGCCAGGCGTACGCGCGGCGGCGGACCTGTTCGGCATGTTCGTATCGATGCGGGTGGCCGCGCGCGAGCAGGAGGAGACGATGCACCGCTACGAGCGCGCGCAGCAGGTGCGCGACGCGGTCGGCTCACGGCTGTCGCAGGCACGCGATTACCGGGCGGCGCTGACCGACGAGCTGCCGCTGCTGCGCGAGACGCTCGACAGCGATGGTGCGGCGCTCTGGCTGGGCGGGGAATGGAGCCACGAGGGCCGCGTGCCGGCCTCTCTCGACATCGGGGTGCTGATGGAGTGGGTGGAGCGCCTGGGCCGCCCCGTGCTGGCGATGACCGACAAGGCCGCGGACTGGCGCACCGATGCCCTGCAGGCCGAGGGCCTGGCAGGCCTGCTGGCGATCAACCTGGGCACGCCGGAGGACTGGCTGTTCGTGTTCCGCCGCGAGCAGGTCGAGGACGTCCGCTGGGCAGGTGAGCCGGACAAGGCCCTGGTGGCCACCGACGACGGCACCCGGATCGCCCCGCGCAAGAGTTTCACCGAGTGGAAGCAGACCGTGCACGGCTGCAGCAGCGACTGGACCGACGGCGACCGCCGCGGCGCCGAGCGCCTGCACCGGGTGCTGCGCGAGCAGCGCCGCCGCCTGCTGGCCCCGGTCGAGGACCGCGGCAACATGGAGCGGTTGCGGCGACACGAGTCGCAGCGCGACCGCAAGACCCGGCTGCAGCAGCTGTCGAGCCTGGTCGACGGCCTGGTGCACCTGGACGAGGCGCAGACCTCGCGCCTGGACGAGCGCATCGCCACGCTGGAGGCGGACCTCAGGCAGTTGATCGAAGCCCGCACCAGCCACCTCCAGACCAGCAACTCGTAGCACCGCCGTCGCGGGCATGGCCCCGGGCGGCGCGGGCCGTTACCCTAGCGCGCCCGCCGCCACCCCCCGAGCCCATGGCCGACGTCCGCCCCGCCCGCCTCAATCCGCTGCCCGCGCTGATCTTCAGTTCGCGCTGGCTGCAACTGCCGCTGTACCTGGGCCTGATCGTGGCGCAGTGCGTGTACGTGTTCCTGTTCGTGAAGGAACTCGTGCACCTGGTCAGCGACGCCTCGAGCATGACCGAGCAGATGATCATGCTGCTGGTGCTGGGCCTGATCGACGTGGTGATGATCTCCAACCTGCTGGTGATGGTGATCGTCGGCGGCTACGAGACGTTCGTCTCGCGCCTGCGGCTGGAAGGCCACCCCGACCAGCCCGAGTGGCTGAGCCACGTCAACGCCAGCGTGCTGAAGGTGAAGCTGGCGATGGCGATCATCGGCATCAGCTCGATCCACCTGCTCAAGACCTTCATCGAGGCCGGCAGCATGGGCAGCGACCTGCCGCTGTGCGGCACGGTCGAGGCCGTCGTCGCCGCCCGCGAAGCCGCCGAGCTGGGCATCGGTGCGGTCAAGCTGTGCGTGACCACCACCGAGACCGGCGTGATTTGGCAGACGATCATCCACGGTGCCTTCATCCTGTCGGCTATTGGCATTGCGTGGACCGACAAGATCATGGCCCACGCCGGCAAGACCAAGGTCGCCGCTGCGGCGCATTGAGGCGGGACGTTGTAGGAGCGGCTTCAGCCGCGATGCGCCCCGCAGCGGCGCCACGCCTGTAGGAGCGACGTGAGTCGCGACCGCGCGGCCACGGCCACCGTCGCGGTTAGGGCCACCTGTGCGGGTCGCGACTCACGTCGCTCCTACAGAAGGACATCAGCAACCGACCATCGCGGCTGAAGCCGCTCCTACAGTTGGACCGCACTACCGGTCCCGGCCGCTGCGACGCCCACCGGTAGAATGGCGCGATGGATGTTTCCCACCTGCTCGACGGCCTGAACCCGGCCCAGCGCGAGGCCGTCAGCGCGCCTCCCGGCCACTACCTGGTGCTGGCCGGCGCCGGCTCCGGCAAGACCCGCGTGCTCACCCATCGCATTGCCTGGCTGCATGAGGTGGTTGGCGTACCGGCGCACGGCATCCTCGCCGTCACCTTCACCAACAAGGCCGCGGCCGAGATGCGCCAGCGCGTGGACGCGCAGCTGCGCGGCGGCACGCGCGGCATGTGGATCGGCACCTTCCACGGCCTGGCCCACCGGCTGCTGCGCCTGCACTGGCAGGAAGCCAAGCTCCCCGAGGGTTTCCAGGTGCTGGATTCGGACGACCAGCTGCGGCTGGTCAAGCGCGTGGTGCAGGCGCTGGAGCTCGACGACAGCCGCTTCCCGCCGCGGCAGATCGCGTGGTGGATCAACGCGCAGAAGGACGAGGGCCGTCGCCCCCAGCACCTGCAGCCCGAGCCGGGCGACCAGTGGGCCGACGTCATGCGCCGCTGCTACGCCGCCTACCAGGAGCGCTGCGAACGCGCCGGCCTGGTCGACTTCGCCGAGCTGCTGCTGCGCGCGCACGAACTGCTGCGCGACAACCCGGCGCTGCTGGCGCACTACCGCCACCGCTTCGGCCAGCTGCTGGTGGACGAGTTCCAGGACACCAACGCCATCCAGTACGCGTTCGTGCGCGTGCTGGCTGGCGAGAGCGGGCAGGTGTTCGTGGTCGGCGACGACGACCAGTCGATCTACGGCTGGCGCGGCGCCAAGGTCGAGAACGTGCAGCGCTTCCTGAAGGATTTTGCCGGCGCGCAGACCATCAAGCTGGAACAGAACTACCGGTCGAGCGCCAACATCCTCGACGCCGCCAACGCGGTGATCGCCCACAACCCCGACCGCCTCGGCAAGAAGCTGTGGACCGACAGCGGCAGCGGCGACCCGATCGACCTGTACGCGGCCTACAACGAGATCGACGAAGCGCGCTTCGTGGTGGAGCGGCTGCGCCAGTGGGTGCGCGACGGCGGCAGCTTCGGCGAGGTCGCGATCCTCTACCGCAGCAATGCGCAATCGCGCGCGTTCGAGGAGGCGTTGCTGGGCGAGCAGGTGCCGTACCGCGTGTACGGCGGCCAGCGCTTCTTCGAGCGCGCCGAGATCAAGGACACGCTGGCGTACCTGCGCTTGGTGGCCAATCGCAATGACGACGCGGCGTTCGAGCGCGCGGTCAACACGCCCACGCGCGGCATCGGCGAGCGCACGCTGGACGAAGTGCGCCGGCGTGCACGTGCCGACGGCATCGCGCTGGCCGAAGCGGCGCGCCGCGTCGCCAGCGAGTCAACACTGGCGGCGCGCGCGCGCAATGCGCTGGCCGGGTTCGCAACGCTCATTGACGCTCTCGAAGCCGAGTTCGCGCCGATGACGCTGCCGGAGAAGATCGACCACGTGCTGGCGCGCTCGGGCCTGCGCGAACACTGGTCCAAGGAAAGCCGTGGCGGGCTGGATTCGGAATCGCGCACCGACAACCTGGACGAACTGGTGTCGGTCGCCTCGCGCTTCTCGCGCAGCGAGGAGGACGAGGACGCCGACACCATGCCGGAGCTCGTCGCGTTCCTCAGCTACGCCGCGCTGGAGGCCGGCGAGGGCCAGGCGCAGGCCGGCGAGGACGGCGTGCAGCTGATGACACTGCACAGCGCCAAGGGGCTGGAGTTCCCACTGGTGTTCCTGGCCGGGCTGGAGGAGGGCCTGTTCCCCAACCAGAAGTCGGTGGAGGAGTCGGGCCGGCTGGAGGAGGAGCGCCGGCTGGCGTACGTGGGCATCACCCGCGCCCGCGAAAAACTCGTGCTGAGCTACGCCGAGGCGCGCCGCATCCACGGCCAGGACATGTACGGCATCCCGTCGCGCTTCCTGCGCGAGATCCCGCCGGCGCTGCTGCACGAGGTGCGGCCGAAGGTGCAGGTATCGCGCCCCGCGTTCCCCGCGCGTCCCCGCCGCGACTACGGTCACGCCGCGATCGAAACCCCGGCCGTGCAGCTCGGCGCACAGGTGCGCCACGCCACGTTCGGCACCGGCACCGTCACTGACGTCGAAGGCAGCGGCGCCCACGCGCGCGTGCAGGTCAACTTCGACGACGCCGGCAGCAAGTGGCTGGTGCTGGCCTACGCCAACCTGCAACCGGCTTAACGCCCGCGCCGCTCCCCTGTAGGAGCGGCTTCAGCCGCGATCACCCCCCGGGGGCGACGACACTACGACGGGTGCGCGATCCGTCAGTCCAGCGCGATCCCGAAATGGAACGCCTCGATCCGCAGCCGTTCGCGCAGGTAGAACGCGTGCGCGTCCTGGCGGTGGGTGCCCGAATCCAGCTGCAGGCGGACGCAGCCCTGGCGACGCGCTTCGTCCTTCAGCCAGTCCAGCAGTGCCTTGCCGTGCCCGGCGCTGCGCACGCGGGCGTCGGTGACCAGGTCGTCGACGTACAACTGACGGCCGGTGGCCAGCATCTCCAGTACGCGCCAGCCGGCGAACGCACGCACGATGCCGTCGCCATCCACGCGCACCGTGGCGCGGAAACCGTCGTCCATCTGCCGCAGGGCCTGCGCGACGAAACCGTCCTCGTCCAGGTGCGGGCGCAGCTGCTGGACCACCGGCCACGCCGCGCGCAACACCGCCTCGTCGTCGGCCGCCCGGATCGATGCATGGACCACGGGCGTCACCACTCGAACAGCTTGTACTGCACCGGCGAGATCGGCCCCTCGCCCCTGCTGCTGTCGAGCGTGCCGTCGCCGTTGCTGTCGACCAGGTAATAGGTCGGCCCGCGCACCGGCGTGATCTTGACCACCCGCAGCTGGCCGGCGATGCGGTACTCCTCGACCACGTCGCCACCGTCGAGCGCGCGACGGGTGACCTCCGCGTCCTCCAGCCCCGCGGTGGGGTCGCTCGGATCCATCGTGGCGCAGGCCGACAGCAGCAGGAGCAACGGGGCGAAGGCAAGGCGCATGGCGGGTCTCCACGGTGGCGTGGCCGTCAGGATACGCCGCCACCGCCGGCCGGGGGGCCTGTCGCCGCGGCGTAGAATCGCCGGATGAAACGACTCGTGCTGATCGACGGTTCCAGCTACCTCTACCGCGCCTTCCATGCCCTGCCGCCGCTGACCAACGATGCCGGCGAACCCACCGGCGCGCTGTTCGGCGTGGTCAACATGCTGCGCGCCACGCTCAACGAAAAGCCCGATTACGTGGCCTTCGTGGTCGATGCGCCGGGAAAGACGTTCCGCGACGACCTCGACCCGCAGTACAAGGCCAACCGCCCGCCGATGCCCGACGAGCTGCGCGCGCAGGTGCAGCCGATGTGCGAGATCGTGCAGGCGCTGGGCATCGACATCCTGCGCATCGACGGGGTGGAAGCCGACGACGTGATCGGCACGCTGGCGGTGCGCGCGGCCGACGCCGGCATCGACGTTACCGTGTCCACCGGCGACAAGGACATGGCGCAGCTGGTACGCGATTCGAATGGTCGCGCCGGCATCGCGCTGGTCAACACCATGAGCGGCAGCCGCATCGACAGCGATGCTGCGGTGATGGACAAGTTCGGCGTGCGCGCCGACCAGATCGTCGACTTCCTCGCGCTGATGGGCGACAAGGTCGACAACATCCCCGGCGTGGACAAGTGCGGCCCCAAGACCGCGGCCAAGTGGCTGGCCGAGCACGGCACGCTGGACGGCGTGATGGCCGCGGCCGACGGCATCAAGGGCAAGATCGGCGAGAACCTGCGCGCGGTGCTCCACCGCCTGCCGCTCAACCGCGACCTCACCACCATCCGCGTCGACCTCGACCTGCCGTGCGCACCCGACCAGCTGGTGCTGCGCGAGCGCGATGCCGACGCGCTGCGCGGGCTGTATGCGCGCTACGGCTTCAAACAGGCGCTGCGCGACCTGGACGGCAGTGGCGCAGCGGCGGCGGCGGATGCTGCGCAGGACCGCGCCGGCGTGCGCAACACGGCTGCCGGCTATGCGCGCGCCGCGACGCCGGCAGCGGAGGATGTCGACCCGGGGCTCTCGACGCCGGGCGAGTACGAGACCGTGGTGACCCAGGCGCAGCTCGACGCGTGGTTGCAGCGCCTGCGCGGGGCCGCGCTGTTCGCGTTCGATTGCGAAACCGATTCGCTCGACCCGATGCGCGCCAACCTGGTGGGCCTCAGCTTCGCGGTCGGGCCCGGCCGCGCCTGCTACATCCCGCTGGCCCACCACTACCCCGGCGCTCCGGCGCAGCTGGACCGCGATGCGGTGCTGGCGCAGCTGCGCCCGGTCATGGCGGATGCGGCGATCGCCAAGGTCGGCCAGCACGGCAAGTACGACCTGCACGTGTTGCGCCGGCACGGCGTGGATGTCGACGGCTACGCGCACGACACGATGCTGGAGAGCTTCGTGCTCAACGCCACCGCGACGCGCCACGACATGGACTCGCTGGCGTTGCGCTACCTCGGCTACGACACCGTCAAATACAGCGACGTCGCCGGCAAGGGCGCCAAGGCCATCACGTTCGACCAGGTGGCGCTCGACGATGCCACCCGCTATGCGGCCGAGGACGCGGACGTGACGCTGCGGCTGCACCGGACGCTGATGCCGAAGCTGGCGGCCGAACCGGCACTGGAGCGCGTGTACCGCGAGATCGAGATGCCGCTGGTGCCGGTGCTGGCGAGGGTGGAGGCCAACGGCGTGATGCTGGATTCGACCGAGCTGCGCCGGCAGTCGGCCGACCTGGGCAAGCGCATGCTCGAGGCCAAGCAGCACGCGACACAGCTCGCCGGGCGCGGCTTCAACCTGGACTCACCCAAGCAGCTGTGCGCGCTGCTGTTCGAGGAGCTGGGGCTGCCGGCGCTGGTGAAAACGCCGAAGGGCCAGCCGTCGACGAACGAGGAGGCGCTGGAGGCCATCGCCGACCAGCACGAGCTGCCGCGCGTGATCCTCGAGTACCGCGGGCTGACCAAGCTGCGCAGCACCTACACCGACAAGCTGCCGGAGATGGTCAACCCGCACACCGGCCGCGTGCACACCAGCTACCACCAGGCGGGCGCGGCGACCGGGCGTCTTGCGTCCAGCGACCCGAACCTGCAGAACATCCCGATCCGCACCGAGGACGGCCGCCGCATCCGCACCGCGTTCGTAGCGCCCGAAGGCCGGCGGATCGTCGCCTGCGACTACTCGCAGATCGAGCTGCGGATCATGGCGCACCTGTCGGGCGACCCCGGGCTGGTGCAGGCGTTCGCGTCCGGGGCCGACATCCACAAGGCCACGGCCGCGGAAGTGTTCGGCAAGACGCTCGACACGGTGGACCCCGGCGAGCGCCGCGCCGCCAAGGCGATCAACTTCGGGCTGATGTACGGCATGAGCGCGTTCGGGCTGGCCAAGCAGCTGGGCGTCGGTCGCGGCGAGGCGCAGGACTACATCGCGCTGTACTTCAACCGCTATCCCGGCGTGCGCGAGTTCATGGACAGCACCCGCGAACAGGCGCGCGAGCGCGGCTACGTCGAAACCGTGTTCGGCCGCCGCCTGTACCTGGACAACATCCATGCCCGCAACCAGGGCCTGCGCGCGGGCGCCGAACGCGCGGCGATCAACGCGCCGATGCAGGGCACCGCGGCCGACATCATCAAGCGCGCCATGATCGACATCGATGGCTGGCTGGCCGGACATCGTGATCGCGCCCTGATGATCCTGCAGGTGCACGACGAACTGGTGTTCGAAGTGGATGCCGGCTTCGTCGACCCCCTGCTGGCCGAGGTCACCGCCCGCATGTCGGCGGCCGCCGACCTGCACGTACCGCTCGTCGTCGACAGCGGGGTCGGGGCCAATTGGGAGGAGGCCCACTGAAACCGCTTCCAGCCAGTTGTTAACGACACGTTTGCCGAAGTTGGCTGAATGAATCCGTCCTGAATTCTTCGAAAATTTAACCCGGATCTTCACGAACCATCCATGTCCGGAGTGGTCATATAGCTCGCGACAGGTGCAACGCCTGTCGCAGATCTCTCCCTCCCCTGGAGTGATCCCCAGGAGCGAAGACCCCTCCCCAGGTCCCGCTCCACCAGCCCCGCCGGCCCCCCCTGCCTGCGGGGCTTTTTATTGCCTGCGATTCGGCCGCGAACCCGCCCAGCGGTGGCAATCTCTGCGCCCCCTGTAGGAGCGGCTTCAGCCGCGATCGCCTCGAAACGCTCCACGCAGGAGTCGCAGCTGAGGCCGCCCCTGCAACGGCGCTGCCGTCAGGACTGCAGCCCGGCCAGCCAGTCGCGCGGGCGCAGGTAGTCCGCCAGCCGCGCCTCGTCGCTGCCGGGCTCGGGCTGGAATCCGTACTCCCACCGCACCAGCGGCGGCAGGCTCATCAGGATCGACTCGGTGCGCCCGCCCGACTGCAGCCCGAACAGCGTGCCGCGGTCCAGCACCAGGTTGAACTCGACATAGCGGCCGCGGCGGTAGAGCTGGAATTGCCGCTCGCGCTCGCCGTAGGGCATGTCGCGGCGGCGCTCGACGATCGGCAGGTAGGCGTCGATGAAGCCGTCACCCACCGCGCGCTGGTAGGCGAAGTCGCGCTCGAAGTCCTCGTGCAGATCGTCGAAGAACAGGCCGCCGACACCGCGTGTTTCGTCGCGGTGCTTGAGGAAGAAGTACTCGTCGCACCAGCGCTTGTGCGCGTCGTAGCGCGCCTGGCCACCGAACGGTTCGCACAGGGCGCGCGCCGTGGCGTGCCAATGGCGCACGTCCTCGTCGAACGGGTAGAACGGGGTCAGGTCGAAGCCGCCGCCGAACCACCAGGCGACAGTCTCGCCGTCACGCACCGCCCGGAAGTGGCGGACATTGGCGTGGGTCGTCGGCAGGTACGGGTTGCGCGGATGGAACACCAGCGACACCCCGACCGCGCGCCAGGAGGCCCCGACCAGTTCGGGCCGCGCCGCGGTCGCCGCCGGCGGCAACGCGTGGCCGGACACGTCCGAAAAACCGATGCCGGCCTGCTCGAACACCGCGCCGTCGCGCAGGATGCGGGTGCGGCCGCCACCACCGGCCAGCCCGCTCCCGCCCGACGTGGCCGGTGTCCGCGTCCACGCATCCTCGATGAAGTGCGCACGGCCGTCGGCGGTTTCGATCGCGCTGCAGATGCGGTCCTGCAGGCCGGTGAGGTAGTCGCGGACGCGGTCGAAATCGGTGTCGGGGGGCGTGCTCATCGCGCGCATTGTAGTGGCGGCCTGCGCGCGGGTCGGCAGCCGCTACAGTGTCCGACCCGCCCACCTGCCGTCCGACGTGCTGATCGCCTTCAACAAACCGTTCGGCGTGCTGTGCCAGTTCACCGACCGCTCCGTGCCGCCGCGCCCGACGCTGGCGGGCTTCGGGCTTCCGCCCGGCGTCTACGCCGCGGGCCGGCTGGACCATGACAGCGAAGGCCTGCTGCTGCTCACCGACGACGGCGCGCTGTCGCATCGCCTCACCGATCCGCGCCACAAACAGCCCAAGACCTACTGGGTGCAGGTCGAAGGTGACCCGTCGTCCGACCAGTTGTCGCAGTTGCGCGATGGCGTCGCGTTGAAGGACGGCCCGACGCGGCCGGCGCAGGTGTCGCACCTGGAGCCGCCGACGCTGTGGCCGCGCGACCCGCCGGTGCGCTTCCGCAAGACCGTCCCGGACGCCTGGCTGTCGCTCACGATCACCGAAGGCCGCAACCGCCAAGTGCGCCGGATGACCGCCGCCGTCGGCCTGCCGACCCTGCGGCTGGTGCGCGTCGCGGTCGGCGCGCATCGCCTCGAGGACCTGGCTCCCGGCGCGTGGCGCGTGCTGCCCTGACGCCCTCCAGCGGCGACGTGCGTCGCGCGCCGGCAAAACGAAACGCAGTGGTAGGCCGCCCGCCCGTCCCGGCCGCGTTGGCACTTCCTGAACAGTTCACTTTGGAACGCTCCAGCACCGGGCATTTCTGCTAACTTTTGCCTGTTCAGCATTGCCAAGGCCGCCCTGCGAGGGCGCGCCGGCCAACGGGGATCCACCTCAAGAATGACCGCCATCGCCGCAAGCACCGGCCGCATCCTGGTCGTCGACGACCAGGCCGCCAACCTGCGGGTGGTCAGCAACCTGCTCAGCCGCCAGGGCTATGAAGTCGCGACGTCGGGCAACGGCGAGGACGCGCTTGCGCAGTTCGAGGCCAACCCGCCGGACCTCGTCCTGCTGGACATGATGATGCCCGGCATGGACGGCTTCGACGTGCTGGCCGCGTTGCGCGCGCAGGCGCCGCCGTTGCGCGTGCCGGTGGTGTTCGTGACCGCGGCGCAGGACCGCGACCTGCTGCTGCGCGCGTTCGATGCCGGCGTGGTCGATTACGTCACCAAGCCGTTCCTGCCAGAGGAACTGCTGGCGCGGGTCAACGCCCACATCGGACTGAAGATGACCCGCGACCGCCTGGAGCGCGTCGCACGCGAACGCGAGGAGCTGGTCAACCTGGTCGCGCACGACCTGAAGAACCCGCTGACCAGCGTGCTGTTCGCCGCCGACCTGTTGCGCAGCGACGGCTGCAAGCCCGAACGCGTACCGCGCTACCTGGAAATGATCCACGAGAGCGCGGACGACGCGCTGGGCTACATCCGTCATTACCTGGAAACGCAGTCCGGTGCCCGGCGGCCGTCGAGCGAGATGCGCGCGTCGGTGGGCGAGACGCTGCAGTGGCTTTGCAACCGCTACGAGATCCAGCTCGATGCCCGCGGCATCGAGGTCGAGGTGGCGATGCCGCCCGAGAACGCCGCCGTCGCCATTGACGAGCGCGTGCTTCGCCAGGTCAGCGAGAACCTGGTGACCAACGCCATCAAGTACGCCCCCAACAGCAAGCTGCTGCTGCTGGGCCGCGCCGGCGCGCCGGGGTTCTGGCAGCTGGTCGTCGCCGACCGCGGGCCCGGCATCCCGGCGTCTCGCCAGCGCGAGCTGTTCAAGCCGTTCACGCGGCTGCATGAGGGCGACGACGGGATTTCCAGTGGCCTGGGCCTGTCGTTGGCGCGCCAGATCATCGCCGATGCCGGCGGCCAGCTCTGGTACGAGGACCGCAAGAATGGCGGCTCGCGCTTCGTCATCGAACTGCCGGTCGCCGGCACCGCTGCCTCGAAGGGCTGACCCAGGGGCGACGCCCCCGGCGGTTCGATCGCGCAAATGAAAACGCCAAGCTACTAGCCTGGCGTTTTTTTGTCCGATGCAAACCGCTTGGGCCGTTGCGGTTGCTGCGGAGGGTCGTCCTCAGCTGGCCGACGTGGTCGTGCTCGCGCGACGCGTGGTGCGCTTGCGGGCGGGCCGCTTGCGCGCGGTCGTGCGCTTGGCCTCGACCCGCTTGGACGAACCTTCGATCGACCCGTTGCCGTTCTCGGCCTGGCGCGCCTTGCGGCGGGCGGCGTACCACAGCAGACCGGCGCCGGCCGCGGTGGCAATGGCGATGGCCGGGTTGCGCCGCACGAACATGCCGGCGACACGCGCGCCGCCCTTGAGCGCGCCGAGCTTGGCGCCGGCTTCCAGCCACTTCCCGGCGTGCGGGACGGCGTGCTTGAGGTTGTCGCCGACCGAGTTCGCCAGGTCCAGCGCGCGGTCGGAGATGGAATTGAACGTGCTCATCGTTGAACCCATTGGAAGAAGAGGAGGGAATCGGCTTGCAGTCTCGGTGCGCCACCGTTGATGGGACGTGATCGACCCGGTGGCTTGCCGGCTGTTGGCTGAATGCAAGAAGTGCCGGTGGTGCTGCACTCGCGCTGTCGCGGTTTCCCCCCAATGCGGTGCACTCACGCCCCGCGCGGCTTGGCGCGGTGGGTGGCTGTGGCGCTCCACGGGTCTTCGGGCCACGGGTGCCGTGGATACCGGCCCTTCATTTCCTTGCGCACTTCGGGGTAGGTGAGTTCCCAGAACCCGCGCAGGTCCTGTGTGACCTGCAGCGGGCGGCCCGCGGGTGACAGCAGGTGCAGGGTCAGCGGGACGCGGCCGTCGGCGATGCGCGGGGTGTCGGCGAGCCCGAACAACTCCTGCAGCTTGACCGGCAGCACCGGCGGTTGCGGCATTCCCGCTTCGTCGAGTGCGTACTCGATACGGCGTTCCTGGCCCGACGGCACCTGGATGCGCGCCGGCGCAAGTGCGTCGACGCGGCTGCGCTGCGGCCAGTCGAGCCGCGACTTCAGCGCGTCGGCGAGCGCGACTTCGCCCAGGGCATCCAGGCGCGTCTTCCCTGCCAGAGTCGGCGCCAGCCAGGTGTCGAGCGATGCCATGAGTGCGGCATCGGACATGTCCGGAAGTCCGGCCTCGGGCTGCCACTCGCGCGCGCACTGCACGCGGGCGCGCCACTGGATGATGGCTTCCGTCCACGGCAGGGCGGCCAGACCGAGTTGGCGCACGGCATCGACCAGCGCCTCGGCGTAGCGCGACGGGTCCGGCCGGGCCAAGGGCCGGCGGTCCAGCACGATGCGGTCGAAGCGCGACTCGCGCACCGCCGCGATGCCGCGTGCGTCGGCGTCCCAGACCACGCGGTCCTCGGTGGCAAAGCGTTCGGCGAAGTCGCGTCGGAGCGCGCGCTCGTCGACGGGCACCGCCCGCTGGATGCGCGCTTCCCGCCGGTCGTGGCGCAGGTCCGACACCACCAGCCACGGCTCACCGATCAGTGCACTGTCGTCGTACAGGCGCGCGATGCGGCCATTGGCGAGCTGGTAGCGCCAGGCGTCGTCCGGATGCTGCCGGGCGATGCGATCCGGGTAGGCATGGGCGAGCAGGTCGCCGAGGCGGTGTGCGTCGACATCGTCGGGCGGCGTGCCTGCGCGCACGCGGCGACGCCACTGGCGGGCGGCCTGGTCGATGGCCGCAAGCGCCGAACGCGACGCGGTGGCAGGCACACGTCCGGTACGGAATGCGGCCAGCGCGCGCCAGCGTGCCGCGAGCGCATCGCCGCCGTCGCGCAACGGGTCGCGGGCTTCGACCAGCGCGGCCAGGTCGCATGCGAGCGCGCGCTCGGTATCGCTGTCGGACGCCAGCAGCATCGCCGCCAGCCGCGGATGCGTGCCGAGCGCCAGCATGCGCCGGCCCAGCGCGGTGATCGTGGCGCCGTCGATCGCGCCGAGCCGCTGCAACAGGTCGCGTGCGGCGGCCATCGGCCCGGGCGGGGGCGTGTCGACGAAGCGCAGGCCGGCATCGCCCCATGCTGCGAGCTCCAGCGCCAGACCGGCGAGTTCGACCTGTGCGATCTCGGCGCGGCGTTGCGGCTC
>Ga0208375_1002606_pt1 | contig 16671 bp, 24 predicted proteins | sample RifOxyD1_FD_184038 | JGI IMG/M metagenome (GOLD analysis project Ga0208375, IMG submission 184038) | Soil microbial communities from Rifle, Colorado - Rifle Oxygen_injection D1 (SPAdes) | ecosystem: Environmental > Terrestrial > Deep subsurface > Rock core/Sediment | place: Rifle, Colorado... | reverse complement strand
GCCATTCCAGTACTCATTCTGTCTGCTCCAGCGCCTGATGCTAAAACATTCTCTCTTAACATATGATGAGGATACTTTCTTAATTGCATGTGATACTCTGGCTTTCCAATTTTACCTTCTAATAATTTATTACCAGATTGTCTTGCTGATTCTAATGCATTATGTCTAATCTGCAATGCTCTTTTAACAATCAAAATAAGTCTAAATTCGAATTTCTTCTTAACATTACCCATCTCATATCTCACAACTTTACTGTGTGGACTTGCCCTTATGTAAGACTTTGCTCTGTACTTAGACTTTCTAGTATAAGGTCTCTTAATCTGAGACGTTCTTGAATATGCGTTTCCTCTCCTTAATTTTGCCATAGTTACACCTTAATAATTTACTAGTCAGAGAAAAAACGATTTATTTATAAATATTGCCCTTTTTCTAGATTAAATAAATATGCGTTACAGCCCTGTAGTGTAGCGGCCAATCATACAGGCCTTTGGAGCCTGGGACCCCAGTTCGAATCTGGGCAGGGCTATCTCTTCTCTTTAAATCTCCACTTTAAATGTGTGTCTTGTTTTATACCAATTCTTTCTGACGCAATTATCTTTGGAGCGTATCCATCATCAAATATTTTGAATCGAAAACCTATTGCAACGCCATTATCTTTTTTTGTAATGTTTAATGTTTTGCAGAGTTTTCCAGGACCATTGCATCCATCCAAATCGAGCGCCCTAATCAATACTGCTCCGGGCTTAGAATCAGTTGTGAAATTCAAGCAATAATACATTCCATAAATAAAATAAACATAAACATGACCATATGTGTCAAACATAATTGCGCTTCGAGGAGTTTTCTTGAAAGCATGACTCGCCTTATCCTCTTTATACGCTTCAACTTCAATTATCCTTGCCTTAACATCATCAACCTGTAATATCTTACCAATTAATGCTCTTGCAACCTTAACAGTGTCTTGATTGAAGAACTCTTTAGATAATTGATTCATTAGAATAATAATATAAGAAGAAATTATTAATTTTGTGGATTAAACAATAGTCACTTTCTTCATTTCTATCTTTGAGAGTGGTTTGTCATTCCTATCACGCGGGCTATTGCATATCTTGTCAACAATGTCTTGTCCTTTCACAACCTGACCGAATATTGCGTGTTTTCCATCAAGCCATGGTGTTGGAACTGTTGTTATGAAGAATTGCGAACCCCCACTATTTGGCCCAGAATTTGCCATTGATAATATTCCTTTCTTGCTATGTTTTAATCCAGCTCCAAATTCATCTTTAATAGCATATCCTGGCCCGCCTGTTCCATTGCCTTTTGGGTCGCCAGTCTGTACCATAAAATTTGGTATTACTCGATGAAATATCACTCCATTATAGAACCCTTTTTCAGCAAGCGTGATAAAATTCCCTGCAGTCAATGGCGCTTTATCCATAAATAGTTCAACTTCAACTGTTCCAAGTGTTGTTTCAATAATTGCATGTTTATTCATATTAATCTCCTCTTATTAATGCAGCATCTACAATGTATTCTTTACCATTATATTTAACTTTATCGCCTGCATGTAGTTTTCTTTTATTACGTGTTTCTACAACACCATTAACAGATACCGCCTCTGATCTGATTATTACTTTGACTTGCCCGCCAGTTGGTGCAATCCCCTGAATTTTTAAGAATGTGTTGAGTTCAATATAATTATTATCCATTAAAGAAAATCATAAACAATATTTATAAATTATTTGATTTTTCGCTTGTTTTATGGGAGAATATCAAAAGGCGAGCACCAATTATGTAAATAGCAACGCGTATAGTTCTAACAACTCAACATATCAAGTATCAGGATATAGTGATACCTATAATAGTTCAAATGGAATGTGCAGAGGTACATGCAAATTATTCAATCAATGTACTTGCGGTTCAAAAAAATAAGAAAATAAATTAAAAATTATTCTTCTTCTGCATCATCTGATTCTACTTCATCTGATTCAGAATCATCGGATTCAGCTGCTTCTTCAACTGATTCTTCTGCTGCTTCTTCAACTGGTGCTGCACCTGCTGATCCTTTAGTAACATTTACTGCTTTAAGACCACGGTCGCCCTGTTCTGAATCAAAGTTTACTGTATCGTTATCTCTAAGTTCTACTCCATCCTTCAATCCTGATGAGTGAACGAAATACTCATTTCCATCGTCTCCAGCTATAAAGCCGAAGTGCTTTCCTGCGTTATAAAATTTTACTGTTCCTTTCATTTTATTTTACCTCATACTATTTCTTCTAAAGAAAAAAATTAAACTTTAATCATTCTTGCATATGTGCCGATTAATGGTATTTCTTTTTGTTCATCTGATAATGCATATATCATTCCAAGTACCCATGCAACAACTAATATTAAGTACAATATTGTGCCTAAAATCCATCCAATAACTGGAATAAATGCCAAGATCCAACCGATTATAGATACAATGACCCAAGCAATGAATAGCACTAAACCTTGTTTTGCATAGAACATTGCATACTTATCTTTCTTCTGTGTTGCATATACAATAATGAATCCTATAACCGTTAAAAACACGCCTAAAAATGCGAATAATTTACTATCCTTCCCCATAAGTATCACCTATAACCCGGAGATTTATAATAGTATTTAAATGTATCTATGAATCAGCCATGATAACTGTTTCTTGGTCCGTATTGTTGAGTGTTAACCCGCCCAAACATTATCTCATTTACTGGAATATTGTATTGCGCTGATAATCTAAATGCACCTGCAACTCTATCTGTTGGCATTTCCGGATGTTCTGCATCAAAGAACTCTTGAGGTGTTATTGGTATGCTTTCTTGAACCATTGGTATTTGATAATCCATATCCATTTTAATCACTCTTGTATGTTGTTTGGGTTTTGTTTATTCTAGTATAGCTTTTTGTTATTTAAGAGACACCGCGGCTTCCTACAGGGTTTTGGTGGGGTGGTATTATAGAATTTTTAGATATCGTAGGAAGCTGGGCTCTTTTTTGGAATGTGATTCATTATTTTTTGATTGTCAGCGTGTGTGCTATGGCGGGCTTTTTCATCTCCATGAGCCATAACATACCAACTCTCATCATGTTCTTGTTGAACTTGTCTGATACTTTGTAAGTTTTCTTATACATATCATAATCGATTAGACCCATACTCTTCATTGGAGTAAGTATCCTATCATAAAATTGTCTTTTATTGTAACTTAATGTAACTCTTTTCTTTTGACCAAACTGCGTTGTCTCTTCATCAATTAGTTTTCCTTCGTGTAATGCTGTTGCAAATACGGACATTTCAGTCTTTCCAATTTCTCCGCCATGTTGTTTCATTTCTTCAATAAGAAGTTTAGCAACAACAACTTGCTGAGATGTTGCGAAAATTATCTCATATATATTGTCAGGTAAATTGAATTGGTCAAATAATATTGTCATAACAATTAAGAATACTAACTAATATATAAATGTTACGAATTAGTATACTAGTTTACAAATAGCGCATAAACTTCGGGGATTAATATAGAGAAAAGTATACTAATATACTTTAATGATGTGGGGTAAAATTACTTTTTAGAAGTAGTAAAATAAAAGAAAAATTTATAAATATAAAGGCATTCTACAGAATATGAATCTAATTACACAAGAACAGAATCAGTATGAAACAGACATGCTTGAATCTAAATTTGAAGAATTGAAGACAAAAGCAATAGAAGAAGGATTTAATAATCTAGAAATAAGCCTAATGCACTTTATGTTTTATAATAAAGCAAATCATGGTTTAACAGCAAGAACATTCAGCAATTATATACCTAGAATAATACTCCAGAATACTAATGGCGCAGAGTTGACGACAATAAGTAAAATAAAAGAAACATATAAAACAATCATTAATAGAGAAAAAAATGCAGTCAAAGAAATAGCAAACATAGCAGGAATAAATGAAAAAAAATACAATTTAATATATAATTTCGTTACTGCAAATGAAACAACACTTTAGATTTAACAACTACTCATAAAACTTCTTTATTGTATCCTTATACAACAAACTAACCTTAAGAGACCAATGCTGCGGGAAGCAGCGATAATAATTATTCCATGAATACCGCTCATCTAAGAATACAATAATCCCTTTATCCTTCTCTGAACGGATACATCTTCCTGCTGCTTGTATGGCTTTCGTGAATGCAGGAAATAAATAACCATAATCCCATCCTTTAGAAAACTTTTTATCATAATATTCAATTAAAGCCTTTGTTTCAAGATCTGGCTTTTGCAAAGGCAATCCCACTATAACAACCATCTTCAAAACTCCAGGCAAATCAATACCTTCAGCGAAACTTCCACTAATAACAGCAAGAAGCACAGCTCCTGAATCCTTATACTTAACAAAACTATCTAAGAATTCTTGTTTTTCATTCTTACTCATTTCAGGTTGCTCAGAAAATACAGTCTTATGGGTAAGAATGCTGAAATGTTTGCTTATTTCATCACGTAAATAATAACTTGGAAAATATACCGCAACAGACCCTTTAACATCAGCACTAATGTCAGCAAGAGTCTTTGCAATCTCCTTGTATTGTTCAGGACTTCTAGCCTCATACTTTGTCGTAGTTTTAGGAATAATCAAATTTAACCTATTCTCAACAGGGAATGGACTTTTCAAATTCAATTCTTCAGCATCAATTCCAAGTAATTCTTTATACATGCTCGTAGGCGTCAATGTACCAGACATTAATACAGTAGAATAACTATTTTCAACAACTGGCGCTGCAATAATACTTGGATCAAGACATCTATAGCTTAATGTAATCATCTCGCCTCTATCACGAAGTTTCTTTACTGAAAGGATTCTAGTGAATCCATCATCCTGACCAAGCCAAGATTCAAGAAACCCCGCAATGCTACCAACATATGAAAGATTCTGAGCTTCTCTAATAGCATTTGCTGTAAAAAATAATTCAGAAACTAGTTCATCGTATCCTTCAATTGCCTCAATATCGGCAATAAATTGTGCTTTTGAGATATATTTTTCATTGCTCTCAAACTTGTAAGACTTCGCTTCAGTAAAACTATTCAATGTGACATTTAACGATGCAGCATTCTTTTCATAACGATTAGATTCAACACTTTTAAGACCGTCAACATATCTGTCAAGTATGGCATTTATTTCTTCCAGTTTCCCTGCAACATCATCATATTTATACTTCTTAGCTTCAGTTATCGCTCTCTTTAATTGGATATTAGAGAGGAATTCAGAACTTAAATCTTTTATTCTAGAAGGAAGATTATGTGCTTCATCAATTATAAGAATACAATCCTTTAACTCCTTGTTTAGTTTTTTGAAAAAATTCTCTCTAATAGAAGGGTTAAATATGTACTGATAATCTGCAATAATAACTTTAGCTTGTTTTGCAAGCTGCAACGCAATTTCATACGGACAAATACTCCTTAAAGTCGAATCCTTAACAATCTGCTCAGCAGACGCGACACCACGTCTTTTCAAATCAGAAATAACAACCTCGGCATCAGGACTTAATTTATTCTTAGATTTTAGATTATTATAATAATCACATTTTCCACCATCAACAAGCAATCTGCAGAATTCAGCAAAATCTTTAGAAAACATCTTCTCAGTGCCAGGTTGAAGACATAAATGCTTCTTTCCTATAATAGAATTTCCTAAAATATTCAATCCAAATTTTTCATTAATCGTCCTTAAAGTGTCAAGAACTATCTTATGTTGAGTGTGTCTTGAAGTCAAAAAGAAAATAGTAAGATTAGGAGTGTTCAAATTGTTCTTTGCAATATGCGTCAATGCAGGACTTAATGCAGCGGCAGTCTTACCAAGGCCAGTAGGAGCGTGCGCAACAAGATTCGTTTTATTAGTAATACATTCATCAATCTTTCGAACAAGAACATCCTGAATATCCCTAATTTCTTTATGAGGAAATAATAATTCTTCAACCTTTTCAAGTTTTAATTCTTGAGCAGTCTTTGGGCGACCAAAAATACGAGAAGAATCCTCAAGTTCAATTTCAGTAAAATTATCCTCATCTGACATCATTGAAGAATACGAAGATTTTTTATAAATATTCCCAAATAACAATAAAAACATCATATTTTCTCGCTCGACACGAGAAACTGTTTGTTCAAAACAAACATTTATAAACAACTTATTTTTCCTCATATAAGTTTCGAGGCAGAACAGATGCGAGTTGCAAAGCATCGTTGTTCGAGGTTAAAAAATGAGTGTTTATGAAGAAGATCCAAGAATATTGATAGAAAACTTGGCAAAAGAATTAAAAAAAATGATTAAACAGCCTGAATGGTCGCCATATGTAAAGACAGGAATGCACAAAGAAAGGCCGCCAGCAGACAAAGAATGGTTCTATATGAGGGCAGCATCTATATTAAGAACTGTTGCAATAAAAGGACCAATTGGAGTTCAGAAATTAAGAGTAAAATATGGCGGAAAGAAGAACAGGGGCGTTAAGAAAGAACACTTCTATAAGGGTTCAGGTAACATCCTAAGAAAGGCTTTACAAGAATTAGATAAGGCGGGCCTTACTATACATGTTGAAAAAAATAAGCATAAGGGAAGGGTAATAACAGCAAAAGGACAATCATTATTAAGCAAGGTATCGAGGAAAAATGGCAAAGACAAAACATCCCAGTAAAAAAAAGAGACTGGCAAAAGCGGGCACTCAAACAAGATGGGCTCCATTCTGGACAGTTCCAAAGAAATATGGAAAGACAAGAAAAGTTCATCCAGGAAGACATACGGCAAAGAAGAGAAGCTGGAAGAGAACTAAATTAAAAGCATGAGGATAAAATGATAGAAAGAACTTACAATGTCCCATTAAGATCAGGATTCAGAAATACTGCTAGATACAAGAAAACAAAGAAGGCAGTCACTACCCTTCGAGAATTCTTAGCGCAACACATGAAATCAGATAAGATATTAATAGGTAGAAACCTAAACAAATTCTTATGGAAAGACGGAATAAAGAATCCGCCACATCATGTTAAAGTAACAGTAATCAAAGAAGATGACGGAACTGTAAAGGCAGAACTTCTAGGATTCAAGTATGAACACATGACTAAAGCAGAGAAAGAAGCAGTAAAAGATAAGAAGGAGAAGGCAGAAAAGAAAAAGGAAGAGAAGAAGAAAGAAGATAAAAAAGTAGAGACAAAAAAAGAAAAGACGCAAGCACCTTCCGAAGATAATAAAGAAGAAACGACTAAAGATGCTCAAGATGAATCAGATGAGACAAGCAATGAAAAAACAGAAACTACAGACGAGACAGAAAAGCCTAAACCTAAAAAGAAGAAATCCGCTAAAAAGAATTAAATTTTTTTATTTTCAAATATTTTCTTGATTTTTTTATTATCATCCCAAACATGTCTACTTAAATATGCATGTTTAATCAATAGATTAATAGGTTTATAATCGCCCATAAGAGCCAGTGATGGATTCTTATAAATATTATTAGACATCTCCTGACCTAATAACACAAGTCCAGTCATGAACGTTCTGACGCCCTTAGAGTATTCATATTTCGGATATTCAATTGTAAGAGGTATGTCTAGTAAATAATCAAGTCCAAATTTAAGATAATCTTGTGCATCTTTAGCAAGAGCCTTAATTACTTCATTACTTGAACCATTATTTGGAAAACTCGCTCTATCTAAATCATATTTATCAAGTAATTCTTGTGGCACATAATTTCTTGCTGCCGCAATATCCTCTTTTAATCCTCTTAATATATTGACTTTTTGTAATGCAATCCCGTGATTATAGCCGCGCTCAAACATAATTTCTGGATTACTAAAACCTAAACGTATATCAAATAATCTTGTCAAACCCAGACCTGGCTCGCCAGCCACATCACCAGCATATTTTTTTTGATCATCAAAAGTATGTACATCTAGATATGAGTCATCCTTCATTGCAGGAACCGTCCTTTTTGTAGTCTGGGCAATAATATCTTTTGCATCTTTTGGAAGATTAATATAAATATCAAAGAACATATCATAATAATTTAATGCAGAAATTTCTTGTATTTTTTTTGTTCCGTGAATATTTTTCGATACAAAATCCTTTACTTCATCACTTTTCTTCTCATTAATAAGACTATCAACATGAACATCCAGCATCAAATTTTTATCTGTAGACCTGCTTTCTTCAATAATATCAGCAACCCTAAGCATCTCATATAATGTAAATACTTCAGTATATAAGTCGTTAGGCATGCTGACCGCGGCCCTAGGATAAATATGAGAAAGCCCGAAAGAGGCTTTCTTTATTTCAAGAAAAGTTTTATCTTTCATCGTCTATTTTTATTATTCATCGTTTATTGTGACTAGTCACTTCTGCGAGCACTTTCTTTAATGAACTGTCTAGTGCAACAAACAAATTCTTATCAACAACAACAGACGTAAATACTTTACCATCATCTATTGCTTTTACATGAACTTCATTCTTTGAACTATTCTCAACCTTATGAATTTCCTTGAGATGTACACTAACTCCCTGAAAATTATTGCATAATTCCTGAATTTTACGAGTATAACTGCCAACTAATTTCTTAACGACAACAACTTCAGACATACTGACTTGCTTGAAACCTACAAGTTCAATATTTCCCCCAAGAGAAAGTTTTTCGTTAACCTTATCGGTATTTACATTATCTATATTCACATTATCTGCATCTGCTTCTGCCATAATCAATCACCAATAACAGCGAACTGTGCGTAATTTAAATAATTTATGGAACTTTATTAAATTCTCCTAAACATCAGAAATCTATATGATTTCGGTGCTTTGAAAACCGTCGACGGCTATCAAAACCTTTATAAATGAATATTTTTTCCTTTGTTTTATCAGCGATGTGAGTAGTTGCTTACTTGAAGCTGGTCATTAACAATTGTTAATGCGAAACAAAACAACAATATGGAGGCACGGAAAATGGGATTATATAAATATGTTAATTCTTTATGGAAGAAACAAGACCATGCATTTATAGAGATGCAGAGGAAAAGGCTTACTGATTGGAGAAAACAAGAGACAACAGTAAGAATCGATAGACCAACAAGAATTGATAGAGCAAGAAGTGTTGGCTACAAAGCAAAACAAGGCATAATTCTAGTTAGACAAAGGGTCGATCGTGGTGGAAGACAAAGACCTACAATCAGATCTGGAAGAAGGTCAGCTCACAGTTACCAAAGAAAAATGTTATCAAAGAGTTATCAACAAATAGCAGAAGAGAGAGCAAACGAGAAATACAAGAATTGCGAAGTGTTGAACAGCTATTTTGTCGGAGAAGACGGAATATATAGATGGTATGAGATAATATTATTAGACAGAACGCACCCAGCAATAACTGCAGATCCAGTATTTAGAAGCATTGTTTCAAAAGGACGTGCACAAAGAGGAATAACTTCTGCAGGCAAAAAATCCCGTGGATTAAGAAACAAGGGTAAGGGAGCAGAAAAGATAAGACCATCTATCAGAGCAAAATCTGGCAGAGGAAATTAATTTTTAATAATTATTTTTTTATTATTTCTATAATATATCAAAAAATCGATTACATTAAGAATTAATCATCTCTATTTTTTGATGTAAGACGTTCTAATCTATCAACATTTATTATTCTATGTAGCGGAGGTCTATAGGAAGGAACAATCCAATAAATTATATGTAATATGAAGTTTGCAAACAAGAACAACAAGAAGCATGCAAGAAGAGTCGTCCATTCAAGAGGGATATTATCAGAATAAACTATAACAATACCGAGCAATGCTATCATATGAACAAAAGAGCTAGAACTTATTGCATACGCTAATTTTTTAGGAAGAAAATGGAAATAGTCCATTAAAACAAGCAGTATTGCAAAACCAAACAACATCATAGCAATAGTTATCTTACCATCAGGACCCTGCAGAGATTCAAGTATTGTCATCCCAGTAGGTTCATAAGTATGTCTGAACAAATCAATAGATACAAAAGTTAATACAAGAGAATTCCCAAAAGCAGTATTCCACCCCAATTCTTCCTCTTTATATCTCCCAAAATAGAATTCCATCAGTATAACGGACGCGATTATAGGAACAAGCATCCACAACATTTCAGGAGTCTTAAGCGGCGCGTCAATTATTGCAAATCCTCTAGGATAAAGATCATCCGTGACATAATGCGTAGTAACGTTAATAACTGATGCAGCAGTCGAGATTGTCTCATTAAACATAATTACAACCTTAATAAAGCGCGTTTAAATAATTTACGGATATGTTAAGGTTATGTTTTCAGATATGTTTTTCGATTCTACAATAGTATCAAAAATAGTATCAGGAGAATAAAATCAGAAAAACAAAATCAGAAAAACAACTAATGCAGCGCATATAATGCTTCGACAAACATAGTAACTGACATTATAATAGGCATTTCTTTAGGCAGAAATCCCGTCGTTACAGATATAATTGCAGCTAATGCTATTAGAATAAATATAGATGCAGTGAGTATATTCATTATTGTAGGCCTTGAATGATGCACATTAAGCATTATAATTGTTATAACCTGTAAAACAATCATCAAAGCAGCACCTATTATTATTTTACTTATAGGAAATTCAAAAGAGAAAATATTTAATTCTTCAAGAAGTATCAACATGCTTAAAACAAGCATGACTATAGCAAATATTTTTCCTATAAAAGTCATTGTTAATATTTTATTGCCGACTTAATAAATTTTGTTAAAATAGCTTAATATATTAATTAAGATAGCTTAATCTAAGAATATGTAATGTTTCTCTTCTCGCTCGAGCTCCTTTAGGATTCTTCGAATTATTATCTTCTCAGGATCAGGTATCAGCTTGACCCTCTTTTTCAAATCATCAAAATCCTTGAACGGCTCTCCTCTTCGCTCTTCAAGAATCTGCCACATGTGCTTTTTACCAAGACCAGGCAACAATTCTAGAGAATGCATCCTTGTTGAAAGAGGCTGCGCATCATTAAAGAATTGTACAAATCTTTGCTGATTTTCTTTGACTATCTTATGTACTATATGCTCAATCTCTGCTTTTGCAGTAGGAGTTAATTTATTAAGTGCTAGCCTCCCATTTATGTGATGTATCTTGTCTCTCTCCTTTTCACCTATATATACTTCATCTGAAGGTTGCAGAAACACGTCCTTTTTAGGCACAAGTTCTAGAAGTGTGAAGTTAATTTTTCCAATAGCTTGTACTATAGGTGTTTTTTTAAACATTGGTCTATCGTCATTACTGTATCCATTCGGCAAGAAATCTAATACGACTGCGTATTCTTCTTTAGGTTTTTCTTGTCTGTCCATTTTCATCCCCTACGACTGTATCTATGATTAATTTGAAAGTATTTAAATTTTATGTTAAAGAAAATTATTTCTTCTTTGTATACTCAGAAATCACTGCAAGAATCTTATCAAGATTGTCATTTGTTACAGTCAATGCATATCCAGTGACTATATTTTTTAATTCGATCATTGAAGTAGGCATTAAATCAATTATTTTGTGTATATGAATATCCTTAATTCTAGGAACATTAAGCTTTTCTAATTTTGCAAAAATTTCGTCTGCATCTTTCTCTTTTACAATTTTAACTACTTCTAATTGCTCTGCGACTTTTGCAGTCCTGAAACCAAGCTCTTCATCTCTCTTAGTTATTGACTTTATCTCATCTTTCAATTGAGACATGTTAATTGGTTTCTCTTCAATAATTTTTAAATCAGTCATTTTTTTACCTTCTTTAATTATATACTCTCATTGATTATTTACTTTTCGGCGCCGCTTTACTTTTTGAAGCCGGTTTATTATTAGACGCCGATTTGCTTTTAGACGACGGTTTGCTATCAGACACCTTCTTTAAATGAACAGGATGAACAACTAATACCTTCTTTTTATGTATATCTGTAATTTCTACTTGATAGCATTGTCCTCGTTTTCCGACAACAGTGCCGATTATACCCATAAATCTAGGTCTGTACATGCCTGTTTGTACTGCTGGCTCAACTGTCAATGAGACTTTATCACCAACATCGAGTTTTTGCAAATAATTCCTAATGCTAACTTTTCCCTTTTGTGATTGGTTTTTTTTAAACTTTCTTCTAGTTCTCTTCCTAAATCCGTCCATTCTCGTAGTCATAAATATTCACCTAATTACGTGAAGGAAATAAGAACCATTTATAAATATTTTGATAGTGCCTGAGTACAAATAAACCTGTTTAAACATCATTAAGTGCATTACACTAGCACAAAATTTATAATATATTGCTTGTTTTTAAAATTGTGTCGTGGTTTATGGCAAAGAAAAAAACAATACCAAAAAAATTGAAAAGCAAGAGCAAAAGCAAAAGCCTCAAGTCTACAAAAATAGACAAAAGTATCACAAATAATTCTACAAAAAAAGATAATTCTACTAAAAAGACTACAAAAACAGTTGAACAATCATTTGAGATAGATTTAAAGAATTTGAAATTTGAGACGACAAAAGACATTCCGCCCTCTAAATTGATGATTGATCAAGTGATAGGTCAAGAAGATGCTGTTAATGTAATAAAAAAAGCCGCAAATCAGAGAAGGCACGTATTATTAATTGGAGAGCCAGGAACAGGAAAAAGCATGCTTGGGATGGCTCTTGCAGAACTTTTACCAAAAGAGAAATTAGTAGATATCCTTGCATTACCTAATCCTAATGATGAAAACCAACCTCTAATAAGAACTATAGAGGGAGGCCGTGGAAGAGAAGTTGTTGCAAAAGCAAAATCAGAAAATAATTCAACATTAAAAAGCCAAAACATTATAATATTAATAATAGCGGTGCTTGCAATGGTCGCTCCATGGTGGGTAAGAAATTATTATAAGTCAGACATTATGTTTGCAGCATTCTTTCTTGGAGGGATGATGTTTCTTGCAGCAGTTGCAATGTTTATGAATATAGGAAAAAAGGTTGCTGGAGGAAAGTAATTGTTGATAATTTCAATAATAAACAATCAGCGTTCTATGATGCGACAGGAGCTCATGCAGGAGCATTATTAGGAGATGTACTACACGACCCATTCCAGTCAGGTGGCCTTGGAACTCCGGCAAATGAGAGAGTAGTTGCAGGAATGATACATAAAGCACACATGGGAGTATTATTTATTGACGAGATATCAACACTTGAACCTACAACGCAGCAAGATTTACTAACAGCACTTCAGGAAGGAAAATATTCAATAACAGGACAATCAGAAAGAAGTGCAGGCGCAATGGTTAGAACTGAAGCCGTACCATGCCAATTTATTCTTGTAGCTGCAGGAAATATTGAAACAGTACAACACATGCATCCTGCATTAAGGTCGAGAATTAGGGGATATGGTTATGAAGTTTTCATGAATGAGACAATGCCTGACAATATGGAGAATAGAAATAAAATTGCAGTATTTGTTTCACAAGAAGTTAATAAAGATAAAAAAATACCACACTTCACAAAAGAAGCTGTTGATTATATTATTGAAGAGGCAAAAAGAAGAGCTAATAGAAAAGGACACTTATCTTTAATGTTCAGAGATTTAGGCGGGCTTATTAGAGCAGCTGGAGATGTCGCCATAGAAACTAAAGCAGAGTATGTTACTAAAGAACATATAATAAGAGCAAAAAAAATAGCAAGATCATTAGAGCAACAGATATCAGATAAATTTATAGAACGTAAAAAAGAGTATGAAGTAATAATTGTTTCTGGTAAGAAAGTCGGAAGAGTAAATGGACTTGCGGTTATTGGATCAGGTGCAAATTATTCTGGAATTGTTCTGCCAATTGAGGCAGAAGTAACTCCTGGTGGGAAAGAATCTGAGATAATAGCCACAGGAAAACTCGGGGAAATAGCAAAAGAAGCAATAAAGAATGTATCTGCAATAATAAAAAAATATTTCGGTGAAGACATAAAAGAGACAAAAGATATATATGTACAATTCCTGCAAACATATGAAGGTGTAGAGGGAGATAGTGCAAGTATAGCGGTTGCGACAACAATTATAAGCGCATTAAAGAAAATTCCGATAAAACAGGACTATGCAATGACGGGATCATTATCTGTCAGAGGAGACGTATTGCCAATAGGCGGTGTTTCTGCAAAAATAGAAGCAGCAGTCGCTGCTGGGATTAAGAATGTGATAGTCCCTAAAACAAATCTTAAAGATATTGTTGTTGATAAGGATAAATTATCACAAGTAAATATTATTCCAGTAGATAATATCACTCAAGTATTAAAAGAAGTGCTTGATTGGAAAGGAAAAGAAGACATTCTAAAGAAAATTGAACACAGAAATGAATAGAAAAATGAGGTATTTAGTAACACAAAAAAATTAAGATACCGGAGAGAATAAATGAGCGAGTTATCAAAAAACAAGGGATATTATATGAATATTAGAGAGACTGGAGCAGGCGTAGATAAAGAAATAGAAGAAGGTTTAGAGATATTAAGCAAAATAGATAAAAAGATAGTTTCTGTGTTCGGAACACATGCATTAGATGAGAATAATAAAACATATATACATTGTGAAAATACTGCATATGAACTTGGATTGAGGGGATATGCAATAATTACAGGCGGTGGCCCAGGAATCATGAAAGCAGCAAACAGTGGAGCAACGCGCGCAAAGACAGCATCCATCGGATTCAAAGCAGGATTGTTAAAAAGTGAGCAGACAGTAAAAGACGATGTATTCACACATACTTACTCATTCAATTTCTTATTCACAAGACGATTCTGCCTTGCAATAAAGAGTGACGTGTTAGTATTCTATCCAGGAGGATATGGAACATTAAATGAATTTTTTGAGTACGTAACATTGATACAGACAGGGATGGCTGATACTGTGCCTGTAATATTAGTTGATAAGAAATATTGGAGCGGATTATTCAAATGGCTTAAAGAAGAGACACTTACTCATAACTTTATAACAGAAAAACATCTTCAAGACTTGCATTTTGCAGACACGACAGAGGAGATTGTGAAAATTATTGAGGAAAAAACATAATTTTTTATTTAATTCTTTTATTTTAATTATATTTGTTATATTAAATTTAGATTATATTTCTGTTATACTCACGGTTATTTCTTTTATATATTTTATACATAAGGTAATTCTAGAATTCTATTTTGTCGCCAACTGAAGGCGCATACACACTACAGTTTAATGATCTGTCAGCCCATGCCTTTAATGCGAGTACAGAAGACTCATCTCCATGATTAATAACCAAATGTTTTGGGCTGATTCTTTTTATTAACTGTTTTAATTCTCCATCATCACTGTGCCCAGAGAAATCAAATTTTTGATATTGAGCTTTTACGAATGTTTTCCAACCATTCAAATATATATACCCCTCGTCCAAAAGCAATCGACCATTTGTTCTCTTACATTGAAATCCAGTCATTAATATTGCATCGTTCGTGTTGCCCCACATGTTTTCTAAATATGCCATTACTGGACCGCCTTGCAGCATTCCTGATGTTGTCACAAATATTCCTTTTTTATCCATGACTGCTTTTCTTTTCTTTTCTTTTTTTATTACAGTAACTTTTGTAAACATCTCTTGTAATTTTTTTCTTTCATTAAGATATGATGGATTTCCAGATAATACGGTTTTTGTAACGTCTGCCGCCATACCATCTAAGTATATAGGTACTGGCCATTTTTTCTTAGAAAGAACTATTAGAATTTCCTGAGCTCTCCCAACACCAAAAACAGGGATTACTACAGAACCATTTTTTATAACTTCCGTTATCTTATCAATAAAAGAGTCTTCAACAGCGCCCCTGTCTGGCAATGGTTTTCCGCCATAAGTACTTTCTGTTATCATTATATCTATACTTCTTAAATCTTCATTTATATCTATCTCAGTTTCTATACCTTTCATCAAATCAGAAGAATGATATTTTATATCTCCAGTATACAGAATTTTTTTGCCATCAGTTTTTATAAGTATCATTGCGCTTCCTGGAATGTGCCCTGCATTCAAGAATTTGAATTCGACATTCAAGTGTTTGTACCATTTGTTGAAATCAACAGTCCTTGTTGCATTATAGACTCTTTTTAAGTCAATCTTCTGATACGCTGGATGTAAGTGTCTGATTCTTGCAATTTTATATGAGTCCTTAAGCAGTATCTTAGTTAATTCTTTTGTTTGTTGTGTCGTAAAAATTGGACATATCATGTTAAAATGTTCAAAGAGCGGCAAAGAACCAGTATGATCAAGATGAGCGTGACTCAAGAACAATCCATCTATATCAGGCACGTCAAAAACCTGAAATGGCGCTTCAAAACCATTTTCCTTAAATTTAACACCGGCATCGAGCAAGAATCTCTTATCTTGGCTAATGAGCTCGATACAGCTCTTACCCACCTCTCTTGCACCGCCGTGAAATAACAGCTTCATGCAATAACAACCCATGATAGATTATATATAAATCTTTTGGTTAGAACAAATATTAAGAAAATGTAATTAAAAAAATGTAAAAAAAGAGATAATAAAAAAATATAAAAAATTAGAAAACAAACTTGACTAACAACAATGTTATTAACACCAAGAATATCAATACTGCTACAACAAGCAATACAACATATGCTGCGCTGTTAAAGAAGCT